>ENA-OPDJ01000033-OPDJ01000033.1-human-gut-metagenome-genome-assembly--contig:-NODE-33-length-117672-cov-12.313220_pt1 | contig 117672 bp, 112 predicted proteins | sample MGYA00241621_ERZ501505 | MGnify/ENA primary metagenome ERZ501505 (study PRJEB25962, sample SAMEA2042624) | human gut metagenome | biome: human gut; feature: human-associated habitat; material... | reverse complement strand
AGGCGGGGGCCGGATGATTGCGGAGGTTAAGCGTCAGCCTCGGAGCAATCGCCGGACCCCGACTCTCGACAAACCGCGCGACAAACGTATATTTATTTGATATGCCGCTTCAGCGCCTCAAAGCTTTCCGCGCTGATCACATGCTCAATTCGGCAGGCGTCATTGGCGGCTGTTTCCGGCGACACGCCAAGGCGGATCAGCCAGGAGGACAGAAGTTCATGCCGTTCATAGATGCGCTCGGCAATCTTCCGGCCGGCAGCGGTCAGCGTGATAGACCCGTCCGGGGAGACCTGGATGCAGCCGTTCTCCCGGAGCTTTTTCATGGCGACGCTGACACTGGGTTTTTTGAAATCCAGTTCTGCCGCGATATCTACTGAGCGGACTACTGGCTGGCGTTTGCTCAGGATCAGGATTGTCTCTAAATAGTTTTCTGAAGATTCTCCAATTGACATACTAATCACCTCGTTTGCAGTTTAGTATAACATACCGGCGGTCAGAATGAAAGAAAAGGCTTGCTTTTTCGCTGATTCTGTGATACACTGGACGGGCGAATGGAAGCAGGTCTTTTTTTTATGCCTAAAATTAAACTTCAGAAAGTAAAGCGAGGTGGAAGTTGTGCGTACAAGAATTACATTGGAATGTACCGAATGCAAGCAGCGTAACTACAATATGACGAAGGATAAGAAAACACATCCTGAGCGTATGGAGACAAAGAAGTACTGCAGATTCTGCAAATCACACACGCTGCACAAAGAGACCAAATAGCCGTCAGGTAAAGGAGTGTATGACATGAGTGAGAAGACTCAGAAGAAGAGCTGGTTCAAGGAACTCGGTCTGGAGTTCAAGAAGATCATTTGGCCAGACAAGATGACACTTGCAAAGCAGACGGCAGCGGTGATCTCTGTATCCGTTGCGCTGGGAGCGCTCATAGCAGTGATTGACTTCGTGCTCCAGCACGGCGTTGAGATCCTGGTAAATCTGGGCTAAAGTGCGGGGAAAGGTGAGATTATGTCAGAGGCAAAATGGTACGTAGTCCATACCTATTCCGGGTATGAGAACAAAGTAAAGGCCAACATTGACAAGACCATCGAGAACAGGCACCTGGAAGATCAGATCCTTGAAGTGCGGGTTCCCATGCAGGACGTGATCGAGATGAAGAACGGCGTGCAGAAGGCAACCCAGAAGAAGATGTTTCCAGGCTATGTACTCATCAATATGGTGATGAACGACGACACCTGGTATGTGGTGCGCAACACCAGAGGTGTGACAGGGTTCGTGGGACCCGGATCCAAACCGGTTCCGCTGACGGCGGCAGAGATGGCGCCGCTGGGAATCCGCCAGGAGAACATCGTCGTAGATTTCGAGGTAGGAGATACCATTCAGGTGGTATCCGGAGCATGGGCGGACACCGTAGGCGTGGTACAGTCCATGAATCCGCAGAAACAGAGCCTTACCATCAATGTTGAGCTCTTTGGCCGCGAGACACCGGTTGAGATCGGTTTTGCGGAAGTCAAGAAAATGTAACAATCAAAATCAGTGGGAGGGATGAAAGTCCCGGAAGTACCACAAGGAGGTAATGAAAATGGCAAAAAAAGTAGAAGGTTATATCAAATTGCAGATTCCTGCCGGAAAAGCGACTCCGGCTCCCCCGGTTGGCCCTGCGCTTGGTCAGCACGGTGTGAACATCGTTGAATTTACCAAACAGTTCAACGCAAAGACCGCAGATCAGGGAGACATGATCATTCCTGTAGTCATCACTGTTTACAACGACAGAAGCTTCAGTTTCATCACAAAGACTCCGCCGGCAGCGGTTCTTATCAAGAAAGCCTGCAAGATCAAATCTGGTTCAGGCGTTCCGAATAAGAATAAAGTAGCTACGATCACCAAGGCTCAGGTTCAGGAGATCGCCGAGCTGAAGATGCCGGACCTGAACGCGGCGACAGTAGAGGCAGCCATGAGCATGATCGCCGGAACCTGCCGCAGCATGGGCGTAACTGTAGTTGACTAATGGAAATTAAGTGGGAGGGTTATCCCGACATTACCACAAGGAGGTTTATTTAGATGAAAAGAGGAAAGAAATATGTAGAGGCTGCAAAGGCAATCGACAGAGGAACACTCTATGATGTTGCGGACGCAGTTTCATTGGTAAAGAAGACCGCAGTAGCAAAATTCGACGAGACCATCGAGGCTCATATCAGAACCGGATGTGACGGACGTCACGCAGATCAGCAGATCCGTGGTGCCGTTGTACTTCCTCACGGAACCGGTAAGAAAGTACGTATCCTGGTATTTGCAAAGGACGCCAAGGCTGATGAGGCACAGGCAGCAGGCGCAGATTACGTTGGCGGCGAGGAGCTGATCCCGAAGATCCAGAACGAGAACTGGTTCGAGTTCGACGTAGTTGTTGCAACACCGGACATGATGGGCGTTGTAGGACGTCTCGGACGTGTTCTTGGTCCTAAGGGACTTATGCCCAACCCGAAGGCTGGAACTGTAACGATGGATGTTACAAAAGCGGTTCAGGATATCAAGGCTGGTAAGATCGAGTACCGTCTTGACAAGACCAATATCATCCATGTGCCAGTAGGAAAAGCTTCTTTCACTGAGGAGCAGCTTGCAGACAACTTCCAGACGCTGATCGATGCCATCGTAAAAGCAAGACCGGCGGCAGTAAAAGGCCAGTTCTTAAAGAGCGTGACCCTTACTTCCACCATGGGACCTGGCGTGAAAGTCAATCCTATGAAACTGGTTTAAGCTTTTGATTGACATCAAAAATATATCATGCTATAATAGCACACGATGACTGCCGAAGACAGCAGGTGCGTAAGCGTAAGTAGTAAGATACGCCTGCCGAGGAAAGTTAGATTTGTGAGATTCATGAATTTACAATGCCTCTGTGTCTTTGGACGCAGAGGCGTTTTTTTGGCAGCATACGAAAAATCTATAAGGAGGTATACCATTCGTGGCAAAAGTTGAATTAAAACAGCCGATCGTGCAGGCCATCGCAGATGATGTAAAAGACGCGGCAAGTGTTGTTCTGGTAGACTACCGTGGACTTACGGTTGCCCAGGATACAGAGCTTCGTAAACAGCTCAGAGAAGCAGGCATCATTTACAAGGTTTGCAAGAACACAATGATGAAAAGAGCTTTTGAGGGAACCGATTTCGCGGCTCTGGACGAACATCTGGAAGGCCCCAGCGCCCTTGCGATCTCCAAAGACGACGCGACAGCTCCCGCAAGAATCCTGTGCAAGTTCGCGAAGGATGCGAAAGCTCTGGAACTGAAAGCTGGTGTGGTTGAGGGAACTCTTTACGATGTGAATGGACTGACAGAACTGTCCAAGATCCCGTCAAGAGAAGAACTGCTGTCCAAGCTGCTTGGAAGCCTGCAGTCACCGATCACCAACCTGGCACGCGTTCTGAATCAGATCGCGGAAAATGGCGGTGCAGAGGCAGCGCCCGCGGCAGAGGAAGCTCCCGCTGCAGAGGAAGCTCCGGCAGAGGAGGCTCCCGCAGCTGAAGAAGCTCCGGCAGAGGCCGAGTAAGATCAGGCATAGCGAAGGTTGAACTTAGCGAAAAGAACTACCTTGACTATGATTAAAAAAGTAAAAAACGAAAATTAAAAAATGGAGGAAAAGTAAAATGGCAAAAATGACAACTGCTGAATTTATTGATGCGATCAAAGAATTATCAGTACTGGAACTGAACGAGCTGGTAAAAGCTTGTGAAGAAGAGTTCGGCGTTTCTGCGGCAGCAGGCGTTGTAGTTGCAGCAGCAGCCGGAGACGGCGCAGCAGCAGCTGAGGAGAAGGATGAGTTTGATGTAGAGCTGGTAGCAGCTGGTGCTTCCAAGGTTAAGGTTATCAAGGTTGTTCGTGAGATCACCGGACTTGGCCTGAAAGAGGCAAAAGAGCTGGTTGATAACGCTCCGAAGGTAGTAAAAGAGGGCGCTTCCAAGGCTGAGGCTGAAGAGATCAAAGCGAAACTGGAAGGCGAAGGCGCTGAGGTTAACCTGAAATAATCCTGCGGATCTTTGTGAAAATGAAGGGAGCCATCGTAAAATAGATGAGGGATCATCTATCTTGCGATGGCTCCCTTTTCTGTTTTCGCGTTCAGCAGGATGGAGACTTTGAAGACCTGGTCTTGATATTCAAATTTGTGGACGCCGTTATAGGATTCTGTAAGCTGAATGACGGATGAGATGCCGATTCCCTTTCGTCTGGCGGCCTTGGTAGAAAGAAAGGCGTTGCCGGACCTGTGAATGGTCCCTTCGAAACTATTTTCAATGACAAGGACCAGGATGGTGCTGCTGGTCATGGAAAAAGAGAGGCGTATGAATTTCTCGGGAGAATGCATACGCGCGCATGCTTCCACCGCGTTTTCCAGCAGATTTCCCAGAATTACGCACAAGTCTGTGCTTGGAAAGGGTAATTGTTCGGGAAGCGAGACGGTAAATGAAGTATCGATATGAGCTTCTTTGGCGTTTTCGTGATAATGGCAGAGAAGCGCGTTAAGGGCCGGATCTTTACAGAAGACCGACTGGGTTTCTGGAATATGAGCGGTGTAATCTTTTAGATATTTCTCCAGCTGAGTCCAGTCTCTTGCCTGAAGGAATCCGTTCAGAGCAAGGATGTGGTGATGAAGATCGTGCCGCGCCCGTCTGGTCTCCTCAATGTGAGACTGAAGGAGTTCCGCGTGTTTGGCTTGGGCGTTGAGCAGTGTTTCGGAAAGGTGGAGCCGCTCCTGGAGGTTGGCGTTTTCGCTGACCGAAATGATCATGCGGAGAAAAATGATATAGGACGAGAAGCACATCAAAAGCCACAGAGGTGGAATGAAATAAAATTCTGAATAGTCCCCAAGATCTCGGAAGAAATCGGGAGATATGGTCAACGTGTAGATCAGATTTTGGGATACGGGGATCACCCACATATATTTCCATGGCGGAAGTGTATAAGAATAATCCAGGGCAGGGCGCATCAGCTTCTTAAAAAAGAGATACATAAGAGGAAAGGCCAGCAGCGTGACTAGGATGATGAGCAGAGCGCCGATTATGGAATTAAATCCTGGAAGAGTGCCTGTAAACAGAAAGTGGATATAGGATACAGTCAGGATTACGCCCTCGGAGTAAGATTTGACCACGGATATGATAAAAAGACTGTGGACAAAGTGATAACTGACAACAATCGTAAAAATGCATACCGCAGATACAATACCCGCAAGTCCGAGAAAAGAGCGGGCCAGTGAGGACCAGTAGAACGAAAAATAAAGGCGGGACGCAATGAAAGTGACCGCCAGGAAAAGCAGGACCCCAGTCACCACTCTTCTAAGAGAAGGAAGTCGGAACTGATCCTTGAAGGAAAGGATGAGCAGGGCGAAACAAGGAGCGATGTAAAAAAAAGTAGATAAGAGAAATGCCGGCTCCATTAGTGAATCCCTCCATTTACATAGTCAAAGAGATAGTCAGCATAGGCTTGTGTCACTTCGTTTTTCCGCGCTTTGGAAATAGGGACTCTTTCCCGGTTTTTCATGAGGAAGTCCCGGTCTTCCAGAGATTCAATGTGATCCATATTGACCAGGCAATTCCGGTAACACCACAAAAACTGGGGATGGGATTCCAGCATGGGCGCGAAATCGGCAAAAGACATATAGGAACGTACTACGCAGGAAGTGGTATGGATCTGAATATAGTGATTGGAATAATCTGTATATACAATATCATCAATCAGGATTCGGGTCTGATACCGTCCTTCCTTGACCTCGATGTAGTGGATGAATTTCTCGGCGGTTTCTTCAAAACGCTTCATCGCGTCCGCGAGCTCATCGTAAGTATAGGGTTTTACCAGGTAATCCAGAGCGCGCACGCGGAATGCTTCCAAGGCGTGTTCCTTGCTGGCGGTGGTGAAGATAACCTGGCATCTGGGAAACGTTCTGCGGACCTGCTGGGCAAGTCGGATGCCTGTTTCGTTCTGCATATAAATATCCAGGAAGACAAGAGAATATTCTGTTTGGTCCAGGGATTGAAGAAAAGCGGATTCACTTGTGAATCGATGGACCTGTATGTGCACCTTGTGCTCCTGACAATAATTTTTAAGATATTCTTCAAGAACCTGTATATCTTTGATTAAGTCGTCTACGATCGCGGCTGTCATAAAATACCCCCAAATATTAGCATCAAGAATGAAATGTGTCGGAAAGACACATTTCATTCTTATATTAACATATTATAGTTTTCGACAAAAACTTACAACCAGTAAAAAAGTGTCAATAACAGTAAAAGGGTTTCCGGGACGGGAAGAATCGTGTATAAAGGTACTTGTGCAAATTGCGAAGGAGGGAATAAAAGATGAAAAAATATGTTGCGGAATTTATCGGAACACTGGTATTGACATTATTCGGCTGCGGATCGGCGGCAATCTCCGGGGGAATCGACGGAGCGCTTGGGATTTTTGGGATCGCTATGGCGTTTGGGCTTTCTATCGTAGCGATGGCCTATGTGATCGGGGATGTGTCTGGCTGTCATATCAATCCGGCAGTGTCTTTGGGAGTATTTTTAAATAAAGGAATGTCAGCGAAGGATTTTGCGGGATATGTGATCGCTCAGTTTTTGGGCGGTATCGCGGGAGCGGGAATCTTGTACGGCGTGATCGCCTGCACGAACCTGGGACCGGTTGCCGAGGTAGGTCTTGGCCAGAATGGTTATGGAGAGGTCTCCTATGTGGGGCTGGACATGACGGGGGCTCTGCTGGTTGAGATCATCCTGACATTTGTGTTTGTATTCACCATTCTTGGAGTGACCGCAAAGGCGAAAACAGGAACGGTGGCTGGCCTGGTGATCGGCCTTACACTGACATTCGTTCATATCTTAGGGATTCCGCTTACCGGAACTTCTGTGAATCTGGCAAGAAGCTTTGGACCAGCTCTTTTGGTCGGGAACGGAACCGCCCTGGCGCAGGTGTGGGTCTTCATCGTGGGACCGCTTGCGGGAGCCGCGATCGCGGCGGTGATCTACGGCCTGCTGTGCAAGGAGAAGGAAGAGGTTTCTGAGGAGAAGTAAGAATTTAGAAATGCAAAAAGAAGAAGGACTGGCATGCAGCCAGTCCTTCTTTATTATTGCTGTTTCCGTCGCTGATCCCTGGCGGCGCGCCAGCCTGCTGTCAGGCCGAACAGGATACCGCCCAGACCGATCACGGCGAACAGGATAGAAGAAACGATCATGATGGTCTGTTCGCTTCCGGTTGTCTTGGAGATCTCGTGGAACATCTGCCAGGACAGATAGGCGAGATAGAATCCGGCCATGGTATAGATGGCCGGCCGGGCCTTGTTCTTCCATTCCGGCTCCTTGTTTGTAACGGGAGCTTCTGTTTCTTTTGATTCCTGCTGCTGCAGATTCTTTTCTTCCATCTTCTCGTTCCTCCTTCCAGGATCTTTGCTTATTTGCGGACAAGATATTTTCTCATATCGATGGCACATGCTACCAGGATGATGAGACCCTTGATCACGTACTGCAGGCTCTGGTTGATAGCCAGGAACTGCAGGGCTACGAAGATGATCCTCAGGATGAATACACCAAGGACTACGCCGCGGATCTTACCAGTACCACCGACGAAGGATACACCACCGATTACACAGGCAGCGATGGCGTCACATTCGTAGTTCAGACCGGTTCCGGCCTGGTTGGAGCCGATACGGGCGGACTCGATGAATCCGGTGATGGCGTACATAGCGCCTGCCAGGGTATGTACCAGGATGATGGTCTTGGCAACGTTTACACCAGATACGTTGGCGGCCTCCGGGTTAGAACCTACGGCGAACATGTTCTTGCCGAAAGAGGTCTTGTTCCAGATGAACCACATCAGAGCGATGATGAAGCAGGCGTACCATACATAGTTGGGAATGGGAACGCCGCCGATCTTCAGGATGCTTCCGGTAACGAAGTCCTTGAAGGACTGGTCCAGTCCGGAGAGGGGCTGTCCGTTGTTGCCGTTGATCATGATGTACATCAGCAGGATACCGTATACGATCAGCTGGGTCGCCAGGGTTACGATGAAGGGATGCAGGTTAAACCGGGCTACGAAGAAACCGTTTACCAGTCCTACCAGGGCTCCTACAGCCACAACGATCAGGATTACCAGCGGGATGGGAACTACGCCCAGGTCCGGGAAGATCTTGGTGGGGTAGTCTACCGCCTGCAGAAGGGAGGCGGAGATACACGCCGTAAGACCTACCACACGGCCGGCGGAAAGGTCCGTACCGGTAAGTACGATGGTTCCCGCGATACCTACCGCGATAGGAATGTTGGCCGCGGACAGGGCGATGATGTTTACGATAGATGATGTAGTTACAAAGTTCGGATTCTGGATCGCGGTGTAGATGATCGCCGCGATGATCAGCACGTACAGTGCGTTATTCAGGGAAAATTCTTTCCAAAATGTCTTTTTATCTCTGGCGTCCAGCGCCTGAAAGGCAGCGTAACGCTTCTTCAGATTGTCGATTGTCTTCATTTCAAAAACCGGCCTCCTCTATACATATTTTGCGGCAAGTGCCATGATCTCTTCCTGTGTGGTCTCCCCGGCGCCTACTTCTCCGGCCAGGCGTCCGCCTGACATAACCAGGATCCGGTCACAGATCCCGAGAAGCTCGGGCATTTCCGAGGATACTACGATTACCACTTTATCACGGTTTGCAAGATCCAGGATCAGCTGATAGATCTCGTATTTCGCGCCTACGTCGATCCCTCGGGTGGGTTCGTCAAGAAGCAGGACTTCCGGATCTGTCAGAAGCCACCGGCCCAGGATAACCTTCTGCTGGTTACCGCCGGACAGCGCCCGGATCTTGGTCTCCTGAGTAGGAGTCTTGGTATGCATGGCGTCGATGGACCACTGCGTGTCAGCTTTCATGGACTTTTCGCTGAGATAAAATCCAGCTTTCTTGTGTTTCTTAAGACTGGAGATTACCGTGTTCTCACGGATGTTCAGGATACCGAAGATACCGGTTGCCCGCCGTTCCTCTGTAAGGAGTGCGAATCCGTTTTTGATGGATTCCCGGGCGTTGCGGTTCTTCACAACCTTGCCGTCCAGTTTGATCACGCCGTCCTTGCGGGTAGCGATCCCAAAGATATTCTCCAGGGTCTCGGTACGTCCGCTGCCGTCCAGTCCGGCGATCCCCAGGATCTCGCCTTTTCTGGCGGTGAAGGACACGTCTTTGAGAAGAGAATACTGAGCAGTCAGGTGCTCTACTTCCAGGGCGACTTCGCCGGGCTTGTTGGTCTTTGGCGGGAACTGGTTGGTCAGTTCTCGTCCTACCATCAGACGGATGATGTCGTCCATGGAAAGCTCGTCAGCTGGTTTCGTGGTTACCCAGGTTCCGTCCCGCATGATGGTGATCTCGTCGGAGATCCGCTTGATCTCTGCCATCTTGTGGGAGATATAGATGATACCTACGCCTCTGTCCCGGAGCATGTTGATGATCCGGAAGAGATGCTCTACTTCTTCTTCTGTAAGGGAAGAGGTAGGCTCGTCAAATACGATGACTTTTGACTGGAAGGAAACTGCCTTGGCAATTTCCACCATCTGCCGCTGAGAGACCGGCATGGTGCTCATGATCCGCTTGGGATCCACATCGATCTCCAGTTCTTTGAATACATCCAGTGTATCCTGATAGATTTTTTTCTCGTTTACCATGAGGCCGCCGATCTTCGGATAACGGCCAAGCCAGATGTTGTCCATAACGTTGCGCTTCAGGGCCTGGTTCAGTTCCTGATGGACCATGGCTACGCCGCTTTCCAGCGCCTCCTTGGAGTTTTTGAAGGAGACTTCCTTCCCCTCCAGTTCAATCGTTCCGCTGTCTTTACTGTACATACCGAACAGACACTTCATCAGTGTGGATTTGCCGGCTCCGTTCTCCCCCATCAAGGCGTGTACTGTCCCCTTTTTCAGGGTCAGCGAGACGTTGTCCAGAGCTTTTACGCCTGGGAATTCTTTGCTGATATTTTTCATCTGCAGAAGAACTTCCTGTCCCATGATCATTCCTCCATTCTTTTGACTTGAAAGAAAGCAGCCACCTTTATGTGGCGGCCGCTTTCTCTATTTTTGGCGTGCAAAAGTATGCTGTTTTATTCCTCTCCGGTGTAGATTCCGTATGGGATAAAGATCTTGTTAGGAACGTTCTCAGAGATGTTGTAATCGTCTGTTCCGTCCATGAGATCCTTGCCGTCACCTACGTTCTGTGCCAGGTCAGCGATGCAGGCAGCCATTCCTTCTGCGTCCTGCTTGATGGTTCCTACCATCTTGCCGTCAGCGATCAGCTTCTTGGCAGCGTCTGTAGCGTCAACACCGAATACCGGGATCATCTTGTCGTCGCCGGTGTTGTAGCCCTTGTCGTTCAGAGCGGCGATCGCGCCCTCGGCCATACCGTCGTTGTTGCAGATGATCAGCTCGATCATGTTGTTGTTGCCTTCATTGTACTGAGACAGGTTGGTGGTCATGTAGTTGTTGGCAGCAGTTGCGCTCCATGCTCCATCCTGGTCAACCTGGTATTTGTCCGGGTTGGCGGGATCGAAGAAGGACAGCGCCGGTTTGCCGGCCTCTTCCAGGATCTTGTCCGCATCTTCTACTGCGAACTGAGTACGGTAGATTGCTTCTGCGTTTCCAAGCTGTCCCATGAACATTGCGTAGGAGATGGTTCCGTCGCCGTTCAGGTCAACCTTGTCGTAGTTCTCTACCAGGTAGTTTCCGATCATCTCGCCCTGCATATGTCCGGCTTCCGGAGCGTCGGTTCCTACAAAGGCACATTTCTCATAAGATCCAAGGATGGTTCCCTCTTCACTCTTCTCGTCCTCAACAGCACGGTTGAAGAAGATTACCGGGATATCGGCAGCTTTTGCCTTGTCGATGATCTGAGTGGAAGCATCGTTGGAACCAGAAGTAACGATATTTACGATCAGAAGGTTAGCGCCGGTCTGGATGGCGGTATCGATCTGCTCGTTCTGTGTGGTCTGGTTGTTGTTGCCGTCGTAATCCTGATAGGTAACACCCATCTCGTCCAGTTTTGCGTCAAGAGCGGTACGAACGGAAGCGATGTAGGTGTCTGCGTAAGTATAATAGAAGACGCCGATGTTCAGGTCGGATTTTGCTCCGCCGTCTCCGCCTTCGCTGCTGTCAGATCCGCCGCCGCAGCCAACAGCCATTGCCGCTACCATTGCTACGCAAAGGAGCATTGCCATGATTCTCTTTTTCATAAAAATATACCCTCCTTTTTGGTACTTATAGTGTTTAAGGAGAGTATATCTTTTCCGGTGTTCAATTGACATGGGATAAACTCCCAAAAAGGTTCGAAATCCTACTTGATCTCATCGAAGGAGAAAAGGATGCGCTGAGATTCTTCGGTATACATGTTTTCTCTGGTCACCAGCATGGTGGAGGTATCGATCTCCGGAGAAGGTATTTTCTGTCCGTTCAGCAGCCGGTAGGCGGTCTCCACGCCCAGATAGCCGATGGCGTAGGGGTTCTGGACCACCAGGGCGTCCACTTCGCCGGTTTCCAGCATGTCCACGGAGACTACGTTGCTGTCGAAGGCTACCAGACGGATGCGCTGGGCGGCCCCGGCCTCCCGGATAGCGTATCCCACGCCCAGGGTAGTCCACTCGTTGAAGGTGGTCAGTACATTGATCTCCGGGTGGGCCGCCAGCATCTGTAAGGTTGCCTCTTTGGCGGCGGCAATGGTGGAGTTGGAATTGACAGAATCGATAAGGGTTACCCGGTCGTCCTGGAAGATGGTATCCCGGAAGCCCTTCTCCCGGCTCTGTCCGTTCTCGGTGGTGGCGTCAAAGTTGACGATGCCCACATTGAGGGCGGAAGCGTCTGAATCAAGAGCCGCTTCACCAGCCAGGCATCCGGCCTGATAATTATCGGTTCCAATCCGGCATTCCACCTGGTCGCTGTTTACATCGCTGTCAATGACGATGATGCGCACCCCGGATTCGGCCGCCCGGTCAATAGCGGCGGCGTTCTCCTCATAGTCGATGGCGGAGAAAAGGATGGCGTCCGCGCCGTCTGCGACGGCGGCGTCGATCATCTGGTTCTGGCTCTTGTAATCTTCCTCGTTGTCAGCGCCCTGGCAGAGCAGTTCCATATTGTATTCGGTCCCTGCTGCGCTGGCCCCGGCGAAAACGGATTTCCAGAAGGCGGATTCCGTAGATTTGGCAATAAGTGTAACCTTCTGCCGGTTGGAAGAATGGCCGCCGGTTCCTTCCGCGGGCTGCCGGGCCTGGCCGTAGAGGGCGGCAATGCCAAGGAGGCAGAAGAGGAGGAAGAGAACGGCCAGAAGTGTTCGTTTTTTATTTTCCATCATAGTCCTCCTTTGTGATCTTTGGCATGCGGATATCCACCCGGGTCCCCTCGTCCAGCTCGCTGGTGATGGTGAGGCCGTATTTTTCCCCGAAATAGATCTTGATCCGGTCGTTCACATTCTTAATGCCGATGCCGGTCCGGTCTCCCGGTTCTTTGTGCAGGATCTCCCGGCATTTCTCCTGGGTCATGCCGATGCCGTTGTCTTCTACAGACAGGAGGATGTCATCCCCTTCCTGGCAGATGGAGATCCGGATCTGTCCTTCGTCCACCATGCGGTTGAGGCCGTGGTAGATGGCATTTTCGATGATGGGCTGGAGGGTGATCTTGTTGCACAGGTAGGAAAGGCATTCGGGATCCACATCAAAGGTGTAGGTAAACTGGTTCTTGTAGCGGAACTGTTCGATCCGCAGATAACTCTGGGCATGCTGGATCTCCTTTTCGATGGTGATCAGCTCGTGGCCCTTGCTGATGCTGATGCGGAACAGCCGGGCCAGGGAAGTGACCATGTCCTCCGCATCCTTGGCTCGTCCGTCTTCGCACAGCCAGGCGATGGCGTCCAGGGTGTTGTAAAGGAAGTGGGGGTTGATCTGTGCCTGCAGTGCTTTCAGTTCCGTTTTCCTGAGGGTGATCTCCTCCTGGCGCACCTGTTCCATCAGATCCTGGATCTGAAGCACCATGTGGCCGAATGAACTGGAGAGAGCGTTGATCTCTTCTGTCCCCTGGACCTGACTGTAGGTGAAGTTTTCTGCATCCTGCTCAAAGGCCCGCATGGCGATGGCAAGTTCCCTTGCGGGGCGGGCGAAGATATAGGAGATCAGAAGTCCGGTGAACAAGGCGGCGGTGATCACGATGATCAGGATCAGGATCAGGAGTCCCACCATAGTTTCTACACGGGTGGTGATCATCTCATCTACATAGCATACGCCTACGATCCGCCAGTCGCTGTCCTCCAGGGTGCGGACAGTGTGGATCGCGGTGGCTTCCATCTGGACGCCGTCTTTATCCCGGGATTTCTCTTCTTCCTTCAGCCCGGAGTAGATCAGCTGCTGCTGCGGGTGGTAAATGATGTTCCCGCTGGTATCCTCGATATAACAGTATCCGTGAGGACCGATCCCCACATTGTCCACATAGTTGGAGATGCTGGAGAAACGGATATCTACCGCGACCTGATACCGGGAACCGCTGTGGTCTGTCAGGTTCTGGGAGATGGTGACTACCCAGGGATAGTATCCTTCAAAGAGGGTTTCCACATGAGGTTTGCTTACATGGAGGCTGTCATCGGTAAGTCCTGTATAGGAAAGATTCTGATAAAAGGGATCTTTCAGTTTCTGCCCGTTGGACCACAGTTCCAGGATCTGCCCGTCTTCGTCATAGATCATGACGGCGGATACGTCCTCCCGGATCTCCACCAGACTCTGGAGGAAGCGGGAATAATCCTGGTCCGGGCTTTCCAGGGCGTCCACGATGGTATCCATGACCGTTTCCATATCGTAAATGTAGGACTGCACCATGCTCTCTACCTGAGAGACAGCCTGCTCGCTGCTGGTCACCGCGTTTTGTTCCACCTCGTCCCGGTAAACGCCGAGAAACATCAGGACGCTGACGATGGAGGTGATAAGTACAATGGCAGAGACCAGAACCGTGAAAATGCCGGACAATGAGAGCCGGGACAGAGGTTTGGTTTTCTCTTGGTTTTTCATTTTATGCCTGCATCCTTCCTGCATTGGTTGGGGGATATGCCGGTTGCCTTCTTAAAGCAGTAACTGAAGTAGTGCTGATCCCGGTAGCCGCATTCCTCGGTGATCTCCCAGACCTTCTTGGGGGTGCAAAGAAGAAGCTCTTTGGCTTTTTCAATGCGCTTGCGGGTCAGAAGCTCTACAAAGGTGTAGCCGGTGGTTTTCTTGATCAGGGCGCTTAAGTAATTGGGACTGACGCCGATCTCGTTGCTGACGTTGACTACGGAGAGATCCGGGTCAGCGTAGTTCTCCCGGATGAGAGCCAGCGCTTTGTCGCAGAGAACTTCGCCGCTTTTCTTGCGCTGCTCCAGAAGGAGCTCTTTGACTTTCAGACAGAAGGAGCTGCAGCGGTCACAGGTTTCCATTACCTGTCCCACTTCCCGGTATTCCTTGAATTCCATATGCTCCAGAAGGTTTTCCGCTGCCTGTTCTCCGGCTACCGCGTAGAAGACCTTGAGTATGGCGGAAGTCATCTGGGAGATCAGGAAATCCGCGGCTGCAGGGGACAGCTCGCCACTGACGATCCGGGCAGAAAAATCAGACAGGAAAGACTGAAGTTCTTCCATGCTTCCGCCCCGCAGTAGTTCCTCTGTCCTGGAAACCACATCGTCGACGGCGGCCATGCTGATGGACTCTGCCGGCTCCTCGTCGGCGATAAAATGAACGTTTCCTTCCTTCTGCCAGGAGTAGCTGAGGGCGTTCATGGCTTCCAGGTAACAGTCCCGACAGCCCAGAAGACTACTGGTGCTGCGGCTGACGCCCACGGTTCCCTCCATGTGCAGGATCCTGCGGATGCTCTGCACGATCTCGTCCACGATGATGTGGAGGTATTTGGAGAAGCCCCGGTCGGTGGCGGCCAGCACAGAGACCACCCGTCCCTGCATGAAGCAGCTGGCATAGCGGACGTATTTCTTAAGAATGGTGTCGATGGCGTGGACATGGGAGCGGTTGGTCTGGTCGCCCTCTTCATTTGTGATGCTGGTGACCAGCACCACAAAACGGTAAACTTCCGGGTCGCTGTCGCCAATGAGGCCGCAGGACTGAGCTTCCTGGCGGAGCTTTACGATCTGCGCCTGGGTGGGATCCTTACGGAAACCGTCCAGAAGCAGGGGGAAGATAAATTCTGACTTCTCCATCCGCTTCTGGGTCAGTTCCTGGGAATTGAATTCTTCAAATTTCCGGTCGATGATGGATTTGATATTCCGAAGCTCTTCCTCCAGCTCCAGGGAGGAGATGGGCTTGAGCATATAGCTGATGATGTTGTACTGGATAGCCTGCTGGGCGTAGGAGAAATCATCGAATCCACTTAAAAACGCGATCTGTACGGTGGGAAGGACTTCCCGCACGGCCCGGGCCAGATCGATGCCGGACAAAAAAGGCATCCGGATGTCGGTGAGCAGAAGGTCCGGTTCCAGTTTCTCTACCAGTTCCAGAGCATCCGCGCCGTTTGCGGCCTCGCCGATAACCTGGAACCCCAGTTCTTCCCATTTTACCTTTTTGATGATCCCTCTGCGGATCTCTTCTTCGTCGTCTGCGACTATAACGGTATACATGACAGCTCCTTTGCAATGGTTTTTAGATATTTAGAATATTATACAATAAAGGGAAAGTCAAAAATGTTGGAAATTCTACTGCAAATGTATAAAAATCTTACCTGACCGGGTTTCCTTGTGTTCTGTTCTCTTATGTATTACTATAAAGGGTAGAAAAATACCGGAAAGGAAGAATTATGAATCTACCTGTTGATCTTCTGCATTGGCTGGCGGCTTTTGCTCCCATCGCCATGCTGTTGTTCTTAATGATAAAACGGAAATGGGGAATCCGGGCGGCTGCGCCGGTGGGGCTTGCGGTCACGGTTCTGACAGGTCTTTGCTTCTACAGGGCGGACCCGGAGCTGATCCTCCTGCAATGCGGGAAGGGAATATGGAGCGCCCTTCCCATCCTGCTGATCATCGGCATGGCTATTCTTCTCTACCAGGTGGGGGAGGAAGCGGGCGCCTTCCCGGTGATCCGGAATGGAATGCGTAAGTTTCTGCCCAATGAGCTGCTGCTGGTGTTGGCCATGGGATGGGTGCTGGAGAGTTTTCTCCAGGGGATCACAGGCTTTGGAGTGCCGGTGGCGGTGGGGGCACCGCTTCTGATGGGGATCGGTGTCCGTCCTGTGTGGGCGGTGATCCTTCCGATGCTGGGGCAGTCCTGGGGGAATACCTTCGGGACCCTTGCCGTGAGCTGGGATATGCTGGCGGTGAGCGCGGGCATGGAGGCAGGAAGCGAAGCGTATCTTAAGATGGCGTTCTGGGCCTGCGTCTTCCTCTGGCTCTGGAATCTGGTGATCGGTCTGACGATCTGCTGGTTTTACGGCAAAGGCAGGGCGCTGAAGAAGGGGCTTCCGGCGGTGTTGCTTCTGTCCCTGGTTCAGGGAGGCGGAGAGCTTGCGATGACCCGGGTGAGCACCACGCTTGCCTGTTTCCTGCCGGCCTGCATTTCCCTGATCCTGGTGGTTGTGCTGGGGAGAACCAGGTTTTACCGGGAAGAATGGCGGCTGGAAAACAGCCGGATCATGGACCGGGAGAAGGAAAATGAAGAGGAGGCAGCAGACAGTGCCTCGGCGGGGATGTCGTTGCCCCGGGCGTTTGTGCCCTATTTCCTGCTTACCCTTATTGCGCTGGGAGTTCTTCTGGTGGGACCGGTCCGCGGCTTTCTCGGGCGGTTTAAGATAGGACTGCCTTTTCCCGAGACGGCGACCGGATATGGCTATATTAATGAGGCGGCGGCAGACTACGGTGCGGTGGCGCCGTTTACCCACGCCAGTGTGTTTCTTTTGCTGGCGGGGGCGGCGGCTTTCTTCTATTACAGGAAGCGTGGCCGGATCAAGGCGGGTGGTGCAGGCAGGATCGCAAGGCGCACCTGCGCCATGATCGTGTCTCCCTGTCTTGCGGTGGTGGTGCTGGTGATGATGTCCATGGTCATGAGCGGGACCGGGCAGACGCTGGTGCTGGCGGAGGGGATCGCAGGCGTCCTGGGAAGAGGGTATATCGTCCTGGCGCCCTTTGTAGGCGCCCTGGGAAGCTTTATGACAGGAAGCAATATGAATTCCAATATTCTATTCGGAGAGTTTCAGACTGCCACGGCCAGGCTTTTGGAGGTGGATGGGTCCATGATCCTGGGAGCGCAGACGGCGGGCGCTTCCATCGGCGCAGCGGTAAGTCCCAGCAACATTGTGCTGGGAGCCACTACGGCGGGGATCCTGGGCCGGGAAGGAGAAGTGCTGCGGCGGATCCTGAAGCTTACGGTTCCGGCAGCAGTGGCGGTGGGGGCGATCTTGTTCCTGGCGGTAGGGATCTGAGAATATATAAATAAGAAAAAAGGCAGCGGAGGAAAAGGTTATGAGAGAGAGGATCAAAGAAAATCTGGAATATCTGAAGGGGATCACAGCTACTCCGGGAGATGGCTGTACCCGGCTTCCCTTTACCCGGGAGGCGAGAGAAGCAGTGGAATATCTGAAGAAGATCATGGAAGAAGCGGGACTGGAAGCGAGAGAGGACGCCGCTGGCAATGTGATCGGGGTATGGCGGGGAGAAGATCCGGCGCTTCCCTGCGTGATGATGGGCTCTCATTATGATTCGGTGATGCAGGGCGGCGATTATGACGGGATCGCCGGGGTAGTCTGTGCTGTTGAGGTGGTAAGGTCCCTCCGGGAGAAGGGGATCAGCCCAAAGCGGGACCTGGTGGTTGTGGGATTCTGCGATGAGGAGGGCGTGCGCTTCGGCACCGGCTACTTTGGGTCCGGAGCCATGCTGGGGGAACGGGATCAGGCATATTGCCATAACTATAGAGATACGAAGGGGATCTCTATCTATGAGGCTATGAAAGCCTATGGGCTTGACCCGGAGAAGATCGGGGAGGCAGCGTGGCCGGAAGGTTCCATCAGGGCGTTCCTGGAGATCCATATCGAGCAGGGGCCGGTGCTGGATGCAGAGGGGGTTGAACTGGGACTGGTGGAAGGCATCGTGGGGATCCAGAGATACGCGGTATCTGTCCTGGGCCGTGCGGATCACGCCGGGACCACGCCCATGGAGATGCGCCATGATGCGGCGGAGGCGGCGGCCAAGGTTATGGCCAGGATCCCGGACTGGGCAAGAGAAGAAGGAGAGGGGACGGTAGCGACGGTGGGCTACATCCATACAGTCCCCGGAGGTATGAACATCGTGGCGGAGCGGGTAGAGTTTACGGTGGACATCCGCTCTATGGATAATGGACATATCTGCAGGATCGCGGACAACCTGCGGGAAGCTCTGGAGCAGGAGACAAAGAAGATTGGCGGAAGCTATGAGATAGAGACCAAGCTTGCGACCGATCCTACGCCCATGAGCCGGGAGATGCTGGGGGGTCTGGAAGAGAGCTGCCGTAAGCGGGGCTACTCTTACCGGTATCTGCCAAGCGGCGCCGGCCATGACGCCCAGGAGATGGCGAAAGCAGCCCCGGCGGTGATGCTCTTTGCGCCCAGCCGGGCGGGAAGGAGCCATTGCCTGGAGGAGTATACGGAATATGAGGATCTGGCCCGGGCGGCGGAGGTTATGGGGGAGCTGGCGGAGCAGCTGATCATCTGAGAATTTCTCTCAACTTTCTCTGAAAAAACGTTGACAAGCCGAAAAGTTTTGTGCTATAGTTAAAAATGCACTTATTGTGGAAAGCCATGCCATAATGTTGTGAAAAAAAGAGTTTATAAGAGCTGTTTTTACTGTATTTTGCAATGTTTTTGGGACATCGACGCAGCCCACAAAAAAATAAATGAGGAGTGAAACGTCAATATGGAGAAAAACAGAATTCGTCCTATCAAAAGCGGAAAAAGTTCACGCATGAGCTATTCCAGGCAAAAAGAAGTTCTTCAGATGCCTAATTTGATCGAAGTCCAGAAGGATTCCTACCAGTGGTTCCTGGACGAAGGATTAAAAGAAGTATTTGATGACATTTCTCCCATCGCTGACTACAGCGGGCACCTGAGCCTGGAGTTCGTTGACTTTACCTTGTGTGAGGATGACGTAAAGTACTCGATCGAGGAATGCAAGGAGCGTGACGCCACCTACGCGGCGCCTCTGAAAGTAAAGGTAAGACTCCACAACAAGGAGACGGATGAGATCAACGAGCATGAGATCTTTATGGGCGATCTGCCGCTGATGACCAGCACGGGAACCTTTGTGATCAATGGCGCGGAGCGTGTCATTGTAAGTCAGCTTGTGCGTTCCCCGGGCATTTACTATGGGATTGCCCATGACAAGCTGGGCAAAAAGCTGTATTCCTGTACCGTGATCCCCAACCGGGGCGCATGGCTGGAATATGAGACCGACTCCAATGACGTTTTTTATGTACGTGTAGACAGAACCAGGAAGGTGCCTATCACGGTACTGATCCGTGCCCTTGGAATCGGCACGAACACAGAGATCCTGGAATTGTTCGGAGAAGAGCCGAAGATCATGGCAAGCTTCGAAAAAGACGCTGCCACCAATTATCAGGAAGGTCTTCTGGAGCTGTATAAGAAGATCCGTCCGGGCGAGCCGCTGGCAGTGGACAGTGCGGAGAGCCTGATCACCAGCATGTTCTTTGATCCCAGACGGTACGACCTGGCCAAAGTGGGCCGGTATAAATTTAATAAGAAGCTTATGTTCCGCAACCGGATCGCAGGCCATGTACTGGCGGAGGATGTGGTGAGTCCTCTGACCGGCGAAGTGCTGGCGGAAGCCGGGACCAAGGTGACCAGAGAGCTGGCGGATACCATCCAGTACGCGGCGGTTCCCTTTGTATGGATCCAGCGTCCGGATGAGGAGCGCAATATCAAGGTGCTCTCCAACATGATGGTGGACCTTCGGTCTGTGGTTGATATCGACCCCAAAGAAGTGGGCGTGACAGAACTGGTATACTATCCGGTACTGTCCGGCCTTCTGGAGGAGACAGCAGGAGATATCGAGGAGCTGAAAAATGCAATCCGCAGAGATATCCACGATCTGATCCCCAAGCACATTACCAAGGAAGATATTCTTGCTTCCATTAACTATAATATGCACCTGGAGTACGGACTGGGCAACGACGATGACATCGACCACCTGGGCAACCGCCGGATCCGCGCGGTAGGCGAGCTGTTGCAGAACCAGTACCGGATCGGACTGTCCCGTCTGGAGAGAGTAGTCCGGGAGCGTATGACCACTCAGGACCTGGAGGGCATCTCTCCCCAGTCCCTGATCAACATCAAACCGGTGACCGCTGCGGTGAAGGAATTCTTCGGATCCTCCCAGCTGTCCCAGTTCATGGATCAGAACAACCCGCTGGGCGAGCTGACCCACAAGAGACGTCTCTCCGCCCTTGGACCGGGAGGTCTTTCCAGAGACCGGGCCGGATTCGAGGTGCGTGACGTACACTATTCCCACTACGGAAGAATGTGTCCCATTGAGACCCCGGAAGGACCCAACATCGGACTGATCAACTCCCTGGCCTGCTACGCCAGGATCAACCAGTACGGATTCGTGGAGGCTCCGTACCGCAAGATCGATCACTCTGACCCGGAGAATCCGGTGGTTACCGATGAAGTTGTATATATGACGGCGGATGAGGAAGACAATTACCACGTGGCTCAGGCCAACGAGCCTCTGGACGAGGAAGGTCATTTCATCCGTAAGAACGTATCCGGTCGTTACCGGGAAGAGACTCAGGAGTATGAGCGCAGCATGTTCGATTACATGGACGTTTCCCCGAAGATGGTATTCTCCGTGGCAACGGCCCTCATCCCCTTCCTGGAAAATGACGACGCCAACCGTGCCCTGATGGGTTCCAACATGCAGCGTCAGGCCGTGCCGCTTCTTATGACAGAGGCGCCGGTGGTTGGAACAGGTATGGAAGAAAAGGCGGCCGTGGACTCCGGCGTGTGCGTAGTGGCCGAGGCCGACGGCGTGGTAGAGCGTTCTGCCTCTACTGAGATCCATATCCGTCAGACGGACGGCAGCCTGAAGAAATATAAGCTGGCGAAATTCGTCCGCAGTAACCAGAGCAACTGCTACAACCAGCGGCCCATCGTCTTCAAGGGCGATCAGGTGAAGGCCGGCGACGTGATCGCGGACGGTCCTTCCACCTCTAACGGAGAGATGGCCCTTGGCAAGAACCCGCTGATCGGCTTTATGACCTGGGAAGGTTATAACTACGAGGACGCGGTTCTGTTAAGCGAGAGACTGGTGCAGGACGATGTCTATACATCTGTCCACATCGAGGAGTACGAGGCGGAAGCCCGTGACACCAAGCTGGGACCGGAAGAGATCACCCGTGATATCCCGGGTGTGGGCGACGACGCCCTCAAGAACCTGGATGAGAGAGGAATCATCCGCATCGGCGCAGAGGTGCGCGCAGGAGATATCCTGGTAGGTAAGGTAACGCCGAAGGGCGAGACCGAGCTGACCGCGGAAGAGCGGCTCCTTCGGGCCATCTTCGGCGAGAAGGCAAGAGAAGTAAGAGACACCTCCCTCAAGGTGCCTCATGGAGAATATGGTATCGTGGTAGACGCCAAAGTATTTACAAGAGAGAACGGCGACGAGCTGTCTCCGGGCGTCAATGAATCCGTGCGCATCTACATCGCACAGAAGAGAAAGATCTCTGTGGGTGACAAGATGGCTGGACGTCACGGAAACAAGGGTGTTGTATCCCGGGTGCTGCCGGTGGAGGATATGCCGTTCCTGCCGAACGGACGGCCGCTGGACATCGTGCTGAACCCGCTGGGCGTACCTTCCCGTATGAATATCGGGCAGGTGCTGGAGATCCATCTGTCCCTGGCGGCAAAGGCTCTGGGATTCAATATCTCCACACCGGTCTTTGACGGGGCGGATGAGAATGATATCATGGACACCCTGGATCTTGCCAACGATTATGTAAACTTAAGCTGGGAAGAGTTTGAGGCCAAGCATAAGGAAGAGCTGCTTCCGGAAGTGATGCAGTATCTCTATGACAACCGCGACCACAGGAAGCTGTGGAAGGGCGTTCCCATCTCCAGAGACGGAAAAGTGCGCTTAAGAGACGGACGTACCGGAGAGTTCTTCGACAGCCCGGTTACCATTGGACACATGCATTACCTGAAGCTCCATCACCTGGTAGACGATAAGATCCATGCCCGTTCCACGGGACCGTACTCACTGGTTACCCAGCAGCCGCTGGGAGGAAAAGCCCAGTTCGGCGGTCAGCGTTTCGGAGAGATGGAAGTATGGGCCCTGGAGGCCTACGGCGCTTCCTACACGCTGCAGGAGATCCTGACGGTGAAATCTGACGATGTAGTAGGACGTGTGAAGACTTACGAAGCCATCATTAAAGGCGAGAACATCCCGGAACCGGGTATTCCGGAATCCTTCAAGGTACTCTTGAAAGAGCTGCAGTCCCTTGGCCTGGATGTGCGCGTGCTGCGTGACGACAACACAGAAGTGGAGATCATGGAGACCGTAGATATGGGCGAGACCGACTTCCGCTCCCTGATCGAGGGCGACCGGAAATACGGCAGAGAGGACAACCTGGGCGAGCACGGTTATACCGAGCAGGAATTCCAGGATGAACAGCTGGTAGACGTGGAAGAAGAGCCTGATGAGGAAGATTTTGAGATCGAATTTGAGGAAACTGATGACTTCGCGTATAATGATTCAGACAATGAATAGGAAGGGGTGCCAGTATGCCAGAAAATAACAGGGAACAAACATATCAGCCAATGACCTTTGACGCGATCAAGATCGGTTTGGCATCACCTGAGAAGATCCTGGAGTGGTCCAGAGGCGAGGTTACCAAGCCGGAGACCATCAACTACAGGACCTTGAAGCCGGAGAAGGACGGTCTGTTCTGTGAGCGTATCTTCGGACCCAGTAAGGACTGGGAGTGTCATTGTGGAAAATATAAGAAGATCCGTTATAAAGGCGTTGTGTGCGACCGCTGCGGCGTGGAAGTGACCAAGTCCAGCGTGCGCCGGGAGCGGATGGGCCATATCGCCCTGGCGGCTCCGGTATCACACATCTGGTATTTCAAGGGGATCCCCAGCCGGATGGGACTGATCCTGGACCTGTCTCCCAGAACACTGGAGAAGGTGCTGTATTTCGCCTCTTATATCGTGCTGGACAAAGGGGAGACAGACCTGCAGTATAAGCAGGTGCTCTCTGAGCAGGAATACCAGGAGGCAAGAGAGAGCTGGGGAAGCGCTTTCCGCGTAGGCATGGGCGCCGAGGCCATCCAGGAACTTCTGCAGGCTATCGATCTGGATAAAGAGTATGAAGAGCTGCAGGAAGGCCTGAAAGGCGCTACCGGACAGAAGCGGGCCCGTATCGTGAAGCGCCTGGAAGTGGTAGAGGCATTCCGGGAGTCCGGCAACAAACCGGAGTGGATGATCCTGACTAATATCCCGGTGATCCCGCCGGATCTGCGTCCTATGGTTCAGCTGGACGGCGGACGTTTCGCCACCAGCGACTTAAATGACCTGTACCGCCGGATCATCAACCGGAATAACCGTCTGAAACGCCTGCTGGAGCTGGGCGCGCCGGACATTATCGTAAGAAATGAAAAGAGAATGCTGCAGGAAGCGGTGGACGCCCTGATCGACAACGGCCGCAGAGGCCGTCCGGTAACAGGCCCCGGAAACCGTGCCCTTAAGTCTCTTTCCGATATGCTGAAAGGAAAATCCGGACGGTTCCGTCAGAACCTTCTGGGAAAACGTGTGGACTATTCCGGACGTTCCGTTATCGTAGTAGGACCGGAGCTGAAGATCTATCAGTGCGGTCTGCCCAAAGAGATGGCCATCGAGCTGTTCAAGCCTTTCGTTATGAAGGAGCTGGTGCAGAACGGGACCGCTCACAATATCAAGAACGCTAAGAAGATGGTAGAACGTCTCCAGCCGGAAGTATGGGATGTTCTGGAAGAAGTGATCAAGGAGCATCCGGTTATGCTCAACCGTGCCCCTACGCTGCACAGACTGGGAATCCAGGCCTTTGAGCCGATCCTGGTAGAAGGAAAAGCCATCAAGCTGCATCCTTTGGTATGTACCGCTTACAACGCGGACTTCGATGGAGACCAGATGGCAGTGCATCTGCCGCTGTCCGTAGAGGCTCAGGCAGAGTGCCGGTTCCTCCTTCTGTCACCAAACAACCTTCTGAAGCCTTCTGACGGAGGACCGGTAGCGGTTCCTTCTCAGGATATGGTACTGGGAATCTATTACCTGACCCAGGAGCGCCCGGGCGCCCTTGGAGAAGGCAAGTTCTTCCGCAATGTGAACGAAGCCATCCTGGCTTATGAGAACGGGGCGCTTACCCTGCACTCCAGGATCAAAGTCCGGGTGACCAGGAAGATGGCGGACGGAACAGAGAAATCCGCGATCATCGAGTCTACCCTGGGAAGATTCCTCTTCAATGAGATCATTCCTCAGGACCTGGGATTTGTAGACCGTGAGGTAGAGGGAAATGAGCTGAAGCTGGAGATTGATTTCCACGTAGGCAAGAAGCAGCTGAAGCAGATCCTGGAGAAGGTCATCAACACCCATGGTTCCACAGCTACAGCGGAAGTGCTGGACGCGGTGAAATCCATCGGTTACAAATATTCCACAAGAGCGGCTATGACCGTATCCATCTCGGATATGACCGTGCCGCCCCAGAAACCGGAAATGATCCAGAAGGCTCAGGATACAGTAGACCGGATCACCAAGAACTACAAGCGTGGTCTGATCACTGAGGAAGAGCGTTACAAAGAAGTAGTAGAGACCTGGAAAGCAACCGACGACGCTCTGACTGAGGCGCTGCTGACTGGTCTGGACAAATATAACAATATCTATATGATGGCGGACTCCGGAGCCCGTGGTTCTGATAAGCAGATCAAGCAGCTGGCGGGTATGCGTGGACTGATGGCGGATACCACCGGACGGACCATCGAGCTGCCTATTAAGTCCAACTTCCGTGAGGGCCTGGACGTACTGGAGTACTTCATGTCCGCCCACGGAGCCAGAAAAGGACTTTCCGATACAGCCCTTCGTACCGCCGACTCTGGTTACCTGACCAGACGTCTGGTAGACGTATCCCAGGAGCTGATCATCCATGAGCGCGACTGCGTGAAGAAGGGTGACGAGATCCCGGGTATGTACGTGAAGGCGTTCCTGGACGGCAACGAGGAGATCGAGAGCCTGCAGGAGCGTATCACCGGCCGGTATCTGTGTGAGGATATCAAGGATAAAGACGGCAATGTACTGGTGAAGGCCAACCATATGGTAACGCCAAGACGTGCGGAACTGATCATCAAGAAGGGTGTGGATGAGAACGGAGAACCGCTGAAGCGGATCAAGATCCGGACCATCCTGACCTGCCGCTCTCACAGCGGAATCTGTGCCAAGTGCTACGGTGCCAACATGGCCACCGGCGAGCCGGTACAGGTGGGCGAGGCAGTAGGTATCATCGCCGCGCAGTCCATCGGAGAGCCTGGTACTCAGCTGACCATGCGTACCTTCCACACCGGCGGTGTGGCGGGAGACGATATCACACAGGGTCTTCCCCGTGTGGAGGAGCTTTTCGAGGCGCGTAAGCCCAAGGGTCTGGCGATCATCACAGAATTCGCCGGAACCGCTACCATCAACGATACAAAGAAGAAGCGGGAAGTGATCGTCACCAACGAGGAGACCGGGGAATCCAAGGCATATCTGATCCCCTACGGCTCCCGGATCAAGGTGGCCGACGGCGCGCAGCTGGAGGCCGGCGACGAGCTGACCGAAGGTAGTGTCAATCCCCATGATATCCTGAAGATCAAGGGCCTTAGAGCCGTACAGGATTACATGCTGCAGGAAGTACAGCGTGTATACCGTCTCCAGGGTGTTGATATCAACGACAAGCACATCGAGGTAATTGTACGCCAGATGCTGAAGAAAGTCCGCGTGGAAGAGGCGGGAGACTCTGAGTTCCTGCCGGGCACCAACGTGGATATCCTGGAGTTCGAGGATGTGAACAAACAGCTTGTGGAGGAAGGCAAAGAGCCGGCTACCGGAGAGCAGATCATGCTGGGTATCACCAAGGCTTCCCTTGCCACCAATTCCTTCCTGTCCGCGGCTTCCTTCCAGGAGACTACCAAGGTACTGACCGAGGCGGCTATCAAGGGCAAGATCGATCCATTGGTAGGACTGAAGGAGAACGTTATCATCGGTAAGCATATCCCGGCGGGAACCGGTATGAAGAAATACCAGGATATCCGTCTGGAGAGCGAAGAGGTGGAGAGCCACGAGGAGCCGTTCCTGGATCTTGGGAATGGATATGAGGATCTGAATGAGGGCTCTGAGTTGGCAGAGACAGAGGAAGCTTCTCCGGAAAATGTAGCTGAAGAAGCGCCGGAACTGATCGAGAGCTAAGAAAAAAGTTTCAGAGTGATAGAAAGAGGGTATGCTCCAAGGTACTTCATGACTTTGGAGATACCCTCTTTCCTTTCCCCCAAAGGGGGAGCTATTGACAAAAAGAAGGATTTCCTTCATTATGGTGTCATAAACGACCCGATCAAGGGGAGATAGGAGTAAAGAAAATGCTTTTAATAAAAAATGCAGATGTATATGCGCCGGAACATATGGGAAAGAAGGATATTCTGATATGTGGAGAGCACATCGAAGTGATCGCGGACCGGATCGAGAGCCTTCCCGGACCATGTAAAGTCCTGGAGGCGGAAGGGCTTTGCCTGACCCCGGGGCTTATGGATCAGCATGTCCATGTTACCGGAGGCGGTGGGGAGGGAAGTTTCCATACCCGGACGCCGGAGGTAGAGCTTTCAGAATTGATCCGGGGCGGCGTGACTACCGTTCTGGGACTTCTGGGGACAGACGGCATGACAAGAAGTGTGGAGAACCTTTACGCCAAGACAGCGGCGCTTCAGGAAGAGGGCGTAACGGCCTACATGCTCACCGGCGCCTACGGGAACCCGGGACCGACCATCACCGGGGAGCCGGACCGGGATATGGTATTCATCCGGGAAGTGCTGGGGCTGAAGCTTGCCATCTCTGATCACCGGGCGCCCCATGTGACCACCCGGGAACTGATCCAGCTGGCCAGCAAGGTCCGGGTGGCAGGAATGCTCAGCGGAAAACCGGGGATGCTGGTGCTCCATATGGGAGACGATCCAGCCTGCCTGGATCCGGTGTTTGAAGCGCTCCGGGACAGTCAGGTTCCGGTGCCCATCTTCCGTCCTACTCATGTGAACCGGAATCCGGCGCTTCTGGAAGCGGGCTGGAAATTCCTGGAGATGGGAGGCTATGTAGATCTCACCTGTGGGATGAAAGGGCAGCCATCGCCGGGAGAATGTATCCGCAAGGCGCTGGAGAGAGGACTTTCTACGGATCATCTCACGGTCAGCTCTGACGGCCACGGAAGCTGGTCCGCCTATGCGGAGGACGGAACTCTCCTGGAGATCGGCGTTTCCGGCGTGGACAGTCTTCTGAAAGAACTGGCGGTTATGGTGAAAGAGTTGGGATTTGGGCTGGAGGAAGCCCTTCCCTATGTGACCTCCCATGTGGCGGAGGCTCTGGGCCTTGGCAGTGTGAAAGGATATGTCCGGGAAGGACAGGACGCAGATCTCCTGCTTCTCACACCTCAGATGGAGTTAAGAGGGGTGATCGCAAGAGGCGCGGTGATGATGGAAGAAGGGGAACTGAAGCAGTGGGGGACTTACGAAAAGCCCGGCCACTGATCAGGAAGAAAGAGATTTCTTAAAATCGGTCCGCTGGGAAGCGGGCACGGTATCGATGACCAGACAGGAGGCCAGAAGATTCAGGGTCACCATGGGAAGGGTCATGGAGTTATAAAACATTTTGGTAGAAGTCTGACAAAGCAGCAGATGGGTGCTGTAGGAAGCGGCTGGTGAGGCAGTGCTGTCCGTGATAGTAAGGATCGGCACGCCGGCATCGGTCGCTTTTTTTGCGATGCTGCCCATGGGATAATAGTATTTTGGGAAGGAGAAGAAGACCACAAGATCTCCGTCCTGAAGATGCTGAAGGTATTCCTGGGTCTTCTCCAGATCCGCCAGATCGATCATCGTCACCTGGAAGGACAGAAGAAGGAGCCGGGATTTGAGGAATTCTCCCGGAACCTTGGAAATGTCATGGGCAAAGATGAAGATCCGCCGGCTTTTCCTGATCTCCTGGGCGGCGGCGATGATGGCTTCCGGCTGGAAGCTGGCGGCAAAATCGGCAGCCGCGCCGGCCTCCTGGCGGCAGAGTTCATAGAGAAGCTCTGTTTTCGCGGAGGAGTCAGAAGCGTTTTCCGGCACAAAGAAGGCGGGAGCTGACAAAAGTCGGATCATCTGCTGGGTGTGCTCGCGGAATTCCTGCTTCAGTTCCAGGAAGCCGGAGCAGCCAAGCTTGGCGCAGAAGCGCAGCAGAGTAAGCTCCGAGGCGCAGGTCTGCCGGCTCAGCTGAGCCAGGGTAATATAGCAGATATCTTCCGGATTTTCCAGAAGATAATCAGCGATGCTTTTCTGTTTTCGTGTCAGGGAGGGATAGATCTCCCGGATTTTCTGCAAGATGTCCATGTATGTCTCTCCTTATGTTTGAAATGAATGTAAATCAGGAAAATTCAACATTCTATAGGATAAATATAAAGAAATATTGTGCAAAATGCAAGTAAATACTTTACTTTTTGGATTCTGGCATTTATAATTGATAAAAATAAAGTAAACACTTTACTTTTTGTCGGTAATAAAGGAGGAGAGAAGATGAAGAAATTATTTCAAGAACACTTCGAACGGACCTGGCTGATCATTTTCCTGATCATGCTGGCGCTGATCATTATTCCGTTCCCGTTTTTCTACAGTGAGACGTACATCCCGGCAGCGGGCGGGGTTCCGCTTTTCCTGTTTGGATGGTTCATACACACGGCGGTGACGTTTGTGTTGATCGTGATCTATTACCGGATGTGTATGAAGCGCAAGGAGTATCACATCTACGATGAGGAGAATCAGGAAGGAGGGGATGCGTAATGCAGGCAGCAACACGTGAGTCGGCGATGGCGTTTTACATCGTCCTTTTGATCTATCTGGGTATCATGGCCTTTATCGGATGGTACGCAGGAAGAAAGACAAAGAATCTGGGGGATTTCTTTGTCTTAAGCGGAAAAGCAGGAATGGTAGTCAGCGGTATCGCGTACTTTTCCACCCAGTTTTCCATGGGAACCTTCCTGGGGACTCCAGGTACCATCTATGGCGTGGGATATGCCGGTATGGCCATCTCGGTTCCGGGAGCGGTCTTCTGTATGATCCTGCCGGCAGTCCTGGTGGGACGGAAACTGATCACTCTGGGACACACTCATGGTTTTCTGACTATGGCAGATTATCTTACAGACCGGTATCACACTAAGGCAATGAGCGGCGTCCTGGGCGTGATGATGCTGTTCTTCCTGGTTCCTATGATGGGAGCCCAGATCATCGGCGCAGGCGTGATCGTCAATGTATTTACCGGGCTTCCCAACTGGGTGGGCGTTGCCGGTATGGGAGCCATTGTTGTTATTTACTGTATGTCCGGCGGTATGCAGGGAGCCATGATGACGGACGTGATCCAGGGCTCCCTGATGATCGGGACCGCAGTGATCACCTTCATCGTATCCATTGTGATGGGCGGCGGCTTTGAGAATATCAACAGCACCCTTCAGAGCATGAACGAAGCGTATCTGTCCTTCCCGGGGGCGAACGGTTATATGCCATGGGGCTTCTATGTTTCCAATATCCTGCTGTGGTCCTTCTTCACCATCGGACAGCCTCATCTGTTCACCAAGTTTTTCGCCATGAAAGACCACAAGACCATGTTCAAGGCCATCTTCCTTGGAACCGCAGGCATGTTTGTATCTGCCACCCTGATCGAGTGGGCCGGCGTCAACGGGATCTCTTTTGTACAGAACATTGAGAACCCGGACCAGATCGTGCCGATGATCCTGCAGCAGGGTCTGAATCCCTTCCTGGCGGCGATCTTTATCTCCGGTATCGTGGCGGCAGGTATGTCCACCATCGACGGGATCCTGGTAACCACCACAGGAGCGGTGACCCGGGATATCTACCAGAAGATCATCAATAAGAAAGCAACGGACGAGACGGTTATGAAGATGTCCAAGGTTGTTACCGTGATCATCGGTGTGATCGTGATCCTCTTTGGTGTGTTCCAGCCGGGAAGCATCTTTGAGATCAACCTGTTTGCCTTCTCCGGCATGGCAGTCTTCGTAGTCCCCATCCTTTTTGGAATGTACTGGAAGCGGGCTACCGCAGCAGGTGCGATCGCCTCTGCGCTGGTAGGAGTAGCGACGGTACTGGCCTTTACATGGGTTCCGGCTCTGAGCGGAGCGCTGCATGGATTCCATGCATTGTTCCCGGCAACCATCCTGGGAAGCCTGACCATGCTGATCGTCAGCAGTCTGACTCAGGCGCCGCCACAGGAGACCATCCAGCGGCATTTTGGTATCTTTGAGAAGAGCAAAGCAGAGTAGGAGGGAGAAAGAATGTATCTTAGTAAAATGACTACTGCGCAGGCAAAAGAAGCATTTGCGAAGGACCCGATCCTGGTGATCCCGGTGGGGAGCACCGAGCAGCACGGGACTCAGGGAGCGCTGGGCACGGATTTCATGGTGCCCTCCTATCTGGGGGACCACATCGCAGACATGGAGAATGTGATCGTGGCGCCGGCGGTGCCTTACGGAGTCTGCCCGTATCACTTAAGCTTCGCGGGAAGCATCAATATCGGATATGAGGGATTGTATCTGGTGCTGCACGGCATTACAGAATCCCTGATGGGACAGGGGCTTCGCCGGTTCCTGATCCTCAACGGCCATGGCGGGAATACCCCGTCCATCGACCGGGTGGCCCTGGAAGTCTATCACAAAGGCGGAGTCTGCGCCCAGATCGACTGGTGGAGCCTGGTGGCGGAGCTGGATGAGAAGTTCAAAGGCGGACACGGGGATGTGCTGGAGACTTCAGCCATGATGGCGGTAGACCCGGAAGCGGTACACCTGGAGCTGTCACAGCCTATGAATCCGGGAAGTCCTTCTGCCAATACGGTGGCAGCCTATATCCAGGCGGTGAAGTTCCAGGGAGGAACGGTGAAGCTGGCAAGAGATACCAAAGAGATCGCGCCAAGCGGCTGGTTCGGCCCGCTGGATCCCAAAGATTCCAGCGCCGAACTGGGACAGGAAGCCCTGGATCTGTCGGTTGGATTTATCCGGAACTTCCTGGAAGAAATGAAGACATTTAAACTGTAGTCTGTGCCCGGGGGAGGGTGAAGATAAATTCTGTGCCCACGCCCTCGGTGCTGACCACGCTGATATTTTCTCCGTGGGCCTGGATGGCTTCCTTTACAATGGCAAGCCCCAGGCCCGTTCCTTTTTTGTCTTTGCCCCGGGACAGGTCTGTCTTATAGAACCGTTCCCAGATCTTGCCAAGAGCGCTGCGGGGGATGCCGATGCCGTAGTCTTTGACGGAGATGGAGACCTTCTCCCCCCGCTCAGTTGTTTCAATGGTGACGGTGGATTCCGGGTCGCTGAACTTGATGGCGTTGTCCAGAAGGTTATAGAGGACCTGCTGGATCTTGCGTTTGTCCGCGAAGACTTCCATCTGTTTGGAAGCAAACAGAAGCTCGATGGAGATCTTCTTCTGGGTGCAGGTTCCTTCAAAAGAAGCGGCCACGTTCTTGATCATCTCGTGAATGTCGAAATTTTCCTTGTTAAGCAGAAGGTTCTTGGAATCAAACTCGTTGAGGGTGAGAAGATCCTGGGTCAGATCCGTCAGGCGCTCAGTCTCGAAGAGAATGATATCCAGGTATTTTTTCTGCATTTCCGGGGGGATGGTCCCGTCCGCCATGGCCTCCACATATCCTTTGATGGAGGTAAGGGGGGAGCGGAAATCGTGGGAGACGTTGGCCACGAATTTCTTCTGGTAATCCTCCATATCCCGGAGCTGGGAGGACATGTAGTTCAGGGAGGCGGAGAGATAGCCCATCTCATCCTCGGTGCGGACCGGGATCTCATAGTCAAGATTGCCGGAGGCATACTGGGTTGCAGCCTCCGTGATCTTGCGAAGAGGCCGGTAGACAAAAAATTCCAGGGCCAGAAGGATAATAAAAGACAGAAGGTAGATCACCAGGAGGGTGATAAGGGCTGCCCGCATCAGGATCCCCTGGACTTCGTTTACATAATCCAGGCTCTTGTGGACCAGAAGATAGCCGGCAGGAGAATAGCCGTGGATCACCGGGGCGATCACGGTGATCACATCCTCCTGGAAGTAGCCGTGGTAGTCCCCGGTGAGATACTGGGAATTCCCGGCTTCTGCCGGGTTGAAATCCTGGATCTGGGAGGGGGCCGGCGGAAGTCCTTCTGACTGGGCGGAGGCAAGAAGCCGTCCTTCCCGGTCCACAAACCAGAGGGCGGCGTCCAGGTGAGTCTCCATGCCGGAGAGCTGGAGCCGCACTTCATTTAAGGATACTTCCTCTGAGAAGTAGTCCGGCAGATAATCGGTTGCCATCATATTGGCCTCCTGATAGGTATTGGAGGCGGTAACGCTCACCAGAGGCCCTGAAGTCAGGGTATCCGTCAGGGTGGCCACCGTAAATACGCTAAGGAAAGCGAAGATGATATAAACAATGATAAATTTTAAATGCAGTGTACTTCTCATAGAGATCCTTCCAGGCAGAGGAATTCCCCTGCATTATTTTACTTCAAATTTATAACCGATGCCCCACACGGTGCTTAAACTCCACTCGCTGTGGTCCTTGATCTTCTCCCGGAGCCGTTTGATGTGGACGTCAACGGTTCGGGTGTCTCCGATGTACTCATAACCCCAGATCTGATCCAGGAGCTGTTCCCGGGTGAAGACCTGGTTGGGAGAGGAGGCAAGGAAATAGAGAAGCTCCAGTTCCTTGGGAGGCATGTCAATGTTCTGGCCGTCCACCATGACAGAGTAGTTGGTCAGATTGATCACGATCCCCGGATACTCTACGCATTTGCCCCGGTCCTCGGCCGGAGTCTCCGGCTTGGGAATGGCCTGGTAGCGGCGCAGCACCGCCTTGACCCGGGCCACCAGCTCCTTGGAGTCAAAGGGCTTCATGATATAGTCATCGGCGCCCAGCTCCAGCCCCAGGACTTTGTCAAATACTTCTCCCTTAGCGGACAGCATGATGATAGGCACGCTGGAGCGGGTACGGATCTCCCGGCACACCTGGTAGCCGTCGATGCCGGGCAGCATAAGGTCCAGGAGGATCAGGTTGGGACGGTAGCTCTCGAAAGCTACCAGGGCCTTTTCCCCGTCATGGACCATCATGGTGTCGAAGCATTCTTTGGTAAGGTAGAGGGAGATCAGTTCCGCGATATTCTCATCGTCGTCTACGATCAGTATTTTCTGTTTTGTTGCCATTATAATCCTCCTATCTGAGTTCTGCGATAGTAACGCCGGCGTCGCCCTCTCCAAAGGCGCCAAGCCGGAATGATTTCACCCGTTTCTTCTGGCGGCGCAGGTAGTCGTGGACGCCCTGGCGCAGGGCGCCGGTGCCTTTGCCGTGGACAATGCGCACCGAGGAGAGGTGGGCAAGCGCCGCGTCGTCCAGGTATTTGTCCAGTTCCGCCACCGCCTCGTCCACCGTCTTGCCCAGAAGGTTGATCTCCGGGCTTACGGACATGGACTTGCCCATCTTCATCTTGCCCTTGGTGGTCTGGCGGGCGGTCTTCTTGAGATAGACCGGTTTCTCCTCCAGGATCTCCAGGTCTGAGATGGGAAGCTGGGAACGCAAGATCCCCATCTGCACGGTGACGCGCCCCTTGGCGTCGGGCAGGGAGACTACAGTCCCGGTCAGGTTCATACTCAGTACTTTCACCGATTCCCCCAGCTTGAAATCCTCTGGCTTGTGGATCTTATGTGGGGTCTCTTTGTGCTCCGTCATGCCAGAGCGGGCGGCTTCCATCTTCTTGCGCAGCTTCTCCCGCTCCCGTTCCATGTCGGCGGCGGAGATATTTTCCTTGCCGAACTTGTGGAAGTTGCGCATGGTCTCGTCTGCAGTCTCCTTGGCCTCCAGAAGGATGGCGTGGGCTTTCTCGTTGGCTTCCCGCAGGATGCGCTCCCGCTGTTCTTCCAGTTTTTCCTGTCTTTTCTGTGTCTCTTCCTTCAGGCGCTCCAGTTCCCGCCGGTAGGCGGCGATCTCGTCCTGTTCTTTCTCAATGGTGCGCCGGCTTACTTCCAGGTCGGTGAGAAGGTCCTCGAAGGATTCGTCCTGTTCGCTTAAGTGCTTCTTCGCCTCCTCAATGACTTCCTGGGGAAGCCCCAGCTTCCCGGCGATGGCGAAGGCATTGCTCTTGCCGGGGATGCCGATCAGCAGGTGATAGGTGGGGCGCAGGCTCTCCACATCAAACTCGCAGCTTGCGTTCTCCACTCCCGGAGTGGACAGAGCGTACACCTTCAGCTCGCTGTAGTGGGTGGTGGCCATGGTCCGGATCCCCCGCCGGTGGAGGCCGTCCAGGATTGCGATGGCCAGAGCCGCCCCTTCCGTGGGATCAGTCCCGGCGCCCAGCTCGTCAAAGAGCACCAGGGAATGTTCATCCACGTGCCGGAGGAAGGAGACGATGTTGGTCATATGAGAAGAAAAAGTACTCAGGCTCTGCTCAATGCTCTGCTCGTCCCCGATGTCGGCGAACACATTGTGGAACACCGCCAGCTCGCTGCGGTCCAGGGCGGGGATATGAAGCCCGGCCTGTCCCATCAGGGTGAAAAGGCCCACCGTCTTAAGGGACACCGTCTTCCCGCCGGTATTGGGACCGGTGACGATCAGAAGATCGAAGGTGTCTCCCAGAGAAATGGTGATGGGGACTACCTTCTTCTTGTCCAGGAGAGGATGACGGCCCTCCCGGATATGGATGCGCCCTTCTGTGTTGAATATGGGAGCGGTGGCGTTCATTTCCAGGGCCAGGGCCCCTTTGGCAAAAATGAAATCCAGCTCTGTCAGCAGGGTGTGATCCGTATGGATGGTATCGGTATACTCTGCCGCGTCAGCGCTCAGGCGGGCAAGGATCACCTGGATCTCTTCCTGCTCCTTGCCGTAGAGTTCTTTTAAGTCGTTGTTCAGCTTCACCACAGCCATGGGCTCGATAAACAGGGTAGAGCCGGTGGAGGACTGATCGTGGATCATGCCCGGGACCTGGCTGCGGTGCTCGGATTTCACAGGGATACAATAGCGGTCTCCCCGCATGGTGATGATGGGGTCCTGCAGATAAGTGCGAAGAGATCCATTTACCATGCCGGAGAGGGTAGCGTGCACCTTGTCGTTGATCTGGCCGATCTGCCGGCGGATCTGACGAAGCGCAGGGCTTGCGTCGTCGCTGATCTCATCCTCCTCCAGGATACACCTGCGGATCTCGGAGGTCAGAGGGAGGATGGGGGTCAGCTGGTCAAAGTAACCGTCCAGACAGTCAGAGGATTCGTCTCCATTTTCCCGCCGTCCGTAAGCCTTCACCTGCCCGGCGTTCTCCAGGAGCCGGCAGATGCGAAGGAGCTCGCCGCTTCCCAGAGTCCCGCCGATCTCCAGCCGCTTGAGGGATTCATTTACCGGGGCGCAGCCGCCAAAGGAGGGCCGGCCCTTCTTCACGATCCGCTGGAACGCGGCTTCGGTCTCCTGCTGGGCAGCCTCGATCTTCTCGATGGAAGTCATGGGCTTAAGCCGCCGGCAGCGGGATCTGCCGCCAAAAGAGGAGGCCTTCTCCGTAAGAAGATCGATGATCTTGTCGTATTCTAATTTATATAAAGTCTTTTCATTCATTGTTATATCCACCTTCCACATTCCCATTATAATCGGACGCCGGGACACTGTAAAGGAAATTATCCTGGAGAGGCCGGAAGCAGGCGGGGAAAGCAGGGTTGAACATTTGCAGGCTATCAGGTATACTATAAAAAGGGTTGTAAAGGAGAGAATGCCCATGGAAGAGCGCAGAGATCCGGGCGTGCAGGAGCCGCAGGAAGAAAAGGATTACGCTTTTATGCAGGAAGTGATCAAGGACGAGACCGGCAGCCGCAAGTTTAAGCGGGATGTCAGGAGGATGGCAGGCCTTGGCCTGGTCTTTGGGCTTGTTGCCTGTGTGACTTTTTGCGCCTTCGGGCCCTGGATCGAGAGTCGGTTTGGCGGCGCGAAGGAGGAAGTGGAGATTCCCCGGGACGAGCAGGCTTCTCCGGAGGAAGAGGCCACGGAGCAGGATCCGGAGGAAGACAGCTACCGGCAGATGCTCAATTCTCTGAAATCCATTTCCGAGCAGGCCGGCAAAAGTGTTGTCTCCATCGCGGCGGCCTCCGGCCGGGAAGAGGCCAGTGAAGCGAAGCTGCAGACCAGCGGCGTGGTGGTGGCAGACAATGGGCGGGAGCTTCTGATCCTGGGTCAGATCCTTGACGGACAGGAGGAAGAGAAGCTTCAGGTGATCTTTGCTGACGGCCGAAACTACGAGGCAGTGAAGAAAAGGCAGGACCGGAATCTGGGCTTATGCGTCTATGCAGTGTCCAGGCAGTCCATCACAGAGGAAACCTGGGGAGAGATCCGGGTGGCGGTCCTTGGAAGTTCCTATGCCGTGGAGGACGGGGAAGCAGTGATCCTGCTGGGGCAGCCCTACGGGAATGCTCAGATCGCGCTGTACGGGCTGGTGGAAGCCAGTGAGAGCTATGCGGATCACGCGGACGGCCATTATCCGCTGATTGCAACCGATGTGGAAGGGGATGCCGGCAGAAGCGGCGTGCTTGTGAATACCAGCGGCGAAGTGATCGGCGTCATCGGCGAGCCTACGGAAGGCCGGGGAGAAGCTGGCCTTGTGGAGGCATACGGCATCTCGGACATCAAGGATGTGATCGAATTTCTCTCCAATGACCAGGGAGTGCCCTATCTTGGTATCCTGGGGTCTGACGTGACCGAGGAGCTTACAGAGCAGGGGATCCCTGCCGGTGTGTATGTGGACGAAGTGGAGGCGGATTCGCCTGCCATGGAAGCCGGGATCCAGAGCGGAGACGTGATCACACAGATCGACGGTTCCGGGGTGGCGGATTTCCAGGCATATCACAGCGCCCTGATGAAGAAGCAGGCGGGAGGAAGTCTCCGGGTGACCTGCCAGAGACAGGGAACCGGCGGCGAATATGTAGAGATCAATTTTAACGTCACAGTAGGGGCGAAAGAGTAAAAAAGAAAGACAGAAAGAGGCAACAGCATGAGATATATCAACACCCTGGTAGAGGGAGAAACCATCCGCAACGTATACCTGTGTAAAGGAAAGCGTTCCGCGGAGACAAGAAACGGAAAACCTTATGACAATCTGATCCTGCAGGATAAGACAGGAACCCTGGACGGAAAAGTCTGGGATCCCAATTCCAGTGGGATCGCTGATTATGATGAGATGGACTTCATCGAAGTCTACGGGGAAGTCACCAGCTACAATAATAATCTGCAGCTGAATATCCGGCAGATCCGCCGGGCGCAGGAAGGGGAGTATGTCCCGGCAGATTATATGCCCACCACGGATAAGAATGAAGACCAGATGTATCAGGAGCTTCTGGCTTACGGGAACCAGGTGAAGAACCCCCATCTTAGGGGCGTGATCCGCTACTATTTTGAAGACCCGGCTTTTGTGAAGAAATTTAAGGCCCATTCCGCCGCCAAGACGGTGCACCACAGTTTCTCCGGCGGGCTTTTGGAACACACGCTGAGTGTGGTGAAATTCTGCGAATACATGGCGGGAGCCTATCCCATTTTAAATAAAGACCTTCTGTACACGGCGGCCATGTGCCACGATATCGGCAAGATAAAGGAACTGTCGCCGTTTCCGGAAAATGATTACACCGACGACGGGCAGCTTCTGGGGCACATCGTGATGGGCGTGGAGATGATCGACGACGCCATCCGGACCATCCCGGAATTCCCGCCCAAGCTGGCCAGCGAGCTGAAGCACTGCATTCTGGCCCACCACGGGGAGCTGGAGTACGGATCCCCCAAGAAGCCGGCGCTGGCAGAGGCCTTCGCCCTGAACTTTGCGGACTGCGCGGACGCCAAGATGCAGACCCTGATCGAGATCTTTAAAGAAAAAAACAGTAGCGACTGGCTGGGATATAACCGGCTTTTTGAAACAAACCTGCGGAAAACCAGTATTTAAAACTTCAATTTAGGACGTAGCAAAATGCAAAAAGGCTACGTCCTAAATTGAATTTTACCCTGTACCAAAATGACAAATGGAGTATATTTATGCAGAAAAATGATATTGTGAAACTTGAGATCACGGACATTGGCGTGGGCGGCGAAGGTATTGGAAAGGTGGATGGATACACGCTTTTTGTCAAGGATGCGATCATCGGGGACGTGATCGAGGCCAAGGTGATGAAGGCGAAGAAGAATTATGGATATGCAAAGCTTCTGGATATTCTTACACCGTCCGAGGGGCGGGAAAGGTATCCCGGATGCGCTATCGCCCGGAAATGCGGGGGGTGCCAGATCCAGGAGATGAAATATGACTGGCAGCTGAGGTTCAAGGAGGAGAAGGTCCGGGGCGCTCTGGCGCGGCTTGGGGAGGTGCCGGAGGAGCTTCTTGAGGAAGTAATGGAACCCATCCTGGGGATGGAGGAGCCCTTCCGCTACCGCAACAAGGCTCAGTTTCCCATCGGCCGGGACCGGGAGGGGAAGCTGACCGCCGGGTTCTACGCGGGGCGGACCCACAGTATCATCCCGGTGGAGGATTGTGTGCTGGGGGTTCCGGTGAACCGGGAGATCCTGGCGTGCGTGCTGGGATATATGGAGGAGTTCCATGTCTCTCCCTATGACGAGAAAGCGCACCAGGGGCTGGTGCGCCATGTGCTGATCCGGTACGGCTTCCGGACGGGAGAGATCATGGTCTGCCTGGTGGTCAACGGGACGTCGCTTCCAGAGGAGGAAGCGCTTGCCACGCGGCTGGCGGCTATCCCAAAGATGACCAGTATCACCTTGAACGTCAATCAGGAGAAGACCAATGTGATCATGGGGAAAAAGCTGCGGGTGCTGTGGGGGAAAGGCTATATCACCGATGAGATCGGAGACGTGAAATATCAGATCTCTCCGCTGTCCTTCTACCAGGTGAACCCGGTGCAGACGGAGAAACTCTACGGAACAGCGCTGGAGTACGCAGGGCTGAAAAAAGGAGAAGACACGGTGGTCTGGGATCTGTACTGTGGGATCGGAACCATCTCCCTCTTTCTTGCCAGGAAGGCGGGGCAGGTATACGGAGTGGAGATCGTGCCGCAGGCAGTGGAGGACGCAAAGAACAACGCCAGGATCAACGGGATTACCAATGCCAGGTTCTACGTAGGAAAGGCAGAGGAAGTGCTGCCGGAGTATTATGCCGATTATGAGAAGGAGCACGGGGAGCGGGCCCGGGCGGATGTGATCGTGGTGGATCCGCCGCGGAAAGGCTGTGATGAGGCCCTGCTGGAGACCATTGTGAAGATGGAGCCTGAAAAGGTGGTGTATGTAAGCTGCGACCCGGCCACGCTGGCAAGGGATGTGAAATATCTGCGGGGAAATGGATATGAAGTCCGGAAGGTAAGGGCGGTGGATATGTTCCCGCATACGGTGCATGTGGAGACGGTAGTACTTTTGTCCCACAAATCACCAGATAGCGTTATCAACGTAAAGGTAGAATTTGGAGAAGGCGACGATAAGATATCGTTGGATGCGATTGCAGAACGGGCGAAGAAATATCAGCCGAAACCGAAAATCACATATAAGATGATACAGGAATATGTAGAGAAGAAGTATGGATTTAAGGTACATACCGCTTATATTGCGGAGGTGAAAAGGTCTCTGGGACTGTCAATGTATGATGCGCCTAATGCGGCAGAGGAATTGAAGCAGCCGAGGAAACATCCGCCGAAAGAAAAGGCAGAAGCGATCGAGGAGGCGCTAAAGCATTTTGAGGTAATCTAAATGGATGGAAATATTTACCAGATTGCAGAGCAGATAGTCCAATTACATCAGAAAGCCTACGAGGTTTATTTGCCATTAGTTGAAGATGTGTGCAGCAGAACTGTGTCAGAAGATGAATTGTCACATTTGTTAGATTATTTACTGGACTTTGCGTGTGATGAAAAAATCCTGGGATTGTACAAAAGGGTATGTAGAAAGTATTTGGATGTATATCCCGGTTGTATTAGGGATTATATTGAAGCATATCGGGAAATGTGGGGAGAGGAGGATACTTATGGCGAAAATTGTTAAGGAGACTATCCATGCAAAAGGTATTGACATAGGAATCTATACTACAAATTTTGAAAATGAATTTATTTCATTAACGGATATTGCAAAATATCGAAATGAGGACGACCCGCGATTTGTGATTCAAAACTGGATGCGAAATAGAAATACGATTGAGTTTTTAGGCGTTTGGGAAGAATTGCATAACCCAGATTTTAACCGTGTGCAATTCGAGGCGGTTAAAAATGAGGCTGGATTAAATCGTTTTGTTATGACACCGACAAAATGGATTACGCAGATGAATGCTATCGGTATTGTCTCAAAAGCAGGACGTTATGGCGGAACATATGCCCATAGCGATATTGCCATGTCTTTTGCGACATGGATTTCTCCTGAATTCCAGTTATATATCATGAAAGACTACAGGAGATTAAAGACTGATGAGAATAGTCGGCTATCTTTGAATTGGAATTTGAACAGAGAGATTTCTAAGTTGAATTACAGGATACATACTGACGCGATTAAGGATAATTTGATACCGCCAGAATTAACACCCGCACAGGTAGCGTATACCTATGCAAATGAAGCAGATATGCTGAATGTTGTTTTGTTTGGTAAGACGGCTAAGCAATGGAAAGATAAAAATCCGACTGTTAAAGGGAATATGCGGGATGTAGCAACATTGAATCAGTTACTGGTACTTGCTAATCTGGAAAGTTATAATGCGGTTTTAATTAATCAGGGGAAAAGTCAAAAAGAGCGTATGGAATTGCTTCGAAAGTTAGCGGTACAACAGTTACAGACATTGGAGACGGTAAGTTTAAATAATTTGCCGAAACTATGAAATAAAAATTTGTTAAAAGCAAAATGACAAAGTAATAGTAGTTGAAAGTTCGATAAAATGATTATGAGAGGATAATATATATAATATGGATTATGCATGTATATTAAGCGTAATGGTTAATTCGGCAAGTGAAAAAGCGACTATGAGTGATGATTTGAAAGGTGCCATTATTACTGCTTTGGTGACAGGAATAATTTCAATTATTGGGTTTGTTATTACGAATCATTCTATGAAGAAAAATTTTGAAAATGAACTAAAAAGACAAAGAGACAATATTGCACTAGAGAAAATGGCAACAATGCCGTATGAAGTATTACAGTTAATGGATAAAATGATGGAGTTGGAAAATATTGACAATGACAACCAGAAACAAGTAACTTTAGATATGAATCTTAAGCGCTTTAAAGAGATAATGAACACAATATATTCTTATGGTTCCGAAAGAGCCATAGAAATAGTATCATTAATGCAAAAAGAGAACTATGCTGCGAATGGAAATATGGCTGATTTAGATAATTATAGGATGATTTCAGAATATGTTTTATTAGCGACACAAATTAAATATGACGTGACTGAAATTTCAGTAAGTCCTGAATTATGGCTACAAATGCGCATGAACGATTACTGCGCGAATAAAGAAAAAATTAAAAATGCAAATAATAAACTTGTAGATGAACTGAAATTGAGAAAAGAGTTTAAAATAAAATAGTATATTAGTAAAAATGTGGGAATCTGGTAATACCGTTGAGACGGTGGCCCTTTTGCAAAGGGAAAGGAGAAGTAGACCATGACATACAAGGAAGGAATTATCGAGGCTCTGAAAAAACTGGGCGGCCATGCCTATCTGAGAGACATCTATCACGTTTTTGAGCAGATCAGCGGGGATATGGACCTGCCCCCCGAATTATAAGTCGGTTATACGGGCGACACTGGAGCGCAACAGCGCCGATTCCATAGCCTTTGACGGGAGAGAGAACCTGTTTTATTCCGTTGATGGATTGGGGAATGGCCACTTGGGGCTTCTGGAAGCGAAAGATACTTTAGAACTTACGCAGGATGACGACGGCTTTAGTGAAGGGAAATTATTATTAAAAAAGCATCTGCAAAGAGAGCGGAACCCCAGGCTGATCAGCGAGGCAAAGAAACGGTTTGTTGAAAGAAACGGGCGTCTGTTCTGTGAAGTGTGCGGGTTTGATTTTGAAGAAGCGTATGGGGATCTGGGGAAAATTTTATTGAGGCCCATCATACGAAACCGGTCTCAGCAATGGCGGAGGGGAAAGCAGATAAGCAGCCGGGGGCTTAATAGCCTCCGGCTGCTGCTGTACGGGAAGAAGAAGGGAGAAGTTTCTGGCAGCAGGCGTTAAGCCAGTGCAGGATGGAGCAGATATCTTCTTCTGATGTTTCCGGGTTAAGTATGCACAGGCGCAGGACTTTCTTTCCTTTCAGTTCTGTGGTGTAGACACCGGCGTATCCGCTGGCGGTGATCTGCCTGGAAATCTTCTGGTTCAGCCGGTCCAGTTCTTCTTCCGATAGCCCGGGAGGATGGAAGCGGAAATTGACCACGCACATCTGAGCAGGGGAAATGATCTCTGCATGAGGGATCCTCTCCAGTTTCTGCTGAGCGAAAGCAGCCAGGTCAAAGCCGTGATCGATGGCTTCTGCCATCCGGTCGCTTCCCATGATCTGCAGGGTGAGCCATAATTTCAATCCACGGGCAGAACGGGTGAGCTCCGGCCCCAGGTTCCAGGGATTCAAAGCCTCTTCTTCGGTATCCAGATCCTGGAGATATTCCGGGTGGGAGTGGAAGGTGTTGACCATGTCTTTTTTGTCTTTGACAAATACCATTCCACATCCGTAAGTCTGGAAGAGCCACTTGTGTGCGTCCCAACTGAAGCTGTCGGAAGCTTCCAGCCCGTCCAGCAGATGCCTGTATCTCTGGGAAAGGAGCACGGAGGCGCCAAATGCGCCGTCTACATGCAGCCATAATCCGTATTGCCGGCAGAGAGCGGCAATTTCTTTTAGCGGATCTACACTTCCGGTGTTGGTGGTTCCTGCGCTTGCGACAGCGACAAAAGGATGTAGTCCCTGCTGCAGATCCTGGAGGAGCGCTTTGTGAAATGCCGGAAGATCCATGCGGAAATGTTGATCTGTGGGGAGCTTGCGTATATGGGAGCCGGGAATTCCGATCATATGAAGCGCCTTTGCCACGGAACTGTGGGTCTGATCAGAAACATAGGCGGTTCCCAGATGCCAGTCGCTCTCTGTAAGCATTTTGTCTCTGGCGACAGTGAGGGCAGTGAGGTTGGCCATAGATCCGCCTGAGACAAAAAGCCTTCCGCAATCCTCTGTAAATCCGGCTTTGCCGGCCAACCACAGGAGCAGTTGGTCTTCTATGATACATCCGGTGGGGAAATTGGCGTAGCTTCCGGCGTGCCGGTTATAGGCACTGGTAAGGAGGTCCCCTATCCAGGACAGGTAAGAGGCGCCGCTGGGGACAAACCCCAGGAAACGGGGATGGTTGGAATGTACGCCGAAGGGATAGATCTTTTCAGTCATTTCCGCTATGACTTCATCCGGGGTCCGGCCTTTTGCGGGTATCCCGATTTTCTGCAGCTGTGCCAGTTCCTGTCCGCTGATCTGGGAAATGACTTCTCTGTCTGCCAGCTGCGTTCCCTGAGCGAAGAATGTCTGGATGAAATTTTCCGCAATCTGTTCCAGTCGTTGTGTTTCCTCATAGATTTTCACAGGTATCCCTCCTTGCTTTTCTTTGATTGTTATAGTAACATGGGGATAGGTATTTGTTAAATTCATAAAATTCATAGATGGTTGAAAAAAATTAATAACAATATGGAATTTCGAAATCTTATTACATTTTTGAAAGTGGCAGAATTGAAGAATTTCTCAAAAGCTGCGGAAAAGCTAGGGTATTCTCAGTCGGCGGTGACGGTCCAGATCCGTCAGCTGGAGCAGGAACTGGGGATCCGGCTTTTTGAGCGGCTAGGGAAAGGTGTGGAGCTGACAGAAGGTGGCAGGAGATTTGTTTTCTATGCCAATGAGATCCTGAATACAGCTGACCAGGCAGCAGAGTCTGTAAGAAAGAAGGCGGGAGACGCGCCGGAAGAATTAACCGGAGCGCTGCGGATCGGGAGCGCGGAGTCGATCCTGACGGCTCTTCTTCCGGGACTTCTGATGGAGTTTCACCGACGATTTCCAAAAGTGGAGCTTATTGTCCGTGCGTCAGATCGAATTGATACCTTTTTGGGAGAGCTGAAAGACAATTGCCTGGACCTGTTGATAACTCTGGAGGAAAAGGCGGAATACCCGGGGATGATACGCACATTGCTCCGGGAGGAGGAGATCATCTTTATCCGGCCGGGGGGCTGGGAACAGGCCGGAGAAGAGCGGGTCTGGAAGAAAGAATCCCTGGCAGAGCTTCCGTTTGTCCTTACAGAGAAAGGGGAAAGTTATCGCCATGAGCTGGAACGCTTGTTGGCTCAGTTTGACCTGGCGGTGCAGGCCCGGCTTGAGATCGGGAATACGGAAACGATCGTGCATCTGGTGGAAAAGGGTTTTGGAGCATCTTTTCTGCCCCGTTTTTCCGCCAGGAAAGCGCTTGAGAGGGGAAGTGTAAAGGAGATCCGGACAGATCTTCCCAGATTGACGATGTGGAGTCAGCTGTATTATCATAAAAACAAATGGATCTCCCCACAGATGGAGGCATTTATTACAATGACTCAGGAATATTTTGCGTAGGGAAGGCTGACATATGAACGAGAAACAAAAGCTGTTAAGAGAAAATTATCCTTTTTGGGAGCATCTTACAAAAGAAGAAGAAGAGCGGCTGCTGTCAAATTGCCAGGCGGTGGAGTATAAGAAAAATGAGTTGGTCCACCGCTCGGAAGACCAGTGCAAGGGGGCGATCCTCCTGCTGGACGGGCAACTCAGGGTGTATATCGTCTCAGAGGAAGGACGGGAAGTGACCTTATTCCGTATCCGGGAGGGGGAGACCTGTGTGCTCTCTGCTTCCTGTCTTCTGGATGCCATCGCCTTTGACCTTATGATCGAGGCGGTGGAGGATTCCCGGGCCCTGGTGATCCCCACGCCGGCGCTGCGCCCGGTGATGGAGGAGAATCCTTATGTTGGCCTGTATATGTACCGGTCGGCAACGGAGCGGTTCTCTGATGTGATGTGGACCATGCAGCAGATCCTGTTTATGGGGATCGACCAGCGGGTGGCCAGCTTCCTGTGGGATGAGATGCTGCACCAGGGGCCGGAGATCGCCATGACCCATGAAGAGATCGCAAGGCTGATCGGCAGCGCCAGAGAAGTGGTTTCCAAGGTGCTGAAATATCTGGCGGAGGAAGGGATCGTAGAACTGGGACGGGGGAAAGTCCGGATCCTTGCTAAGGAGAAGTTAAGAAATATAGCGCAGACGGCATAAACAGTTGACAGTAGTACGTGGTTGATGGTATGTTTTTGAAGATTCGGATTCTTTCTGGAAAAAGGGAAGAATAAGAATTAAGAGAAAAACAGGAGAGTATTTTTATATGAATAGATCAAAAACAGATAGTCAGCCAAGAGCCTTCTTCCTGATCCGGCTCCTCCAGGGGGCGCTGATCGGCCTGGGAGCGGTGCTGCCTGGAATCTCTGGCGGTGTGCTCTGCGTAATTTTTGGGATCTACCGGCCGGTGATGGAATTGTTGTCCAGCCCTTTTAAACGTTTTCGCACCCATGTGCCAAAGCTTCTGCCGGTGATCATCGGCGCAGCCGTGGGATTTCTGGGGATCGCCAATCTGCTGGCATTTTTCCTGGAGAAATATCCGGACCCGTCGGTATGTGTGTTTATCGGCCTGATCGCCGGAATGCTGCCTTCTCTTATGCGGGAAGCGGGACAGGAGGGCCGCAGCGCCGGTTCCTGGATCTCCATGGTGATCGCGTTCCTTGTGATCATCCTGCTTCTGACCACGTTGAACGTGTTGAACGTAGAGATCCGGCCCAACACCGGATGGTATGTGTTCTGCGGATTCTGCCTGGCGCTCAGTATTATCGCGCCGGGGATGAGTTTCTCCACACTGCTTATGCCTCTGGGCCTCTATACGCCTTTTGTAGACGGTCTGGGGCATCTGGACCTGCAGGTGCTGTGTGCCAGCGGCGTCGGGGCAGTGGTGACGGTGATCTGCTTGGCAAGAGGCGTGGACACCTTGTTCCAGCGTCATTATTCTTATGCGTTCCACGCGATCGTGGGGATCGTGACCGCGGCCACCATCATGATCATCCCGGTGAAGGGCTTCACGGAATCTGTAAGTTCCATGGTGGTAAACGGAGTCTGCCTGGTGGCGGGGATCATCTGCGCGCTGGCGCTGGATAAATTTAACAGCAGGTTTCCCAAAGAATAGGAAAATCCCTGCAGAACGTTATCTTAAGTTCAACGTTCTGCAGGGATTCTTTTAGTTTGCGCTGTTTTCTTCCTTCACAGTTACTTCCTGCCGCCGTCTTACATCCCGTTGCAGGAGCTTGTAGATCGTGGCGGTGATAGGCACTGCCAGCAGCATGCCCACTACGCCGTTCAGCCCGCCGCCGATGGTGACGGCAGCCAGCACCCAGATCCCCGGAAGGCCTACGGAAGAGCCTACCACTCTGGGGTAGATCAGGTTGCCTTCCAGCTGCTGCAGGACCACGATGAAGACCAGGAAGCCCAGAGCCTGGATGGGATTGACGGTGGAGATCATGAAGGCTCCTACGAAAGCGCCCAGGTAAGCGCCCACAACCGGCAGCAGCGCAGTGGCGCCGATCAGGGTTCCGATCATGCTGGCGTAGGGGAACCGGAAGATGGACATGCCGATGGTACACAAGGCGCCCAGGATCACCGCTTCCGTACACTGGCCGATGATAAACCGGGTAAATGTATCGTGGGCGGTGGAGATCACCACATCCAGCCGGTGATACCATTTCTCCTGCAGGTAGGTCTTGGCCAGTGTCTGGAACTGGTGGAACAGCCGTTCCCGGCCGGCCAGGATGTAGATGGAGAAGATCACTGCCACGACAAAGTTTATGATCAGGGAGCCGATGCTGCCCAGAATATACATGGTAGATGAGAAAATGTCGCTCAGGCCGCTGGTGATACGGGCTGCCGCCTGCTGAAGGAGATGGGGCCAGTCCATGTCCAGGGAGTTGAGGAATTTCTGCAGCTGGGGCCAGTCCTGATCATGGGCGGAGAGCCAGGCGATAAACTGGGAGACCGCGCTTGGGATCTCTTTGACCAGTACGCCGATGGCGTCTGCAAGCTGGGGGATGACCAGCAGGATGATCAGCGCGATGGCCGCGATGATCAGTCCAATGGAACACAGGATGCTGATGGGACGGCGCGCTCTGTAGAGAGGAGCGCCGGGCTCCCGGAAGAAGGGAAGCCGTTCGATCCGTGTCACCAGGATGTTCAGGATATAGGCGATGGCGCAGCCAATGGCCAGAGGTTTGATGATCCCGGTAAGATCAGCCAGTGTTCCCATCACAGAGTCGCTGTATTTGAGAAAGAGGACGATCAGGACCAGGGTCAGTATGCCGAGAGCCAGCCGTTTTCTATTCATAAGGAATCCTTCCTTTCCGAGTTTTCTTCAGTGAAACCATCATACCACAGATTCAGAGCAGGTAATAGAGCAAAATGAAAAGAAATCCGAAAGCGGGGGGACTTTCGGATTCTTTTATGTTGTCTATGCAGAGTATATACCGTCTACGGTGATCCGCTTAAAGAAGCGGGACAGGCCAAGAGAGACGGTTTTGGCTCTGGATGCCGGGATCTGACGGATGTAGACAGAGCCCAGGTCGTGGGGGAAACTGTGGTATTGCTTGTTTTTTAAGGCCAGCGCCTCGTCCGGATCAACAAACCTTGCTGATATATTTAACATGGGGCCGCCTCAGGTGTTGCACATTTCCGGGGAGATCAGGATGTCTCGCTGCTGGTTTTCCTGCATGTAGGTTTTCAGGCGTTCTTCTAACTGAAAGGTCATAGGTCAGTCCTCCTTTTTTCAATTTCTATTTCAATGATGAGTTTATTATAGCGAAGGAAGAAGGAGAGTTCTGTGACCAGATCACAGAGAGGAGGATCGAAAATAACCTGGCAGGATCAGGTGGAAAAGGATATAATAGCAGAGAAGAACATAGAAAAAGGGCAGTTGTGATCCTGCCCGAAGGAAAAGAGGAGAGCATAATGGCCGGGAAAACTGCCGTAAGCTGCGAGACCTGCACTTATTATACCTTTGATGAGGATTATGAAGAATATGTCTGCGATATGGACATGGATGAGGACGAGTACATCCGCCTGATCTCAGACTCTCACTATGAGTGTCCATATTATCGGAACGGGGACGACTACCGGATCGTCAGGAAGCAGATGTAAAATTTTTGTCCCTTTTCCATAGGAATTGTCTGAAAAGTGTGCTAAAATAAGGACAGATTCAGGAAAGGCGAGGTGTTTCGTATGAACAGAGAAACGTTAGAGTATGTAGTTGAGAAGACCAGGGAGCTGATCCAGGCGCCTACCTGTTCCCAGGAGGCAAAAGACGCGGCCCAGAGCTGGCTTGACGCTGTAGGTACAGAGCGGGAGGCAGAAGAGACGAAGAAATATATCGCGGAGCTGGAGGAGGACATCGTAACGGTGGACGGCCTGATCGCGTTTGCGGAGTCCGAGGCGGGAGCCGCTGTATTTGGCGACAATGCGCCCAATGTTGCGGAGCACGGGAGACAGATCAAGGCTCAGGGCGCGGTTTACTGCGACTGCCCGGCCTGCGCGGTGGTTGAGGCGATCCTGGCGAAGAAAGGGGAGCTTTTATGAACCTTGAGGCATTAAAACAGAAAGCGCCCATTGTCCGTAAACTGGCCGATGCCCAGGAAGTGAGCTGGATCAATCCATACTATGGGAAGACGGAAGAGGCGCTTAGAGAGATTGATCTTTCCATGGCGGATGTGGAAGATGCGGCGGCCCGTCTTCAGAGATTCGCTCCCTTCATCCGCCGGGCCTTCCCGGATACGGAAGAGACGAAGGGCCTGATCGAATCTCCGCTGCGGGAGATCCAGGCGATGAAAGAAGAATTGAACCAGTCCTGGAAGGCAGGGCTTACCGGAAGGCTTCTTCTGAAGATGGATTCCCATCTGGCGGCGGCAGGGTCCGTCAAGGCGCGAGGCGGGATCTATGAGATCCTGAAGCACGCGGAGGACCTGGCGCTGGAGCAGGGGATGATCCGTCCGGAAGAGGATTACGGGAAATTCGCGGAGCCGGAGATGAAGGAGTTCTTCTCCCGCTATGCGGTGCATGTAGGCTCTACCGGAAACCTGGGCCTGTCCATCGGGATCATCAGCGCCACGCTGGGATTCCGGGTGTACGTCCATATGTCCCAGGACGCGAAACAGTGGAAGAAAGACTTGCTGCGTTCCAAGAACGTGCAGGTGATCGAATATACAGGAGACTATGGAGCGGCAGTGAAACAGGGCCGGGCAGAGGCGGAGAAGGATCCCTGCAGTTATTTCGTGGATGATGAGAATTCCGTCAGCCTGTTCCTGGGATACGCTGTGGCGGCCCTGCGGCTTCAGGGCCAGCTGGATGAACTGGGAGTTGTGGTTGACGCAGACCATCCCCTCTTTGTCTATATCCCCTGCGGCGTGGGAGGCGCGCCGGGCGGCGTGACCTTCGGGCTGAAGCTGGTCTACGGGGATCATGTACATGTGTTTTACGAGGAGCCTACTCAGGCCTGCTGTATGGTCCTTGGCATCGCCACCGGCCTTCACAGCGAGATCTGCGTCCAGGATATCGGATTGTCCGGGAAGACAGAGGCCGACGGACTGGCGGTGGGACGCCCCTCCAAGTTCGTGGGGAAGGCGGTGGAACATCTTCTCAGCGGCGAATTCACCCTGGAGGACGAGAAGCTTTACCTGTATATGAAGGAACTTCTGGACCGGGAAAATGTATTTATCGAGCCCAGTTCCTGCGCAGCGTTTGCAGGTCCGTGCAGGATCCAGTCAGAGGATGTGTGCCTGGAATATCTGAAGGAGCAGGGGCTGGAGGACAAGATGGAGAAGGCCTCCCACATCGTGTGGGCGACAGGCGGTTCCCTGGTGCCGGAAGACGTAAGAGAATCCTATATTCAGAAAGCGATCGAGACAGAAGAGAAAGCAGGTGGCAGATAAATGTTAAAGTTATATGATGCACATGGAGATATCTGGTATGACATTGTACAGCATAGTCAGAAAGGCGAGCGGGATATCTTCCGGAAGTATCAGCTGCCCAAATTCCAGAAGGGCGGCGTGATGGGCGGAACCTTTGTAATGTGGATCGACCCGCCTCACGACGAAGATCCTAAGAGAAGGATCAAAGAGATCGAGAAGGCAGTAAAGCAGGAACTGGAAGATGCGGCGGATATCTTAAACATTGTCCGGAAATACGAGGATTTTGAGAAAGGGACCAAAGAAGGCAAGATCAATGTGATGATGGGCCTGGAAGGACTGTCTTACATTGGGGAAGACATTGACCAGATCAATTACTATTATGAAGAATTCGGCGTCCGCACCATGATGCTGACCTGGAATGAGGAAAATGCGCTGGCTTCCGGATGGCCGGGAGACCCGGAGAGAGGTCTGACTGCCAAAGGGAAAGAAGCCATACGGCGGATGAACGAACTGGGCATGGTCCTGGACGTTTCCCACATCAATGACAAGGGATTCTGGGATATCCTGGAGCTGTCTGACGGACATCCGGTGATCGCTTCCCACAGCAATGCCCGGGCGGTATCTCCTCATATGAGGAACTTAAGCGACGACATGATCCGGGCGCTGGCCAAAACCGGCGGAGTGATGGGAATGAACCGGGCAGACGGGTTCATCCACCCGGACAAAGAGAAGCAAACGGTGGAAGGTCTGGCGGACCACGTGGATTATATCCGGGATCTGGTGGGCATCGATCATATCGGCTGCGGGTTTGACTTCGAGGATTATGTAGATCAGGCCGCGCTTAGCAAAAACGGGATCGCCGACGAGGATCCGGCGGGAACGAAGGGGATCGAGAGCGCCGCGCAGGCCCACAATTTCCTGGATGTGCTGGAGAGACGGGGCTACACCCAGGAGGAACTGGAGAAAGTGGCCTACAAGAATTTCTACCGGGTATTCAAACAGGTACTGAAATAGGATATGCGACAAAAAAGAGAACGCAGAGTAGCTCTGCGTTCTCTTTATATTATTCGGAATCTACAGTTTCTCGCCGGTGAGCATCTCATATCCCTGGAGATATTTGTCGATGGTCTTCTGCACGATCTCTTCCGGCAGGGTCCAGTCATTCCCGGGATTGGCTTTGAGCCAGTCGCGGGCGAACTGCTTGTCGAAGGAAGGCTGGCTGTGTCCCGGCTCATAGCCTTCCGCCGGCCAGAAGCGGGAACTGTCGGGAGTGAGCATCTCGTCGCCCAGCACGATGTTTCCTTCTTCATCCAGACCAAACTCGAACTTGGTGTCTGCGATGATGATGCCGCGGCTTAAGGCGTAGTCCGCGCATTTCTTGTAGAGAGCCAGGGTGTAGTCCCGCAGTTTGGCTGCGTATTCTTCGCCCTTGCCCGGGAAATATTTCTCCAGGTGGGCAATGCTCTGCTCATAGGAAATGTTCTCGTCATGATCGCCGATCTCCGCTTTGGTGGAGGGGGTGTAGATAGGCTCGGGAAGCTTGTCGGATTCCTTTAAGCCCTCCGGCAGCTTGATGCCGCATACGGTGCCGTTCTCCTGGTAGCTGGCCCAGCCGCTTCCGGTGATGTAGCCACGCACGATACACTCGATGGGGAGCATGTTAAGCTTCCGGCACATCATGCTGTTGCCGTCGAATCTGGGCTGCTGGAAGAATTCCGGCATGTCCTTCACATCTGTGGAGATCATGTGGTTGGGAAGGATGTCTTTGGTCATGTTGAACCAGAACTTGGACATCTGGGTCAGGACCGTTCCCTTCTTGGTCACATCATTCTTCAGGATAACGTCGAAACAGCTGATGCGGTCGGTAGCCACCATGATCAGGCTGTCTCCGTTGTCGTAGATCTCGCGTACTTTTCCTTCTTTGATTGGCTTCATAGTACATCCCTTTCTATGGTAATTGGTTTATTTGAGTGTCCTCTAAGTAATAGGAAACCAGATTTCCAAACAAAAAGCAATAGGAATTTCGCAAAAAATGAAAAAAACACTTGATTTCTGTTAAAAGTTTGTTATAATAATATTTGTTCGCTGACAGTAATGCGGATTGGTGTAATGGCAGCACAGCAGACTCTGACTCTGTTAGTAGAGGTTCGAGTCCTCTATCCGTAGTTCCTTGGCAGGGGCGCCGGATGCTTGAATATATGAGCGTCCGGTCAACTTATCGGAGTGTGGCTCAGCTTGGTAGAGCGCTACGTTCGGGACGTAGAGGTCGCAGGTTCAAATCCTGTCACTCCGATTTTTTCATGCAAAAAAGTAAGGATCACTGCTTATGAAAAGCAGTGATCCTTATTTTTTGTTTCCTTTGACCACACCTTGTGTTAAAATGGTGTGGAATGTAAATTGAGATGTACTTTGAGGAGGAAATGAGAGAATGGGAAGCAGAAAAATCATTCAGGTAGAAGATAAGGTGCCTTTTAATCTTCTGGTGCCGCTTAGTATCCAGCATATGTTCGCCATGTTCGGCGCGTCTGTCCTGGTGCCGTTCCTGTTTGGGATCAATCCGGCGGTAGTGCTGTTTATGAACGGGGTGGGCACGCTGTTGTTCATGGTCCTGACCAAGGGGAAGGCTCCGGCTTATCTGGGGTCCAGTTTCGCCTTTATCGCTCCGGCTCAGCTTGTGATCCAGGAGATGGGATACGAGTATGCCCTGGGAGGATTCGTGGTAGTCGGCTTCCTGGGCTGCGTGCTGGCGCTGATCATCTATAAATTCGGCTCTGACTGGATCAATGTAGTGCTGCCTCCGGCGGCCATGGGACCGGTGGTGGCTCTGATCGGACTGGAGTTGTCCGGAAGCGCTGCGGATACCGCAGGGATCCTGGGAGACCAGGTAGATATGAAAAATGTGATCGTATTCGCGGTGACGCTGGGAGTTGCCGTGTTTGGAAATATTCTGTTCCGGGGATTTTTGTCGGTAATTCCTATCCTGATCGCGGTGATCGCCGGATATGTGGCGGCACTGGCCTGCGGAATCGTGGATTTCCAGGCGGTGGCCGAGGCTTCCGTCTTTGCGCTGCCCAATTTCTCCCTGCCCAAATTTAACACAGACGCGATCCTGATGATCCTGCCGGTTCTTCTGGTCATTGCTTCAGAGCATATCGGGCATCAGGTAGTGACAAGCAAGATCGTGGGACGGGATCTTCTGAAGGATCCGGGACTGCACCGGTCTCTTCTGGGAGATAACCTGTCCACCATGCTTTCCGGTCTGATCGGATCGGTTCCCACCACAACATACGGGGAGAACATCGGAGTTATGGCGGTGACGAAGGTTTACAGTGTGCGGGTGATCGCCGGAGCGGCAGTGCTGTCTATTGTATGTTCCTTTGTAGGTAAGCTGTCCATGCTGATCCAGACAATTCCCGGGGCGGTGATCGGAGGGATCTCCTTCCTGCTCTACGGTATGATCGGCGCTTCCGGTATCCGGATCCTGGTAGATTCCCAGGTGGACTATGGACGGTCCCGGAACCTGACGCTGACCAGTGTTGTATTTGTTACTGGTCTGTCCGGTATCGCCGTGAAGTTTGGAGATATTGAGCTGACCGGAATGGTGCTGGCCTGTGTGACAGGCATGATCCTGAGCCTGATCTTCCACATCCTGGACCGCCTGAACCTGACCAATGACCGGGAGGAAGCGGATGAAGAATAAGGAGGGAATGACAGCGGTCTGTGACCTTCATACCCATACCGTCCTCTCAGACGCCTCCCGGACTGTGGAGCAGGTTATGGACTATGGGAAGAAGATCGGTCTTAAGTACATTGCTATCACGGATCACGACACCCTGGCCGGGACCCAGGAGGCGCTGGAACTGGGGGCGCGCTGTGGGATCCGGGTGATCCCGGGGACAGAGATCTCTACCCGGGATGAGAATACCGGGAGGACCGTCCATGTGCTCTGCTATGGGCCAAAAGACCGAGAGGGCCTGCAGAGGTTCCTGGATGGGACACTTAAGAGCCGCCGAAGACAGAAACTTGCCATCGCCGCAAATGTACAGAAGCAGTATCCTCTGGTGACGCCAGAGCTGGTAGAAGAATATGCCAGCCAGAGCCAGTCGGTCTATGAATGCCACATTATGCAGATCCTGTGCGATCTGGGCTATACGAACACGGCGATCGGGGAGATGATGCGCGGGCTGGTCTCCTCGGGAGGGAGTTGTTTTGTTCCCGGCAGCTATCCCTCTACCCGGGAAGCGATCCGGGCCGTGCATGACTGCGGAGGGATCGCGGTAGTTGCCCATGCCCAGCAGTTTGATTCCTTTGAACTGATCGAAGCGTATGCCGGACGGGGCTGGCTTGACGGGGTGGAGATCAATCATCCCCGGAACAGCGACAAGACCCGCCGCAGACTGCGGGAGATTGCAGAGCGCTATGGTCTTCTGGTGACCGGCGGGAGTGATTTCCACGGACAGTATGCAAAAGAACCCCATCCCCTGGGGTTCTGCGGATGCACGCTGGAAGAAGCCAGACAAGTGGCAGAGCGGGCAGGAATTATATAGAAGTATAGAGAAAAACGCCGGACAGGACGAAAATTTTCGCATCCTGACCGGCGCTTGTTTTTTTATGCCACAACCAGTGGGATCTTCAGTTCTTTGGCAATCTCCACATTTTCGTGGGCCACATGGCTGTCGGTGATGATCTTATGGACCTGGTTGAGGGGACAGATCACAGACAGGTATCCGCCGCCGAATTTGCTGCTGTCTGCCAGCACGTAGACCTCTTTGGAGGCCTTCAGGATCGCCCGCTTGATCTGCATCTGCGGGGTGGCGATAGAAGTAAGGCCGGCTTCAAAATTAATGCCGTGTACGCCGATGAAGCCTTTGTCAACGTGGAAACTTTCCATATTTTCCAGGGCAGCTTCCCCCATGGTGGCGGACAGATGGCCGCCCACATAGCCGCCGATCATGTAGAGCTCCACATGACTGACCCCGGCCAGCTCATTGCCGGTGAGGAGAGAATTAGTGACTACGGCGATCCGTTTCTCGGGGTGGGCCTTGATGTGAAGGGCCAGGTAGAAGCTGGTGGAGGCGTCGTCGATGATGATGGTGTCTCCGTCTTCGATATACTCGTAGGCCTTGCGAGCGATGTCCTCCTTGCGGTCCGCGTTGCGGTAAATGCTCTCCACATTGTATTTTCTGGCCAGGACAGACTCCAGGCGGATCGCCCCGCCGTGGATCCGTTTCAGGAGACCTTCCTCCTGCATGGCTTTGATGTCGCTGCGGATGGTGACTTCCGAGCAGTTCAGAGACTTGCTTAAGTCCGTAACCCGGACCCGTCCTTTTTTCTCCAGTTCCTGCAGGATTTTCTGCCTGCGTTCTTCCATAATATATCCCCTCCCCTTTCGGTGATCTACTGTGTCAGCCGCACATTGTTAAGACCGATGTGCTGCACCACCATCTGCATGATGGGTACGAAGTGGGTGCCGAATGCTTCCTTTGGAATGATGAAGGCCAGGTCTTTCCCATAATAGATGCCAATGGTCTTTGGCGTGGTCACGGTGCGCTGGATCTGGTTCCAGTCATAGACAGTCTCCTGTCCGTTCTGGATCACGCGGACGCCCTCTTCCTCTGAGAAAATGTATTCCCTGGGATCCCGGTATTCGGGATTGATCTTGATCTGCTTGTTGGCCCGAAGCTTCAGAAGAATAGGCGTGTAAGCAAGGAAGATGACGCCGGCGATCACATACAGGAGGAAATGGGTGAAATCCGTCCGTCCCATAAACTGCATGACCGCGCCTACCACGATCACGCCCATTCCCAGCATGTTGACCAGAAAGCCGGAGGCCTTTGAAAAGGTATGGTATAAAAGGAAGTCAAACAAGTGCTCCTTTGTCAGCTGAACATTAAGTTTTTCCATAAGTATCTGTCCCCTTCTGGTTTTAAGAAAGTCCTCTTGATATGTACAGGTTTATTGTAGCATATCAGAGGACTTTTTTCACTTGTTGTTTCGATTTACTTTTGTTTTCTTTTGTTTTTTACTCTGCAGCCATTGGAGCCGGTACGCTTGGATCAACTTTGTAGCGTGCCCAGCCTTCCGGTGAGTAGATACCCAGCTGTTTCTTCTGCATCAGCTTGTCGAAGAAAGCGGTGATGAACGGGCAGAGGAACAGGGTTACAACAGAAGCTGTCGCGCACTGTGCGGTAGCCATGTCCACGTACTGCATCATGGTGGGGTCTGCTTCGCCGACTGCCGCCGGTGTCATGGCAGAGTTGAGGGCTGTGGTACCGATGGCGGCGCCCATGGCGTTCCGCTCTTTCTTGGGCAGCAGCAGGTTGTTGGTGAAGAAGAAGATCACTGCTGTAGCCGCGGATACCAGACCAAGGATGATTCCGGCCGCTCCTGCGGTAATGATGGTGTTGATGTCGGTCTTGGCTCCGATGGAGATCGTCATAAAGAAGGTGACGATGGGCTGAGCTGTTGCACATGCCTTGCGGAAGCCTGCGTCCAGGTTACCCCAGATGAAACCGATCAGCAGCGGAACAAGTACTGCGATCAGGGAATCCAGCGGGATGGAGGCAAGTCCGGTTGCTCCCAGGGCGATCAGGGTAAAGAACGGTCCGTCGTTCAGGGACAGGATGGAGATAGCTCCGGTATCTGTCGCGTTACCAAACTGAGCAGACAGGGAGATGTACAGGGATCCGTTGGAGTTGGTGATAGTCGCGATCCATACGAATGGAGCGATCCCAAGGAATCCGGCCGGTCCGCACAGAGCGCTGATGGCAAAACCGATCAGCACACCCAGAAGGAACTTGGTGGCGGTAAGGGTTACACCTTTGTAGAGAGGCATACCTACCTGTTTGATATTGATGGCAGAACCGCAGACGATGAGGAAGAATCCCATCATACAGGAGTTTCCTTCATAGAACAGGGCGGTTACATATCCGCCGATCTGATAGGCCTGCGGGAAAAATGTGGCGATCAGCACCGCCAGCACCAGCGGGATGATAACCAGTCCGCCGGGGAGTTTCTTCATTTTGTTCAAAAGATCAAGGTCTTTTGGCTTGTTTGCTTCATTAATCTGTTCGCTCATTCCTGTTTCCTCCTATTACTCTTTAATTTTTTCTGGTTGCTTCCCGGAAAAGCCGGTCCACAATATCACACGCCGTATGATCGTTTCCGGTGAGTCCCCCTTTGCCTACAACGGGAAGTCCGTCGTAGCTGCCCACCAGTCTTCCGATATCGGTCTGTGGGATCACATAATCCAGCAATTCGATACACTGGGCGCCCAGCTGATAACATACATTTACCATGGTGTCTCCGCCGGTGGTGTAGAGTCCTGCGATCCGGTCCTGGCCGCAGTATTCCAGCACCTGGGCGATGATGGAGCCAAGTCCGGCGTTGATGCGGTTGGCGCTCATGCCGTCTACGTAGTGCCGTTTGTTGTCCTCTTCATCCAGGTTGAGAAGTTCTCCGTGCAGGGCTGTCTCAAACAGGATGGCCCGGGGCGGATTGGTGGAATCCAGAAGTTCTTTGGCCATATGTACTGCCCGGTCAACTTCTGCCATCGCAGTTTCCCCGCCTTCTACCAGAGGGATGGGCTCTACGCTGATGCGTACGTGCCGCGGATCCTGGCAGAGAACCTCCATCTGTTTCTTTGTGATGGGAGTGGCGCTTCCCGCGGCGATCAGAACGGTTTTCCCGCTCTCATCGACATCGTCCGGAACATTGGGAGATTCCTCCTGGATCAGATCCCGGTAGTAGGCCAGCTTGGAAGTGAAGGGGCCGGGATCTACGGCAACCACGTTCCACTTCAGCTCGATGCAGGCCTTGGCGATCTCTTCTACATCTTCCAGGGTGATGGCGTCCACTACGATCACTTCGCATCCCTCCTGCCGCTGTTCCTTCAAGGCGTCCCGGATGGCCTCCTGGCCGTCTAAGACGTGGCTTAAGGTGACAAGTCCGATCTTGCGGCGGGTCTGTCCGGAGAGCAGTTTGGGAATGTAGTTCTCCGTAACCGGGGTGCGCACGTCGTGTGCCACCGGGGTGTTGATAAGGGCCACCCCGTCGATGACAGAGTATCCGCCGACCAGGATCCGGCGGGACTGGGGCATAGCCGGAACCACAACGGCTACCGCGTCCTCGTCCACATGATCCAGCATGGCGTCGATCTCTACGCCCACGCCGCCCCGCAGGGTGGTGTCGATCCGCTTGGAGAAATATTTTACACCCATACGCTTCAGAGCCAGGGTTGCGGAAGTTACCTTATCATAGGCCTCGTTGGCCGGAAGGGGGCGGCTGTTGCTGCTGATGAGGATCGCGTCCAGCTGATCCACACCCTCTGCCTTTTCCGCCGCTTCTTCGTTAAAAAATACAGCAGTCCTTGCCTTGGATCTGGCCAGGAGCACGCCTGTAGTGGTGGCGCCGGTCAGGTCGTCGGCTACAGCTCCGATCAATGGCATTATTTCTCGCTCCTTTCATGCTGTTTTGCCGCGTACTCGGCGACAACCTTTGTGGACTCGATAAGACTGATGGATCCGGCAATGCCTTTTCCTGCGATGTCGAAGGCGGTTCCGTGGTCTACAGAACTGCGGATAAAGGGAAGGCCGAAGGTCAGTGTGACGGACTTCTCAAAATCCAGTGTCTTGCAGGCGATGTGGCCCTGGTCGTGGTACAGGGACAGGATGGCGTCATACTTGCCGGATTTGCCGATGTGGAACACAGAGTCTGCCGGGCAGGGGCCCACACAGTTGATGCCCCGCTCTTTGGCGGCTTCTACGGCAGGTCCGATGTCTGTGATCTCTTCGGTTCCAAACAGGCCGTTGTCTCCGTTGTGAGGATTCAGCCCTGCTACGGCGATCAGTGGGTTCTCGATGCCTACCTTACGCAGTTCCTTGTCGATATTGATCACGTTGTCCAGGATCACGTCCTTGGTGGCGTAGTGGCAGGCGTCTACCAGAGACATGTGCCTGCTGACGAAGAAGACTCTCAGCTTATGGCAGGAAAACATGGTCAGCGCGTAAGGGGAGTTGGTGGCATGCTGATAGATCTCAGTGTGTCCCGGCTCTTTTATGCCGATCAGTTTGATGGCTCCCTTGTGGATGGGGGAGGTGGACACAGCGTCGATCTTGCCGGCCATTCCCAGTTCAATGGATTTCATGATCCAGTCGATGGCCATCTGTCCGGCCAGCTTCTGAACCTTGCCCCATTCAATGGAATCCGTGTCGTAGTCGCCGGTCTCCATAATATCGATGACGCCGTATTCATATTTTGCTTCTGAAGGATCACTGATCTGGTTATACTTCAGTTCTTTGCCCAGAACCTTCGCGGCTTTTTCCATGATGGCCTGGCTGCCGATCACAAAGGGGCGGCAGCATTCGTGAATCCCTTTATCCAGCATGGTGCCCACAACGATCTCGGGACCGATCCCGGCAGGATCTCCCATTGTGATCGCTGTGACTGGTCTGAATGTTTCACTCATTTTTCATTCTCCTTCCTTTATGCTTTCGATTTGCTTTTGATTGTAAATAAATTCTAAAACTTTTGCTTTCGAATTTCAATATTATTTTATAAATTCGGCAGAAGCGGCAATAATGAAAGGGGGGAATTGTGCAGTTTTACAATGGGATAAGCGAGAAATTTACGATTTCTTTCGAATTTGGAAAAAGAAAGGCGGGAGATCAGACTCCCGCCGCGATATCCTGCAGAACTTCTACTACAGAATCTGTGACATAAGTAGAATAGTAAGCGATCCCGGGAGCCGCGCCTGACATGGCGTAACTTGTGCCTGCAAGCTGCAGCATCTCCACATCATTGTACTGGTCGCCAAAGGCGATCCCGTCCTCAGGGGAGAGGCCAAGATGGTCAAGGAGCCGGGCAAGACCGGTTCCCTTATTGGCATCCGGGGCGATAAAATCCACCCACAGGTTCCCGGAGGTGACGACTTTGATCTGGGAAGCGAAGCGGTTCTGGAAGAAGGGCTCCATTTCCTTCGTGCCCCGGAAATCACACATGGCCATCTTAAGAAAGGGCTCCTGGATATTGTGAAGATCCGGGACCACTTCTATGTCATACCGGACCACATGTTTCATATGATCGATGAACCTGGAATTCCGGGAATCCGTATAGCACCGGGACTCGCAGGACAGGAGACAGTCGCACTGGGGGAATTCCCGGGCTGCGTCCAGGATGCGAAGCCCAAGCTCCCGCGGGATCAGTCCCCGGGAGATCACCTGGTGATCGTGGATGCACAGAGAACCGTTTTCTGTAATATAGGAGATCTGATCTGCCACGGGGCGGAAGAGATTTCTCAGGCTGTAATACTGGCGGCCGCTGGCGGCGATGAAATGGATCCCCTTTTCCTTCAGGCGAAGGATCAGGGAGAAAACTTCAGGGTCAAGCTGTTGAGCGCCATTTAGCAGAAGAGTGCCGTCCAGGTCGCTGGCGATATAGCGTATCATAGGGAATCTCCTTTTTTAAAGTGAAATGATTGCGAATCGAAACAACAAAGATTATAATATAAACACAACTTAAATGGAAGACGAGGTTAGAGAAAAATGAAAATCGGAATTGGAAACGACCATGCGGCAGTAGAGATGAAACAGGAGATTGCGGAGTACCTGAAGGAAAAGGGATATGAAGTGGTCAATTACGGGACGGATACCCATGAGAGCTGCAACTACCCGGAGTACGGCGAGAAGGTGGGACGCGCCGTGGCTTCCGGGGAAGTGGACCTGGGGATCCTGATCTGCGGGACCGGCGTGGGGATCTCCCTGGCGGCCAACAAGGTGAAGGGGATCCGGGCGGTGGTGTGCTCTGAGCCTTATTCGGCAAAACTGTCCAGACAGCACAATAACGCTAATATCCTTGCCTTCGGGGCGCGGGTGATCGGCATTGAGATGGCCAAGATGATCGTGGATGAGTGGCTGAACGCGGAATTCCTGGGAGGACGTCATCAGACCCGGGTGGACATGATCATGGATATCGAGAACCGGTAGGACGAAAAAAGCTGGCGCAAAAAGCCAGCTTTTTATTGCATAAATTGTTGGATCACATGGAGAACTCCGTCCTCATCGTTGGATCTGGTCACATAATCCGCCCGCTCCTTTACCAGGGGCTGGGCGTTGGCCATGGCCACGCCTAAGCCTGCCGTCTCGATCATGGTGAGATCGTTGTAGCCGTCTCCGCAGCAGATCATCTGATCCGCGGTCAGGCCGATGCTGGTGAGGAGGCGAAGGAGCGAGTGGGCCTTATCGATCCTGGGAGGCATGATCTCCAGGAAGAAGGGATCTGAACAGTAGATATAAAGGTAGGAGCGGAAATACTCAGTCACGTCCTTCTTTGCTTCCCGGATCAGATCCGGCTCTCCGGTGACCAGGAATTTATTGGCTTTATCAGGGACCTGGGATGGGAAATCATCTGCCCGGATGATGGGCATGTGATTGATGAAAGATTCCAGGTTGCTGTACTGGTTGGGGCAGAAGGCGGAGAGGATCTCCGTCTCCAGGTAGGCCAGGATATCAAGGCCGGGGTATTTCCTGATGATCTGGAAGAGGGGGCCGGCCACTCCCTGAGGAAGGGGCTTGTCGTAGACGGCCTGTCTGCTCCGGCAGTCGATGATCCGTCCGCCGTTGTAGGAGAGAATGTAGCCGCCGTACCGGTCCATCTGAAGCTGGTCTGCCAGAGGGAGGACGCCCTGGGTGGGGCGGCCGCTGGCCAGGACCACTTTTTTGCCTCTTTTCTGCAGATCGATCAGCGCCTCCAGTGTGGGGGCGCTGATCTCTTTTTTGGAATTGGTCAGTGTACCGTCCAGATCCAGCGCAAGAATCTGATAGTCCATATTATACCTCTTCTAAAGCCTCCACGATCGCCGGAAGCTTCATGTACTTGGAAGCTTTAACGAGAACGTTGTCCCCTTTCTGGATCAGGGTATCCATGGAAGCAAGGAAATCCTCCTTGGTGGGGAACCACAGGCCTTCAGTGGAGGTCCCGGCTTCTTTCACGCCCTGAACCAGAGATTCTGCCATGGGGCCGATGCCGCAGACCAGATCGATGCCTTTGGCGGCGGCGTAGGCGCCTACTTCATAGTGAAGCTCCAGTTCCTTCTCTCCCAGTTCGCCCATATCGCCCAGGACCGCGACTTTGCGGCCGTCTGACAGGGCAAGGACGTCCAGGGCGGCCTTGGTGGAAACCGGGTTGGCGTTGTAGCAGTCGTCCAGGATGGTCAGAGAATCAGTCTGGATCAGATGATTCCGCCCTGGGATGGTGGTGTAGCTTTCAATGCCGGCTTTGATCTCTTCCGGGGTAAGTCCCAGGGTGAAGCCCACCGCGGCGCCTGCCAGAGCGTTGGATACCATGTGGGAACCCGGTACCGGGATCACGCAGGTAAATTCATCCCCGGAGGGCAGATGCATGGTGCACCGGGTACCCTTAAGGCCCAGCGGAGTGATGTCAGAAGCGCGGAACTGGCTGTTCTCCCCGGTTCCGAAGAAGACAGGTGTACTGCCTTTCACCGGTCCCATCTGGGAGAGCAGATCGTCGTCGCCGTTTAAGATAATGGTGCCGCCGTTTTTCATATCCTGGATCATCTCGGATTTTTCCTGCAGGATCCCTTCCCGGGTCTTGAAGAACTCCAGATGTGCTACGCCGATATTGGTGATGACGCAGATGTCAGGGCTTGCCACAGAAGAGAGCCGGCGCATCTCGCCAAAGTGATTGACGCCCATCTCCAGGATAGCTACCTGATGGGAATCGTTCATCTGGAAAATGGTAATGGGAAGACCCCACTCGTTGTTAAAGTTCCCCAGGGTCTTGTGTACGTTGTACTTCTGGGCGACAACGGAGGCGATCATCTCTTTTGTGCTGGTCTTGCCTACGCTTCCGGTGATGCCAACTACCTTTACGTCAAAGGAATCCCGGTAAAGCTTGGCGATGTCCAGGAGAGCCTGGCCGGTGGACTCCACCAGGATGTAGGGGTAATCTGTGTCCCCCAGATCCTCATGGGAAACCACGCACAGCGCGCCTTTTTCAATGGTGTCGGGAATGAATTTGTGGGCGTTGACATTCTCGCCGTCGATGGCCACAAAAAGATCTCCCTGCTCTACTTTCCGGCTGTCGATCACCACGTTGGCCACCTCCCGGGTCAGCAGGCTCTGGTCTCCATGGTACGTGCCTTTACAGGCTTTGGTAATGTTTTCCAAAGTAAGGTTTTTCAATGTTACTTTCTCCTTTCGCGTTTATTTGCGATAGCGTATGTTGATAGATTCTTCGATGATCTGTTCGCACAGTTCTCCGTAGGAGAGCCCGGCGGTCCTGGCGGCCAGAGGGAGGAGGCTTTGGGGCGTCATCCCGGGCAGGCCGTTCATCTCCAGGCAGTAGAACCTGCCGTCGGTCTCATCCACGATAAAATCTGCTCTTCCATAGACGTCCATGTGCAGTACCTGGAAGGCTTTCTCCCCGGCACGGCGCATTTTCTTCTGCGTTTTTTCATCCAGAGAGACAGGAGGGCATAACTCGGTGGCTCCTCCTGCCTGATATTTGTTCTCGTAATTGAAGATCCCGTCTCTGGGGATGATCTCCACCAGGGGAAGGGCTTTGCCCGCAAGGATGCCGCAGGCGTATTCCTGCCCCTTGATGTAGGGTTCGATCACCACCTCGTCCTGATGGTCCTCCTCGAAGGAGCGGCGGACCGCTTCCTTATATTCTTCTTCGGTGTGGACGATGTACACGCCGATGCTGGAGCCGCTGGAACAGGGTTTGACCACCAGAGGCAGATAGTAGCCCAGCTCCTCAAGAGGGGTGTCTTTGGTCTCGGGGATCAGAGAGGTTCCCCTGGGAGTAGGGACACGGGACATCTTGAAGATCTGCTTGGCGGCCAGCTTGTTCATAGCAAGAGAACAGCCAAGGGAATTAGGGCCTGTGTAGCGGATCCCCAGGACGTCAAAGGTGGCCTGCAGTTTGCCGTTCTCCCCCACAGAGCCGTGGAGTCCCATGAAGGTAATATCCGCCATGCGGCACAGCTCGACTACATTGGGGCCCAGATAGCAGTCAGACTGATCCGGGCGGGAGAGGCGCAGGGCCTCAAGGTCGGGCGTGGTGGTCTTGATGCCTTCCGCGATCTTAAGACCGCCGTCGGGAAGGTCGAAAACCTTCTCCAGATCTTCCGGGTTGCATGGATAGCCAAAGAATACATCCAGAAGGAAGGCTCGGTGCCCCCGCGCTCTTAAGGTCCGGCAGATGCCCGCTCCGGAGATCAGGGATACGTCCCGCTCCGGGCTTAAGCCTCCGGCCAATACGATAATTTTCATAATAAAATAGTCTCCTCGATTATTCGGAATCTGTCATCTCATCCAGAAGTGCTTTCTTCACGTCATAGAGGGACTGGGAGAGGTCCACATGTACTTCGTGGGGATAGAAGAGACGCTTGGTCTCATCCCACAGAGTGTCCTTCTCCTGCCGGCAGTATTCGGCGATCTCTTTCACAGAAGGAGACTGGTAGACGCATTCACCGTTGCGGAAGACGGGAACAAGGATCTCCCGCATGGTGTAGGAGCCTCCCGGCAGCTTTGTCTTCTTCCAGGTCTCGATGGGGTCGAAGAGAAGAAGGTCTTTGTCTGTGTCGTAGGTTTCTCCTACAAAGCAGATCAGGTCAGCCTTGATCTTGCCTGTTGCTTTATCATAGATCCGATAGATTGTCTTGTTTCCAGGATTGGTGATCTTTTCTGTATTTTCTGAGATCTTGATCTTGGGAATGAAGTTGCCCTCCTTGTCCATGGTGGCGGCCAGCTTGTACACTCCGCCGAAAGAAGGACAATCCTTGGAGGTAATAAGGTTGGTCCCTACACCCCAGGAGTCGATCTTCGCGCCCTGAAGTCCAAGATCGTGGAGCAGGTATTCGTCCAGGTCGTTGGAGGCAACGATGGTAGCGTCCGGGAAGCCGGCGGCGTCCAGCATCTTGCGGGCCTCCTTGGAAAGGTAGGCAAGGTCGCCGCTGTCCAGGCGGATGCCGTATTTCTTCAGCACATGTCCTTCCTTTTTACACTCCTGGAACACCCGGATGGCGTTGGGCACGCCGGACTTAAGGGTGTCATAGGTGTCTACCAGAAGGGTGCAGTTGTCCGGGTACATGTCCGCGTAGGTCTTGAAGGCGGTGTACTCGTCTTCAAAGCTCATGATCCAGCTGTGGGCGTGGGTGCCCATCACTGGAACGTCAAAGAGCTGGCCGGCCAGCACGTTGGAAGTTCCTACGCAGCCGCCGATCATGGCGGCTCTTGCTCCGTAGAGGCCGGCGTCCGGTCCCTGGGCGCGCCGCAGGCCAAACTCCATGATCCCGCTTCCGTTTGCCGCGAAGACGATCCGGGAAGTCTTGGTGGCGATCAGGGACTGGTGGTTGATGATGTTAAGGATCGCCGTCTCCACCAGCTGGGCTTCCATGATAGGGGCGATCACCTTCAGGAGGGGCTCCTTGGGGAAGACCACCGTGCCCTCCGGGATGGCGTAGATATCGCCGCTGAAATGGAATCCGCTGAGGTAATGGAGGAATTCTTCGCTGAAGATCCCCAGCCCTCTGAGATAATCCACATCCTCGTAGGTAAAGTTCAGATTCTTGATGTAACTGATGACCTGGTCCAGTCCGGCGCATATGGAATATCCGTTGTTGCACGGGTTCTGCCGGAAGAAGACGTCGAAGACGACGGTCTCATTCTGGGACTGCTTATAATAGTATCCCTGCATCATGGTCAGTTCATACAAGTCGGTCAACAGTGTCAGATCTTGTGTGTTCATTTTTTAAAATCTCCTTTGTCATTTTGACTCTGGTATCCTGTCCATTATACCATCCTAATATGGAAAAGGGAAGGAAAAAAGCCGGAATCAGGCACTTACAGCAAGGCCTGATTCCGGTTGATAGTTTCCTGTATGATGTTCTGGCAGTAAGGGGCAAGCCTTCTGCGGGCGTCTTTGTCAAGGTCGCCGGGATAGATGGGATCCCCGTATTCCAGGATCACATGGGCCTTACGGACCTTGGGAAGATGGCTCTCAAAGATGGAGATGGTGTTGTTCATACTGATGGGGACGATGGGGCAGTTTGTCTTCTCCGCGATCTTAAAGGAACCGCTGTGGAAGGGCAGGAGGCTTAACTCCTCGCCGGTATTGCGGGTGCCTTCCGGGAAAATGCAGATAGAGATCCCGTTTTTGATGTAGTCGATGGCCTGCAGGATAGTCTTTAAGCCTTCCTTGGGGTTCTCCCGGTCCAGGAAAAGACAGTAAAGGCGCTTCATCCAGTCCCGCAGAAGGGGATAGCGCAGCATTTCCTTCTTGGCGATATAGCCGGTCAGCCTTTTGCATCTGGAATAGGTAAGAAGAATATCAAAATAACTTCTGTGATTGCCGATAAATAATACAGGTTCGTCCGGGATCTTCTCTTCCCCGATCACGGTGATCCTGGTGCCGGCGATAAAGAGCATGAGCCGGAAGGCGGCCTGGACCAGCCTGAGGCACTGGTAATCCCTTGCCTTTGGATTGAAATGCCCAAGGACAGCTTCGAAAAGAAGCACCGGGATCCCCAGAAGGAGATACAGAAAAAGGACCAGGACGATCAGTAGAAATCTTATCATAATGGTAAACCTCTCATTTGTATTCTGATCTTTTGTCAGATCACAGAGTATTATACAACAAAAATGGAATTTTTCCTAGAGGAGTTGTGTACACTTGTAGAGAGCAGATATTGCAGATCGAAGAAAACAGAAGGGACAGGATCCATGAAGCATGTTCGAATCCCTGTACTGTTCTTTTTTCTGTTTTCCAACCTCTTTTTTTGCGCCTGTTCCGTGGAGTTTGACGATGTTGAGAAACAGCGTGAGCTTTCTTTTACTGTTGTGGATGAGCGGGATCTTCCGGAAAAGTTAAAGGAGAGGATGGAGAGGGAAAAGAAAGAAGGATTTTGCCTCACATTTGCGGAGGAAGGATGGCTTTATCTGGCCAGGGGATACGGGGAGAAGAAGACAGGGGGGTACAGTGTGGAGGTGACGGAATGTTATGAATCCGCCAACGGGGTGTGTCTGCGTACCAGGCTTCTGGGGCCTTCCAGGGAGGAAGAGATCCCGGAAGGCCCCGCATGGCCCTGGGTGGTGGTGAAGGTGGAGTACTGTGACAAAAATGTGCTGTTTTTGTAATTGATATGAATATGGAAAGGAGAGAAGAGCATGGAATATGAAAAGCGGGAATTCCAGGCATATCGTCAGGGGCGGCCGGCGCTGGACCAGTTCTGCCTGGATGAAGATTATAATGTGCCGGACGCGAAAAGTGATGTGAAGCGGGTGATCTTAAGCGAGGGGACCGTACAGGTGGAGGAGATAAAACCGGCAGAAAATTATGTGCGGGTCCAGGGAAACTTAAGATTCCGGATCCTCTATGCGGCGGAGGAAGAGATCCCGGGGCTGGCGTCCCTGGAAGGGACGCTGCCCTTTGAAGAGATGGTGTATATGGAGGAACCGCCTCTGGAAGAACTGTTTACCGGAAGCGCCCAGGCGGAACTTGCCGTGACGGCGGTGAATTCCAGGAAACTGAATATCCACGCGGTTATCGAACTTAAGATCTGCTCCCAGGGACGGGAGGAGATGGAACTTATGGTGGACGCCGGCGGAGAAGATTCCTTATATAGAAAATACCGGACGCAGCAGGTGTTGAAATTATTCTCTGCAGGAAGGGATACCTGCCGGATCCGGGAGGAGGTACAGATCGGCGAAATGCAGGAGAGTATCGGCACGCTGTTGTGGACGGAACTTGGAAGCAGACGGCTGGATACCCGGGTGGGGACTGACGAGATCCTGCTTCAGGGAGAACTGCTCCTGTTCTGCTTTTATGAGTCCCCGGACGGGAAAACGGACTGGATCGAGCAGGCCATTCCCTACGAAGGGAAACTGGAATGCCCGGGAGCTGTGGATTCCATGTATCACCAGATCTACCCGGAACTAAAGGACGTTCACATAGAAGCCCGGATGGATGAAGACGGGGAGATGCGGCTTCTGGGAGTGGAGGCAGTGCTGGGAGCAAGGATCATCCTCTATGAAGAGGAAGAACTGAGGCTTCTGGAGGATCTCTATTCTCTGCGGCACAATTGCGTGATCCGGCGCCAGAAGGTTGTGGCACAACAGCTTCTCATGCAGAACCATTCCAAGTGTAAAGTGACAGAGCGTCTCTCCCTTCCCGAGATCCAGGAAGATATCCTCCAGATCTGCCACAGCAGCGGGAGGATCCAGCTGGAAGAAGTGGTGCCGGGGCCGGAGGGGATCGTCATAGAGGGGGTCCTGCACGTGCATTTCCTGTATGTGAAGGCAGATGATCAGCTCCCATTCGACGTATGGCAGGGAATGGTTCCCTTCTCCTATCTTCTGGAGAGCAACGGCACATCCGCAGGTGAGGCCGGCGACCTGACGACCGGTATCGACCAGTTGTCCGTGGGGCTTCTGGGAAATGGTGAAGTGGAAGTGAAAGCAGTGCTGGCGTTCAACAGCTTTCTGCGGGAATCTGTGCCGGTTGAGAATATCGTGGAAGTCAGTCTGGAGCCCTGGGACCGGGAGGAGATGGAAGCCCGTCCGGGGATCGTGGGATACACGATCTGCGAAGGGGATGATCTCTGGGATCTGGCAAAACGGTATCACACCACGGAAGAAGGGATCCGGGAGATCAACGGATTGGAAAACAGAGAGCTTCGTCCGGGAGAAAAAGTATTGATTTTTAAGGAGAATATGGGTATACTATAAGGACATTGTATACAAGATACACAGTACATATAAAGTACAAAAAGAAAAGGGAGAGCATTGTATGGAGAAGATGGAACTGCGGGCGCTTGGGAAGATCAACCTGGGGCTGGATGTGCTGGGCAGGAGAGAAAACGGTTACCACGACGTGCGGATGGTGATGCAGACGGTGTATCTGTATGACCTGATCACCCTGGAGAAGAAAGAAGAGCCGGGGATCGAACTTGCCACCAATCTTTCCTTCCTTCCGGTAAATGAAAATAATCTGGCTTACCGGGCGGCGAAGCTTCTGGTGGATGAATTCCAGATCCGGGAGGGGATCCGGATCACACTGGAGAAGCATATTCCCGTGGCAGCAGGTATGGCGGGAGGAAGTTCCAACGCGGCGGCGGTCCTCTATGGAATGAACCGGCTGTTCTCCTTAGGGCTGACAGAGGAACAGCTGATGGAGCGGGGGGTGACCCTGGGAGCGGACGTACCTTACTGCATCTTAAGAGGCACGGTGCTGGCGGAAGGCATCGGGGAGATCCTGACGCCGCTTCCGCCGCTGCCCCGCTGTTATATTCTCCTGGCCAAACCGCCGGTGAATGTATCGACGAAAATGGTCTATGAGAAGCTGGACTCCTGCCAGATCCCGGTGCACCCGGATATTGACGGCCTGGTAGACGGGCTTAAGAATCAGGATCTGGAGAAGGTGGCCTCCTCCATGGGCAATGTGCTGGAGGAAGTGACCATAGAGGAATATCCGGTGATCGATAAGATCAAGCAGGTGATGAAGGAAAACGGAGCCCTGAACGCCATGATGAGCGGCAGCGGCCCTACTGTGTTCGGGATCTACCGGGAGCGGGCAAAGGCGAGAGCCGCCGCTGCCAGGATAAGGGAGCAGAAGCTTGCGAAGCAGGTGTATGTGACAAACGTACATAACGTGAAGAGGAGATAGATAAAGGATGGAAGCCAATTTTAATGTGAGTATGAACGAGTACCTTCCCCTGAGGGATGTGGTATTCAATACCCTGCGTCAGGCGATCCTGAGAGGGGAGCTGAAACCCGGGGAGAGGCTGATGGAGATCCAGCTTGCCAACAAGCTGGGAGTGAGCCGCACACCGGTGCGGGAGGCGATCCGCAAGCTGGAACTGGAGGGGCTGGTGCTGATGATCCCCCGGAAAGGCGCGGAGGTGGCGGACATCTCGGAGAAAAGCCTGAAAGATGTGCTGGAAGTGCGGGAGGCCCTGGAAGAACTGGCGGCCCGGCTTGCCTGTGACAAGATCACCAAAGAGGGGATCAACAGGCTGAAGGAAGCGGCCCAGGATTTCCGCAGCGCCCTCAAGAGCAATGATATCACCCAGATGGCGGAGGCGGACGTGCGGTTCCACGATGTGATCTGCAACGCTACAGAGAACCAGAAACTGGGACAGCTTCTCAACAATCTGCGGGAGCAGATGTACCGTTACCGGATCGAGTATCTGAAGGACCAGCAGGTCTATGAGAAGCTTCTGTCCGAGCATGAGGAGATCATCCGGCATATCGAGAAGGGCGAGAAGGACGAGGCGGCCAGGGTGGTGTCCCGTCATATTGAGAATCAGGCCCAGGCGGTGACGGATGTGATCCGTACCAAAAAGAATTAAAAAAGCGGTATAAACACGGGAAAATATGTACAGACTTCAGACAACAGATATGAAGGAGGTACATAGACGTGAAAAACAGGCACAGATGGATCTTAATGCTGCTGGCTTTGTGCAGCGCGGCGCTTCTGACCGGCTCCGTGGCAGAGCGGCGGGAACTGGCGGTGGAGGCCCGTGTGGGCGCCCTCCAGGAAGATCTGGCGGGGGAAGTGTTCCGCTTTCATGTGATCGCCAACAGCGACAGTGATCAGGATCAGGCCTTGAAATATCAGGTGAGAGATCAGGTTATCGCCTATATGCGCCGGTCCCTGGGAGAAGAGGATGTCTCCCTGGAGGAGACAAAAGAATGGGCCGGGGAACATCTTCGGGAGATCGAGGAAGTGGCCCGGAAGGCTTTAAAAGAGGCGGGCAGTTCCGACAGGGTAAAGGCCCGGGTTGCCCGGGTATATTTCCCGGACAAGCGCTACGGGGAGATCTGGTTTCCCCAGGGGTATTACGAAGCCCTGCAGATCCGGCTTGGCGAGGCGAGAGGTCAGAACTGGTGGTGCGTCCTCTACCCCAATCTCTGCTTTACCGGTTCGGTGTGCGGCGTGGTGACAGAGGAAGGCCGGCAGGATCTGGAGGAGGCGCTTACGGCGGAAGAATACCAGATGGTGACCGCGGCCTCGGACTTTAAGATAAAAACATTTTTCTTTGGAGATTTATTAGGAGAAGTACCATGACAGAATTTTTGGTAAGACATTTTGTGAAAGATCATGAAGAGACGGAAAAGGTGTCCGTCCGTACGGCCTATGGTGTGCTGGCCAGTATGGTGGGCATCTTTTGCAACGTCTTTTTATTTGTGGTAAAATGGCTGATCGGGTTTTTCCTGCAGAGTATCTCGGTCATGGCGGACGCCTTCAACAATCTTTCCGACGCGGGGGGATCGGTGATCGGCCTTGTGGGGGTGAAGATGGCGGAGAAGCCTGCGGACAAGGATCATCCCTTTGGCCATGGGAGGATCGAATACATAGCGGCCCTGGTGGTGTCCTTTCTGGTGCTGGAAGTGGGATTTACCTTCTTCAAAGACGCTGTGGGCAAGATCCGGGAGCCGGAGGCCATGCGGTTCCAGCTGGTATCGGTGGTCATCCTGACGCTGTCTGTGGGAGTGAAGCTGTGGCTGGCCTTCTTCAACCGGAAGCTGGGGAAACGAATCGACTCCAAGGTGATGATGGCCACTGCCACGGACGCTATCGGCGACGTGATCACTACGGCGGCCACCATCGCTTCTGTGCTGTTCTGGCGGATCACAGGGTGGAACATCGACGGGTTCGTGGGGCTTGGCGTTTCCCTGGTCATCATGTGGGCCGGTATTGGGATTGCCAGAGACACTCTGGAGCCCCTGATCGGAAAACCAGTGTCCCGGGAGGAATATGAGCGGATCACCCGGTTTGTGGAAGGATACCCGGGGATCGTGGGGAGCCACGACCTGATCGTCCACAATTACGGGCCGGGCAGGAGCATGGCGTCCATCCATGCGGAAGTGCCCAATGATGTAGATATTGAGGAGTCCCATGAGATCATCGACCGGATCGAGAGGGAGGCTATAAAGAACCTTGGGATCTTCCTGGTGATCCACATGGACCCAATTGAAACGAAAGACGCCCAGGTGCTGGCGATACGGAAACAGGTGACGGAGATCCTGGACGCGGTGGACCAGAAGGTGAGCATCCATGATTTCCGCATGGTGGACGGGAAAGAACAGATCAACCTGATCTTCGATATGGTAGTGCCCTATGAGTACGACGACCAGAAGGAAGAAGAGCTGCGGCGGACGGTGGAGAAGCTTCTCCACATCGCCGATCCCAGATATCAGTGTGTGATCACGGTAGAAAGGAGTTACATAGATGGAGGCAAGAGATAACGAGTATTCATTTCAAAGCAGGGTAAGGTTCAGCGAGATCGACCACACGGAGAAGATCACCCTTCCCGGGATCATCAATTATTTCCAGGACTGTAGCACTTTCCAGTCGGAGAGCCTGGGACTGGGAGTGGATTATTTTGCCCGGCACGGGAAGGCCTGGGTGCTGTCTGCCTGGCAGGTGGAGGTGGAACGGTATCCCAGGCTGGGGGAAGAGATCGGGATCCATACCTGGGCTACCGGGTTCAAAGGGTTCCTCGGGGACCGGAACTTCTGTATGACAGACGGGGAAGGGAAGATCCTGGCCTGTGCCAATTCCATCTGGTCTTACATGGATATGAAGAAAGGGCGTCCTGTGCGGCCTCTTGCGGATGAGGTAGAAGCCTACGGAACCGGCAGGCCGCTGGACATGGAGTACGCGGCTCGGAAGATCGCGCTGCCGGAAGGATTCGTGGAATGCCCTTCTTTCCCGGTGCGCAAATACCATATTGACACCAACGAGCACGTCAACAACTGCCAGTATGTACAGATGGCCCTGGAGGCGCTGGAAGAGGAGCCGGTGGTTGAAAGACTGCGGGTGGAATACAAGAAGTCGGCAGTGTGCGGGGATATCATCGTGCCCCATGTGGCCCGGGAAGAAGACCGGATGGTAGTGTCCCTGCAGGACAGGGAAGGAACGCCCTTCGCGGTGGTGGAATTCCGGGAGAAGAAAAAATAAAACAGGATTAAATAAGAGGAGAACGAGATGAGATTAGAGGAATATCTGGGGAAAAAGCGGACGCTGATGGTGGTCAAGAAGGTAGAGTTCGGCGTGTATCTTGGCACCAGTGAAGATAAGGTGCTTCTGCCCGCAAGGCAGGTCCCCCGTGGCGTGGAAGTGGGGGATCCGGTAGAGGTCTTTCTGTACCGGGATTCAGACGACCGTCTGATCGCCACCACCCAGGAGCCCAAGATCCTTCTGGGAGAGATCCGCAAGCTTACGGTGGCGGATACCGGCCGGGTAGGAGCGTTCCTGGACTGGGGGCTTCCCAAGGATCTTCTGCTTCCCTTCCGGGAGCAGACAAAGAAGGTGGAGAAGGGAGAAGAGATCCTGGCGGCTCTTTATGTGGACAAGTCGGGAAGACTGTGCGCCACCATGAAGCTCTATGACCGGCTGCGGCAGGATTCCCCTTACAAGAAGGATGATGTGGTCCGGGGCACCATCTATGAGACCAGCGGCAACTTCGGGGTGTTCGTGGCGGTGGACGACTGTTACAGCGCGCTGATCCCAAAGCGGGAGGCCTACGGGGATCTTAAGGTGGGCCAGGAGATCGAGGCCCGGGTGAGCCGGGTCCATGAGGACGGCAAGCTGGACTTGAGCGTCCGCAAGAAAGCATTTCTCCAGATGGACGATGACGCGCAGAGGATCCTGGAGAAGATGGAGGAGCTGGGAGGAGCCCTTCCATTTACGGACAAAGCGGCGCCGGAGCAGATCAAGGAAGAGCTTGGACTTAGTAAAAATGCCTTCAAAAGAGCGGTGGGACGCCTTCTCAAGGAACAGAAGATACAAATTACCGAAAAGGCTATTGAATTCCTGGAAAAATAAGTTATAATTAGGGGCATAAACACAGAAACCGAAAGGAGATCAAAATGAAAGTACAGAATATTACCGATATCGATAAGTTTTTTAAAGTAGTAGATTCCTGCAAGGGAAAGGTTGAGCTGATCACAGGTGAAGGCGACAGACTGAACCTGAAGTCCAAACTGTCCCAGTACGTATCCATGGCGAATATCTTTTCCAACGGTGAGATCCCGGAGCTGGAGCTGGTAGCCCATGAGCCGGAGGATATCAACAGACTGGTTGATTTTATGATCAACGGCTAAGATTTACAGGATATAAGGAACAAAGACCAGGAACTCTCTGCCAGGGATATGGCAGAGAGTTTTGTTTCAGATAAAGGAGATACCATGAGTTTCGCGCATCTGCATGTCCATACGGAGTACAGTCTCCTGGACGGGTCCAACAAAATCAAAGAATGTATCGCCAGAGTGAAGGAACTGGGGATGGACAGTGTGGCCATCACCGACCACGGCGTCATGTACGGGGTGATCGACTTCTACCGGGCGGCGAAGGCGGCGGGCATCCGGCCCATCCTGGGCTGCGAGGTCTATGTGGCGCCGGGATCCCGGTTTGACAAAGAGACCGGAGGCGACCGGGAGGACCGTTATCACCATCTGGTTCTGCTGGCAGAGAATGATCTTGGTTACCACAACCTGATGAAGATCGTGTCCCGGGGCTTCACTGAGGGGTATTATTACCGGCCCCGTGTAGACCGGGAGATCCTGGAGCAGTACCATGAAGGGATCATCGCTTTGAGCGCCTGCCTGGCGGGGGAAGTGCAGCGCAATATCCTGCGGGGCATGTACGAGGAAGGCAAGGCGGCGGCCCTTCGCTATCAGGAGATCTTCGGGGAAGGCAACTTCTTCCTGGAGCTGCAGGACCACGGGATGCCGGAACAGAAGCTGGTGAACCAGGGCCTGGTGCGGATGTCAAAAGAAACAGGCATCGAGCTGGTGGCAACCAACGACGTCCATTATACCTATGCGGAAGATGAGAAACCCCACGATATCCTCCTGTGCATCCAGACCGGGAAGAAGATTGAGGACGAGGACCGGATGCGCTATGAAGGCGGGCAGTACTATATCAAGTCGGAAGAGGAGATGCGGGAGCTCTTTCCATATGCTCCCCAGGCGCTGGAGAATACAGAGCGGATCGCCCGCAGATGTAATGTGGAGATCGAATTTGGAGTGACCAAGCTGCCCAAATTTGACGTGCCGGAAGGATATACCTCCTGGGAATATCTGAATAAACTGTGCCGGGAAGGATTCGCGCGCCGGTATCCGGACGCGGGGGAAGTGCTGAAAGAACGTCTGGAATATGAGCTCTCCACCATCCATTCCATGGGATATGTAGATTATTTCCTGATCGTGTGGGATTTCATCCGGTACGCCAGGGATCACGGCATTATGGTGGGACCGGGACGGGGCTCTGCCGCGGGGAGCATCGTGGCTTACTGTCTGGAGATCACCAGTATCGATCCCATCAAGTATCAGTTGCTCTTTGAGCGGTTCCTGAACCCGGAGCGGGTGTCCATGCCGGATATCGACGTGGACTTCTGCTTTGAACGGCGGCAGGAAGTCATTGATTATGTAGTGCGTAAATACGGAAGCGACCGGGTGGTGCAGATCGTCACCTTCGGTACCCTGGCGGCCCGGGGCGTGATCCGGGACGTGGGACGGGTGATGGACCTGCCCTACGCCTTTGTGGACAGCATTGCCAAGATGGTGCCCCAGGAGCTGAACATTACCCTGGAGCGGGCCCTGAAGATGAGCCAGGAGCTGAAGAAATCCTATGAGGATGATCCCCGGGTGCGGGAACTGATCGATATGTCCATGCGCCTGGAAGGACTTCCCAGACATACCTCCATGCATGCGGCGGGAGTGGTCATCAGCCAGAAAGCCATCGATGAGTATGTGCCTCTGTCCCTTGGGTCAGACGGCTCTGTGACTACCCAGTTCACCATGACCACCCTGGAGGAACTGGGGCTTCTGAAGATGGATTTCCTGGGCCTCAGGACCCTGACAGTGATCCAGGACGCGGCCCGGCTGGCAGAGAAAAGCGCAGGCCATCCTATTGACATCAACCAGATCGATTATAATGACAAGGCGGTACTGGATTCCATCGGAACCGGGAAGACCGATGGCGTCTTCCAGCTGGAGAGCGCCGGGATGAAGAGCTTTATGAAGGAACTGAAACCTCAGAGTCTGGAGGATATCATCGCCGGGATCTCTCTGTACCGTCCGGGTCCTATGGATTTTATTCCCAAGTATATCAAGGGAAAGAACAATGCGGATTCTATCACCTATGACTGTCCCCAGTTAAAGCCCATCCTGGAGCCTACCTACGGCTGTATCGTCTATCAGGAGCAGGTGATGCAGATCGTGCGGGATCTGGGGGGCTATACCCTGGGCCGGAGCGACCTGGTGCGCCGGGCCATGTCCAAGAAAAAGGGCGATGTGATGCAGAAAGAGCGGCAGAACTTCGTCTACGGCAATCCGGAGGAAGGGGTGCCGGGGTGTGTGTCCAACGGCATTGACGAGAAGACGGCCAACAAGATCTACGATGAGATGATCGATTTCGCCAAGTACGCTTTTAATAAATCCCATGCCGCCGCCTACGCGGTGGTGGCCTATCAGACCGCCTGGCTGAAGTATTATTATCCGGTGGAATTTATGGCGGCCCTTATGACTTCTGTCATCGACAATCCGGGGAAAGTGGCGGAATATATCTATACCTGCCGGCAGATGGGCATTGGCATCCTGCCTCCGGATATCAACGAGGGAGTGGGGAATTTCTCCGTGGACGGCGGGAATATCCGTTATGGTCTGGCTGCCATCAAGAGCATTGGCCGGCCGGTGATCGAGTCTCTGATCCGGGAGCGGGAGAGCGGCGGCAAATTCCGCAGCCTGAAGGATTTCATTGAGCGGATGTCCGGGAAGGAAGTGAATAAGCGGACCATTGAGCACTTTATCAAATCCGGGGCCTTCGACAGTCTGGGCGGCACCAGGAAGCAGTTCATGGTGGTCTACGTCCAGCTTATGGATCAGGTGAACCAGGAGCGGAAGTATTCCATGACCGGACAGATGTCCCTTTTCGACCTGGTAGGAGAAGAAGAGAAGGCAGAGTTTGACACTCAGATGCCGGATGTGGGAGAGTATGAGAAGGAGACAAGACTTTCCTTTGAGAAGGAAGTGCTGGGCGTCTACTTAAGCGGTCATCCCATGGAAGAGTATGAAGAGCGGTGGCGGAAAGGCATCACCCGCACCACCCTGGATTTCCAGCTGGATGAAGAGACCGGGCGGACCAGAGTCCATGACGGCGTCAAGGAGACCGTCGGCGGGATCATCGCCGGGAAGACCATCAAGTATACCAAGAATAATAAGACCATGGCCTTCCTTACCATTGAGGACCTGGCGGGGACGGTGGAAGTGGTAGTGTTCCCCAGGGATTATGAGAAGTACCAGCAGTATCTTGCCGAGGAGAACAAGGTCTTTGTCCGGGGAAGAGTATCTGAGGAGGACGACGCGGCCAGCAAGCTGATCTGCGAAACGGTGATCCCCTTTGACCAGACCAGGAAGGAGCTGTGGCTGCAGTATGAGGCCAAGGCGGATTTCCTTTCCCGGGAGCAGGAGCTTTATGAACTGCTGGGAGATTCGGAGGGAGACGACCAGGTGGTGATCTACTGCAGGAAGGAACGGGCGGTGAAGCGACTGCCTCAGGGTAGAAATATCCACATTGACAGTATTATTTTGAACAGATTGACGAATTATCTGGGCGAATCTTGTGTAAAAGTGATAGAAAAACCCATTGAAAACAACAGATAATTCATGTACAATGAAGCACGGAAATAAGATAACGAATACGAATAACGGAGGGAATCAATATGTCAGACAATATCATTCGTACAATCGGCGTGCTGACCAGCGGAGGAGACGCACCGGGAATGAATGCGGCGATCCGTGCGGTTGTCCGTACAGCACTGGGAAAAGGTCTGAAAGTCAGAGGAATCCGGCGCGGTTATCAGGGACTGTTAAATGAAGAGATCATAGATATGTCCGCAAGAGATGTGTCAGACACTATCCAGCGGGGAGGTACCATCCTTCAGACAGCGCGCTGCCAGGAGATGCGTACTGAAGAAGGACAGCAGAAGGCAGCAGCTATCTGTAAGAAATATGGCATCGACGGCCTGGTGGTCATCGGAGGAGACGGATCCTTTGCCGGCGCGCAGAAGCTGGCTAATTTCGGGATCAACACCATCGGGATCCCGGGAACCATTGACCTGGATATCGGATGTACCGAATATACTATCGGCTTTGACACAGCTGTGAACACAGCGATGGAAGCCATTGACAAGGTGAGAGATACTTCTACTTCCCATGAGCGCTGCTCCATCATCGAGGTCATGGGAAGAGACGCCGGATACCTGGCGTTGTGGTGCGGTATTGCCAACGGGGCGGAGCGCATCCTGATGCCGGAGGAGCACGATTATGATGAGGCCGCTATCGTGGCAGACATCCAGGAGTGCCGGAAGAGAGGCAAGAAGAACTACATCATCATCAACGCAGAGGGAATCGGCGATTCCATGAATATGGCAAAGAGGATCGAGGAAGCCACCGGAATGGAGACCAGAGCTACTGTTCTGGGCCACATGCAGCGTGGAGGAAGCCCCACCTGTAAGGACCGTGTATATGCCTCCATTATGGGAGCCATGGCGGTAGACCTTTTGATCGAAGGAAAGACCAACCGGGTAGTGGGATACAAACACGGCCAGTACGTGGACTTCGATATCGACGAGGCTCTGAGCATGAAGAAGGCGATCCCGGCATATCAGTACGAGATCGCGAAACAGCTGGCCCTTTAATCACAGAAGAGACGCTTATGACAAAAGAAGTATTACTGTCGATCTCCGGTCTTCATTACGATGTGCCGACAGAGTCGGCGGAGGAAGATAATGAGCCCATAGAAGTCATCACCCCGGCTACCTATTATTACAAAAACGGGAAACACTACATCATCTATGAAGAGCTGGTAGAGGGACTTCCGGGGACCATCAAGAATAAGGTGAGGATTTCCGAGGGGATGCTGGAGATCATCAAGAGCGGCATTTCCAACTTCCACATGGTCTTTGAGAAAGATAAGATCAATATGACCCCGTATGAGACGCCTTACGGAGAACTGCTGGTAGGGGTGTACACCAGGGACATGAAGATGGATATCCAGGAGAATGAGATTGATATCCGCATCCTTTACGATCTGGACATCAATGGGGAGAAAGTGGCGGATTCCGAGATCACCATGAGCGTAAGGGCAAAACAGGAATAAAGTTTTTCACAGGAGGCAGTCTTGCGGCGAAAGCGGCGGGGGTCTCCTGTTTTTGGATTTTAGGCGGGGCGGAAGTAGACAAACCCAGGCGCAAATGCTAAAATAATAACAGCGAGTTTAAAATTTCAAATTTCAAAGGAGACGTGAAAATCATGAAAATTGCAATTGGATGTGATCCTAACGCACAGCAGGCAAAAGAAGAACTGATGAAGTTCATCGAGACAAAAGGCTACGGCGAACTGACGGATTTTGGAAGTGAAGATCCCATCTACGCCAATACAGCCATCAAAGTGGCAGAAGCGGTAGCGGCAGGAGAATATGACAGAGGGATCCTGATCTGCGGAACAGGGATCGGCGTGTCCATCGCTGCCAACAAGGTAAAAGGCGCTTACGCGGCATTGTTGTCTGACGTATATTCCGCTCAGAGAGCCCGCTTAAGCAACGACGCCAACATCGCATGTATGGGAGCTTTTACCTCCGGAAGCAAGGAGAGAGAGCTGATGACGGAAGCTTTCCTGACCAACGAGTTTGTGCTGGGCTGCTCCTCTCAGCCGAAGGTAGACGCATTCGTAGAGTACGATAAGAACCGGTAGGTTTTCTACATAACAAGAGCCATCCCTTTTGACTGGGGATGGCTCTTGTTTTATAAAAGGAAGATAAATAATATATCTGAAAGCCTACTCGATGATGCCGCCGTCGTTGATGGCGATGATCCGGCAGGGGCATGCCTCGATACCCACGATTTTCAGGGGCAGCATGAATACCAGAGCTCTGCCGTTCTCGATCTTGTCCAGGTTTGTCAGGGACTCAACCATGGCCAGGTTGTTCTTGAAGGCCAGGTTGTGGTTTGGCTGATCTGGAATATTGAAGTTCTCAAGAGAGGTAGCATCGGTTCCGATGGCAATAATTTTTTTCTCGCGGATCAGCCATTCCATGGCGTCGCATGCAACATACGGGTAGGGCTCCCAGTCGGGGGTGCGCCACTTCTTATCCAGCCCGGTGTGGAGGAATACAATGTCGCCTTCTTTGATCTTGTCGTCATAGGCTTTGAATTCTTCCAGACTCATGCAGTCGCCGGCTTCTTTGTCAGTGAAGTCCAGCACAACAGCTTCGCCGATCAGGCTGGTCAGCGGGAAGTTGGAGGCGTTCAGTCCGCCCTCCACATGGTGGAGCGGGAATTCTACGTGGGTTCCGCAGTGGGTAGAGAAAGAAACGTCGCCGGACACATACCAGGTTCCGGGACTGTGGGGCTCTCCGCGCTCGCCCAGGAAATCTACATCGTAGACCCAGGTCTGCAGATTGAAGGGCTCTTCTCTTGGGATCATCCGATGGCTCAATTCAACAACTTTACTGAAATCAACTTTCATAACTGACACTCTCCTTTTTGTGTTTTTTTTATTTGAGCATGTCCGCGCGTTTGGACATGGTCTCTTTGAGAACAGGATATAACTCTTTATAGATGGAATAATATTCGTCGTATTTCCGGTGATTTTCATCGGATGGCTCTACAGCGGGATTCATGGTGATCCATCCTTCCATCTCGCTGTAATCTCTGACGGCGCCGGTTCCAACAGCAGCCAGGAAGGCGTCCCCCAGCGGGGCCTCGATCTCCTGGACCGGAGTCAGGATGGGCACGCCGGTCACATCCGCGAAGATCTGTTTCCAGATGGCGGAGCGGGCGCCGCCGCCCACCAGGACGATCTTCTCGATGGCCAGGTCGGAGTCGGTCATGGATTCCATGATATGGCGCTGGGAGTAGGCGACTGCCTCCATAAGGGCCCGGTAGATATGGGCCTTTGTGTGGGACAGGGTAAGGCCGAAGAGAACGCCGCAGGCCTTTTCGTCCCAGATGGGAGTCCGCTCGCCCATGAAATAAGGAAGCGCGATAAGCCCGTCGGAACCGGGTCCCACCTTCTGGGAGCGGATCATCTCTTCCAGTTCGCCGTAGGTCTTGCCTGTATCATTTCCCATAAACTGGTTGGCGAACCAGCGGGGAAGGGCTCCTGCGGTGGAAGAACCGCCGTAGGTGTAACTGAGTCTGGTGGGGTCGATGCAGTAGGGCATGGACACCAGGTCCGGGTTGTCCGGCATGCGGTCGTGGATATATCCCCAGTTCAGGGAGGTGCCAAGGACCGCCGCGTTGTCTCCCGGGCGGACGATGCCGGCGCTCAGCATGGAGGCAATGCAGTCCACTGTCCCCGCGCACATGGGGACTGGAGAGGAAAGGCCCAGCTTCTGCTGGTATTCCGGGTTCAGCGTGCCGATAATGTCGCTGGGATTGTGGAAATCGTGGGGCAGGGCCTCATAGGGGATGCCCATCCGCTGGCACATGTCCCGGGACCAGGAATGGGTGTGGTAATCATAGATCCCGCCCACATTGCCGGCGGAACAGTAATCCACAGTCAGTTTCCCGGTCATCTTATAGAGGATGTAGCTGTGGATGGGGAGGATATAGCGGATCTTCTTCCAGTTCTCGGGTTCGTTCTCCTTAACCCACAGCAATTTGGTGTAGCCAAAGTAGGAGTCGGTGCCGTTTCCGGTGGTTCGGACGATGGCGTCCTTCCCGATGGTCTCTTCCACCATGCGCCGTTCCTTTTCCGCCCGGCGGTCCATCCAGATCAGGGCGGGGCGCACGGACTGCATGGATTCGTCGCACATGGCGCCGGTGCCGCCGTAGAGAGCGCTGATGCAGATGGCTTCCACGGTGACCTCCTGGGGAGGAAGGCTGGCCACAACTGCGTGGATGGTTGACACGGCAGCGTCCAGCCAGACGTCCGGATCCTGCTCCGCCCAGTTGTTGTGGAGCTGGATGATGCCGTAGGTAGTGGAAGACTGGGAGAGGATGTTTCCTTCCCGGTCAGTGGCCACGGCTTTGGTCCCGGAAGTCCCGATATCACATCCGATAAAAATCTGTTTGCTCATAAGCAACCTCCTGATATGGGAAATAAATTCTATGCGTTCAAATTCGCATGGAGATAATCCATGGTTTTTTTCATCCGCTGATAAACGGCGTCGTCATCGTCCTCAAAGATGGTGACCACCTCCAGATACTGGGGAATGTGGTTAAGGCCCGCCTCAGCGGTGGCGGTTAAAATCTCCTCCGGAGTGACGATCCCCTCCTGAGTGAAATCCCAGTGGCGGTCCCACAGGCCGTCTGTCTGCTGCAGGTGGATGGAGCCGATGTAAGGAGCGCATGTGGTAAGCCACAGCCGGATGTCGGCTTCTTCTTTGAGAAGGGGCTTATATAGCGCGTGTCCCCAGTCGATGAGAAGCCGGATGGGGATGTCGCTGCCTTCCAGGTCTTTCATCATCTGGACAGAGACGGAAGGACTGTGGGGGAACTCTGTGATCAGAGGCGTGGCCTCGATGTGGATCTCCTGAAGTCCGATCTGTTTTCCGTGTGCGGCGATAGCGCGCAGGTGCTCCAGCATGGAGTGGTAGAGGGAGTCCCGCTTCCCGGGGTCTCTGGCGTCCTGGTAATCCATGCCGCCCACCGGCGTCCCCATCACCGGCGCGCCCAGCTCCAGAGACAGGTCTGCCGCCCGCTTGAAGAATTCCACGGATATCTCCTGCTGCTCTGGATAGGGGGACAAAAGCTGGGGATAAGAATAGGAAGCTACGCCGCCGAAGGTAGCGTCGATGGACACGCCTTCTGCGGCAAAGGCCTGCCGATAGCGGTCTGCCATCTGCCGGCGTTTGTCGCCGGGCCACCAGGGATCGATCAGGTCCCAGGTAAACTGCACGTGGTCTACGCCAAAGTCATTCCGGCACATGTGGGCCAGATAGTCCGGGCGGAGCCAGCGCTTTACTGCGAAGGAAAGATTAAGTCCGAATTTCATAAGGATACCTCCTCTAGTTCTTTCATGCCGTTTTCATATTCTTCTTTGGAAGGAGTCTTTCCATGGAAAGCGACTACATTTTCCATGAAGGAAACACCTTTTCCCTTGACGGTGTGGGAGATGATGGCGGTGGGACGTCCCTTGCATTCTCTTGCCGCGTCCAGGGCGGCGAAGATCTCTTCGAAATCATGGCCGTTGATCTCCAGGGTGTTCCAGCCAAAAGCTTTCCACTTTGCCGCGATATCCAGCATGTCTTTTACTTTTTTGGTCTCTGCGTCGTTCTGAAGACCGTTGACATCGGTGAAGGCGACCAGGTTATCCAGGTGATAGTGGGAAGCGGTAGCGGCGGCTTCCCAGATCTCCCCTTCATTGATCTCTCCGTCGCCGATCATACAGTAGACGCGGGATGCGATCCCCTGGTGACGCAGGCCAAGCGCCATCCCGCAGGCGGCGGACAGGCCGATGCCAAGAGAACCGCTGGTCATCTCCACGCCTGGGGTCTTCTTCATATCCGGATGTCCCTGAAGCATGCAGTCTACATACCGGAAGGAGGTCATAAGCTTCTCCTTGGGGAAATATCCCGCGTTTGCCAGGGTGGCGTAGAGGGCGGGGGCAGTGTGTCCTTTGGAGAGGACGAACCGGTCCCGGTCCTTCTTGTGCGGGTCTTTGGGGTCATAGTGCATCTCGTCGAAATACAGGGCGGTCAGGACCTCCACCATGGAAAAGGAACCTCCCAGATGCCCGGACTGGGCATTGTAGATCATTTCCAGAATGTCTTTGCGGATGGTGTTTGCCTGGCTTTTTAATGTTGAAATATCTCTGGACATTTTCGTTACCTACCTTTTCATACTGATTGCTTTTTTGGCTGCTTTCACGATGTGGCTGGCGGTAAGGCCGTATTTTTCATATAACTGGTCCTGGGTCCCGGATTCGCCAAAGTGGTCGTGAACTCCGATCTTCACCACGGGAACCGGGTAATTCTCAGACAGGAACTCGCTGACCGCGCCGCCCAGTCCTCCGATCACGGAATGGTCTTCCGCTGTGACGAATGCGCCTGTCTCCTTGGCTTTGCCAAGAAGCAGGTCTTCCGGAAGGGGCTTGATGGAGTACATATTCAGCACGGTGGAGCGGATCTCTTCTTTTGAGAGCTGGGATGCGGCAAGAAGCGCCTGCTCTGTCATCAGTCCGCAGGCGGCGATGGTCACATCGGGGCCGTTGGCAAGAAGGTCGGCGCCGCCGGGGACGAATTCCTTCGGCCCTTCAAAGATGTCTTCCGCCAGGTCCCGGCCCAGACGCAGATAAGCGGGGCCGTCGTGATTGAGCATAGCGTTTACGGCTGCTTTTGTCTCAGTGACGTCGGCTGCGGCGAAGACCTTGAAGTTCGGCAGGGTACGGATCACTGCCATATCCTCCAGGGCCTGGTGGGTGGCGCCGTCCTGGCCCACGCACAGTCCGCTGTGGGTGGCGATGATCTTGACGTTCAGATTGGGGTAGGCCACGGCCTGCCGGATCTGTTCGAAGGGTTTTTCAGATACAAACATGGAGAATCCTACTACAACCGGGATCAGGCCGGTGGTGGCCATCCCGGCGGCGGTGCCGATAAGATCCGCTTCGCTGATCCCCACTCCGAACATGCGGTCCGGATAGGCGGCCTGAAAATCAGTGAGCTTCAGAGCTCTTGCGGAATCAGCGTTTAGTACTACCATATTGGGATGGGTTTCCGCATTCTCCATTATTGAGTCTATTAATGTGGAGCGAAAAGATTTTTTCATGGCTTCAGTTCCTTTCTGGTAAAAAAGTGCTGTAACTCAAGTGATGGTTAAAGTATAATGGCGGGATAGCTGAAATGTCAATAGAAAATATAGCACAATATAAAGTGGATAAATTGGATCAAAATTATGCGATATGCTGGAATTATACTCCAAAAAATAAAATTGAATATGGAGTAAAAATACGGTATAATAGAGACAAAGCAGGGAAAAGTATAGGAAATATGAGGTACAAACCATGCAGAAAAAAGAGAGTGTGCGCAATATTCTGGCGACTGCCAGATTCCTTCTCCCCAGCCTGACGCCTGCGGAGAAGCGGGTGGCGGAATTTGTGCTTGCCTCCCCCAGAGAAGTGAGCAGGATGTCTCTGCAGAAGCTGGCGAAACGGTGCGAATGCGGGGAGGCCACGGTGGTCCGCCTGTGCAGGACCATCGGCCTGTCCGGCTATACCCAGTTCAAAGAGCAGCTGGCGGTCCAGCTTCTGAACCCGCCGGCGAAGGATGATGAGGTGAAGCTTTCTGCCAGCCACAGGATGGAAGAGATCCTGGAGAGTGTATTCGAGCTGAATATCCTGAACCTGAGGAAGACTCTGGAAGTGGCGGCGGTAGAAGAATATGAGAAGGCCTGCGAGGCTATTGCGGGTACGGGCAAGATCTGCTTCTTTGCCATCGGGGACGCTGCATTTCCCTGCAGCTACGCCAGTCTGCGGTTCCGGAGGATCGGCTATGACTGCTTCGCGGACAGCGACGCGGATATCCAGATCGTCAATGCCTGCAATATGAAGAAGGGGGATGTGGCTATCGCGATCTCCCACAGCGGCAGGACGAAACAGGTGGTGGAGGCCATGCGGATCGCCAGGGAGCAGGGCGCTTTTACCATTTGCATCACAAAAGCAGGCAAATCCGAACTGACAAAATATTCAGATGTGGTATTATATAATGTGACCACAGATTCTACTGTGGATAAAGAGATCATCGCCCGCCGGGTGGCGGAACAGGCCATGCTGGACGCGATTTATATGGGGGCCCTGCGCAGGATGGAAGGGGATTCCTATGAGCGGCTGCAGGAAGTGTCGGACAACCTGAAGGTGAACAAGATCGCGGACAGGCAGTGACGGCGGCGCGGGCGCTGGAAACAGAAAGAAAGGTAATGCGGAGGGAAGGAAAAAGTGAAATACAAGGCGAAAGACATCGCCAGGGAACTGGGCGTGTCGCCAGCGACAGTGTCGCTTGTGCTGAACAACAAACCCGGGGTAGGAGAAGCAAAACGCCGGGAGATCCTGGAGAAGATCATGGAGATGGACTGTGAGTATCTCCTGAAGGAGGGAGAGAGCCACAAAGGAGACATCGGCCTTGTGATCTACAAGTGCGGAGGACAGGTGGTGGAAGAGTATCCGTTCTTCAATTATCTGTCGGAGAGCATCACCAGGACGCTGGAGAAAAACGGTTATACCATGGTGGTCATGTATCTGGATAAGGGGATGCCGGCGGACGAGCAGTATCTTGCGCTGGAGAATGCGGGCTGTACGGGCTTCATTGTATACGCGGTGGAAATGTACCCGGAGGACACAGGGGTGTTCCGGCGGCTGAGCCGGCCCTGCGTCTTTCTTGACAATCCCTTCCCCACGCTTTCGGTGGATACGGTGACGGTGGACAACCGGGTGGGGATCTACCAGGGGTTTGAGTATCTGTACGAGATGGGGCACCGGCGGATCGGCTATATTAAGAGCAAATTCCAGATCATCTGTTTTGAGGAGCGGTTCCGGGCGTTCCGGGAGTGCATGCGCAGGCGCGGATGGGCCTATCGGGAGGATTATGTGATGGATGTGGGTTATCTGGAGTCGGAGACAGAGGCAGATGTGGAACACTATCTGGACCGGCACCGGGATCTGCCCACTGCGTTCCTGGCAGACAATGATCTTCTGGCATGCCGGGCAGTCCGGGCTTTTAAGCGGAGGGGGATCCGGGTCCCGGAAGATGTTTCGGTGGTAGGCTTTGATAACCGTCCCATCTGTTCCTTTACAGAACCTAAAGTGGCGACGATCCAGCTGCCGTCCAATGAGATGGGCGGAATGGCTGTAGATCTTCTGATGAAGCGGCTGAAGCGGGAGGACATGGTGGCGATCAAGTACAAGATCGGGACCAGGCTGATAGAAAATGAGAGTGTAAAGCAGATGAATTAGATCTGGTGTGGTGAGAGCTCTATTTTTACTAAATTTAATTTAGTAAAAATAGAGCTATTTTTATTGGAAATTTAGTTGACATGCTGAATTAAAGGTGGTATAACTTAGTCATAAAGTCGAATGCGGACGGGGGATTCTGTTAAAACTTAGTCAATCTGCTCAAAAGTTTTACGGCCATCAATGATCGGAACGGAAATCACAAAAAAATAATTTAGTAATAATTTATAATGCTTATTGCTGAATTGATCTGCGGACAGTGAATCCCGTGCGGTCGCCGGTGAGAAGGATTCCCGACAAGGAGACTGAAAATCTAGAAAGAAAGGAGGGTATTTCAAAGCTGGACGTCTTACAAAGACAATTAAAGTTTGAAAGGAGAACATTATGAAAAAGAAAATTGTTAGTATGTTATTAGTAGCAGCTATGGTATTGACCATGGTAGGATGCGGCGGCGGATCTGACGACGCTTCATCCGAGGGCGGTTCCGAAGGCGGAGCTGCGGGAGAAAGTGAAGTAGCAAACGCAGAGGCTCTTGCAGATCAGGATTTTGACACAAGTTATGAGCCAAAAGAAGATGAATACAAGATTTACTGTACATATAAGCTGGTACATGCTTGGTACGATGCTATCGAAGTTGGTGTAAAGGCTGCGGTAGAAGACTTTAAGGCCAAAGGCGTTACCATCGACTATGAGTGGTACGCACCGGTTGAGGCTGACGCAGTTGACCAGGTTAACTCCATCGAGACCGCTGTTGGACAGGGCTATGATCTGATCGCCGTTGACGTTAACCAGATCGAGACCACACAGCCGGCCGTTGACGATGCAGTAGACGCAGGCGTTAAGGTTGCTCTGTTTGCTTCCTCCGATATCCCGGATTCCAAGAGAGCCTTCTTCGTAGGAAACAATGACAACTATGGCGACGGCGCTGCGATCGCAAAAGCTGTCTGCGATAAGATGACAGAAGAAGGTAAGACTCAGATCGCATTCCTTTCCGGAACCATCGGAGCTTCTTCTCACGAGCAGAGACTGGAAGCTTTCTATGACACTGTAGAAGAGTATCCGGACATCGAAGTGGTTGACGATCAGAGAGATGATGACTTCGTAGAGAACGCCATCACCATCACAGAAGCATGGCTGCAGTCCTATCCGGACCTTGGCGGTATCCTTTGCAACAACATGTCCAACCCGGTAGGCGCCTGCCAGGCAGTTGCTGACGCTGGAAAAGCCGGTGAAGTTATCATCGGCGGTATGGACCACGACCTTCGTACTCTGAACTATCTGAAAGACGGAACCCTGTATGTAGCTCAGATCCAGAACTGCTACGACATGGGCTACAAGCTGATCTACAACGCTGTTAAATGTATCGACGGCGAAGAAGTAGAAGAGATCACAGACGTTGGTTCTTCAACTGCATATCAGGAAGATGCACAGAGCTATATCGACATGCTGTTTGCTGAGGAAGCAGCTGAGTAAGTTTTACTGAATGCATAATTGAAAACGGATTTGACACCATGTGCAAAGACTAATTGATAAGTGAAAGATTCCGCGTGATTATGAAAAACATGGTCACGCGGAATTTTTTCGGAACACAGGAACGAAGGAAGCGGAAGAATATAGAGTAGAGGAAGTGAAAAAGTTGAGCGAATTCATACTTGAAATGAAAGGGATCACGAAAACCTTCCCGGGAACAAAGGCGCTGGATAAAGTAGACTTAAGCATTAAACCGGGCGAGATCCACGCGCTTCTTGGAGAGAACGGAGCGGGGAAAAGTACCTTGATGAATGTACTGGTAGGACAGTACATCATGGATGAAGGCGAGATCTTCATGGACGGAAAACCGATCAAGATTTCTTCTCCCAAAGAGGCGTCTGCGAAGCAGATCGTGATCGTGCCTCAGGAATTGAACCTGATTCCCGAAGCCACGATCGCGGAGAATATTTTCCTTGGCAACGAGCGTGCCAACGGAGTGAAGATCAATTGGAAAGAAGCAGAGAAACAAGCAGTAGAATTACTGAAGTTGTTAGATGTAGAGATAGATGTTACACAGAAGGTTAAGAAATTGTCTGCCGCTTATCAGCAGCTGGTTTCCATCGCCAGGGCGCTGGCATATTCGCCCAGGATCCTGATCCTGGATGAGCCAACGGCGGTGTTGACCAACAAGGAGGCAGAATCCCTGTTTGCTTCCATGCAGCGGCTAAAGAAAGCAGGAACATCCATGATCTTTATCACCCATCATCTGGATGAGGTTATGGAGCAGGCGGACCGCGCCACGATCATGCGGGACGGTCAGCTGGTGAAGGTGACAGATATCAAAGATACTACCAAGGACGAGATCATCACCAACATGGCGGGTAAGAAAGTGCAGGAGTCCAAGCACGTGAACCGCCAGGTATCAGATGAAGTGTTCTTCGAGGCAAAACATCTGACCCGGGAAGGCGAGTTTAAAGACGTAAGCTTCCAGGTGAAGAAGGGTGAGATCCTGTGCGTGGCCGGACTGGTAGGAGCCGGCAGAACAGAGATCTTCCGGAGCGTATTCGGGATCACCCGTCCGGAGCCAGGCGGAGAGATGTACGTAGAGGGCAAAAAAGTAGATATCGCGGATCCCCGCGTAGCCATCAAGCTTGGCATGGGATATGTATCTGAGGAGCGGCGTACTGACGGTATCACACCGGGTATGTCGGTTATGGAGAATCTGGTGCTGCCCTCCTATGATCAGCTGAAAGTTCACGGGTTGATCAATTATAAAAAGGCGGCTGAGATCACAGACGATTATATTGGCAAGTTCCACATTAAGACGGCGGGAAGAGATCAGCTGATCAAGAACCTTTCCGGTGGTAACCAGCAGAAGGTTATCGTTGCCCGCTGGATGGCCAAGGGAATCAAGATGCTGATCATGGATGAGCCCACCCGAGGCATCGATGTTAATGCGAAGGCAGAGATCCACGCACTGGTGCGTGAACTGGCGGATAGCGGCGTGTCTGTTGTAGTAATCTCTTCCGAGATGGAAGAGGTACTGGCGCTGGCAGACCGTGTGATGGTCGTTCACCAGGGACGGATCAAAGGATACATTGAAGATGTAGACATGACCACAGAAGAAGATGTTCTGAGAGTGGCATTTCAGTAGGAGGTAGGAAAAGGATGAAAAAAGTAGTAGATTTCTTAAAATCAACCGCGGGAATGGTACTGATCGTAACCCTCCTTGCGGGCTGTGTCGTACACCTTGTAACCGGTAACTTCTGGACAGCGTATAACATCAGTACCCTGACCAGATCAGCAGCGTTCGTGATCATCGTCAGCTTTGGCCAGACTCTGGTTCTTCTGACCGGCGGTATCGACCTGTCTGTAGCGGCGGTAGGATCCGTGGCCAGTATGGTGGCTGCCAAGATGATGGTAGAGCAGGGGATCAGTCCTGCCATCTCCATCCTGGCGTCCTGCCTGGTAGGCCTTCTCCTGGGTCTGATCAACGGGCTGTTTATCGCGTACCTGAAGCTGACTCCATTTATCGTAACCCTGGCGACAGCGGAGATCTATAAAGGTATTGTATATATCATCACAGAGGGTACTCCGATCGTAGGTATCCCGGAGAGCGCTCAGTTCCTGGCCAACGGCGTGCTGGGAGGCTTCCTGCCGACTATTGTGATCATTATGGCAGTGATCTGTGTGATCCTGGCGCTGATGCTCAGGTACACCAAGTTTGGACGTCATGTGTATGCGCTGGGTGGTAACCGCAACTGTGCGAAGATCGTAGGTATCAAGACAGAGCGGGTAGAGATCCTGGTATACAGCCTGGCCGGCCTTCTGGCAGCGATCGCCGGAACTATGATGGCATGTAAGCTGGCTTCTTTCCAGGCATCCATCGGTGTAAACTGGGTAAACCCGACCATCGCGGCTTCCGTTCTCGGCGGAACTTCCATGACCGGTGGTATCGGCGGCGTGGTAGGTACCGTAATCGGTGGTCTTTTGAACAGTACCGTATCAACCTCCATCGTACTTCTGCGTGTATCCTCCTACTGGGAGACCATCGTTACCGGTGGCGTTGTGCTTGTCGCTGTAACGGTTGACGCGCTGAAAGAGAATCCGACCATGAGAGATAAAGTTGCACATCTGTTTAAAAGAAAATAAGGCGGGTAAAACTGCAGGAAGGAAATAATTATGGAAAATCTGAAAGCATTGGCTTATGAATTAAGAGAAGATGTGATCGATATGATCGTGGAAGGCAAAGCCGGACACATCGGCGGTGACATGAGTGTTATGGAGATCCTGACAGAGATCTATTTCGATCAGATGAATATCAGCCCTGAGAACCAGGACGACCCCAACCGGGATATGTTTGTTATGAGCAAAGGCCACTCTGTGGAGGCCTACTACGCAGTGCTGGCGAGGAAAGGTTTCTTTGACATCAAGGAAGTGATCGCCACCTTCAGCAAGTTTGGCTCTCAGTTTATCGGGCACCCGAACAACAAGCTGGCAGGCATCGAGATGAACTCCGGCTCTCTGGGACATGGCCTTCCGGTAAGTGTAGGAATGGCGCTGGCCGGCAAGATGGACGGAAGAGATTACCGGGTATATACCGTTATGGGCGACGGCGAACTGGCGGAAGGATCCGTGTGGGAAGGCGCCATGGCGGCTCACCAGTACAAGCTGGATAACCTGTGCGCGGTGGTAGACCGGAACCGTCTTCAGATCTCCGGAAATACCGAGGATGTAATGGGACATGACGACCTGCATGAGCGTTTCCGCGCTTTTGGCTGGCATGTGATCGACGTGGCGGACGGCAATGATATCGACCAGCTCCACGCGGCGTTTGAAGAAGCTAAGACCGTGAAAGGACAGCCCACCGTACTGATCGCCAACACGATCAAGGGCAAGGGTTCTTCTGTGATGGAGAACAAGGCCAACTGGCACCACAAAGTTCCCGGAGAAGAGGAACTGGCGCAGATCCGCAAGGACCTGGCAGAGAGAAAGGAGGCGCTGATCCATGGCTAAGATCGCGAACAAACAGGTGATCTGTGACGTATTGGTAGAAGAAGGAAAGAAAGATAAAGATATTGTAGTACTGTGCAGCGATTCCAGAGGAAGCGCGTCCCTGACGCCCTTTGCCAACGAACTGCCGGAGCAGTTTGTGGAGACCGGTATCGCGGAGCAGGATCTGGTAGGGATCTCCGCCGGCCTGGCCAAGTGCGGCAAGAAGCCTTACGCGGCTTCTCCGGCGTCCTTCCTTTCCACCCGCAGCTATGAGCAGTGTAAAGTAGACGTTGCCTACTCCAACACCAATGTAAAGCTGATCGGGATCAGCGGCGGCGTAAGCTACGGCGCTCTGGGAATGAGCCATCATTCCGCCCAGGATATCGCGGCGATGGCGGCAGTGCCCAACATGCGGGTGTATCTGCCCAGTGACCGGTTCCAGACAGAGAAGCTTATGCGCGCGCTTTTGAAAGACGAGAAGCCGGCTTATATCCGTGTGGGACGGAATGCGGTAGACGATGTATATGAAGAAGGAAACGTACCTTTTGAGATGGATAAGGCAACCGTGATCACAGAGGGAACAGACGTAGCCCTGATCGCCTGCGGCGAGATGGTGAAACCCTGCGTGGACGCGGCCGCGATCCTGAAAGAGAAGGGCATCAGCGCGACGGTGGTAGATATGTACTGCGTAAAACCGCTGGACGAGGCGGCGGTGATCAAAGCGGCTGAGAATGCCAAGGCAGTGATCACAGTGGAGGAGCATGCTCCATACGGCGGCCTGGGTTCCATGGTAAGCCAGGTGGTAGGAGCCAACTGCCCGAAGAAAGTGATCAACCTGGCGCTGCCGGATGCTCCGGTGATCACAGGTACTTCCAAGGAAGTGTTTGAACATTACGGCCTCACCGGCGAAGGGATCGCCAAGAAGGCAGAGGAGCTGGTATAAATGTCGGAACAGTATATCATCAGTATCGACCAGAGTACCCAGGGGACCAAGGCCCTGCTCTTTGACGGGAGCGGGAGCCTGATCCGCAGGACCGACAAGGCCCATGAGCAGATCATCAATGAAAAAGGCTGGGTATCTCATGATCCCATGGAGATCTACCACAACACCATCGAGGTGGTGCGCCGGCTGGTAGAAGAATCCGGGATCGATAAAGAAAAGATCAAAGGCCTGGGGATCAGCAACCAGCGGGAGACCTCCCTTGCATGGGACCGGGAGACCGGGGAACCCATCGGGCAGGCGATCGTATGGCAGTGCGCCCGGGCGGTGGACATCTGTGAGCGGGTGGAAAAGCAGGGCAAAGCGGAACTGATCCGCCAGAAGACGGGGATGAACCTGTCGCCTTATTTCCCGGCGTCCAAGATCGCCTGGATCCTGGAGAATGTAGAAGGAGCCAGGGAGAAGGCGGAGCAGGGAAAGATCTGCCACGGCACCATCGACAGCTGGGTGATCTATAAGCTGACGGGAGGGAAAGAATACAAGACGGATTATTCCAATGCGTCCCGTACCCAGTTATTCAACATCTTCGACCTGAAGTGGGACGAAGAGATCTGCGGTCTGTTTGGGATCGATCCTGCCAACATGGCGCAGGTGTGCGATTCGGACGCAGAGTTTGGATGGACAGATTTCGAAGGACTGCTGCCTCATCCCATCCCCATCCACGGTGTGCTGGGAGATTCCCACGGATCCCTGTTCGGCCAGGGCTGCCTGAAACCGGGAATGATCAAATCCACCTACGGCACCGGATCCTCGATCATGATGAACATCGGGGAGAAGCCGGTTCTCAGCACCCACGGCGTGGTAACCTCTCTTGCCTGGAGCATGGGCGGGAAGGTAAACTACGTGCTGGAAGGGAACCTGAACTATACAGGAGCGGTGATCACCTGGCTGAAGGATGATCTGAAGCTGATCCAGTCTCCGGGAGAGACGGAAGGGCTGGCAAGAGAAGCGGTCCATGACGATCAGCTGTATCTGATCCCCGCGTTCTCCGGCCTGGGTGCGCCTTACTGGGATAGCCACGCCACAGCTGCGATCATCGGTATGAACCGGACCACAGGCAAGGCGGAGGTAGTCCGGGCGGGCGTAGAGTGTATCGCTTATCAGATCACGGATATCGTGAAGGCCATGAGCGAAGACGCCAAAGTGACGGTGGAGGAGCTGCGTGTAGACGGAGGTCCTACCAGGAACGGATACCTGATGCAGTTCCAGAGTGATATCGCGGAGGCGGCGGTACAGGTACCGGATTCCGAGGAACTGTCCGGGATCGGCCCGGCCTATGCCGCAGGACTGGCCCTTGGCGTGTGGGATGAGCATATCTTCGAGAAACTGAACCGGACCAAGTATGAGCCCAAGATGGCCAAGGCGGAGCGGGATCAGAAGTACGAAGGCTGGAAGCACGCGGTTTCCAAGGTGCTGAGCAAATAAAACGTGATTTTTCTGTAAGGAAGAAAATTAATAGAAAAGAGGTAAGAAGCAATGGAAGGAAAAATGAAAGTATGTGTTTTGACTGGAAAGAAGCAGTTGGAGTGGGTAGAGCGTGACATTCCGCAGCCGGGCAAAGGCGAGCTTCAGATTAAGCTGGAATATGTAGGCGTATGCGGATCTGACCTTCACTTCTATCAGGAAGGACAGCTTCAGAACTGGAAGCTGGACGGACCTCTTGCTCTGGGTCATGAGCCGGGCGGCGTTGTATCTGCCATCGGCGAGGGCGTAGAGGGATTTGAGATCGGCGACAAGGTATCCATCGAGCCGGCAGTTCCCTGCGGACACTGCGAGTCCTGCCGGAAAGGCCTTTACAATCTCTGCCCGGACATCAAGATGCTGGCGATCCCCGGCGAGCGTGACGGCGTTAACGCAGAGTACTGTGTTCATGACGCCAGCATGTGCTACAAGCTTCCGGAGAATGTAAGCACCCTTGAGGGCGCGCTGATCGAGCCTCTGGCAGTGGGCATGCACGGAACAGAGCTGTCTGACGCAAGAGTAGGCGAGACTGCCATCATCCTTGGAAGCGGCTGTATCGGACTTTGCACCCTGTTAAGCCTGAAGGCCCGCGGTGTTGCTGAGATCTATGTAGCTGACGTAATGGACAAACGTCTGGAGAAAGCAATGGAACTGGGAGCGACCAGAGTATTCAACAGCACCAGAGAAGATATCGTGGAATTTGCCAAGAGCCTGCCGGGCGGCGGCGTAGACCAGGTATATGAGTGTGCCGGAAACCGGATCACCACACTGCAGACCTGCAAACTGATCAAACGAGGCGGCAAGATCACTCTGACAGGCGTATCACCGGAGCCGATCCTGGAACTGGATATCGCGACCCTGAACGCTATGGAAGGAACGATCTACTCTGTATACCGTTACCGCAATCTGTGGCCCAAGGCGATCGCTGCGGTTGCCTCCGGCATGATCCCGGTAAAAGAGATCGTATCTCACGAGTTCGATTTCAAAGATTGTATCGAAGCCATTGATTACAGCCTGAATCATAAGGATGACGTTGTAAAATCTGTGATCAAGATGGTATAGGACAGATGACAAAGGTATAAAGAGAGGAATTCGCTCATACTTTATACAGGGGGCAGCTTCTGTTGGGGGCTGCCCCCATTACTGATTTTAGGGAGAGAATTTTTATGAAAAAGGCAATACAGACGGCGGTCCTTCTGGTCCTTTGCGTGGCTATGACGGGCTGCTACGGAGGAGCGGGAAAGCTCTCCAACGAATATGTGACCATTAAGAAATATGTGGGTGTGGAAGTGGAAGAACCGGCAGTGGAAGAGACTACGGAAGAAGACATCGACCAGGTGCTGGACTATATGATGGATCAGTATATCCGCAACAATGATCTTCCGGAAGACACGCAGGTTACAGATGAGATCGTAAAAAACGGACTTTCTACCACCACGGACAATGTGGAAGATTTCCGGGAAGAGATCCGCAGGCAGATCGATGAGACCAAGGCGGAGAGCGCGCAGGAGACGCTGGAGACCCGGGTGTGGGAGAAGGTTATTGGTAATACAACGGTTGAGAAGTGGCCCAAAGACCGGGTACAGGAGGTCAAGGAAAACTGGATCGACCAGTACGAAGGATATGCGGCAGAATACAGTATGGAGTACGATGAGTACATGGAGACCATCGGCCTGACGGAAGAGGATCTGGAAGAAGCTGCCAAATCCAGCGTAAAACAGGAACTGATAGCAGAGCTGATCGCGGAGAAACATGCCCTTAAGCCTACGGAAGAAGAACTGCAGACAGCCCTGGAAGAATATGCGGATGAATATATGTTTACCAACGTGGACCTGCTCCTTGAAGCGGTTCCGGAGGAGGAGATGGAACTTCTTGTCCTGCAGGACCGGGTAAAGGCATGGCTGGCAGAGCGCTGTGAGACCGTAGAACCAAGCGAAAAAGAGCAGGAGGAAGAAGCCCAGGAAGCAGAAGATGAGGCGGAAGAAAAAGTAGAAGAGGAAGCAGTGCAGCAGGAGGATTAGCATGAAGACGAAAGTGATCATGGTGCGCCATGGAGAGACAGAGTGGAATGTATTGTGCAAGTTCCTGGGGAGCGTGGATCTTCCCCTGAACGAGAAGGGAAGGCGCCAGGCAGGATATGCCAGAGAAGCGCTGAAAGATACGCATATCGACGTGATCTATTCCAGCCCCATGAAGCGGGCCTATGAGACCGGGGAGATCATCCGGGGAGACCGGGATCTGGAGATCCGGACGGATGAGGGCCTGCGGGAGATCGGCTGCGGCAAATGGGAAGGCATGAACGGGAAAGAAGTGGAAGAAAAGTATCCCGGACAGATCGAACTGTGGGGAAATCGTCCGGAAGAGTGCCGGATCGAGGGAGGAGATACCTTTCAGCAGGTATCTGACCGGATCGTGGACGCGTTCTGGCGGATCGTGGAGGCCAACCGGGGGAAGACCATCCTGATCACTTCCCATATGATCTGTCTGACTTTGCTGATGATCCATTTTGAAGGACGCCCCATCAACGATATGTGGGAAGTAAAGCCCATCGCCAACGCGGCGCTGAATATCGTCGAGGTAGATGAGGAGGATCACGTGGAGATCCTTGCCTGGAGCGACGACCGCTTTGTGCCGGAAGAGGACAAAAAGGGAAGCGCCCTGGTGGCCGGGAGAAATTACGTGGAAGATTAACTGCGGTTATAGTGGTGGACAACCTCAGAGGTCTGAGGGTCTACCACCAGAACCTCTTTGCCAAGTCCCGCTGCTTTCTTCACGATCTCCGGGGAGGTCTGGACGTCTGTGACGATGGCGTGAATCTGGTTCAGCGGGATAGAATTGCAAAGAGAGGTGTGTTCACACTTGGTGTGATCGATCAAAAGCACGGTTTTTCTGGCGACAGAGACCAGTGCTTTTTTTGTTTCCACCAGGGGATAGGTGTGCTCGAAAGCTCCGCCGGGAATGCGGAAAGCCCGGGCGGAGATAAAGGCCACGTCCGCTGGATGCTGAGCCAGGAGCTCCGCAGAGTCCGTCATGATGGATTTGGTCCGGTGGAAGAGCAGTCCCCCTACTACGTAAGTCTGGATATTCTCTTTGGCAGACAGTTCTACGGCGGTCATCAGATTGGGGGTGATGACTGACAGAGGGATATTGTCCGGAAGGAACCGGGACAGGGTGTGGGCCGTAGTGCCGGAGTCGATGCAGATCACGTTGTAGGGATGTACAAAGCGCAGGGCGGCCCTGGCGATGGCTTCCTTCTCATAGAGATGCTCGTCGATCTGTTCGTGGAAATAGTTGGGTTTCTCTGCCTTGGCCAGAAACGCGCAGCCGTGCTTGCGGTGGATCAGGCCCATCTGCTCCAGGGCGGTAAGATCCCTGCGGATGGTCATCTCACTGCAGTCTAATTCTTCAGAGAGTTCTCTGGGGGTGCAGATCATATGGTTTTCCAGTAATTCAATGATCCTGGCCTGCCGGTTTTTCTTCATCACAAATCCCTCCTGATCGTTTGTGATCATCATATAGCCTTTTTTTCTGAAAAGCAATAGGAAAATTGGGAAGATGTTATAAAACGAACATAAATAAGGGATAAATGATTGGAATCAAACATTACAGAAGGACTAAAGTGTTGAGAAGAGAACGTTTCGCATTTTATAATTGTCTCAGAAGCTCACAAAAAAAGACAGGAACGGAAGGGAGACAAGACTATGATTAAAATGCCTGAAAAGGAACGGGCGGTAGGCATGTACAAGAAAATGTACCAGATCCGCCAGTATGAAGAAACGATCTATTACCTTTTCCTGGAAGGGATCATGCCGGGGACCATCCATCAGTCTCACGGGCAGGAAGCCTGCGCGGTAGGCATGATCTATGATCTGAGGAAAGAAGATTATATCCTGACCACTCACCGGCCGGCCGGCCATGACCTGGCGAAAGGTGTTTCGCTCCGCTCTATGATGTGCGAGATGTTCGGGAAGGCGGAAGGATGCTGCAAGGGCAAGGGAGGAGCCATGCACACCGGAGATATCTCGGTGGGCGCGGTGACGGCCAACGCTATCGTAGGCGGCAATCTTCCCATCGCGGCCGGGGTGGCTCTGCGCTGCAAGATGATGAAGACGGACAACGTGGCGGTCTGCTTCTTCGGAGACGGGGCCAGCAACGAGGGATCCTTCCACGAGGCGATGAACGCGGCGGCAGTGTGGAAGCTCCCGGTAGTCTATGTGTGTGAGAATAATCTCTATTCCGCCACCACGTCCATCAAGATGACCTGCAACCTGGAGAATGTGGCCGCAGACCGGGGAAGCGCCTATGGGATCCCCAGTGAAGTGGTAGACGGAAATGACGTCCTGGCAGTGAATGAGGCGGCCGCAAGAGCCGTCGAGCGGGCCAGGAAGGGCGAAGGCCCCACCATCCTGGAATTAAAGACCTACCGGATCGGCGGGCATTCCAGAAATGACGCCTGCGGATACCGTCCCAAAGAAGAGGAGGAAGAGTGGTTCTCCCGGGATCCGGTGCATACCTTCCGGAAACGGCTGATCGAAGAAGGTGTGATCGGGGAAGAGGAACTGGCCGGGATCGAGGAAGAGATCGTGGCGGAGATCGAAGCAGAAGTAGAATACGCGCAGAACAGCCCGGATCCGGAACCTGAGTCCGCGCTGAGAGACGTCTATTGGGAAGGGGGCAGAGCATAATGGCAGAAATGTCCATCGCAGATGCATTGAAGTTGGCGATCCAGGAAGAGATGAGACGGGATGAAACCGTCTTCTGCCTGGGAGAAGATGTAGATATCAAGGGAGGCATGGGAGGCGCCTTCACAGTGACAAAAGGGCTTCTGGATGAATTTGGCCCGGAGCGGGTGATCAATACTCCCATCGCGGAGATCCTGATCTCCGGCGTGTGCGTAGGCGCGGGGATGACAGGCATGCGTCCGGTAGCTGATCTGCAGTACGGAGATTTCCTGTTCTGCATGATGGATCAGCTGGTCAACCAGGCGGCCAAGATGTGCTATATGTCCGGCGGAAAGGTACATATCCCCATGGTTATGCGGGCTCCCTGCGGGGCAACCAACCGGGGGGCGCAGCACGCCCAGAGCCTGGAGAGCTATTTCATCCATGTACCTGGAATGAAAGTGATCTGTCCTTCTACGCCTTACGACGCGAAGGGAATGATGAAGCAGGCCATCCGGGACGACAATCCGGTCCTGGTATTTGAGCACAAGCTGCTCTATGGCGGCAGCAGGAAAGAGAAAGACGCCATCAAGACGTCCGGGGAAGTGCCGGCGGAAGACTATACGGTAGAGTTTGGCAAGGCGGCCGTCCGGAGGGAAGGAACAGATGTGACCATCGTGGCGAACCTGCTGATGAGTTACCGGGCCCAGGAGGCGGCGAAGATCCTGGAGAAGGAGGGCATAAGCTGTGAGGTGATCGATCCCAGGAGTCTTCTGCCCTTTGACTACGAGACGGTAGAGGCATCTGTGAAGAAGACGGGGAAACTGATGATCGTGCATGAGGATACCTACACCGGCGGCTGGGGCGCGCAGGTGGCGGCTCATTTCGCGGAGCACAATATTTTTGATCTGGACGCGCCGGTGAAGATCGTGGCGGCCTATGACACCCCCATCCCCTTCGCGTCCCCCATGGAGAACTTTGTGATCCCATCCACAGAGAGGATCACAGAAGCAGCAAGAGAACTGGCAAGATTTTAAGGAGAGAAGACCATGAGCAGAGTAGCAGTAAATGAATTGATGAAGCATGCGAAAGAACATAAATACGCAGTAGGATATTTTGAGAGCTGGAACCTGGAATCCACCCTGGCGGTGGTGCGGGCGGCGGAAAATATGAAGTCGCCGGTGATCATCGGAGTGTGCGGGACTTACCTGGGAGAGCCCAAGAGGGCGTACAAAGAGAGCCTGACCGTCTACCAGGCGATGCTGGCTCAGATCGCGGAGGAGGCCGCGGTTCCGGTGGCCCTGCTCCTTAATGAGGCGGACGATGAGGATATGGTGATCCGGGCTTCCCAGTGTGGATTTGACATGGTAATGTTTGCCCCTGTGTTTGCCTCGGAAGCATTGCCGCTGCAGGAACTGACCCAGATCCAGAAGCGGATCGCCGCAGAGGCCCACAAACACGGAGTGGCCGTAGAGGGTGAAGTAGGAGAACTTCCTCTGTTCAACTCCGCGACAGGAGAGCTCCATGAGGGAGAGGATACAGATCCGGAACTGTGCGCCCGTTTTGTGGAAGAGACCGGTATTGATACTGTCGCGGTGGCGGTTGGAAACTGCCATCTGAAAGAGGACGGCATGGTGACCATCAATTATGACGCCCTGAAGACGCTGGCAGAGAAGATCCCGGTTCCGCTGGTCCTTCACGGGGGAACCAGTATCGCCAAGGAAGATCTCTCCAGGGCGGCGGCCATGGGTGTATGCAAGGTGAACTTCGGGACCGGCCTGAAGCGGGCGGTGCTCAATACGGTGAAACAGTATCTGGCAGAGCATGATGTGGATCAGATGGATCCCAACGACGTCCTGGGAAGAGGGGCGGACAAAGACCTTCTGGTGAAGGAGCAGGAGGCCCTGATCCAGTACGTGGAAGAGACGATCCGGGCGCTGAACGGCGAGAACAAAGCATTTTAGGAGAGCAGGTGGCGTTATATGTTAAAAGAGATTACCATGCCGGCAGGAGGACAGACCACAGATACATCGGTGGTGGGGACCTGGCTGGTGAAACAGGGAGACAAAGTAAAGCGGGGAGATCCGCTTCTTGAGATCGAGACGGACAAAGCCACGCTGACGGTGGAAAGCTTTGCCAAGGGGACGGTGCTGGCGATCCTTGTGGAAGAAGGAGACCAAGCGTCTGCCGGAGACGTGATCGCCTACATTGGAGAGGAAAGCGATCTGCCGGAACTGGAGAAGCGCCTGAAAGGCGAGAAGGCAGAGGCGCCGGAGGAAGCCGGGACGCAAAAGCCTTCTCCCCAGGCGGCGGCAGCGGGAGAAGAGGCAGAATATCAGCCCATCGATCCCTCCAGCCCGGCCCGGTATGTTTCCGGGAAGGAAGGCCTGGGAGAGATCAAGGCTATGCCAAATGCAAAGAAGATAGCCCGGGAGCAGCAGGTTTCCTTAAGGGATGTGGCAGAATTTGCCGGGAAATCCATCCTGAAGCGCCAGGATGTGCAGGCATATCTTGACCAGGAAGGGAAGGATGCGGCAGAGGCGAAAGAAGCAGAGGATACCCGGATCCCGCTGACCACCATGCGCAAAGTGATCGCAAGGAGGATGCTGGAGAGTTCCGCCAATATCCCCTCCTTCCAGGCGACGGTGGAAGTGGATATGACAAACTGTATCGCGCTTCGGGGGGCAGTGAATGCGGGACGTAAGGAAGGAAAGATCTCTTATAACGATATCCTGTTTAAGTGTATGGAGGCGGCGATCCGCAGGTATCCTTACCTGAACGCCTCCTATACAGACGAGGCGATCCTCGTCCATAAAGACGTGAACATCGGACTTGCGGTGTCGGTAGAGGCAGGGCTTGTGGTGCCGGTGAACAAAAAGGTGAACGGGAAAGGCATCGAAGAGATCGCCGCAGACAACAGGACCAATATCCAGAAAGCAAGAGAAGGGAAGCTCGCGCCGGAGGATATGTCAGGCGGAACCATCACCCTTTCTAATCTGGGCATGTATCCTGTCACGGAATTCAACGCCATCATCAATCCGCCGGAGGTGTGCATCCTGGCGGTTGGAGCCATGGAAGAGAAGCCGGTCTGGGAGGATGGCCAGTGGAAGCCGGTTCCGGTTATGAAGATCACGGGAAGCTTTGACCACCGGGTGATCGACGGAGCATACGGTGCGCAGTTCCTGGCAGAACTGAAGAAGATCATGGAGAATCCTGCCCTGGCCCTTATGTAGGTACAAGACGGGAGCATAGGAGGAGAAGACGGTGAGCGGAAAATGTTACGACATTATTGTGGTCGGCGGCGGCCCCGGCGGATATTCCGCCGCCATCGCCGCGGCGAAAGAAGGACAGAGCGTGCTGCTGTTTGAAGGGGAAGCGATCGGGGGGACCTGCCTGAATGTGGGATGTATCCCTACCAAATATCTTCTGGACAAAGCGGCGGCCCTGGAGAAGATCCGCAGCCTGGCGGGGAAAAAGATCCTGGAAGAAGCGGGATACTACAGTTTCCGGAAGATCCAGGAAGGCCGCGAGGCAGTGGTGAAGAAACTGGTAAGCGGGGTGGAATATCTCCTGAAGGCGAACCATGTGGAAGTGATCAGGAAGAACGCCCGGTTTGAGACTCCCGGGCAGGTGACCTGTGACGGGCAGATCTATGAGGGAAAGAACATCATCCTGGCCACTGGTTCACAGAGCAGCCGGATCCCGATCCCGGGGGCGGAATATGCCATCACCAGCACGGAGGCGCTGTCCCTTGAGAAGGTGCCGAAGAAGCTGACGGTGATCGGCGGCGGAGTGATCGGGATGGAGCTTGCCAGCGCATTTCATTCTTTTGGCTCTGAGGTAACGGTGATCGAGGTACTGCCGGAGCTGTTTCCGGCGGAAGACCGTAAAGCGGTGAACTATCTGTCGAAAGAGCTGAAGAAGCGGGGTCTTAAGATACTCTGTAAGACAGCTGTGAAGGAGATAAAGAAAACTTTAGATGGGTATCTGGTGGCTTATGAGGGCGAAGAGTCCGGAGAGATCTCTGCAGATGTGGTCCTGATGGCAACCGGAAGGAAGGCCCGGCTGAGCGGGATCGATGTGGAGGCGCTGGGATTGGAACTGACCGGGAAGAAAGAGATCCGGACAGACTGCCATATGCAGACCAATCTGCCTCATGTCTATGCCATCGGAGATGTGGCGGGCGGCTTCCAGCTCGCCCATGCGGCTTACGCGGAAGGCGAGGCGGCAGTACGCCATATCCTGGGCGGACAGGAAGAGGCAGATCTGGCCGTGATGCCCAGGTGCATCTATACCATGCCTGCGTTCGCGGCAGTGGGCATGGGAGAAGAGAAAGCCAGAGAAGAAGGCATTCAGCCTGCGGCAGGGGAATTTTCCTATGTGGGGAACGGAATGGCTCTTGCGGAAGGGGCAGAGGGCCTGGTAAGAGTGATCATGGATCAGGAGAAGAAAGAGACCATCGGCGTCCAGATCGTGGGAGAGGGGGCGCCGGAACTGATCCTGAGCGCGTCTCTGGCCGTGAAGAACCGGATGACTCTGGAAGAGTGGGAATCCATGATCGTGGCTCATCCGTCCCTGTCTGAGATGATCAAAGAAGCGGCGCTGGACTGCTTTGGAAAGAGTATACACGGAAATGTAAGATAAAGGAGGAACGCATATGGCAAATTATATGATCGGCCTGGATTATGGGACCGGAGGGGGAAAGGCCTGCATTATCGACGAGAATGCGGACGTGCTGGCGTATTCGTTCCAGGAATATCCCATCTATGTGGATAAGCCCTCCTGGTCGGAGCATGATGCGGAAAACTACTGGACCCTGGCCTGTGAGACCATCCGGGACTGCCTGAAGAAATCCGGCGTGTCCCCGGAGGAGATCCGGGGGATCGGAATCTCTTCCGCCCAGCCCTGCCTGGTGATGGTAGACAAGGACTGCAATCCCATTAACCGGGCTTACAACCTGATGGACCGCAGGGCGGTGGAACAGGTGGAATGGCTGAGGGAGAACGTGGGAGTCGATGAGATCTTCCAGATCAACGGCAACCGGATCGAGGATTATCCTACCATGGTCAATATCATGTGGGAGAAACAGAACCGGCCGGAGGATTATAAGAAGATCTGGAAGACCCTGACCATCGATGGGTTCGTGCGTCTCAGAATGACCGGCGTGGCGGCGATGAGCTATTCTCACGGCGGATTCTGGGGTGTGGCCTATGACATCCGCAAGAAAGAATTTAACAGAGAATTGATGGACAAACTGGGGATCGATCTTGCTCTGATGCCGGATCTTTATCCCTGTGAGGCGGTTATCGGAACGGTGACTGAGAAGGCGGCAAAAGAACTGGGGCTTGTGCCGGGGATTCCGGTCTGCGCCGGCCAGGTAGACTGCAACGCGGGTTTTGTGGGAGGCGGAGCGATCACGCCCGGAGATGTGCAGATCAATCTGGGCACCTGCGGGGTGATGGGCGTGGTAAACGACAGCAAAGAATTTATCGATCTGGTGTGCAACGACGCCTATACCACCAATTCCTGCAATGACTTTATCTCCATTGCGGTGGTGCTGACTGGCGGCCAGGTGCTGCGGTATCTGCGGGATCATTTCTGTCAGATGGAACACGCCACGGCGAAGCTTCTGGATGATATGGATGTGTATGACCTTATGAACAAGGAGGCGGAGAAAGTCCCGGCGGGAAGCGAAGGGCTGATCGTACTGCCTTATCTTGCAGGGGAGCGGACGGTTCTCTGGGACGCTTACGCAAGAGGCACGGTCTTCGGCCTCTCCATGCATCACACCAAGGGGCATCTGATCCGGGCTTTCATGGAGGGAGTTGCCTATGCACTGTATGACAACTACCGTCTGATGCTGGAGAAAGGGATCAAAGCCAACGCGCCCATCATCCTGAATGAAGGCGGCGCCAAGAGTAAACTGTGGCGGCGGATCATCACCGACGTGTTCAATGTGCCTACAGCTTTTGTAGAAAACCGGGTGGGCGCGCCGTACGGGGACGCGATCCTTGCAGGGGTTTCGGCAGGGATCTTCCCGGATTTCACCATTGCCAAGGAAAAGGTACACTACATTGATTACATGGAGCCGGATGCGGAAAACCACAGGCGGTACATGGAATATTTTGAGATCTACCATCGTCTGTATGATCATCTGAAAGAAGACTTCGCAGATCTGTACCATGTGGCGAAAAAATATGAAGGGTAGAGAGAAAATGAAGATCATATGTTTAGGAGACAGCCTGACATATGGATATGGAGTTGCAAGGGCAGTGACGTGGACTGCCCTTCTTTCCGATGGAGCAGACGGACCGGAGGTGGTCAACCGGGGGATCAGCGGAGATACTACCGGCGGGATGCTGGCCAGGCTGGAAACGGATGTGCTGGCGGAAAAGTCAGACCTTGTGCTGCTGATGGGCGGCAGCAATGATATTTTCTTCGGGAGGGATCTTGCCGCTGCGAAATGCAATATGGCAGCCATAGTCTTTCAATGCATGGCGCAGGGAAGAAAGGTTGTGCTGGGGATCCCCTTTCCAGTGCTGGAGAAGGGGCTGGCAGACCAGTGGAAGCCCTTTGCCGGCGGAGAGGAAGTAAAGCGGCTTCTGGGGGAGTATGGAAGATGGCTTGTAGAGTATGGAAGAGAGTTTGGGATTCCGGTCCTGGATCTTAGGGAAGCGCTTCCCAGTAAGGAGGAGGCCCGTCTGTCCTGTTACCTGGACGGGATCCATCTAAGCCCTGAGGGGCATCGTCTGGTGGCAGAATTTCTGCGGAAAAATCTGTGGAAGCAGCCCCAATGAGAGGCGGAAATATGGTATAATAAACCCATGCATATGGTGTTAGAAATAACAGAAGAAAGAGGTTGAAACATGAGGAAAATTATCAATCATCCAGATCACGTTGTGCGAGAAATGATGGAAGGGTATATCGCCGCTTACGGAAGGTATTACGCGAAGCACCCCAGGGTAAACGGAGTGATCCTGAAGCAGCACAGAAAGGATAAGGTGGCGCTGGTCATCGGAGGCGGAAGCGGACACGAGCCCATGTTCTCCGGATTTGTGGGAAAAGGGCTGGCAGACGCGGCGGCCTGCGGCAATTTCTTCGCCTCTCCGGATCCCAATACGGTGTATGAGACGGCGAAGGCGGTAGACCAGGGGAAGGGAGTCCTCTTTGTATATGGATGTTATGCAGGGGACAATCTGAATTTTGATATGGGGGAGGAATTCCTCAATGATGAAGGGATCCCCACCGCGCATGTAAGAGTGTGGGACGATGTAGCCTCCGCGCCCCAGGAGCGGATCAGCGACCGCCGGGGGATCGCGGGAGACGTATTTGTGGTAAAGGTTGCCGGGGCTGCCTGCGATGCCGGGCTGAGTCTTGATGAGGTTACCCGGGTTACAGAGAAGGCGCGGGACAATACAAGGAGTATCGGAGTCGCCACAGCGCCGGCACAGCTGCCGGGGGTGGACCATCCGATCTTTGAACTTCCGGAAGGAAAGATCGAATACGGGATGGGTCTTCACGGAGAGCGAGGCGTGCTCAGGACAGACTGGCAGGACGCAGATGTGCTGGCGGAGAAGATGTACGGGCAGATCATGGACGATGCGGATCTGAAGGCTGGAGATGAGGTATGCGTACTGGTAAACGGTCTTGGTTCCACGTCGATCGCGGAGCTGGCCATCGTTTACCGCAAGGTAAAAGAACTGCTGGACAAGGATGGGATCAAAGTCCATGACACAGATCTGAACAGTTACTGTACCAGCCAGGAGATGGGAGGATTCTCCATCACCCTGTTCAAGCTGGATGAAGAACTGAAGAAGTATTATGATATGCCCTGTTACTGCCCGTTCTATGCGAAGGGGGAACTGACAGGAGCCGGGATCGAAGAGGCAGAGGAAGATTCCTGCGGGTCAGAGGAGACAGAGGAACCGGAATTCGACGAAAATGATGTGGAGGATGCAGAGGTGTCCCGCAGCCAGGAGGGAGAACTGACCTGTCTGAACGGGGAGGATACCAGGAACATGCTGATCTACATCGCTAATAAGATCATTGCCAACAAACCCTATCTGACAGATGTGGACAGCGCCATCGGAGATGGGGACCACGGGATCGGCATGGCGGGAGGAATGCAGAAAGTCCGCCGGAAGATGAGCCAGATGGAAGGGGAGGACAATGTATACGCCCTGTTTGAGGCGGCGGGAAAAGCCATGCTTCTGAGCATGGGCGGAGCTTCCGGCGTGATCTTCGGAAGTCTCTACCTGGCCGGGGCCAAGGGAATGGAACCCAAGGAAGTTCTGACGGCGGCGGACCTTGCCGGGATGGAGCGCAAGAGTCTGGCGGCGATCCAGGAGCGGGGGAAGGCGAAAGTGGGAGATAAGACCATGGTAGACGCGCTTGCCCCGGCAGTGGAAGCGCTGGAAGCCAATGCGGACAAAAGCCTTCTGGAGATGTTGAAAGCTGCGGAAGAAGCGGCCAGACAGGGGGTAGAGAATACCAAGAATTATCTGGCCAAATTCGGGCGCGCCAAATCCCTGATGGAGAGGGCGATCGGATACCAGGACGCAGGCGCTACATCCGTGTGGCTGATCTTCCAGGGAATGCGGGAGTTTGTAGAAGGTTCAAAGTAAAAAAGGCATGAAAAAAGCGGGCAAGCAATTGCCCGTTTTTTGATGAGATCGGAAGGAAGGTTCCCCGGTGAGGGGTTCCGGTAGTTATTTTTTTATTTTATTTTAGAAAAACCAGAGAAACCCTTCCTCCCAGATCTCGATCACGGTAACCTTACCGGGTAGCGGCCCCGATAGAAGACCGAATAAGCCGATCGAATTTGTCCGCCTGCCATGCGGCGCGTCCTGTGAACAATCCGTCAATGGAGGGCTGAACGATCAGCTCTTCACAGTTGCCGGGATTGACGCTTCCGCCGTAGAGAACCGGGATGTCAGCGCCGGCTTCTCCAAAGATCTCCTTAAGGCAGGCCTTGATCACTTTGTGCATCTCTTCCGCGTAATCCGCGGTGGCGGGAGTTCCGTTGACGCCGATGGACCATACCGGTTCATAGGCAACCCAGATCTTGGGGACCTGGGAGACGGGAACGCCGTGGAACCCGATCTTAAGCTGGGTCCGCAGCACCTCCGGGCTGATGCCGAATTCTTTCTCCTCACCGGTCTCGCCGATGCACAGGAGAGCGGTAAAGCCGTGATCAAGAGCGGCTTTTACCTTTTTATTTTCTTCTACATCCGTCTCGCCGAATACATGGCGGCGCTCCGAATGACCGATCATGACAAGATCCAGATCCAGTTCTTTCAACATAAGCGGAGAGATCTCTCCGGTAAACTGTCCTTCTTCTTCCCAGCACATGTTCTGAGCGCCCAGTTTGATATACTGGCGGTCATAACAGTGGGATGCGCTCTCCAGCGTGGTGAAGGACGGAATGATGAAAAGCTCGATCTCATCCCGGCTTAAATCCTTGGTGTAGTCAGCCAGGGCCTGCAGATACTCGGTGGTATCCTTGATATTCTTGTACATCTTCAGGTTGCTGCCAAAATATAATTTCTTCTTCATGTCCTGCTCCTTGTTAGAAACCTGATTTACCTGCTGCAAATATTATACTTTACAGGGCTGAAAAATTCAATCTGAGAAACCAAAATTTCTGAATTCCCCATGAGATTTTTCTGCATATACTGATAAGAAAGATCATCCTAGGAGGATATCTATGCCTTATTCGATCATGCTGGACGCCGGACACGGGGGACGGGATCCGGGCGCGGTATACAACGGACGGCAGGAGAAGGACGACACCCTGGCGCTTACCCTGGCGGTGGGGGAGATCCTGCAGAACAACGGGATCGATGTGGAGTATACCAGGACCACAGATGTGTATGAGACGCCATTTGAGAAGGCGATGGAGGCCAACAACGCAGGAGTGGATTTCTTCGTGTCCATCCACAGGAATTCCTTCCCCACAGATAACGAAGTGTCCGGTGTGGAGACGCTGGTGTACGATCTGTCCGGCCTGAAGTATCAGGTGGCCCAGGACATCGCCCAGCAGCTGGAAGCCATCGGGTTCGTGAACCTGGGGGTAAAGGCCAGGCCGGGACTTGTGGTGCTGCGAAGGACTAAGATGCCGGCGGTGCTGGTGGAGGCCGGGTTTCTCAATTCCGATGTGGACAATCAGCTGTTTGACGATCATTTCCAGGATATTGCCCAGGCCATCGCCAGGGGGATCCTGGACGGTCTGAGTGCCGGCGGGGCGCTGGAGAGCGAGGGAAACCTGGAATACCGGATCCAGACAGGGCTGTTCCGGAACTGGACTTATGCCAGGAGAATGGAAAATGAGCTGCTGGAGGAGGGATTCCCGGCTTTTGTAGACGATACGGGCCAGTATCTCAGCGTCCAGGTGGGCGGTTACCCGACGCTTGCTCAGGCGGCAGAGGAGGAACAGAAGCTTAGAAGCGCAGGCTACCAGACCCTGATCATCCGCTGACAGGGCAGAGAGAAGATTTTACCTGATCTTTGCAAAAGCAGATCCTGTGTCTTAACAGAAGGCAACTATAATGGGGACAGTAATAAAGAAGAAAGAAGTTGCTACGAGGAAGGGAGATAGAGAGATGTTGCTTTTATGGAATATGGTGAAACGTTTTTTTGATGAGGACTGGACGGCAGGTGTATTCCTGGCGGCAAATATGTTTCTCTGGACCGCGTTAAGCTGCGGGGTGGGGATGCTGTTCTGTATGGTGGCCGCAGGCGCGGAGGCGGCAAACTGCGCGGCCAATGTGTTGTGTATGTCCATTTACGCCGGGATCATTGTGGGACTGTTTGGCGGGATCTGGTTTCTGTTTCGCAGACAGTCATAGATTTTCCATTCTGTTTATGCTAAGATGTTTCCAGAAAAAAGGAGGAAACAGGGATGGCAGAACGGATGGGATTTCAGGGGAAATTAAGAGAAGTGCTGGGCTTTGCCAGGGAGCGGGAAGACCATCTCCTGGCGGAGGACGTGGAGAAGTTCTTTGAGGAGGAGGCGCTGTCCCCGGAGCAGATGGAACTGGTCTTTCAGTATCTGACAGAGCAGGGGATCGAGGTGAAGGGATACGCGCCTTCCAAAGGAACGGTTCGGGAGACGGATGAGGAAGAAGAGGGCTTAAGCCCGGAAGAGGAACGGTATCTGGAGACTTACCGGCAGGAGATCGAAGCGCTGGAAGAAGCAGGCGACGAGACGCTGGCCCGCCGCCTGACAGAAGTGGTGGAAGAGGCGGTGAAACTGCCCCGGGGCGAGGTGTTCCTGGGAGATCTGATCCAGGAAGGGAACATGCGCCTTGTGATGCTTCCGGAAGAAGAGGCGGAGAAGGAAGAAGTACGACGTGCCAAGGTGCGCGGCGCCATGGAGGAATTCATAGCCTCCAGCGGGGAGGCGCGGCGCAGAGACCGGCAGATGGTCCGGAAGGTTGCGGATTTAAAAAATACGGTTAAAGCAATGGAAGAAGAGGAAGGGAGAAAGGTGACTCTCGACGAGGCGGCCCAGAGGCTTGGGATCAGCCCGCAGGAGGCGGAACAGATCTGGAAGCTGACATCGGAAGAAGAAGCATAGGAAAGACGAATTCCTGTCCTTGTGTTTTCGGAATGAATGAGCTATAATAAGGAAAGCAAATATCAAGGAGGCCGGATATTCCGCAGGAATACCGGCGGACAGAGGAATTGGAGGAATTATCTTATGTTAGTATCAGCAAAAGACATGCTTAAGAAAGCAGTCGCAGGCCACTATGCGGTTGGACAGTTCAATATCAATAACCTGGAATGGACCAAATGTATCCTTCAGGCTGCTGAGGAGTGCAAGTCTCCGGTTATCTTAGGAGTATCCGAGGGAGCCGGCAAGTACATGACAGGATTTAAGACTGTAGCAGCTATGGTATCCGCCATGATCGAAGAGATGGGCATTACCGTTCCGGTAGCGCTTCACCTGGATCACGGAACCTATGACGGATGTATGAAGTGTATCGAGGCAGGATTTTCTTCTATCATGTTCGATGGATCTCATTATCCCATCGATGAAAATGTTGCAAAGACAAAAGAGCTGATCGCCATCTGCCGTGAGAAGGGAATGTCCCTGGAGGCAGAGGTAGGAGCCATCGGCGGCGAGGAAGACGGCGTGGTTGGCCAGGGCGAATGCGCTGACCCCAACGAGTGCAAGATGATCGCTGACCTGGGCGTAGACATGCTGGCAGCAGGCATTGGAAATATCCATGGAAAATATCCTGCAAACTGGGCAGGCTTAAGCTTTGAGACTCTGGACGCCATCCAGCAGCTGACAGGAGATCTTCCGTTAGTTCTCCACGGTGGTACCGGAATCCCGGACGACATGATCAAGAAAGCCATCGACCTTGGCGTTGCCAAGATCAATGTTAATACCGAGTGCCAGTTAGTATTTGCAGAAGCTACCCGCAAGTACATCGAGGCAGGCAAAGATCAGGAAGGCAAAGGCTACGACCCGCGTAAACTTCTCAAACCGGGCGCAGAAGCTATCATCGATAAGGTAAAAGAGAAGATGGAACTGTTTGGTTCCGTAGGAAAAGCGGAATAAGAGAGAGCAAAGCGTTCCGGCGTATAAGTTGGAACGCTTTTCCTTGTACAACAGTTGATTCTATAGAAGAAAGGACAGGCGAGGAATGGGAGAAGCATTTAATGTAGCTGATATTTTTGGAGAAGACGTGTTTAACGATACCGTGATGCAGGAGCGGCTTCCGAAGAAGGTCTACAAGGATCTGAAGCAGACCATTGAGGAAGGGAAGGAGCTGGACTCCGCGACGGCGGATGTGATCGCTCACGAGATGAAGGAGTGGGCCATCGAGAAGGGGGCGACCCATTACACCCACTGGTTCCAGCCGCTTACCGGCGTAACGGCGGAGAAACACGATTCCTTTATCTCCGCGCCGCTGGAGAACGGGAAGGTGCTGATGAGTTTCTCCGGCAAGGAACTGATCAAGGGAGAGCCGGACGCGTCCTCTTTCCCGTCCGGAGGCCTGCGGGCCACATTTGAGGCGAGAGGCTATACCGCCTGGGACTGTACGTCCCCGGCCTTTGTACGTCATGACGCGGCAGGCGCTACACTGTGTATCCCTACCGCATTCTGTTCTTACACCGGAGAGGCGCTGGATCAGAAGACTCCGCTTCTGCGGTCCATGGAGGCCATCGGGGAGCAGTCCCTGCGGCTGATCCGGCATTTCGGCAACACCACCTCCAGGAAGGTAACCCCCATGGTAGGGGCAGAGCAGGAATATTTCCTGGTGGACGCGGAGAAGTTTATGCAGAGAAAGGACCTGATCTACACAGGACGGACTCTGTTTGGAGCCATGCCGCCCAAAGGACAGGAACTGGACGACCATTACTTCGGGACCATCCGCCAGAGGATCGCTGCGTTTATGCGGGACGTGAATGTGGAGTTGTGGAAGGTGGGAGTAACCTCCAAGACCCAGCACAATGAGGTGGCGCCGGCCCAGCATGAACTGGCGCCCATCTATGCCAAGGCCAACGTGGCGGTAGATCACAACCACCTGGTAATGCAGACCATGAAGCGGGTGGCCGGCCAGCACGGGATGAAGTGTCTCTTCCATGAGAAGCCTTTCGCTGGAGTCAACGGCTCTGGTAAGCATAACAACTGGTCCCTGACCACAGACGACGGCAAGAACCTTCTGGATCCGGGCAAGACGCCTCACGAGAATATCCAGTTCCTGCTGGTGCTCACCTGTATCCTGAAGGCGGTGGACGAGCATGCGGATCTTCTGAGAGAATCTGCGTCAGATCCGGGAAATGACCACCGTCTGGGCGCCAATGAAGCGCCTCCGGCCATCATCTCCGTATTCCTGGGCGAGCAGCTGGAGGACGTGATCGATCAGCTGGTGAGCACGGGAGAGGCCACTCACAGTATCAAGGGCGGCAAGCTGAAGACCGGCGTGAGGACGCTGCCGCAGCTGGCCCGGGACGCCACAGACCGGAACCGTACGTCGCCGTTTGCATTTACCGGCAATAAATTTGAGTTCCGTATGGTAGGATCCAGAGACTCTGTCGCAAGTCCCAACGTGGTCCTTAATACCATCGTGGCGGAAGCTTTTGCGGAGGCCTGCGATGTGCTGGATGAGGCGGAAGATTTTGAGATGGCGGTCCATGACCTGATCAAGAAATACGCCACCGAGCATCAGCGGATCATCTTCAACGGCAACGGATATTCCGATGAATGGGTGGAAGAGGCCGAGAGAAGAGGCCTGCCCAATATCCGCTCCATGGTGGAGGCGATCCCGGCTCTTACCACAGAGAAGACGGTGGAAATGTTTGAGCGGTTCCATGTGCTGACCAGGGCGGAACTGGAGTCCAGGGCGGAGATCCGCTATGAGAATTACTCCAAGGCCATCAACATCGAGGCGCGTACCATGATCGATATGGCCAGCAAGCAGTTTGTCCCGGCCTTTGTCAAATACACCAGATCCCTGGCGGATACGGTGAACGCAGTCCGGGAGGCCGGCGCGGACACTACTGTTCAGGCGGAGATCCTGAACGAGGTGACAAAGCTTCTGGGAGAGACCAGGGAAGCGCTGGCGGCCCTTGCCAAGGTTACGGAAGAAGCTATGGAGAAACCAGAAGGAGAAGAGCGGGCGAGGTTCTATTACTTTGAAGTGACGCCTGCCATGGAACGGTTAAGAGCGCCGGTGGACCGGCTGGAGATGATCGTGGACAAAGAGGCGTGGCCGATGCCGTCCTACGGAGATCTTCTTTTTGAAGTATAATATAACAGGAGGGACCAGATGACCAAACGGGAATTTCTGGAGAAACTAAGAGCCGCGCTGGCAGAGGATCTAAGCGGCGCGGCGGTGCAGGAGCAGGTTGCTTTCTACCGGCAGTATATTGAAGATGAAGTGAGAAAAGGAAGAAGTGAGGAGGCGGTGACGGCGGAACTGGGAGATCCCTGGGCCATCGCCCGCACCATCATTGATTCCGCAGAGATGCAGGGAAATGGCGGAGGAGCTTACGACTATGAGCCGGAGCGCCAGAGCCGGACGGATTACCGGGAGGACGCCCATATCCATGTGTTCGGGTTCGATACCTGGTGGAAGAAGCTGCTTCTGATCCTGGGCGTAGTGGGGATTCTCCTTCTGGTGATCGCGGTGATCGGAGGGATCTTCAGCCTGCTGCTGCCCATCCTGGTCCCGCTGGTACTGATTTCGCTGATCTTCCGTCTGCTGGACGGACGAAAATAGAAGAGCAAAGTAAAAGACCGATGGGGGAGCCATCGGTCTTTTGAGGGGAGTATAAATAATTAATAAGGGGTTGTAGAAAGTATCCTTTCTACATGACTTAGTATAATATAGGCGGGGGCAAAAAGCAAGGAAAAGTTTAAAAAAATCTTAATATATTTGTTTCGGCATTTTTGTGAAAAAGATACATAAAAACTTCCTCCAGGGACATAATAACCGCGTAACCAAAAAGACGAGGAGGAATTCAAATGGCTAAGAACACCAATACAACGGATCAGAATTCTAGGAACAAAAACAGCGCGAAACAGAACGCAGGCAAGCAGAATTCAATGAACCGGAACAGTGCCGGACAGAATACGTCCAACCGGAACAGCACAGGAACTGACAGCGAGCACAACGGCTACTAGGACAAAGTTTTACAGAAGGCGGGAGACATGCCCAAAAAGCGTGTCTCCCGTCTTCTTGTCTCACGGAAAATCCGATTGACAAAGACCGGGAGCGGGAGATAAGATAAAGAAAGGGATTTGCCCTGGAATGGACGAGAAAATGGAGAAAAACCTATGACAGATAAAGTGGAACTGATCGCGCCCTGCCATTTTGGGCTGGAAGCGGTCCTGAAGCGCGAGATCCAGGATCTTGGGTATGAGATCACGGAAGTAGAGGACGGAAGAGTGACCTTCAAGGGAGACATTGCCGCTGTCTGCCGGGCCAACCTGTTTCTCAGGACGGCGGAGCGGGTCCTTGTGAAGGCGGGAAGCTTCCGGGCGGAGAGCTTTGAGGAACTGTTTGAGGAGACGAAGAAGATCCCATGGGAGGATTATATCCCAAGAGACGGAAAGTTCTGGGTCTCCAAGGCGGCCTCAGTAAAGAGCAGGCTGTTCAGCCCGTCGGATATCCAGTCGATCATGAAGAAGGCCATGGTGAAGCGGCTGGGAGAACACTACCATATGGAATGGTTCCCGGAAGACGGCGCTTCCTATCCGGTGCGGGTGTTCTTAAAGAAAGATATTGTGACGGTGGGACTTGATACCTCCGGGGTATCGCTTCATAAGCGGGGATACCGGGAAGTGTCAGGGAAGGCGCCGATCACCGAGACGCTGGCGGCGGCCCTGATCCTTCTGACGCCGTGGAAGGGGGACCGGATCCTTGTGGATCCCTTCTGCGGAAGCGGGACCTTCCTTATTGAAGCGGCTATGATGGCGGCGGATATCGCCCCTGGCATGAACCGTTCCTTTACCGCGGAGGAGTGGACCAATTTCATTCCGAAAAAAGCCTGGTATGAGGGAGCGGATGAGGCGGCCTCCCGGATCCGGATGCCCTCCGGCACAGATATCCAGGGATATGACGTGGACGGGGATGTGATACGGATCGCAAGGCGCAACGCAAGAGAGGCGGGAGTGGAGGAACTGATCCATTTCCAGGAGCGGGATGTGCGGGACTTGCGCCACCCGAAGAAATATGGATTTATCATCACCAATCCGCCCTACGGAGAGCGGCTGGAGGAGAAGGAAGCGCTGCCGGACCTTTATCGCGCTTTTGGAGAGAGCTTCCGGAAGCTGGATTCCTGGTCGGCTTACATGATCACTTCCTATGAGGACGCAGAGCGGTATTTTGGCCGGAAGGCGGATAAGAACCGGAAGATCTATAATGGGATGCTGAAGACTTATTTCTATCAGTTCCCGGGGCCCAAGCCGCCCCGGAGAGGATAGGAAGAGACACACAAGGAAGGAGCGGCAGAATGCGGACAATTATTTTTGCTACAGGCAATGAACATAAGATGGTGGAGATCCGGATGATCCTGGAAGGACTGGGCGCCCGGATCCTGTCACAGAAAGAAGCCGGGATCAAGGTGGATGTGGTGGAGGATGGCTCTACCTTCGAGGAAAACGCCCTGATCAAGGCCGGGGAGATCGCCCGGGCGGCGGCGCAGATACCGGAGTATCAGGACGCAGTAGTGCTGGCGGACGATTCCGGGCTGGAGATCGATTATCTCAATAAGGAGCCGGGGATCTACTCTGCCCGGTATCTGGGAGAAGATACTTCCTATGATATTAAGAACAACGCGCTTCTGCAGCGGATGGCGGGAGTGCCGGACGAAGAGCGGACCGCCCGGTTTGTATGCGCCATCGCGGCAGTATTCCCGGGAGGGGAATCGGAAGTGGTGCGGGGCACCATGGAAGGCCGGGTAGGCTATGAGATCGCCGGAGAGAACGGGTTTGGCTATGATCCCATCTTCTACCTGCCGGAATGTGGCTGCACCAGCGCTCAGCTTGCGCCGGAGAAGAAGAATGAATTAAGTCACAGAGGAGAAGGCCTTCGGAAGATGCGGGAGATCCTGCTGAAGAAATGGGAGAGGGAAGATGAAGATACTGATCGTAAGTGATACCCACAAATCACATGGGAACCTGGAGAAAGCGATCCAGGACGCCGGACGGATCGATATGCTGATCCACCTGGGAGATGTGGAGGGCGCGGAGGATTATATCCGGGCCCTGGTGGACTGTCCGGCCCATATCCTGGGCGGGAACAATGACTTTTTCTCCGATCTTCCCAGGGAAGAAGAGTTCTTCGTGGACGGGCTTCACCTGTTCATCACCCACGGCCACTACTATTATGTGTCCATGGGGGAGGATCACCTGAAGGAAGAAGCCAGAGGGCGGGGAGCGGATATCGTGATGTACGGCCATACCCACAGACCCTCTATCACAAGAGAGAAGGACCTTACTGTGGTCAACCCCGGAAGCATCGCTTACCCCCGGCAGGAGGGCAGAAGAGGGACCTATGTTCTGATGGAGACAGACGAAAACGGAAAGGCGGAATTTGCGTTAAAATACGTCTAGAAACAGGGTTTTGAAAAATAAAAAAAGTTGTTGACAACCCGGAACCCATGCTATATAATATGTCTTGTGTCACGGAGACGGGCATGCAGTGACAGGAATAAAATATGAACGGGGTGTGGCTCAGCTTGGCTAGAGCGCCTGGTTTGGGACCAGGAGGTCGCAGGTTCAAATCCTGTCACCCCGATATTTATGCGGGTGTAGTTCAATGGTAGAACACTAGCCTTCCAAGCTAGATACGTGGG
>ENA-OPDJ01000032-OPDJ01000032.1-human-gut-metagenome-genome-assembly--contig:-NODE-32-length-119044-cov-11.118994_pt1 | contig 119044 bp, 124 predicted proteins | sample MGYA00241621_ERZ501505 | MGnify/ENA primary metagenome ERZ501505 (study PRJEB25962, sample SAMEA2042624) | human gut metagenome | biome: human gut; feature: human-associated habitat; material... | reverse complement strand
CAGGGTATTTTTAATCTGGGACGTGGTATTTTTAAAAATACCACGTCCCCAACTAAGGAGGTACACATGGGAATCGTTGAATTATTGCTGATTGCGGTGGGATTGTCGATGGACGCTTTTGCTGTGTCTGTCTGTAAAGGCCTTGCGATGAAGCGGTGTACGTGGAGCAAGGGTGTGATCGTGGGGCTGTATTTCGGGATCTTCCAGGCGGGGATGCCGGCTATCGGATATTTTTTGGGGGTGCAGTTCAAGGATGTGATCACTTCGGTGGATCACTGGATCGCTTTCATTCTGCTTGGAATCATCGGAGGAAACATGATCTGGGAAGCGGTGAAGGGGGACGAGGCCTGTGATTCTTCCGGGGAGTCTCTGGATGTGCGGACCATGCTGGCCCTGGCGGTGGCCACCAGTATCGACGCTCTGGCGGTGGGGGTGACGTTCGCCTTTCTCTCTGTAAATATCGTCTGGGCGGTGAGTTTTATCGGTGTGACCACATTTACAATCTCGCTTATCGGTGTTAAAATAGGCAATATATTCGGGACCCGGTACAAGTCTAAGGCGGAGCTGGCAGGGGGCATCATCCTGGTGCTGATCGGCTGCAAGATCCTGCTGGAGCATCTGGGGATCCTGTAATGAAAATCTGATCAAACATGAGAAAAACGGGGCGGAGGCCCAAGAGGAGAAGGAAGTATGAAATGGAACCAGTTTCGCCTGAAGACGACCACACAGGCGGAGGATATTGTAAGCAGCATGCTGGCGGACCTTGGCATCGAGGGAGTACAGATTGAGGACAAGGTGCCGCTGACAGCACTGGATAAGGAGCAGATGTTTGTGGATATTCTGCCGGACATTCCGGAAGATGACGGCACCGCCTATCTGACCTTCTATCTGGAGGAGGACGAGAACAAGGAGGAGATCCTCCGGAAGGTAAGAGAGGAACTGGACGAGATGCGGGCATTTCTGGATGTGGGGGAGGCCTCCATCCAGGAGTCGGTGACCGAGGACGTAGACTGGGTGAACAACTGGAAGCAGTACTTCCATCAGTTTACCATTGACGACATCCTGATCATCCCTTCCTGGGAGCAGGTGAAGCCGGAGGACAGCGGGAAGATGATCATCCACATCGATCCGGGCACTGCCTTTGGGACCGGCATGCATGAGACTACCCAGCTTTGCATCCGTGCGCTGAAAACTTATGTGAAACCAGGAGATCAGATCCTGGACGTGGGCTGCGGAAGCGGCATCCTTGGGATGCTGGCGCTGAAATTCGGGGCGGCCTACAGTGTGGGGACGGACCTGGATCCCTGCGCCATTGAGGCTACCAGGGAAAATATGGAGGTCAACGGGATCTCTACGGACCAGTATCAGGTGATGATCGGAAATATCATCGATGATCCGGCGGTGCAGGATCAGGTGGGTTATGAGAAATACGACGTGGTGGCGGCCAACATCCTGGCGGATGTGCTGGTGCCCCTGACGCCGGTGATCGTCCATCAGATGAAACCCGGCGCCGTCTACATTACCAGCGGCATCATAGAAGGGAAGGAAGAACTGGTGGCCCAGGCGGCAAGGGATGCGGGGCTTACAGTCCTGGAGATCAACCATCAGGGCGAGTGGGCCTCGGTGGTAGCCAGGAAAGAGCAGGAGAAGTAAGAATATGCAACATTTTTTCGTACCTCCGTCCCAGGTGGGAGAGGGGGAGATCCTGGTCACGGGACCGGATGTCAACCATATGAAAAATGTCCTCCGGATGCGTCCGGGGGAGGAGCTGGTGGTCAGCGACGGCAATAACCGTCAGTACCGGTGCGCCGTTGACCATTATGAAGGGGAAAATGCTTTTCTTTCCATTCTGGAGGAAAAGGAAACGGATACGGAGCTTCCCTCTAGGATTTATCTCTTCCAGGGGCTGCCCAAGCAGGAGAAAATGGAGTGGATCGTGCAGAAATCCGTGGAACTGGGCGTTTGCCAGGTGATCCCGGTAGCAACCCGGCGCAGCGTGGTCCGGCTGGATGAGAAGAAGGCGGCGAAAAAGGTGGCCCGCTGGCAGCAGATCGCCGAGAGCGCGGCAAAGCAGGCAGGCCGGGGCTACATCCCCCAGGTGGGAGAAGTGCAAAGCTACGCCCGGGCGCTGGAACAGGCGGCAGAGCTTGACGTGGTGCTGATCCCCTATGAGCTGGAGCGGGACGTACGAAGATCCAGGGAGATCCTGGAAGGGATCCGTCCGGGGCAGTCGGTGGGGATCTTCATTGGCCCGGAAGGCGGCTTTGAGAAGGAAGAAGTGGAGGCGGCGCTGGCGGCGGGAGCGTATCCCATCTCTCTGGGACGGCGCATCCTGCGGACAGAGACAGCCGGGCTGACCGTCCTTTCTCTTTTGATGTTCCACCTGGAGGCGTAGCCACATAGGTTAATAGTAAGAAAGATCAGGAAGTGAGTTTATGAGAGAAGTATATCTGGATAATTCCGCTACCACCCGGGCTTACGACAGCGTGGGTGACCTGGTGCGCAAGGTGATGTGCGAGGATTACGGCAATCCTTCTTCCATGCACGCCAAGGGCGTGACAGCGGAACATTATATAAAAGAAGCAAAAGAAACCCTGGCAAAGCTTATGAAGGTGCAGGATAAGGAGATCTTCTTCACCTCCGGAGGTACGGAGAGCGACAATCTGGCCCTTATGGGGGTTGCCCGGGCCAACCGGCGGCGGGGCAATCACCTCATCACCTCCGCCATTGAACATCCGGCGGTGATCAACACCATGCGCCATCTGGAGGAAGAGGGCTATCGGGTAACCTTCCTGCCGGTGGACCGGTACGGGAGGATCCGGCTTGACGCCTTAAAGGAGGCTCTGTGCGAGGATACCATCCTGGTGTCGGTGATGTATGTGAATAATGAAGTGGGATCGGTGCAGCCCATCGCGGAGGCGGCCAGCATCGCGAAGGCGTATAACAAAGACATTCTCTTCCATGTGGACGCGGTCCAGGGCTTTGGAAAGTACCGGATCTATCCCCGGAAGCTGAACGTGGACCTGTGCACCATAAGCGGCCATAAGATCCACGGACCCAAGGGGATCGGCGCCCTCTATGTGGGGAGCCATGTGAAGATCCAGCCCATTGTCTTTGGAGGAGAGCAGCAGAAGAATGTGCGCTCTGGCACGGAAAATGTCCCGGGCATTGCAGGGCTGGGACTGGCGGCGAAGCTCATTTATCAGGATCTGGATGAGAAGGTGGCCCGTATGCGGGAGCTGAAGGCGCATTTTATCGAGGGCGTGCAGGAAATCCAGGATATCACAATCCACGGCCTGTACGATGAGACGTCGGCGCCTCATATCATCAGCGTAGGATTTGCCGGGATCCGCAGCGAGGTGCTGCTCCATGCCCTGGAGGAGAAGGGTATCTATGTGTCTTCCGGTTCGGCCTGCGCCTCCAACCATCCACAGATCAGCGGGGTGTTAAAGGGCATCGGGGCAGGGCAGGAGTACCTGGACGCCACACTGCGGTTCAGCATGTCGGAATTTACCACTCTGGAAGAGATTGACTACACTCTTGAGACCCTCTATAATATAGTACCAGTACTGCGAAAATATACCCGGCATTAACAGCCGGAAAGACAGGAGAAACAAGCGATGAGATTTCATACCTTTTTATTGAAATACGGAGAGATCGGGATCAAGGGAAAGAACCGGTATCTTTTTGAAGACGCCCTGGTGCGCCAGGTGAAGCGTGCCCTTACAGATGTGGACGGGGAATTCAAAGTATACAAATCCCAGGCCAGGATCTATGTGGACTGCGTGGGAGAATACGACTATGAGGAGACGGTGGAGCACCTGACCCGGGTGTTCGGCCTGGTGGGGATCTGTCCGGTAGTCCGCATGGAGGATCGGGGATTCGACCAGCTGAAGAAGGACGTTGTGGCTTATATGGATGAAGTGTATCCGGATAAGAACCTGACCTTCAAGGTGGAGGCCCGCCGGGCGAAGAAATCTTACCCCAGGACCTCCATGGAGATCAACTGCGATCTGGGCGAGGCCATTCTGGAAGCATTTCCCCAGACCCGGGTAGACGTCCATCACCCGGACGTGATGCTCCATGTGGAGATCCGCAATGAGATCTATGTCTATTCTCAGATCATCCCGGGAGCCGGTGGAATGCCGGTGGGGACCAACGGCAAGGCCACCCTCCTTCTGTCCGGCGGCATTGACAGCCCGGTGGCAGGCTATATGATCGCCAAGCGGGGCGTGGAGATCGAGGCGGTATACTTTCATGCGCCGCCGTACACCAGCGAGCGGGCCAAGGAAAAGGTGGTGGACCTGGCGAAGCTGGTGGCCAGATACGCGGGCCCTATCAGGCTTTACGTGGTAAATTTCACCGATATCCAGCTCTACATCTACGATCAGTGTCCTCACGACGAGCTGACCATTATCATGCGGCGCTATATGATGCGCATTGCGGAGCATTTTGCCAGACAGGACAAGAGCCTGGGGCTGATCACCGGGGAGAGCATCGGCCAGGTGGCCAGCCAGACCATGCACAGCCTTGCGGCTACCAACGATGTGTGCACCCTGCCGGTGTACCGGCCGCTGATCGGCTATGACAAGCGGGAGATCGTGGAGATCGCGGAGCGGATCGGCACCTTTGAGACCTCCATCCAGCCCTATGAGGACTGCTGTACCATTTTCGTGGCGAAGCACCCGGTGACCAAGCCCAATGTGGATGTGATCCGGCGTTCCGAGGAGAAGCTGGAGGAGAAGATCGGCCAGCTGTTCCAGAAGGCAGTGGATACTGTGGAGATCATTGAAGTGGAGTAAAATAAAAAAGATTGCGCAGCTTCTGCGCAATCTTTTCCTGCGGGAAGGTTCCCGCTTCTCTTTTTATCTCTTTAAACGAGGTAAGGCTCCAGCGCCTTCATTACTTCGCCAAGTTCATCTTCGTTGGCGTGGATAGCCAGTTTGATGGGCTTGTTAAGGTCAAGGCTGAAGATTCCCATAATGGATTTGGCATCGATCACATATCTTCCGGATATCAGGTCAAAATCATAGTCAAATTTCGCAATTTCATTGTTGAAGGACTTCGCTTTTTCCATGGTATTTAAAGAAATTTCTACTGTTTGCATAAAATACCCTCCTTGCTTTTTACATTTTCATGTTCTACCAATATCTTAAGAGCAGGGGAATTAAAAGTCAAGGAATAAATTGGTAAAGTCTAGGAAAAGAAAGGAACAGAACCTATGAGAAAAGCGGCGCTGCACAACCTGGGCTGCAAAGTAAACGCATATGAAACAGAAGCTATGCAGGAGCTCCTGGAACAGGCGGGATACCAGATCGTGCCTTTTGAGGAGCAGGCGGATGTGTATATCATCAACACCTGTACTGTCACCAATGTGGCGGACCGCAAATCCAGGCAGATGATCCACCGGGCCCGGAAGAGAAATCCCGGGGCGGTGATCGTGGCCGCAGGCTGCTATGTGCAGACGAAGGACACAGCAGGGCTTGACGCGGACATAGACATCGTGATCGGAAACAATAAGAAGAAGGAGATCGCCAGGGTCCTGGAGGATTATTTCCAGGAGAAGGGCGCCGGGGCAAAGAAGATCGAGCGGGTGGACATCGGACATACCAGCGAATATGAGGATCTGACGGTGAGCCACACGGCGGGACATACCCGGGTGTTTTTGAAGGTCCAGGACGGCTGCAACCAGTTCTGTTCCTACTGTATCATCCCCTATGCCAGGGGCCGGGTGCGCAGCCGGAGCCGGGAAGAGGTGGTGGCGGAGGTGCGCCGCCTGGCAGAGCGGGGGTATAAGGAAGTGGTGCTCACCGGCATTCACTTAAGTTCCTATGGTACGGATATTGGGGACGATCTGCTGTCGCTGATCTTAAGCGTCCACCAGGTGGAAGGGATCTGCCGGATCCGGCTGGGATCCCTGGAGCCTGGGATCATCACGGAGGAATTTGCCCGGACTCTGTCCGAGTGCCCCAAGTTCTGTCCCCATTTTCACCTGTCCCTGCAGAGCGGCTGTGACGCCACCCTGAAGCGGATGAACCGGCGCTATGACACGGCGCAGTATGAGGAGAAATGTCAGATCCTGCGGAAGTATTTCCAGGATCCTGCTCTGACCACCGACGTGATCGTGGGCTTTCCGGGAGAGACGGAGAAAGAATTTGAAGCTTCCCGGGCATTTGTCGACAGGATCAACTTCTATGAGACCCATATCTTCAAATACTCCAGGCGGGAAGGAACCCGGGCCGCCGTTATGGACGGACAGGTGCCGGACAGCGTGAAGACCCAAAGAAGCGCCCTCCTTCTGGAGCTTGGACAAAAGAAGCAGCGGGAGTATGAAGAGAAGCTTCTTGGGACTGCCAGGGAGGTCCTGATGGAAGAGTCTGTGGTGATCGGCGGGGAGACCTGGCAGGTGGGCCACACAAAGGAGTATGTGAAAATTGGACGAAAAACCGAAGAGGATCTGTCCAATCAACTTGTAAATGTAGAAATTGAGAGTCGTTCACAAATAATCCATTGAATTTTGCGCGGCTTTAAGGTAGAATAATCATGAAGTATTTTGGGAGGACGTGAGTATATGAAGGATTTAAGCAGCACCCAGTTTTTTCAGGTAGAAAGCGGCCCGCAGATCCAGGCGAAAGATATTCTTGAGATTGTGTACAAGGCATTGAGTGAAAAAGGTTATAATCCGGTCAATCAGATCGTTGGATATATCATGTCAGGAGACCCGACTTATATTACAAGCCACAATGGGGCGAGAAGCCTGATCATGAAGGCGGAGCGGGATGAACTGGTAGAAGAGATGCTCAAGACGTATATTGAGCACAACGGCTGGAGATAATGTCAGGGAAGATCATGGGGCTGGATTACGGCTCCAAGACGGTCGGCGTTGCCATAAGCGACGCCCTTGGCATAACGGCTCAGGCGGTGGAGACCATCTTCCGCAAGGAGGAGAACAAATTGCGCAAGACCTGCGCCAGGATCGAGGAGCTGATCCGGGAGCAGAACGTGGAGAAGATCGTTCTCGGCCTGCCTAAGCATATGAACAATGATATGGGAGAGCGGGCGGAATATGCCCTGGCGTTTGGCGAGATGCTCCGGCGGCGCACCGGCCTTCCGGTGGTGATGTGGGATGAACGGCTCACCACGGTGGAGGCGGAGCGGACGCTCAAGGAGCGGGAGATCCGGCGGGAGGACCGCAAGAAGTACGTGGATCAGATCGCGGCAGTGCTGATCCTGCAGGGATATCTGGATTCCCGCTGCGGCGGAGAGTCCCTCTCTTAGCGAGGTGTTGACTGATGGAAAAGATTACATTCATGTCCGGCGAAATGCAGGAAGAAACTGAATTTTTTGTACTTGAGCAGACAAAGGTAGGCGGGGTGTCATACATTCTGGTCACGGATTCGGAAGAAGACGAGGCGGAATGTTTTATTTTAAAAGATACCGCATCAGAAGAAGCATTGGAGAGCCTCTACGAGATGGTGGAGGACGAAGAAGAACTGAACGCGGTCTCCAAAGTATTTGAAGAGCTGTTGGAGGACGTGGAGATTGAAAGGTAAGTGTCTATGTCGATCAGTCAGGAAAAATTCAAGGAGATGCTCAAAGAAAAAGGTCTTAAGGTAACCAATCAACGGTTGCTTGTATTAGAAGTACTCGCAGATCATCGGGACAGACATATGACTGCGGAAGACATCTATGAACTGGTAAAGGAAGACTATCCGGAGATCGGACTGGCTACCATTTACCGAACGGTGCAGTTGTTGCTGGAAATGCAATTGGTGGATCGTATCAATCTGGATGACGGATGTGTGCGCTATGAAATCGGGGAACTCTTCGAGGGCGAAGGGAAGCACCACCATCATCATTTGATATGCAAGACTTGTGGAACAGTCCTGCCCTTCCGGGACGACCTTCTGGACGGGCTGGAGCGTCATATCGAGGAAAAGACGGGGTTCCATGTGTTAGACCACGAATTAAAGTTCTATGGACAATGCCGTGAATGCCTGAAGAAGGCCCAAGGAAACAGTACGGAAAAACACATGGAGGTGTAAATTTGAAAAAAGAAAACAATGGAAAACTGCGTATCATTCCGCTGGGAGGACTGGAGAAGATCGGAATGAACATTACTGCCTTTGAGTATGAAGACAGTATTGTTGTTGTAGACTGCGGTCTGGCCTTCCCGGAGGACGATATGCTGGGGATCGACCTGGTAATTCCGGACATCACGTATCTGAAGGAAAATATCCGGAAGGTGAAGGGATTTGTCATCACCCACGGACATGAGGACCATATCGGCGCTCTGTCCTATGTGCTGCGGGAGATGAATCTTCCCATTTACGCGACCAAGCTTACCATGGGGATCATTGAGAGAAAGCTGGGAGAGCACAATCTTCTGCGCAGCACCAGAAGGAAGGTGGTCCGCCACGGACAGTCCATCAACCTGGGACAGTTCAGGATCGAGTTTATCAAGACCAACCACAGTATCCAGGACGCGGCGGCGCTGGCCATCTATTCTCCGGCGGGGATTGTGGTCCACACCGGGGACTTCAAGGTGGATTATACCCCTGTATTCGGGGACGCCATTGATCTGCAGCGGTTCGCGGAGATCGGCAAGAAAGGCGTGCTGGCGCTGATGAGCGACAGTACCAACGCGGAGCGCAAAGGTTTTACCCAGTCGGAGCGCACGGTGGGGATCACCTTTGACCACATTTTCGCGGAACATCAGAATACCCGGATCATTATCGCCACCTTCGCGTCCAATGTGGACCGGGTGCAGCAGATCATCAACTCCGCCTGCAAATACGACCGGAAGGTTGTGGTGGAAGGCCGGAGCATGGTCAATATCATCCAGGTAGCCCAGGAACTGGGATACTTAAACGTACCGGATAAAACGCTGGTAGAGATCGACCAGCTGAAGAATTATCCGCCGGAGAAGACGGTGCTGATCACCACCGGAAGCCAGGGCGAGTCCATGGCGGCTCTGTCCCGGATGGCGGCGGACGTACACAAGAAAGTAACTATTATGCCTGGAGACACCGTCATTTTCAGTTCCAACCCGATTCCTGGAAATGAGAAATCCGTCTCCAAGGTGATCAACGAGTTGTCCGCCAAGGGAGCCAACGTGATCTTCCAGGACGCCCACGTATCCGGGCATGCCTGTCAGGAAGAACTGAAGCTTATCTACTCCCTGGTGAAGCCCAAATACGCCATCCCCGTGCACGGGGAATACCGGCACCTGAAGGCAAACGCCGGGATCGCCAGATCTCTGGGGATCCCCAAGGACAATATCTTCATCCTTCAGTCCGGCGACGTGCTGGAGGTGAGCAGTGAGGAGGCAAAGGTGGTGGACAAGGTCCACACCGGAGAGATCCTGGTAGACGGCCTGGGCGTAGGCGATGTCGGAAACATCGTTCTCCGCGACCGGCAGCACCTGGCGGAAGACGGGATCCTCATCGTGGTGCTGACTCTGGAGAAGCGGAGCAATCAGCTGCTGGCAGGGCCGGACATCGTATCCCGCGGATTCGTCTATGTGCGGGAGTCTGAAGGGCTGATGGAAGAAGCCCGGCATGTGGTGACAGAAGCAGTGGAGAAATGCTTAAGCCACCAGAGAAATGCGGACTGGAGCAAGATCAAGCTGGTGATCCGCGATACCATGAACGAATTCATCTGGAAACGGACGAAACGGCGTCCAATGATCCTTCCGATCATCATGGACGTTTAAAAAAGATTCAATTTAGGACGTAGCCTTTTGCAAAAAGGCTACGTCCTAAATTGACGTTTGCCCTGTACCAAAATGCGCGCAGGGGTGTACCAAAATGACAGAAGGGGTGTACCAAAATGATCGTTGACGAGAGATTTTCCACTTATGTGGCCTCCCTGGAGGCGCCGGAAGAGCCGCTTCTGGAGCGGATCGAGGCGGAGGCGCTGGCCGCGCGGGTGCCGATCATCCGCAAGGAGACTCAGAGCTTCCTGAAAACGCTCCTTGTGATGCATAAGCCCCGCAAGGTCCTGGAGATCGGGACGGCGGTGGGATTTTCTGCGCTTCTGATGAGCGCCTATCTGCCGGAGGGCGGGCACATCACTACCATTGAGAACTATGAGAAGCGGATCCCCATTGCCAGAGAGAATTTCCGGCAGGCGGGGAAGGAAGGAGAGATTTCTCTTATCCAGGGGGATGCCCTTGCGGTGATGAAGGAGCTTACGGAAGCGTATGATTTTATCTTCATGGACGCGGCCAAAGGCCAGTATATCCATTATCTGCCGGAGGCGGTGCGCCTTCTGGCCCCGGGTGGGGTGCTGGTCTCGGACAACGTGCTCCAGGGAGGGGATGTTCTGGAATCCCGGTTCGCGGTGGAGCGCAGGGATCGGACCATCCACAGCCGGATGCGGGAGTATCTCTATGAGCTGAAGCATCACGATCAGCTGCAGACATCCATCCTGCCTCTGGGAGACGGGGTGGCGTTAAGCGTAAGAAAGAAATAGCAAGTGACGGATAAGAAGGAGAGAGACAAAGATGAGAGAGAGACGCCCGGAGCTTTTGATCCCGGCCAGCAGCCTGGAGGTTCTGAAGACGGCAGTTATATTCGGCGCGGATGCAGTTTATATCGGCGGCGAGGTGTTCGGCCTGCGGGCAAAAGCGAAGAATTTTTCCATGGAAGAGATGAGGGAGGGGCTCACCTTTGCTCATGAACACGGGGTCCGGGTCCATGTGACGGTGAATATCCTGGCTCACAACCGGGATCTTCCGGGGGTGGAAGAATATCTGAAAGAACTAAAGGAATTGAAACCGGATGCGCTGATCATCGCGGATCCGGCCATTTTTGAAATGGCAAAGGAGATCTGCCCCGAGATCGAGCGGCATATCAGCACCCAGGCCAACAACACCAATTACGGGACTTACCGGTTCTGGTGGAACCAGGGAGCCCGGCGGGTGGTGTCCGCCCGGGAGCTGTCCCTTGCGGAGATCCGGGAGATCCGTGAGAAGATCCCGGAGGAGATGGAGATCGAGAGCTTCATCCACGGGGCCATGTGCATTTCTTATTCCGGGCGTTGCCTTCTGAGCAATTATTTTACCGGCCGGGACGCCAACCAGGGGGCCTGCACCCATCCCTGCCGCTGGAAATACGCGGTGGTGGAGGAGACCCGGCCCGGGGAGTACATGCCGGTCTACGAGAATGAGCGGGGAACCTTCCTCTTTAACTCCAAGGATCTGTGCATGATCGAGCACATTCCGGAGATGATCGAAGCCGGGATCGACAGCTTCAAGATCGAGGGACGGATGAAGACGGCCCTCTATGTGGCTACCGTGGCCCGGACCTACCGGAAGGCTATCGACGATTATCTGGAAAGCCCTGAGAAATATCAGGCCAATATGGAATGGTACCGGCAGCAGATCGGAAGCTGCACCCACCGGGAGTTCACCACTGGATTTTATTTTGGAAAGCCGGGAGAGGAAAGCCAGATCTACGACGCCAGCACTTATGTAAAGGAGTACACCTATCTGGGCATGATCCAAGAGGAGCGGGGCGGCCTTTATCAGATCCAGCAGAAAAATAAATTCTCAGTGGGGGAAACGATTGAGATCATGAAGCCGGACGGGAGAAATGTGACCACTACGGTGAAGCGGATCATGAACGAAGCGGGGGAAGACCAGGAGAGCGCTCCCCATGCCCGGCAGATCATATACGTGGGGCTTGATAAAGAGGCCAGGTCCTACGATCTTCTGAGAAGAGCAGAGTAGGGAAGAGGCGCGGGACAAGGCGATTTTTGTATGGAAAAGCACAGAGGAGTCGGATTTTACATAGAATGTAGTAACGACGCCTAGAGGTGCTTTCCTTGAAATCATTTCCCCAACCCCTCACTGCCGCGGAAGAGCGATATTATTTGCAACGATATACGGAGGGTGATCTGGAAGCAAAGCACATCCTGATCGAGCGGAATCTGCGCCTCGTCGCCCATATCGTGAAGAAATATCAGTCCTGTGAGGAAGAGATGGAGGATCTTCTGTCCATCGGCACCATTGGACTGATCAAAGGGGTCGTCACCTTCAACCCTGATAAGTGCGTACGCCTTGGAACTTACGCGGCCCGCTGCATTGAAAATGAGATCCTCATGCATCTGCGGGCCAGGAAGAAATCCTCCCGGGAGGTTTCCCTCTATGAACCCATCGGAACGGACCGGGAGGGGAATGAGATCCAGCTCTTCGACATTATCGAGACAGAGGACGACGCCCACCGGAAGGTGGCGCTCAAAGACGATGTGAAGACGCTCTATACCAGGGTGGAGTCAGAACTCTCCCCCCGGGAGCGGCTGGTGCTGAAGATGCGTTACGGGCTCTATCATGAAGAAGAATATACCCAGCGGGAGATTGCCGGGATCCTGGGCATCTCTCGTTCTTACGTTTCCAGGATCGAGAAAAGCGCCATTGAAAAACTGAGGGAATTTTTCTAAGGATAAAAAAGACAGCAAAGGAGAAAAGACTTTTATGAAACCGGAGTTGAGATTCGAGACAAAAATCATGCGGACAGGGGAATTTGGCGAACCTGCCAGTGTCCCGGACCTGGGGGGAAAAGGAGTGCTCCAGAACCATCTGGAATTTTCCCTGGAGGAAGACGATGAGATCTATGAGGGATTCGGCAGAAGAGCCAATTCTTATCCCTATCCCCAGATCCAGACTTACAGGCGGGAAATAAGAGAGCGGGAGATGAAGACGGCAGTACTGGAAAATGACTTCCTGAGAGCCGTTTTTCTTCCGGAGCTGGGCGGCCGCCTGTGGGAACTTACAGACAAGGAGACCGGACGGAATCTTCTGTATACCAATGATGTGATCCGTTTCAGCAATCTTGCCATATGCAATGCCTGGTTCAGCGGGGGCGTGGAGTGGAATGTGAGTCTGATCGGCCACACGCCGTTTACCACCCGGCCGCTTTATACGGCGAGACTTACCATGGGAGAAGGGATCCCGGTGCTTCGGATGTATGAATATGAGCGGGTCCGGGGGATCGAGTATCAGATGGATTTCTGGCTTGAGGAAACGGGAAAGACGCTGAACTGCCGGATGCGGATCGTCAACTCGGGGGATGAGGTGATCCCCATGTACTGGTGGAGCAATATGGCAGTGCCGGAGTATCCGGGAGGACGGCTCATCGTCCCTGCCCGGGAGGCCTACAGCAGCAATTACCAGCGGGTATACAAGACCCGGATCCCGGAAGTGGAAGGGGTGGATGTGACCCGGTACGGGAACATCCCCTCCCAGGTGGATTATTTCTTCAATATTCCAGAGGAGAGCCCCAGGTATATCGCTAATATCGGGGAAGACGGATACGGACTGCTCCAGTATTCCACCAGACGGCTGCGGGGAAGAAAGCTGTTCTCCTGGGGAAAGAAGCGGGGAGGCCACCGGTGGCAGGAATTCCTGACAGAAGAGGCCGGCCCTTATGTGGAGATCCAGGCGGGGCTTGGGAAGACCCAGTACGGGTGCATCCCCATGCCGCCCCACAGCGCCTGGGAATGGCTGGAGCGATACGGCAAAGTCCAGATCAATTCAGAAGAACAGGCTCTTTCCTTCGAGGAACTAAGGGACCGGTTTACAGAGCAGATGGCAGAGCGGATCCGGGAAGAAGGTCTGGAGGAGACCCTGGCAGCTACAAAAAGAATGGCAAAGACCAGGGGAGAGCTGGTCTATGAAGGCCGCGGATACGGCGCGGTGGCAGAGGCAGAGCGGGAAGTCCGGGGAGGAAGACCTTTGTCAGAACATCTGGAATATCACCTGACCAGCCTTCACCAGGAATCCTGGGTTCGGTTTCTTAAGACCGGGCAGATGGACGTGCCCGCCCCAGACGGGGAGCCGGGAGGATTCATGTACGGGGAAGTCTTCCGGGACAGGCTTACGGAAGCGGTAGAAGGCGCCGGAAAGGAGAACTGGTATCTCCACTATCAATTGGGGCTTCTTCTTCTGGAGGCCGGAGAGAACCAGAAGGCCGAGCAGGAATTCCTGGCCTCCTGGAACCTGGAAGAGACGGCCTGGGCCTGCCATGCGCTGGCGTCCCTCTGTCTTCTGGAGGATCGGAACGGCGAGGCGGCGGACTGGATGATCCGGGGGATCCGGATGCGCCCGGAGGATCTGTCCTATGTGAAGGAAGGAATGCGGATCCTGCTGACGGTGAAAGGCTATGCCGGGATCCTGGAACTGTATCCCGCCCTTCCGGAGGAGATCCGGCAGGAGAGCCGGGTGACCTTCGATTACTATGCGGCCCTGGGAGGGGCCGGCAGATGGCAGGAAGTCTATGATTTCCTGAGAACCCACCGGGAATTCCTTCTGGAGGACCTGCGGGAGTGCGAGGACAATCTGGCCCAGCTCTGGGAGATGGCCTGCCGGGAATTAAAAGACCAAAAGACAGAGCCCGTGCCGGAGCACTGGGATTTCTCATCTCTGTAAAATCAAGTTGACAAAGGGAGAAGATCTGAGCTAAGATGAGGTTACATCTGGATCGGGGCTTCTCCCTGATCTTATATCTGGCCGGTTCGGCCGTTATTTTCACAAGAAAGAAATTTACAAACAAAAAAGGAAAGAAAGGAGTGGAGCAATGGCATTTTGTACCATTTTATCCGCCGCCCTGCAGGGACTTGCAGTGGAACCGGTGCAGGTGGAGGCGGATGTGAGCAGCGGGCTGCCCATCTTCCATATGGTGGGCTATCTGTCGTCGGAGGTGAAGGAGGCGGCGGCCAGAGTGCGGACGGCTTTGCGGAATTCCGGGACCCAGCTTCCGCCCAAAAGGATCGTGGTCAACCTGGCCCCGGCAACCCTTCGCAAGCGGGGAGCTTCCTTCGACCTTCCCATCGCCCTGGCGGTGATGGGAGCCCTGGATCTCTATGACCCGGCTAAACTTACAGGGACCCTGGTGATCGGGGAGTTAAGTCTGGACGGAAGGGTCCGGGAGGTGCAGGGGATCCTTCCCATTGTGCTGGAGGCGCGCCGGATGGGGTGCCACACCTGTATCCTTCCCAAAGGAAACGCGGCGGAGGGAAGACTGGCGGAGGGGATCTGCATTCTGGGAGTGGAGACGCTGGCGGAAGCAGGAAATTATCTGCGGGGAGAATGCAGGATCCATCCGGAGAGGAAACGAAAACTGCCTTCTTCCCGGGACCTGCAGGAGGGCCTGGACTACCGGGATGTCCGGGGCCAGGAGCATATCCGCCGGGCCGCGGAAGTGGCGGTGGCAGGAGGGCATAACCTGCTGCTCATCGGTCCGCCGGGGAGCGGAAAGACCATGATCGCCAGACGCCTGCCCACCATCCTGCCGCCCCCGGACCTGGAGGAGAGCATGGAGATCACCAAGATCTACAGTGTGCTGGGGCTGGTGGACAAGGAACGTCCGCTGATCACCGGGCGGCCGTTCCGCAGTGTCCACCATACCGTTACAAGAAGCGCCCTGGCAGGGGGAGGCGTGGTCCCCATGCCGGGGGAGGTGAGTCTGGCCCATGGCGGGGTGCTCTTTCTGGACGAGCTGGCGGAATTTCCGAGAAATGTGCTGGAGGCTCTGCGCCAGCCGCTGGAGGACCACAGGATCCGGATCACCAGAAGCCAGGGAAATTACGTGTTCCCTGCGGATTTCATCCTGGCGGCGGCCATGAACCCCTGCCCCTGCGGGAATTATCCGGATCTGGAGAAATGTACCTGCACCCCTGCCCAGATCCGGCAGTACCTGGGGCGGGTGAGTCAGCCTCTCCTGGACCGGATCGATCTGTGCGCAGAGACAGTAAGATTGTCTTATGAGGCGCTGCGGGACAAGGGACCGGGAGAAAGCTCCGGGAAGATCCGGGAGCGGGTGTGCGCGGCCAGGGAGATCCAGAAGAGGCGCTACCGGGGCAGCAGGCACCGCACCAACGCATGCCTTGCCGCCGGGGAGCTGGAGCGCTACTGCACCCTGGGGCCTTCGGAGGAACATCTCCTTGAGGAGGCGTTCCACCGGCTGGATCTGACGGCCCGGACCTGCCACAAGATCCTGCGGGTGGCCCGGACCATCGCGGACCTGGAGGGGGAGGAGAAGATCCGCGCGCCTCATCTTATGGAGGCCATCGGCTACCGGACGGCAGGATACAAGTACAGGGGAGGTGACATTAGATGATGTATGAATACTGGCTTGGGAAGATCCGGGGGATCTCCGGGGCGAAAAAGAGAAAGCTGCGGGAATATTACGGGGACGCCCGGAACATATATTATATAGAAGAAAGCAGACTAAAGAAGGACGCCCTCCTGGGGGAGAAGGAGCTTGACATTCTGTGTGAGGCCAGGAAGCAGGATGGTGTGGAGGAGGATTACCGGAAGCTTATGACGGCAGGGATCCGCTTCCTCCCCTGGTTTGATGGAGATTATCCCCGCCGTCTTCTTAAGGTCCCGTCGCCGCCTTACGCCCTCTATGGGAAGGGGCGGCTGCCGGAGGATGACCGTCCCAGCGTGGCCATTGTGGGAGCGCGGAAATGTACGCCCTACGGGGAACAGGCGGCGCTGGAGTTTGGAGAAGCTCTGGCCCGGGCAGGGGTACAGGTAGTGAGCGGCCTGGCAAGAGGCATTGACGGGGCAGCCCAGCGGGGAGCATTAAATGGCGGCGGAGCAGTGTTTGGCGTGCTGGGCTGCGGGGTGGACGTCTGCTATCCCAGGGAGCACATCGGTCTTTATACGGATATCCAGAAGACGGGGGGACTTCTCTCGGAATATCCGCCGGGGACGCCGCCTCTTCCGGCGCATTTCCCGGTGCGCAACCGGATCATCAGCGGGCTTGCCGATCAGGTGCTGGTGATGGAGGCCAGAGAGAAAAGCGGATCCCTTATCACAGCGGACATGGCCCTGGAGCAGGGGAGGGATGTGTACGCCCTGCCGGGCCCTTTCTCCAGTTCCCTGAGCCGGGGCTGCCATCAGCTGATCCGTCAGGGCGCCGGGATCCTGGTGTCTCCGGAGGAGTTTCTATGGGAGATCGGGCAGGGGAAATGCCTTTTGAGGCAAAAATCTGACAAAAATGAAAAAATACTTGAAAGTCATGAAAATATGTTGTATAGTTGTCTCGATTTCTTCCCGAAGAGCATAGATCAACTGCAAGATGAGACAACATTCGCCCCTGGAGAACTCCTGGGGCTTTTGACCGCACTGGAGTTGAAGGGCTATGCGCGGGAGGTTTCCAAGAATTATTATGTAAGGGTTCCCTGAGTACAGGGAGGACCCTGGAGAGGATACAGATTTTATGGCACGCTATCTTGTCATTGTAGAGTCACCGGCCAAGGTAAAGACGATCAAGAAATTTCTGGGGAAAAATTATGTAGTCACCGCCTCCAACGGTCATGTGCGGGATCTTCCCAAGAGCCAGATGGGCGTCGACGTGGAGCATGATTTTGAACCCAAATACATCACCATCCGGGGAAAAGGAGAACTCCTGGCAGGACTGCGCAAGGAAGTGAAGAAGGCGGACCGGATCTATCTGGCAACCGACCCGGACCGGGAGGGAGAGGCCATCTCCTGGCATTTAAGTAAAGCGCTGAATCTGGAGGACAAGAAGACCAGCCGGATCAGTTTTAACGAGATCACCAAGAACGCGGTGAAGGAATCCCTGAAACATCCAAGGGAGATCGACATGAATCTGGTGGACGCCCAGCAGGCCCGCCGGATCCTTGACCGGATCGTGGGATACAAGATCAGCCCCCTTCTGTGGGCAAAGGTAAAACGGGGCCTGTCCGCCGGACGTGTCCAGTCGGTGGCCCTGCGGATCATCGCGGACCGGGAGGAAGAGATCAACGCGTTTATCCCGGAGGAATACTGGACCCTGGAAGCTCAGCTGCGGGCGCCGGGGGAGAAGAAAAGCGTGACCGCAAGGTTTTATGGCACTGCCGGAGAGAAAAAGACTATCACTTCAAAAGAAGAGATGGAGAAGGTCCTGGCAGACCTGGAAGACGCCCGGTATTATGTGGAAGAAGTAAAGAAAGGCGAGCGGACCAAGAAGATGCCCGTTCCCTTTACTACCAGTACCCTGCAGCAGGAGGCTTCCAAGGCGCTGAACTTCGCCACGGCCAAGACCATGCGGATCGCCCAGCAGCTCTATGAAGGCGTGGATATCAAAGGGAACGGCACCGTGGGTGTGATCACCTACCTGCGTACCGACTCCACCCGGATCTCCGAGGAGGCGGACGCCAGCGTGCGCTCCTACATCGCCCAGAACTACGGGCAGGAATTTGTGGCGCCGGCAAATGCAGGGAGCGGGAACGGACGGAACATCCAGGACGCCCACGAGGCGATCCGGCCTACGGATGTGGCCCGTACACCGGCCCAGATGAAGGATTCTCTTACCAGAGACCAGTTCCGGCTCTATCAGCTGATCTGGAAGCGGTTTGTGGCCAGCCGGATGCAGCCGGCCAGATACGAGACCACTTCCGTGCGGATCGCGGCAGGCGACTACCGGTTTACGGTGGCGGCTTCCCGGATCCTGTTCGAAGGATTCCGCACGGTGTACACCGAGGCGGATGAGGAGAAGGAAGAGAAGAACGTGCTCCTTGGCGGACTGGAGAAGGGGATGGAACTGACCCGGGAGAGCTTTGAGAGCAAGCAGCATTTCACCCAGCCTCCGGCCCATTATACGGAGGCGGCCCTGGTAAAGACCATGGAAGAGCTGGGGATCGGGCGGCCCAGTACCTACGCGCCAACCATCTCTACCATCATCGCCCGCCGGTATGTGGCCAAGGAGAACAAGAATCTCTATCTGACGGAACTGGGAGAGGTTGTGAACCATATCATGAAGCAGTCCTTCCCCAGTATCGTGGACGTAAACTTTACTGCCAATATGGAGGGACTCCTGGACGGAGTGGCAGAAGGAAAGGTGAGCTGGAAGACCATCATTGAGAACTTCTATCCGGACCTGGAGGAAGCGGTAGAGAAGGCCCAGGAGGAGCTTAAGGAAGTGAAGATCGAGGACGAGGTGACCGATGTGATCTGCGACCAGTGCGGCCGCAACATGGTGATCAAGTACGGGCCTCACGGGAAATTCCTGGCCTGCCCGGGATTCCCGGAATGCCGCAATACCAAGCCTTATCTGGAGAAGATCGGGGTCAAATGCCCGCTGTGCGGAAAAGACGTGGTGCTTCGAAAAACCAAGAAGGGAAGGAAGTACTATGGCTGCGAGGGCAATCCGGACTGCGAGTTCATGTCCTGGCAGAAGCCTTCCGGAAAGCCGTGTCCAAGATGCGGTTCTTACATGGTGGAAAAGGGAAATAAACTGCGCTGCAGCAATGATCAGTGTGGTTATGTAGAAAATAAAGAAAATTCTGAAAAAGAGGAAAAATAACCGAAAAATTCGTTGAATGTTTTTAAGATATATGCTAAAATCACATTCAAAGGATGGAGGAGTGCAAATGAGCGTACAATTATTGGATAAAACCAGAAAAATCAACAAATTACTGCATAACAATAATTCGAGTAAAGTAGTGTTTAATGACATCTGTGCGGTCCTGACGGAAATATTGAACTCAAATGTTTTTGTGGTAAGCAAAAAAGGAAAGGTTCTCGGAGTGAGCAAATGCAGTGACGTTCCTTATATCGAGGAACTGATCGAAAAGGATGTGGGGAAACACATTGATGAGATGTTGAACGAACGGCTCCTGAGCATTCTTTCCACAAAAGAAAATGTGAATCTTGAGACCCTGGGCTTTTCGGAAGCTGCAGTGAAAGGCTACCAGGCCATCATCACTCCCATCGAGATCGCGGGGGAACGGCTGGGAACCCTGTTCATCTATAAGCTGGGGGAGATGTATGAGATCGACGACATCATTTTGAGCGAGTACGGGACCACGGTGGTAGGGCTGGAAATGCTCCGGTCCGTCAATGAGGAAAGCGCCGAGGAGACCCGCAAGGAGCACATCGTCCAGTCAGCCATCAGCACGCTGTCTTACTCTGAGCTGGAGGCTATCATCCATATCTTCGATGAGCTGGACGGCACGGAGGGGATCCTGGTTGCCAGCAAGATCGCGGACCGGGTAGGGATCACCCGCTCGGTGATCGTAAACGCCCTGCGGAAATTCGAGAGCGCAGGCGTGATCGAGTCCCGCTCTTCTGGTATGAAGGGAACTTACATCAAGGTGGTAAATGATTACGTGTTCACAGAGCTGGAGCGGATCAAGAAAGAAAGAAACAACTAAGGAGAAAGGGTATCGGGCGACTGATACCCTTCCTTATGAGTAAGGGAAAGGAGCGAGAAGGCATATGTACGAGGAGTGCCCCGCGAAACTGAAGATGGAGCGGGTGATCTTAAAGGACGGCTTCTTTGACGAGACGATCCACATCTGCAAGGTGATCAACTGCGACCCGGAGAAAGAGACCATCTGGCTTCTCACCGGCAAGACGGAGCTGCCGGTATTTTCTCTGGACGCGCTTTACACCTGCAGCCTGGAGCAGGAGGAAGAGAGTGTAAGCTGCCAGGGACAGATCCGGGAGCGGTACTGGAACAAGCTTGGCCGTGTGATCGTATTCCATATTCAGAATGGATTTTATAAAAATTGTTGACAAACCAAACGGAGAGTGCTATTTTATATCTAGAGTCTTTTAGCACTCTCTTTTTATGAGTGCTAACAACCCTGAGATAGATGTTTAAGGAGGCATAAATTATGAAATTAGTACCATTGGGCGACAGAGTCGTATTGAAGCAGCTGGTGGCTGAGGAGACAACCAAATCAGGGATCGTGATCCCGGGACAGTCCAAAGAGAAACCGCAGCAGGCGGAAGTGCTGGCCGTAGGACCCGGAGGAACTGTGGACGGAAAAGAAGTGAAGATGAACGTATCCGTAGGTCAGACGGTGATCTATTCCAAATATGCCGGAACCACCGTGGAGATCGAGGACGAAGAATACATTATCGTAAAACAGGACGATATCCTGGCAATCGTTGAATAAGAAGATCATATTAATTTATTAGGAGGCATGCAGTTATGGCAAAGGAAATCAAATATGGCGCTGACTCAAGAGCAGCGCTGGAAGTAGGCGTTAATAAACTGGCAGATACCGTAAGAGTAACTCTTGGACCAAAGGGACGCAACGTTGTCCTGGATAAGTCCTTTGGCGCTCCGCTGATCACCAACGACGGTGTGACCATCGCCAAAGAGATCGAGTTGGAGGATCCGTTTGAGAACATGGGCGCGCAGCTGATCAAGGAAGTTGCTTCCAAGACCAACGATGTGGCCGGAGACGGAACCACCACAGCTACCGTTCTGGCGCAGGCGATGGTTCATGAGGGGATCAAGAACCTGGCGGCAGGGGCCAACCCCATCATCCTTCGTAAAGGTATGAAGAAAGCTACCGATACTGCGGTGGAGGCCATTGCAAAAATGTCCAGCAAGGTGACCGGCAAGGAGCAGATCGCAAGAGTTGCGGCCATCTCTGCAGGGGATGAAGAAGTAGGCCAGATGGTGGCGGACGCTATGGAGAAGGTTTCCAACGACGGCGTGATCACCATCGAGGAGTCCAAGACCATGAAGACAGAACTGGACCTGGTAGAAGGTATGCAGTTTGACCGCGGATACGTATCCGCATATATGGCTACCGATATGGATAAGATGGAAGCCAACCTGGAAGATCCTTATATCCTGATCACAGACAAGAAGATCTCCAACATCCAGGATATCCTTCCGCTGCTGGAGCAGATCGTACAGTCCGGCGCAAGACTTCTTATCATCGCTGAGGATATCGAGGGCGAGGCGCTGACCACCCTGATCGTCAACAAGCTGCGGGGAACCTTCAACGTAGTGGCTGTAAAGGCACCGGGATACGGAGACAGAAGAAAAGAGATGCTCAAGGATATCGCGATCCTGACCGGCGGACAGGTGATCTCCGACGAGCTGGGTATGGATCTTAAAGAGACCACCATGGAGCAGCTTGGCCGTGCCAAATCTGTAAAGGTTCAGAAAGAGAACACTGTGATCGTAGACGGACTTGGCGACAAGAAAGCCATTTCTGACCGGATCGCCCAGATTAAGGCACAGATCGAGGAGACCACCTCTGATTTCGACCGTGAGAAACTGCAGGAGCGTCTGGCTAAACTGGCAGGCGGCGTAGCAGTGATCCGTGTGGGAGCGGCTACTGAGACAGAGATGAAGGAAGCGAAGCTTCGTATGGAAGATGCCCTGGCAGCTACCAGAGCGGCGGTTGAGGAAGGAATCATCGCAGGAGGCGGTTCTGCTTATATCCACGCAGCCAAGGAAGTTGCGAAGCTGGCAGACAGCATGGAAGGCGACGAGAAGACCGGAGCTAATGTAGTGCTGAAGGCTCTGGAAGCTCCTCTTTACCACATTGCGGCCAACGCCGGACTGGAAGGAGCAGTCATCATCAACAAAGTGGCAGAGTCCACTCCGGGCGTAGGATTTGACGCGCTGACAGAAGAGTATGTGGATATGGTAAAACAGGGAATCCTGGATCCTGCCAAGGTTACAAGAAGCGCGCTGCAGAACGCGACAAGCGTAGCGTCCACACTGTTGACCACCGAGTCTGTTGTGGCTAACATTAAGGAAGAGATGCCGGCAATGCCCGCAGGCGGCGCTGGAATGGGAATGATGTAATTCCGGGCAAAAGTGAAAATTTTGAAAACTCCCCTCAGGGGGAGTTTTCTTTTTGTGTCAGAATATGATACAATAGATAAAATTGATATTCTGTTTTGGAGGAAAGAACATGAGTGACTATTATACAGAACAACTGATCAAAAAGCAGACTACCATGAAGGATGTCTTTTTGAAGGCGCTTCTGGTCTCCTTGTCCATCGTGTCCGTGCTGATCGTATTTTTATTCCCCCTGGGGATCATCATCCCTATCGGTGTGATCGCGGCGACGGTGATCCTGATCCGGCGGCTGGATGTGGAGTATGAATATCTCTATGTGAACGGAGATCTGGACATTGACAAGATCATGCATAAGGCAAAGAGGAAACGCGTTTTCTCCATGAATGTGAATGATCTGGAAGTGCTGGCCCCCATTGACGCCATCGAGCTTCGCCAGTATCAGCGGGCCAAGGTTTTGGACTACAGTTCCGGCACAGGCAGAGGCAGGCTCTATGCTCTGGTGGTAACGGAACACGGGCAGCAGAAAAAGATTATTTTTGAACCCAATGACACCATTGTGGAAGGTTTCTTCCTCCTGGCTCCCAGAAAAGTGGTGCGGCAGTAAAGAAATGGTTGACAGGGACCGGGGAAATTCGTTATTATAGCATTTAAATGGTACGAAAGAAAGGGAGGAAGATATAACATGGGAAAGATAATCGGAGAGGGAATTACATTTGACGACGTGCTGCTGGTTCCGGCTTTTTCAGAAGTGATTCCCAATCAGGTAGACCTGTCTACCAATCTGACGAAGACGATCCGGCTCAACATCCCGATGATGAGCGCCGGTATGGATACCGTTACAGAACACAGGATGGCAATCGCCATGGCCCGGCAGGGAGGCATCGGCATCATCCATAAGAATATGTCCATTGAAGCGCAGGCGGAGGAAGTGGACAAGGTAAAGCGTTCTGAGAACGGAGTCATTACAGACCCCTTTTATCTTTCACCGGAACATACCCTGGAGGACGCCAACAATCTGATGGCCAAGTTCCGGATCTCAGGAGTTCCCATCACAGAAGGAAAGAAGCTGGTGGGGATCATCACCAACCGGGATCTGAAGTTTGAAGAAGATTTCTCCAAGAAGATCAAGGAATCTATGACTTCCGAGGGACTGATCACAGCGCCGGAAGGCATTACCCTGGAGGAAGCCAAGAAGATCCTGGCGAAGGCAAGAAAAGAAAAACTCCCTATCGTTGATAAAGATTTTAACCTGAAAGGCCTGATCACCATCAAGGATATTGAGAAGCAGATCAAGTATCCTCTGTCTGCCAAGGATTCTCAGGGAAGACTGCTGTGTGGCGCGGCTCTTGGTATTACAGCCAACTGCCTGGAGCGGGCGGCGGCCCTGGTAGAGGCCAAGGTGGATGTGGTAGTCATGGATTCCGCCCACGGACATTCCGCCAATGTACTGCGTACGGTGGATATGGTGAAATCCAAATTCCCGCAGCTCCAGGTGATCGCAGGAAATGTGGCCACAGGAGCAGGCACCGAGGCCCTGATCAAGGCAGGAGCCGACGCGGTGAAGGTGGGCATCGGCCCTGGTTCTATCTGTACTACCCGTGTGATCGCCGGTATCGGAGTTCCTCAGATCACGGCGGTGATGGACTGCTACGAGGCGGCGGACAAGTACGGGGTACCCATCATTGCCGACGGAGGGATCAAGTATTCCGGAGACATGACCAAGGCCATCGCGGCAGGAGCCAACGTGTGCATGATGGGAAGCATGTTCGCGGGATGCGATGAGAGTCCGGGAAGCTTTGAGCTGTACCAGGGAAGAAAATACAAAGTATATCGCGGCATGGGTTCTATCGCAGCCATGGAAAATGGAAGCAAGGACCGGTACTTCCAGACCGACGCCAAGAAGCTGGTGCCGGAAGGCGTGGAGGGCCGTGTGGCTTATAAAGGAAGCGTAGAAGATACCGTCTTCCAGCTGATGGGAGGCTTACGTTCCGGTATGGGATACTGCGGGGCGGCTACGATCGAAGATCTGAAGACAAAAGGCCAGTTTGTGAAGATCTCTTCCGCGTCGCTGAAGGAAAGTCATCCTCATGACATCCATATCACAAAGGAAGCGCCAAACTACAGCATTGACGAATAGACAGAGAGAACATAGAAAAGTCAAGGAAGGGGACCGCCGGGGACTGCCCGGAGGTCCCGTTTTTCTGCAATAAGGGAAGAAGAGAGGAAAAGAAAGATGACAGAATCATTTGGAACCACAAAAAAGGGAGAGAAGTGCCAGCTCTTCCGGCTGAGAAACCAGAAGGGAATGGAGGCCCACATCACGGATTACGGGGCTACTGTGGTCCGTCTGTATGTGCCGGACCGGGAGGGAAACCTGGTGGATGTGGTGCTGGGATATGAGGACGCCGCAGGGTACGAGAAGGGGACCATCTCTTTTGGCGGCCTGGTGGGCCGTGTGGCAAACCGGATCGGGAAGGCCCGGTTTGAACTGAACGGGAAGGAATATCATCTGACAGAAAATGTTCCCGGCAATACCCTCCACAGTGGAAAGGATTTCTACAATCAGCGGAAGTGGGAGACCCTGGAAGCCGGAGAGGACCATGTGGTCTTTGAACTTTACAGCCCTGACGGGGATCAGGGATTCCCGGGAGGGGTGACTATCCGTGTGACCTATACCCTGACAGAAGCAGGGGAGCTGGCGATCCACTACGAGGCCCGTCCGGAGGCGGATACCCTTCTCAATGTGACCAACCACAGTTACTTCAATCTTGGTGGCCATGACAGCGGCAGCGTGGAGGAGCAGTGGGTCCAGATCCTGGCCGATGGTTTTACAGTTACAGATGAAGATTCCATTCCCACCGGAGAGATCCGGGCCGTAGAAGGAACCCCCATGGATTTCCGGAAGGGAAAACGGATCGGAGAGGAGATCGGGGCGGACGACCCGGTGCTTGTGATGGCCAGAGGGTACGATCACAATTTTGTCCTTAACGGGACCGGTTTGCGCACAGTGGCCCGGATGTATGCCGAGAAGACCGGCGTTGCCATGGAGGTGGACACAGACCTTCCAGGGGTGCAGTTCTATACGGCCAACTATATTGAGGCGGAGCCGGGGAAAGAAGGAAAGGTCTATGGAAAGCGAAGCGGCGCCTGCTTTGAGACCCAGTATTTCCCGGATGCGGTCAACCATCCGGAATTTGCAACACCCCTTGTGAAGAAGGGACAGCTGTGGGAGAGCCGCACGATATACCGGTTTTCTCAGGGAATGTTCAGAGAAGCTTAAGAAAATTTTCCGGTTTGCGAAAGAAACCTGTGATAGAATAAGTCCGGAACCGTAAGGGAGGGACGAAAAAAGTGCAGAAGAGAAAGACACGAAAGATGCGCAGACGCCAGAGGAATGTCCGGCTGGGGCTTCTTATCCTGGTGCTTGTATTTGCGGCGGCAGGCGGGGCGCGGCTTTTAGGAGGGAAGTGGTTTGGCGGATATTTTGAGCGGACCGGAGACCAGGTGGACGCCTCCAGGCCAGAGATGGACGTAGAGCTTCTGACGGTGAATCCCTATTCCCGGCCAGGAACCAAGACAGACCGGATCAAAGGGATCGTGGTTCATTACACGGCCAATCCGGGAGCTACTGCCATGGCCAACCGGAATTATTTCGAGGGACTGAAAGACAGCCATGCCACCCGCAGCAGCAGTAATTTCATTGTGGGACTGGAGGGGGAGATCATTCAGTGTGTGCCTACCTGGGAGGTGGCCTATGCTTCCAATGACCGGAACCATGACACAGTATCCATTGAGTGCTGCCATCCAGATGAGAGCGGGAAATTTACGGACGCTACCTATCGCTCGGCAGTGCAGCTTTGTGCCTGGCTCTGTCTGAAATTTGACCTGGGGCCGGAGGATGTGATCCGCCACTATGACGTGACCGGCAAGGACTGTCCCAGGTATTTCGTGCAGCATGAGGACGCCTGGGAGGCGTTCCGGGCAGATGTGGGAAAAGCCCTGGAAAAGAGCAGGGAGGAGCCGTAGGAAGACGGGAGAAAAAGAGAAGCATCTTGCGAAGTTTGCAGAATACTGTTATAATACACAGGCAGCGCCGGGTAAGCCGGCAGCTGCCCTCTTTTATGAAGAAAGCAAGACAGGATCAGGAAATAGGAGAAGAACATGAACGATTTGGAACTGTACCGGGAACAGCTGGCTCTCTGCGATGATAAGATCATCGACGCGCTGGTGGAACGGGGCGCCATTGTAGAGAAGATCATGTCCTACAAGGAAGAGTATGGAATGCCCATCCTGCAGCCCCAGCAGGAAGAGAAGCAGAAGAGACGTCTGGAAGAGAAATTGACGGACAACAAATATAAGGAAGAGATCTACGACATCTTCCGCTGCATCCTGAAGAACAGTAAAAGGGTGCAGGCCCGGAAGCTGTTTGATTACAATATTGTGCTGATCGGGTTCATGGGAGCCGGGAAATCTACGGTTTCCGACTACCTGAGCACCATGTTCGCCATGGATATCGTGGAGATGGACCAGGAGATCTCAGAGCGGGAGGAGATGAGTATCCCCGACATCTTTGAGACCTACGGGGAAGAGTATTTCCGGAATCTGGAGACAGAGCTTCTGGTGGAGCTGCAGACCCGGAAGAATACGGTGATCTCCTGCGGCGGCGGTGCGGCCCTTCGCAGCGAGAATGTGGAAGCCATGAAGAAAAACGGCAGGGTGGTGCTCCTTACCGCAAGCCCGGAGGTGATCTTCGAGCGGGTGAAGGACAATGACGAGAGACCCCTTCTGGAAGGAAGAAAGGGCGTCCGGGAGATCGCGGGGCTGATGGAAGGACGCCGGGAGCGGTATGAGGCGGCAGCAGATATTGTGGTAAAAACAGATCATAAAACGGTGCTCCAGGTCTGCGAGGAACTGGTACAGCGCCTGATGGAAATGGATGGAGAGTAATGTTTGAGCGATTTTTCCCAGACCGGTATGTGGCGTCAACTTATGTGATCGATTTTGAAAAACTGTATGAACAGGGCTTCCGGGGCCTGATCTTTGACATCGACAATACTCTGGTTCCCCACGGGGCGCCGGCGGATGAGCGGGCGGTCCGGCTGTTTCAGAGGCTGAAGGAGATCGGTTTTCGCTGTTGTCTTATCTCCAACAACCAGGAGCCCCGGGTGAAGATGTTCAATGAGAAGATCCAGGTGGATTATGTATACAACGCTCATAAACCCTCTACGAAGAATTATTACCGGGCGATGGAGATCATGGGTACGGACGCCACGAATACGGTATTCATCGGCGACCAGCTCTTCACCGATGTGTGGGGGGCCAAGCGGGCCGGGATTCCCAGTATCCTGGTAAAGCCGATCCATCCCAGGGAGGAGATCCAGATCGTGCTGAAGAGGCGTCTGGAGCGGATCGTCCTGCGTTCCTATGAGAAAAGCAGGGGGAAAGAAAAAAAGGTTGAAAAAAGCCGAGATCTATTATAGAATGAGAAGAGTGAGTAGAACGTAGAATGTGCGGCTGGCGCACGGTTAAGGAGGATTATAATGGTATCAGCAGGTGATTTTAAAAATGGTCTTACCGTAGAGATTGAAGGAACGGTATATCAGATTCTGGAATTTCAGCATGTAAAACCTGGAAAGGGCGCGGCTTTCGTGCGTACAAAGCTGAAAAACATCATCAACGGCGGTGTGGTTGAGAAGACCTTCCGTCCTACAGAGAAGTTTGAGAACGCTCATATCGACCGGAAAGAGATGCAGTATCTCTACAACGACGGAGACCTTTATTACTTCATGGACACAGAGACATTTGACCAGATCGCGGTCAATGCGGATACTGTGGGAGATTCCCTCAAGTTTGTAAAGGAGAACGAGAACGTGAAGGTAAGCTCCTATCAGGGAGAGGTGTTCGCCATCGAGCCGCCGCTTAACGTGGAACTGGTGATCACAGAGACCGAGCCGGGATTCAAGGGCGATACCGCTCAGGGAGCCACCAAGCCGGCTATCGTTGAGACGGGAGCGCAGGTTATGGTTCCGCTGTTCGTTGAGCAGGACGACAAGATCAAGATTGACACCCGTACCGGTGAGTATCTTTCCCGTGTATAAGATTTCAGAAGAGATTTGGAAAAAGCCTTGCATTTTATGCAGGGCTTTTTTATAATCAAAACTACCATAATATTCTTGCTTCGGTTCCGAAGCTTTGATCCAAATGTATCTCAGGCAGGGCTCCTGCCAAATGATCTCAGAGAAAAACAAAAGACGCGGCCGCCAGAAGGAAAGGAGATTTATGACGTATTTTCAGTTTGTGCAGGCGGTGGAACAACAGGTAAAAGCCGGTGTGAAGAAGGATCATGAGGTCCATATCCATACGGCGCGGAAGAATAACGGTGTGTGGAGGAAGGGGCTGTCTATCTCGGAGAGCGGGATCAACGTGGCGCCTACCATCTATCTGGAGGAGTATTACCAGCAGTTTCAGAAAGGGGCCACCGTGGAGAAGATCACGGAGGACATCCTGGAGCTCTATGGGGAACTGCGGTTTCAAAAGCCCTGGTATCCGGAAGAACTCAACGTCTACCAGGAGGTGCGGGAGAAAATCGTCTACCGTCTGATCCACAGAGAGCGCAACCAGGAACTGCTGGAGCAGGTCCCTTATGTGCCCTGGCTGGATCTTGCCATTGTGTTCGTGGTCCTTCTGGAAGCAGGGGACAAGGGGAGCGCCTCCATGATGATCTGCAGGGACCAGCTTGCAAGGTGGGGAGTCACCCGGGAGGAAGTGTACCGGCAGGCCCGGGAGAATACCTGGCGGCTTCTCCCGGTGGATTTCCGGTCCATGGGGGAGGTAATGGAAGACGCCCTCTTTCTTCCTTCACTGGACGAGATCCTGAAGCTTTATGTGCTGACCAACCGGTGGAAAAACTACGGGGCGGCGGCAGCGCTCTATGAGGGACAGCTCCAGGCAGTGGGGGAGATGTTCGGAGAAAATTTCTATGTCATCCCGAGCAGTGTACATGAGATGCTGATCCTTCCGGAATCCCGGGTGCCAAAGCGTGAGGAACTGGACGAGATGATAAAGGAGATCAATGAGATCGCGGTGGCTCCGGAGGAAGTGCTGGGGGACCGGGCCTATTATTACGACCGGGACAAAGGGGAACTTTGCTGAGATTTTTCTTTACTTTATCCGGAATATGTGGTAGTATAACTAAGGCGGTTTTAAAAGCCGCCATACGCACCCGTAGCTCAGGGGATAGAGCACCGCCCTCCGGAGGCGGGAGCGGCGGTTCGAATCCGCCCGGGTGTGTACCTTTAAAAAGTGTATCGTGTGTGGAGGTAGTCTTATGAAGGAAAGACAGGAAGGCTGCCGTACACGCCGGACAAGTACCTGCAGAAGCCGTGTGATCACGGCTTGTTTGGTTCTTGCGCTGGCAGTCGGGGTGGCAGGTTTTTGTCTTACCGAGGAAGAAGCACAGAAGGTACAAAGGACAGGCTGTATTGAGGCTGAGAAGATCCGGATCCCGGGAAGGGAGACCATGGTTTTGAATCCCCTGCGGGAGGAGACGATGGATTCCAGGCTTGGCAGTGCTGTGAAGAACTACTACGAAGGACTTGCAAAAGAGACGGATTTCACAGAAGGCTACGAAGATATCCGGGCCTGTGTGAAAGACGGAGCATACAAAGATACATATGTGGTGTTTGCCAGATATGGGATGAAGATCAAGGATATCTACACCAAGGTGCCGGGGCTGGAGACGCTGTATGTGGAGGAAGACCACAAAAGCGGGGAGTTCCGGATCTTGACGGAACATCTGGACGAGGATACCAAGGATTATATACAGACGGTGGCCGGACATGAGGATGTAAGAGAACTGCTGGCGCAGATGGAAGAGGAGTATCAGGAGGCCCTTGCCTCGGACGCACTTCTTAAGGAATCGCTGGAAGATCTTAAGAAGGCCTATGAAGGGTCCGCTGCCGGAGAGTAAAGAAAAGAGAGAGGATCAGGTCCTGTGAAGGGTCTGATCCTTTTTGCGAGACAGGAAGGAGGAAGCACATGGGATACAGGCAGGCATTTCGAAAAGCATTTCCCTATACCATACCGGTGCTGACCGGTTATCTTTTTATTGGCATCGCTTTTGGGGTGATGTTCGCGGAGAAGGGGTATTCCTTTCTGTGGGCTGTTTTGATGAGCCTTCTGGTCTACGCGGGATCCGGCCAGTATCTGGCGGTGAATTTCTTCGCTCCCGGCGTGTCCCTCCTTCAGGTGGTGTTTCTGACGCTGATGGTGAATATCCGGCACATTTTCTACGGGATCTCTCTTCTGGAGAAGTTTCACAGTATGGGGCCGAAGCGCTGGTATATGATCTTCGGACTGACCGATGAGACTTATTCCCTTCTGTGTACCACCAGGGTGCCGGAAGGAGTGGAGGAGGACAAGTTCCTCTTCGCCATTTCTATTATGAACCAGTCCTACTGGGTGGTGGGATCTGCTATCGGCGGCCTGGCAGGCGCCATGCTTCCCATCAATTCAGAGGGGATTGATTTTGCCATGACCGCGCTTTTTGTGGTGATCTTTGTAGAACAGTGGATGGATCAAAAGAACCGGATCCCGGAGATGGTGGGCGTGGCGGCGGCCTTCCTCTGTCTGCAGATATTCGGGGCGGACGGATTTGTGCTGCCCTCCATGATCCTGATCATACTGGTCCTGTTTGTGGCCAGGACCAGGCTGGAAAGGCAGGTGACGAAGGAATGCCGGTAAGTGTGGGAATGTCCCTTCTTATTATCCTTGCGGTGGCGCTGACAACATTTGCCACCCGTGTGGTTCCTTTTCTGATCTTTCCCAAGGGTAAAGAGATCCCGCCGGTGATCCAGTATCTGGGACGGGTCCTGACTCCTGCGGTGATCGGACTTCTGGTAGTCTACTGTCTCAGACAGACTCCGGTGATGGAAGCGCCTCACGGAATCCCGGAGGGGATCGCAGTGGCGGTGACGGCGCTGCTCCATCTGTGGAAGCGGAATAATCTTCTGAGCATCGGCGTGGGCACCGTGTTGTATATGGTGTTGGTGCAGGCAGTGTTTTAATGGTTTTGTCATGGTTTTATCACAGTTTGAACACATTTTGTGATTAGACTATACCCTGTAAAGAGAAAAACCATAAGATACCAGCCATGAAAGGAGACCTTATTATGGATCAACAATATACTTATTATTCCACAAATCAGAACGGATCACAGAATCCGTATACCCAGCCGGAGAAGAAGCCGGAGAAAAAGAAAAAAGGAGCCCCCAGATGGGTGAAGGTGGCTTGTCTTGGCCTGATCTTTGGACTGGTGGCAAGCGCCGCCTTCCAGACCAGCAACCTGGTGTTTGGGAAATTCCTGGGGAATTCGGACAGGGCTTCCGCGGAGAAGACGGTGGAGAGCGCCAAGCTGACCACCAGTTCCGGCGGCACCGCTCAGTCGGATGTGGCCAAGATCGCCCAGAACGCGATGCCTTCGGTGGTATCCATCACCAATATGAGCGTTCAGCAGGTGCAGAATTTCTTCGGCGGCGTGCAGGAGCAGGAGATGAAGAGCGCAGGCTCCGGGATCATCATTTCCCAGACAGATTCCGAGCTTCTCATTGTTACCAATAATCATGTGGTGGAGGGAAGCGATACCCTGACGGTGACCTTCGCGGATGAAGAGAGCGTGGAGGCCAACATCAAGGGAACTGACGCGTCCAAGGACCTGGCGGTAATTGCAGTAGACTTAAAGGAGATCAAAGATTCCACCATGGACGCCATCGCGGTGGCCCAGATGGGAGATTCTGATAAGATCCAGGTAGGCGAGCAGGCGGTGGCAATCGGAAATGCCCTGGGATACGGGCAGTCTGTGACAACAGGGATCATCTCTGCTACAGGAAGATCTCTGGAGGGATTTGACATCGGACTTCTGCAGACCGATGCGGCTATCAACCCGGGTAACAGCGGCGGCGCGCTCCTCAATGCCAACGGCGAGGTGATCGGCATCAATACGGCCAAGGCTTCCAGTACAGAGGTAGAAGGTATGGGATACGCCATCCCCATCTCGGAGGTCAGCGACGTGATCACCAATCTGATGAACCAGGATACCAAGAAGAAGGTATCGGAAGAAGAACAGGGATTTCTGGGGATCGAGGGCGTGGATGTAACGTCTGACAGCGCCCAGATGTACGGGATGCCGGAGGGCGTCTATGTCTCCGGCGTGATCAAAGGCGGCGGAGCCGAGAAAGCGGGGATCACCAAGGGATCTGTGATCACCGGGCTCAACGGCACCACCATTGACAGTATGGCGACCCTGCAGGAGCAGCTGCAGTATTACGCGGCCGGCGCCAAGGTGAAACTGACCCTTCAGGTACCCGGAAACGGTGGGGATTATAAGGAGCAGACGGTGGAAGTAACCCTGGGAAAGAACACCCAGTAAGGATTTCCTTAAAAAATATGCCTTTTTCTGTAGAATTTTTGCCTTTTTTGTCCGAGTGTAGTATAATCGGGATAGAATTTCCATGAGGAGGAGGCATAAGATACCAATGAAGTGTCCGATCTGCGGTCAGCAGTTAAGACCTGGGAAGAAAGATCCCAATTATCTGCTGTGCTACAATTGTAAGAAAAAGTTCAAAGCGCCGGCTGCCAAAGCAGAGCAGGAGGAGCGCGAGGAACAGAAGTATTCGAATATCCCGCCCAGGCATGTACGCCAGAAACGGGAGACGGAGATGCGCAAGGCATATGACGAGATGCTTTCCATTGACGATGGCAGGGGCCGGAAGAAGAAAGCCCAGTCCCAGCCCAAGAAGACCCGGAGAAGGGAAGATTATGAAGATGATCTTTATGACGATTACTACGAGGAGGAGAAGCTTTCCAAGGCGCCGGTGATCATCCTGGGGATTGCCATCGTAGTTGTGGCGGCTGTGATCGTATATATGCTGATCCGGTAAGAGGTTAAAGAAAAGGACAGGAGATGGACGAGAAGATCCATCTCCTGTTTTTTCCTTACCGGCAGCCTTTGTTGTCGAATTCCGGATTGAAGGCGTAGAAATTTCTGCTGTCCAGCTTCTCCTGCACTAACCGCAGGCCTTCGCCGAACCGCTGGTAGTGGACGATCTCCCGTTCCCGCAGGAAGCGGATGGGGTCGCAGACCTCCGGGTCTTTCACCAGCCGGAGGATGTTGTCGTAGGTGGTCCGGGCTTTCTGTTCCGCCGCCAGGTCTTCGTTAAGATCTGTGATGGGATCGCCCTTGGACTGGAAGTAGGTGGCGGTCCAGGGGGTTCCTGCCGCAGCCTGTGGCCACAGGCCCAGGGTGTGGTCTACATAGTATTTGTCAAAGCCATATTTTTCGATCTCCTCGGGGGTCAGATCCTTGGTCAGCTGGTAGACGATGGCGCAGATCATCTCCATGTGGGCCAGCTCCTCTGTGCCGATATCGGTCAGAAGCCCGGTCACTTCTTTGTAGGGCATGGTGTACCGCTGGGACAGATAGCGCATGGAGGCGGCCAGTTCTCCGTCCGGGCCTCCGAACTGACTGATGATCACCTGGGCGATCTTAGGGTTGGTCTGGGTAATCTTTACCGGATACTGCAGTCGTTTCTCATAATTCCACATGGATCAACATCCTCCTTCCTGCCAGGGCCAGGGTTCGCTGACCCATTTCCATTTTTCTTCGTTCTGACACACAGGGCTGGCGGTGTCTATGGTAAGGGGGCCAAAGCAGCCGGCGTATTCTTTGAGAGCCTGGTTCCTCTGTTCTTTCATTTCCTGGAAATAAGAGAGGGCTTCCGGACAGTCCGGGTGAGAGTCCAGGAAAAGTTTTACGTCATCTACAGCGAAACTGACTACGTTGATCCAGTCCAGCATTTCTTTTCGGGTCCTTCTTGCTTCGTTCATCGCCGGCACCCTCCTGTTCCCTGAAATGGTTTGTTCAAGTCTTCAAATATGGTTCCGCAGCAGAAGCCCTGGCGGGGGTCATAGAGGCTGCCCCATTCCTGCCAGGGGACGTATGCCATGGCGACGGGCATTCCCTGCAGGGGATCTGTGCCGGCTTTGCCGGAACAGGGGGCCTGCGTCTGGCCGCAGCCGCAGCTGCCGCGGCGCATGGAATCCTGTGGATAATAGCGATAATTGGGCATATCCATTCTCCTTCTAAAAACATTTGCACTATTATGGTATGAAAACAGGGGAGTTTTGTGATATACTGAAACAATATGGAGGGCGAAAAGAGATGTTGAGTAAAGCAGAGAAAGATTATCTGGTGGGACTGATCGAAAAGGGGGAACAGATTCCAGAAGATTTTCGAAATAAATTGTTTCCGGTCAGACATGAGGAATACGAGCTGGCCTATGCGGGGAAGATGCGAAGGGAAGACCTGCTGGCTAACGACGATGGTTCTTTTCCGGTTCCGCTGCAGACGGAGAAGGTGTTTTTTGGCACCCAGGAAGATGCCTGGAGAAATCTCATTGTTTCCGGAGACAATCTGCAGTTTCTGAAAACTGTTTATAAAGATGAAGACCCGCTGATCAAGGGGAAAGTAAAAGGGAAAGTAAAACTGATCTATATTGATCCTCCTTTTGCCACGACAGATGAGTTTCAGAATAAAGAGGGGGCTAAGGCCTATAATGACAAGAAAAAAGGAGCGGAGTTTGTAGAATTTTTGAGAAGACGACTGATCCTGGCCAGGGAGATGCTGGCGCCGGACGGCAGTATCTATGTACATCTGGATCAGAAGATGAGCCATTATATTAAAATCATCATGGATGAGATTTTTGGAAAACATAATTTCCGCAATGAGATCGCCTGGTGTTATACAGGTCCGTCTCAGGCGGGGAATTATTTTCCGAGAAAGCATGATACCATTTTATTCTACAGCCGTACAGGCAGCAACTTTTTTGAGCCGCCCAGGATCGGACATAAAAGCGGGGTCCACAACAGCGGTCAGTTGTTTGGTGTTTCCGGAGAAGACGAGGGAAAGAAAGAAGAGATGGAGAAGCAGGGCAAGAAGGTGGAAGACTGGTGGGTAGATATCTGGTCCTGTGACCGTTACCGAAGTGAACTTGCGGGATATCCTACCCAGAAGCCGGAAGAACTGCTCAAGAGGATTATTCTGGCCTCTACCCGGGAAGGAGATCTGGTGATGGACTTTTTCGCCGGAAGCGGAACGACTGCTGTGGTGGCTGAAAAGCTGGGCAGGCGCTGGATCCTGTGCGACGGCGGAAAACTGTCGTATTATATCTGTCAGAAACGGATCCTGAAGATCGGAGAAGGGAGAAACCTTTTGAGCCGGGCGAAGACACCGCCAAAATATAAGAAACTTCCCAGGCCGTTTATGACTTGCTCTCTGGGAAATTATGATCTGAAGGCAGCGTTGGATCTGGAATTTGATAAATATAAGGAATTTGTCTCCGGTCTCTTCGATATTGATCTGGAGGAATACAAGGTGGGCGGCTTCCAGTTTGACGGACGCAAAGACGGAAGTCCGGTGATCATCTTTGATTATCAGCGTTTTTCTCAGGCGGATGTGGATGAGGTGTTTTTGGAAAATGTGGGAAGCCATGTGGGAACCAGGATGGCAGGCGGCCGCATTTATATTGTGGCGCCTAAGAACCGGTTCGCCTTTATGACCAGTTATGAGGACATGGATGGTATTCGTTACTATTTCCTGGATATCCCTTATCGGGTGATCCGGGAATTGCATCGTGAGGAATTTCACAGGTTCCGTCAGCCAAGATCCAAGTCCCAGATCAATGAGATGGAGGATGTTGTGGGATTTTCTTTCCAGCGGCATGCAGAGGTGGAGAGTTTTGTGGAGACGGAAGGGGATAAGATCCTCCTCACCATCCGGGATTTTCGATCCAGGGAACCACGGTCAGAGAAGACGGCAAGGGAAAAAGAGATGACGGGATTTGATTGCCTGGCAGGGGTTTTTGCAGATACGGATTATGATGGGGAAGCTTTTGTGCTGTCTGATTTTTTCTTCGCGGATGATCTGGAGGTTCGGGAGGGAAAGATTGCTATTGAGCTGAAGAAACCAGAAAAGGCCAGAGAGATGATGGTGATCTATACGGATATTTTTGGAAATGATGCAATTGGAAGATATAAGCTGTAAAGGAGAGTAACAGACGGGATGGAAGAAAAGAAGCGATTCCGGCAGTCAGAACTTGTGCTGGAGGTAAGCATGGCTTATGATGGCACAAGGCTGGATTATGAGGCCTGGCGGCCTTTTGTGGACCGTTTGTGCGGGACAAGGGATTATCAGAAAGAAGCGATCCGCCGGGCGGTGGTCTTTCTTGCCTCAGGCAGATATGGAAATCTTGAAGAACTCGCAAAAGAGAATTATGAAAAGAGTGGGAAGCTAAAAGAGAAATATCCGTCTCTGGAAGAGTTTCTGGAGGAGCTTCAGATGAGGGAGAAGCTGTATGCAGATATAGATCTGGCCACCGGTACGGGGAAATCCTATGTGATCTACGGAATTGCCCAGATCGCGCTTGGTCTGGGACTGGTAAAACGAGTGCTGGTGCTGACGCCTTCTCTTACCATTGAGGCAGGGCTGACTGAGAAATTTCAGCAGTTGAGCGCAGATCCTGGATTGAAGGCGTTGATCCCGGAGGAGGCAGTTTTACGCAATCCGTCGATTGTCACAGCGAATGAGACGGTGAAGACAGGGGATCTGTGCGTGGAAAATATCCATGCGGTCTATCAGAATACCGGATCCTCTATTGAGGACAGTTTTGCGGGGAGCGGCGCAGACACCTTGGTTTTAAACGATGAGGCTCATCATATTTTTAACCGGCCGGCGGGAAATCGGCGAGAAGACGGGGATATTAAGAAGTGGAAGGAGTTTCTCCTGGATAGCAAATATGATTTCCGGTATATGCTGGGATTTACCGGGACGGCGTATCTGGAAAATGAATATTTCCCCGACGTGATCTTTCGTTATTCTCTGCGTCAGGCTATTGAAGACCGTGTTGTGAAGAACGTGGATTATGTCCGGGAAGATGACAGTGGAGATGACTGGGAACGATTTCAGAAGATTTATCAGAATCATCAGAGGAACGCGCGGGATTATTCAAAAGTAAAGCCTCTCACAATCCTGGTGACCCGGGATATCAGAAGCGCGAAGGAGCTAAGTGGAGAACTGGTCCAGTTTCTGATGACATGGGAAGAAAAATCCCGGGAGGAAGTGGATGCGAAAGTACTTTTGGTGACTTCAGCCAGAGAACACAGGGCAAATGTGGAAAAGCTGCGCTATGTGGATGACCGGGAGGAGCCCACGGAGTGGATTGTTTCGGTTTCCATGCTGACGGAAGGATGGGATGTAAAGAATGTGTTCCAGATCGTACCCTGGAAAGAGAGAGCGTTTAATTCTCATCTTCTGATCGCTCAGGTGCTGGGCCGGGGGCTGCGGGTTCCGGAAGCGTATCTGAGTCCGCAGCCGAAAGTGACTGTGTTTAATCACAGCGCATGGAGTGGAAAGATCAAGAATCTGGTTGAGGAAGTGCTGGAGATAGAGGCGCGTATTTACAGCCAGCCGCTTTTGGAAGGGGCGCGGTCCCAGTATCATTTTTCCCTGCGCAATATTGATTATACTACGATTCAGAAGGAAGAAGAAAAAAAGATCCAGAAGGAGAGTGTGGATTTCTCCAGACTTATGCAGGAAGGTATCGCGTTGGAATCGCAGTCTCTGGAAGAAGAGCAGGAAACCGTCTATGAGTCGGCCCTTGGGCAGGAGAGAATACAACGAGATTATGAGATCCGCAGCGTGACTTATTCGGTTGCCGAAGTGGTGGATATGATCTATGATCAGTTTGAAGAAAGAGAGTGGGAAGGAAGAACTCTCAGGCTTGGGGAACAGGAATACACAAAAAATCAGCTGCCTCCCCGAGAAAGCATAGAGAATATGATCCGGGTCTCCATGGAGAAACGGGGCAATCAGGGAGAAGAGATCGTAGAGAAAAATGTTCACAAGATCCTGACAGCTTTTGCTCCGCTGCTGCGTAAGAAGAGTAAATCAGTGGTGACGGTGGAAAAGTCCGGTGCAGTCTATGAGGTGTCAACCAGGAATCTGGCGAGGCAGTCTGTAAGTATCAGTCTGCTCCGACAGGATCATACCGTGTTCTTTACCAATAATTGGGAGGAAGAGATTAAAGATCCGGAACAGAAGCGTGTTGTGGAAGAGTTTTTTGAAGATGAAACATTTCCTATTTCTGCCCGCCGCAGGGACCTTAACTATGGCTGGTTTAAGACGCCGGTGACCACTGTGATCACAGCATCCAGGCCGGAGAGAAAATTTGTGGATCAACTGTGCAAGAAGGAGAACGCGCAGGTTTTGGATGCCTGGATCAAGTCGGGCGACCGGGGGTTTTATGAAATCAGTTACAGCTGCAGATATGGCGGTGGAAGATCAAAGACCCGGAAATATTTTCACAGTTTCTTTAATCCGGATTTCTTCCTGAAGATAACCAAGGGAGCGTATCGGTATTATCTTGTGGTGGAAATAAAGGAAGACAAGGATGACAGTGAGGAGAATAAAGCAAAAAACAGATACGCCCGTCAGCATTTCGAGGAGTTGAATCATCGGTTGGAAGCAGCGGGAGAAAAAGAAAGGTATCTGTTCCATTTTCTTTCTCCTAACGGGTATACGGCGTTTTTTGATCAGTTGAGAAGCGGGACGATCCTGGAAGGCCCGGACACCTTTAAGTGTGAATTAGAACTTCTGCTGGAGGAGGCGGGAGAACAGGAATTTTAGCGGGCCCCGGAATGTCCGGAAGGTTTCGGAAGGAAATTTAACAGTTGTTTTTCTGCGCGCAACTGAGTATAATGAAGACGATTGGAGTGTAGATATTATGGCAGGGACGCGCAGAAGAAGAAAAGAGAATACAGGGCCAGTCCCGGTTCGGTACTATGATTATAGTCTCGTGGCGGTGCTGGTCTTTCTTGTTTGTTTCGGGCTGGTGATGCTCTACAGCACCAGCGCTTATACCGCGCTGATCGAGAACGGCGACAGCATGTATTATTTTAAGAGGCAGATCCTTTTTTGTGGAGCGGGGTTTGTGATCATTTATGTTGTGTCCAGGATCAATTATCACTGGTATATCGGGAAGGCGAAGGCGATCTATTTCTTCTCCCTGTTCCTGATGCTTCTGGTCAAGACGCCGCTGGGGAAAGAGGTCAACGGGGCAAGACGGTGGATCCAGCTTCCTCTGGGGCAGCAGTTTCAGCCCTCGGAGCTTGCCAAGATCGCGGTGATCCTGTTTATTCCCGTGGTAATCTGCAAGATGGGGAAGGAGTTCCTGTCGCTGCAGGGTGTGGCGAAGACCCTGGCCTGGGGAGGAGTTTGCGCGGCAGCCGTGCTGTTCCTCACAGACAACCTGAGCACGGCGGCTATTGTGTTTGGCATTACCTATATCGTGGTGGCAGTGGCTCATCCGAGGACCAAAGCATTTCTGGCGTTGGCGGGGATTGGAGTGGCAGGACTGGTAGCCTTTGTGCTGGCTTTTGGGAGCAGCCTTGCTTCCAGCAGTGATTTCCGCCTGCGCAGGCTTGCGGTATGGCTGAATCCGGAACAATATGCAGATGGCCTGGGATATCAGACGCTGCAGGGGCTTTACGCTATCGGCTCCGGTGGTTTTTTTGGCAAGGGGCTGGGAAACAGCGCTCAGAAGATGGTGATCCCGGAAGTGCAGAACGATATGATCCTCACGGTAATCTGTGAGGAACTTGGGGTATTTGGGGTGATCGTGGTGCTGGTGCTTTTTGGCATGTTGCTGTACCGGATCATTTTTATCGCCCAGAATGCCCCGGATATGTATGGATCCCTGATGGTAACAGGTATTTTTGCCCACATTGCCCTGCAGGTATTCCTGAATATCGCAGTAGTTACAAAGATGATCCCGAATACGGGAGTGACCCTTCCCTTTATCAGTTACGGAGGTACGTCGGTGCTGTTTCTGATGGCGGAGATGGGTATTGTCCTTGGCGTGTCCAGGACTATTAAACTTAGTGAATAATTTCCTTTTCTTTCCGGAAGTTCTGTGTTATGATATTAGAAGTGGTATTTAATACTATGTATAATAGAAATGAATGACAGGCAAGAGGCATAAGAGGATGCCAAAACGCCGGGAGGATGACTATGAGTTATAAGATTGTTGTGGACAGCTGCGGGGAGCTGACAGAAGAGATGAAGAAGTCGGGAGATTTTGAGACTGCTTCTCTGGAGATTGATGTCAACGGCCACCATATCGTTGATGACGAGACATTTGATCAGAAGGAATTCTTAAGACTGGTGGCTGAATCGCCGGAGTGTCCCAAATCATCCTGTCCTTCTCCGGAGCGGTACATGGAAGCATTTCGCTGTGACGCGGATCACGTATACGCGGTGACGCTTTCCGCGGAACTGAGCGGTTCCTACAACAGCGCGGAACTTGGAAAGAAATTATATCATGAAGAATACGGGGAGAAGGATATCTATGTGTTCAACTCCCGGTCTGCTTCTATTGGCGAGACATTGATCGCAAGGAAAGCGGCGGAGTGCGAGGAGAAGGGTATGAGCTTCCAGGAGACGGTGGAGACGGTGGAGGCCTATATCGAGGGGCAGAACACCTATTTTGTGCTGGAGACCCTGGAGACCCTGCGCAAGAACGGAAGACTGACCGGTCTGAAGGCCATCGTGGCCTCGGCGCTGAACATCAAGCCGGTGATGGGAGCGACCCCTGCGGGAACTATCTGTCAGCTGGGCCAGGCCCGGGGAATCAAAAAGGCGCTGGTGAAGATGGTGGACGAGATCGTGAAGGATCTGAAGGACCCGATGGAGAAAGTTCTGGCGATCTCTCACTGCAATTGTCCCCAGAGGGCGAAGGATGTGGCGGAGATGCTGAAGGCGCGGGCTACATTTAAGGAGATCATGATTCTGGATACCGCAGGTATCAGCAGTATGTATGCATCCGACGGCGGCGTGATCGTGGTTGTATAATCCGGCGAACTGTGGTAGAATATCCCTATTGGAACTGATAGGAGGAACACAGTCGCGATGAGTCAGGAAAAAGTAGATAAGTATAAGAAAGAAAAAGCAAACCGCAAGCAGATCATGCGCCGGGAGAAGATGGCGAATCTGCTGCGTAAGTGCGTAGTGGGGATCGTGGGGCTGATCCTGGTAGGGTGGATCGGATATTCCGCATATGGGACGTATGAGAGCAGTAAGCCCAAAGAGGAAGTACAGATCGATTATACGGCAGTAAATGAGCTGCAGGATCGTCTGGCCACAGTGCAGGAAGAGGAAGCTGCCGCGCAGGAAGCAGAGTAGCAGCGGTTATCTGTGAAGGCAGAGGCCGGAATAACAGAATAGAATAAGGAAGATAAAACAGGACCGCAGAGTGGGGAAAACACTCTGCGGTCTTTTCTTTTTTCAATTGGGGACGTGGTATTTTTGAAAATACCACGTCCCCAATTGAAAAAAGGGGTTGAAATTCCCCAAAAAGTAGTTTACAATGAGTTCAAGTGGTAGGAAGTGGTGAAAAGTGGAACGAAGTGGCGAGAAAATGGAGAGCCATTTCGAAAGAGGGTGAGTTTCATGTTGAAAGGAGAGTACAGTCATAATATTGACCCAAAGGGCAGATTGATCATTCCCGCAAAGTTTCGTGACGATCTTGGGGAGAATTTCGTCATTACCAAGGGAATGGAGAACTGTCTGTACGTATATCCGGAAAACGAATGGAACGCCTTCGAGGAGAAACTGAACGCCCTGCCAACCACCACAGATAAGAAAGCCCGTGCTTTTGCGTACTTCTTTCAGGGGAGCGCTTCGGACGGAGACCTGGACAAGCAGGGGAGGACTTTGATCCCCGCGGTCTTAAGGGATTACGCGAAGCTTGAGAAGGAAGTGGTCTTCATCGGTATGGGGAAGCGTGCCGAGATCTGGGACAAAGCAAGATGGGATGAAAAGAATGCTGAAGTGGAACTCAATATCGAGGATATCGCGTCCGATATGGAAGCGAGCGGATTCAGTATCTAGAGGGAGAAGATATGGAATTCGAACACAGATCAGTATTGCTTGAGGAAACTGTAAACGGCCTGAATGTCAAACCTGACGGAATCTATGTGGACGGAACGCTGGGGGGCGGAGGACACGCTTATGAGATCTGCAGGAGACTGGGGCCAAAGGGGAGTATTGTAGGAATAGACCAGGATGCGGCGGCGATCGAGGCCGCAGGCGTCCGACTGAAAGACTTCGGGGAGAAGGTCACGATCGTAAGGAGCAACTATCGTGATATGAAGTCGCAGCTCCAAAAGTTAGGCATTGACAAGGTCGACGGGATCGTGCTCGATCTGGGCGTATCATCCTACCAGTTAGATACGGCAGAGCGGGGATTCTCCTATCGCGAAGATGCGCCACTGGATATGCGGATGGATACACGTCAGACTCTGACGGCCAGGGACATCGTCAATGACTATGGCGAACAGGAACTCTATCATATTATCAGAGATTACGGAGAGGATAAGTTCGCCAGGAATATCGCGAAGCACATTGTGGCGGCGCGAAAGAAAGCCCCCATTGAGACTACGGGGCAGCTGGTGGAGATCATACGCCAGTCTATACCAATGAAATTCCAGAAGATGTCCGGACATCCGGCGAAGCGGACATTTCAGGCGATCCGCATCGAGCTCAACCATGAGCTGGAAGTTCTGAAGGACTCTCTGGATGATATGATCGATCTGCTAAATCCGGGAGGAAGGATCTGTATCATTACCTTCCACTCATTGGAGGACAGGATTGTTAAGGCGGCTTTTCGGAAAAATGAGAACCCCTGCACCTGTCCAAGTGATTTTCCTGTGTGTGTATGCGGGAAAGTATCAAAGGGGAGTATTATAACCAGAAAGCCAATTCTGCCAAGTGAGGAAGAAATGGAGACAAACAGCCGTTCCAAGAGCGCGAAGCTGCGGATCTTTGAACGGTGTTAGCTGGGGAAAGGGGTGACGTACATGGCAGCAAGAACAGCAGTAAGAAGATATAGTTCTGTCCGGAGCGGACAGGCCTATGTATATGGAAATACTGTGCCCAAGCCGGTCCAGGAGCCGGAAAGACGCAGGAGAAGAACACAGGAAGTCAGCCGCCAGGTACGGAACAACCAGAAGAGAGCCCTTCGGGTAAGCGCCGGATATGTGGTATTTCTGACGGTGGCCGCGCTTCTTGTGCTGATCGTCTGCGTTGGGTACGTAAGACTTCAGGCGAAGATCACTGATACATCCAAGAATCTGACTGCGATGCAGGAAGAACTGGCCAATCTCCGGGAGGAAAATGATACCCGGTACAACACGGTGATGGACTCTGTCAATGTGGAAGAGATCAAGGAGAAAGCCCAGAAGGATTTGGGAATGGTGTATGCCGCGCCAGGTCAGGTGGTGGAGTACGAGAGCCCTTCTGCGGATTATGTAAAGCAGTATGAGAATATTCCTGAGGACGGGGTGCTGGCCCGTTCAGACACAACTCATTAAGCAGGTAGAACAGCATGGTAAGAAAGAGAAAAGATCCATTTCGGAAAAAAATAAATAAACCAATCCAAAAAAAGCTGGTAGGCGCCTTTATGATCGCGATACTGGCTTTTGCAGTTTTGGTGATCCGGGTTACTTATATCAATGCCTCCAAGGGAGAGGAGTATACCAAAGTAGTTCTGGATCAGCAGCAGTATGACAGCCGGGTGATCCCATTTAAGCGGGGAGATATCACGGACCGGAACGGAACGAAGCTGGCGTCCAGCGAGCGGGTTTATAATGTGATCCTGGATGTGAAGGCGATGCTGGACAAAGAAAAATATGCAGAACCAACTATCCAGGTGCTGCAGGAGTGTTTTGAGATCGATGAGGAGACGGTGCGCGGTCTGATAGAAGAAAAGCCTTCCAGCCGGTATGAGATCCTGAAGAAAAATGTGGATTATAATACTGCCCGGAAGTTTCAGGAGATCGATGAGGATGATGAGAACTATCCCAATGTAAAAGGAGTGTGGCTGGAGGAGGACTATATCCGGACCTATCCTTATGAGACCCTGGCCTGTGATGTGATCGGTTTTACTTCTGATGGAAATGTGGGGACCAACGGGATCGAAGCTTCCTATAATTCTATTCTCAACGGCACAGACGGCAGGGAATACGGTTATCAGGACGAGAGCGCGTCTCTTGAGCGTACGGTAAAAGAACCGGAGAGCGGGAATACGGTGGTGTCTACCATCGACCTGCAGGTTCAGAGTGTAGTGGAGAAGTATGTTCTGGAATTTAACGAAGAACATAAGAATCAGGCAAGAACCGGGGAAGGAAGCGCCAATACGGCTGTGATGGTGATGAATCCCCAGAACGGGGAGATCCTGGCGGAAGCCTCTTACCCCAATTACAATCTGAACAGTCCCAGAGATCTGACAAAATACTATACGCAAGAAGAAATTGACGCAATGGACAGCGAAGGAAAGTCAGAGGCCCTGAATACACTTTGGAATAATTTCTGCGTCAATCAGGTATATGAGCCGGGATCTACATTTAAGCCTTTTACCGTTTCAGCAGGTCTGGAGCTGGGGAAACTGACGGGAGATGAGACTTATTACTGCGGCGGAATGCTTCATGTGGGAGATTATGATATCCACTGTAACAACAGGAACGGCCACGGGACTCAGACTCTGCAGCAGGCCATTGAGAATTCCTGCAACGTGGCGCTGATGGAGATCGGTCAGGATCTGGGAGTGGAAGACTTTACCCGTTATCAGGAAGAGTTTGGCTTTGGAAAACAGACAGGCATCGACCTGCCGGGAGAGCAGGAGGGTGTCCTGTACACGGAAGAGAACATGGATGTTACCAGTCTGGCTACCAATGCGTTTGGGCAGAACTTTGATGTGACTATGACCCAGATGGCGGCAGGTTTCTGCTCTCTTATCAACGGAGGAGAGTATTATCAGCCCCATGTGGTGAAGCAGATCCAGGATGAAAATGGAAATGTGACAGAGAATAAGGATCCGGTGCTGATTGGCAGAACGGTTTCAGAGGAGACCAGTGAGATCATCAGGGATTATATGTACAGCGTTGTGGAAGAAGGAACCGGCGCTTCAGCAGCGGTGGAAGGATATGACATCGGCGGAAAGACAGGAACCGCTGAGAAGCACCCGCGAGGGAAAGGGAATTACCTGGTTTCCTTCATCGGATACGCGCCTCAGGAAAATCCGCAGGTGATGGTGTATGTGGTGATCGACGAGCCCAATGCCTCGATCCAGTCCAACAGTGGCTTCGCTACAGCCATGGCGGCGGACATCATGGAGGAGATCCTGCCCTACCTGGGAGTGGAGAAGATCCAGGAAGAGGAGTAAAGAATAACCTTGTGAAAGCCATAATAAAATTGTAGAAAAGGCTTTCACGAGGTTTTTTTATGAAAAACAGAACCTATAACAGGAAAAAGCTGCTGGTGGTCTTCGGGCTGGCTGTGATCGTCCTTTTTCTTCTGGCCGGCCGTCTTGTCTATCTGATGGTATTTGAGGCCGGATATTATCAGGAGAAAGCGCAGGCGCTTCACGAGCGGGAGCGGGAGATCAAGGCAAAAAGAGGGGAGATCATTGACCGGAACGGCACGGTCCTTGCCACCAACCGGACGGTGTGTACCATCTCGGTGATCCACAGCCAGGTGACGGATCCGGAGAAAGTGATCCAGACGTTGTCCGGGGAGTTAGGGCTTCCGGAGGAAGAAGTGCGCGAAAAGGTGGAGAAGGTGTCTTCCCGGGAGCGGATCCAGGCAAATGTGGACAAAGAGGTGGGGGACCGGATCCGGAATATGGGGCTTGACGGAGTGAAGGTGGATGAGGATTTTAAGCGTTATTATCCGTACGGGGAACTGGCATCCAAGGTGCTGGGATTCACCGGCGGGGACAACCAGGGGATCATCGGGCTGGAGGTGAGGTATGAAGAATATCTGAAAGGAGAGAACGGCACCATCCTGACCACAACGGACGCCAGGGGAATTGAATTGGAAGGAGTGGCGGAAGACCGGGTGGAGCCGGTTCCCGGCCATACCCTCCAGATCAGTCTGGATTACAATCTTCAGACTTATGCCCAGCAGATGGCAGAGAAGGTGCTGGAGGAAAAGAAGGCCCAGAAGGTGGCTGTTCTCCTGATGAATCCCCAAAACGGGGAGATCCTTGCCATGGTCAATGTGCCTGAATTTGACCTTAACGAGCCCTTCCGGCTCAATACCGGAACCGGGGAAGACCTGACGGACGAGGAACTCCAGGACGCGTTAAACCAGATGTGGCGCAACGGCTGTATCAACGATACCTACGAGCCGGGATCCACCTTTAAGATCATCACGGCTTCCGCCTGTCTGGAGGAGGGGGTGGTGGATCTTAAGGATACCTTTACCTGTCCCGGCTACCGGATCGTGGAGGATCGGAAGATCCGCTGCCACAAGGTGGGCGGCCACGGGGCGGAAACCTTTGTGGAGGGGATAGAGAATTCCTGCAATCCGGTGTTCATTGAGATCGGTCTTAGGCTGGGAACAGAGAATTTCTATAAATATTTCCGACAGTTCGGACTGATGGGGACGACCGGGGTGGATCTGCCCGGAGAGGCAGGCACTATCATGCATAAGCCGGAAAATGTGGGCCAGGTGGAACTTGCCACCATGAGTTTTGGCCAGTCTTTCCAGGTGACGCCCATCCAGATGGCGGCCACAGTCAGTTCCCTTGTCAACGGCGGCACCCGGGTAACACCCCACTTCGGGGTCCGGGTCCTGGACGAAGAGGGAGAGGAACTGAAGGAATTCCAGTATCAGGAGAAGGAGCGCATTGTTTCCAGGGAGACGTCCCGTACCATGCAGAGCCTCCTGGAAGGGGTGGTGTCCCAGGGATCCGGCAAAAACGCCTATCTGGAGGGATATCACATTGGCGGGAAGACCGCCACATCCCAGACCCTCCCAAGAAGCGCCAACCGGTATATTTCTTCTTTCATCGGTTTCGCGCCGGCCGACGACCCGCAGATCCTGGGGATGTGCGTGATCTACGACCCTCAGGGAGTCTACTACGGAGGGACCATCGCAGCGCCGGTGATCGGGGACATTTTCCATAATATATTCCCCTATCTTGGCATTGAAAAAGAATAGAAAATGAAGTATACTATGTAAGATTGGAAGAAGACAAACAAAAGATATAAGAGGTGTGTTATGGATTATATGATATTTCTGCCAGTTTTGATCGCGTTCGCGATCAGCGTGATCCTGGGACCGGTGATCATTCCGATCCTGCGGAGGCTGAAAATGGGCCAGACAGAGCGGGAGGACGGAGTGAAGTCCCACCTGAAGAAGGCGGGAACGCCTACCATGGGCGGGGTGATCATCCTTTTGAGCGTAGTGGTCACATCCCTTCTTTATCTCAGGGATTACCCCAAGATCATTCCCATTCTTTTTGTTACTCTGGGATTTGGGCTGATCGGTTTCCTGGACGATTATCTGAAAGTGGTGATGAAGCGCTCCGACGGGCTGTATCCGAAGCAGAAAATGGCGCTGCAGATCGTGGTGACCGCCATCTTCGCATTCTATCTGATCCGGTTTACGGATGTGTCCCTGGCGATGCTGATCCCCTTTACCGGCGGGAAATATCTGGATATTGGCTGGCTTGCGGTTCCCTTGTTGTTCTTTGCTGTGATCGGGACCGTGAACGGTGTGAATTTTACAGATGGACTGGATGGCCTGGCCTCCAGTGTGACAGTGCTTGTGGCAACTTTCTTCACGGTTGTGGCCATCGGTACCAAAAGCGGCATCGAGCCCATTACCTGCGCGGTGGTGGGAGCTCTGCTTGGATTCTTGTTGTTTAACGTCTATCCGGCCAGTGTCTTTATGGGAGATACCGGCTCCCTGGCGCTTGGAGGATTTGTGGCCTCTACGGCTTACATGCTGCAGATGCCCATCTTCATCCTGATTGTGGGGCTTATTTATCTGGTAGAGGTGCTGTCCGTGATGATCCAGGTGACCTATTTCAAAAAGACCGGCGGAAAGCGGATCTTTAAGATGGCGCCTATCCACCATCACTTTGAGCTGTGCGGATGGTCGGAGACCCGGGTGGTGGCCGTGTTTTCCATTATCACGGCACTTTTGTGCCTGATCGCGCTGATGGCGATGTAAGAGAAAGAAGGACAGGAACAATGTTGGATGTAAAAGAAAAACAGGTACTGGTATTTGGTTCCGGGATCAGCGGGACCGCGGCGGTCCGCCTTCTGGAGAAGGAAGGAGCAGAAGTGATCCTCTACGACGGCAATGAGAGGCTGGATCCGGAGAAGGTGAAGGAGCAGCTGGGAGAAGGAAGCCGGGCAAGAATCGTGCTGGGGGCATTCCCCGAGGAGCTTCTTGAGACGCTGGATCTTCTGATCTTAAGCCCCGGCGTCCCCACAGATCTTCCGATGGTGGAAGCCATAGCTTCCAGAGGGATCCCGGTCACCGGAGAGGTGGAGCTTGCCTATTCCTATGGAAAAGGAGATGTGCTGGCTATCACAGGGACCAACGGAAAGACTACAACGACAACACTGCTTGGTGAGATCATGAAGCGTTACCAGGAGGATGTGTTCGTGGTGGGGAATATCGGCAATCCCTACACACTGGCGGCCATGGAGATGACAGAACACTCCATCGCTGTGGCGGAGATGAGCAGCTTCCAGCTGGAGACCATCCGGGAGTTTCACCCGAAGGTAAGCGCGATCCTGAATTTTACGCCGGATCATCTGAATCGCCACCACACCATGGAAGCCTATGTGGAGGCTAAGAAAAACATTGCCAGGAACCAGACAGAAGATGATTACTGTGTTCTCAATTACGAGGATGAGAGGACCCGGGAATTCGGAACTCAGGTGAAGGCCCAGGTTCTATATTTCAGCAGCCGGCATAAACTAGAGAGAGGCATCTATCTGGACCAGGGGTCCATTATCTATAAGAACCCGGAGGAAGTGAAACTCTGCGACGTGGAGGAACTGCAGATCCTGGGAACCCACAATTATGAAAATGTAATGGCCGCGGCGGGGATGGCCGCTGTCTACGGGGTGCCCATGGAGGTGATCCGGGAGGCAGTGCTTGCATTTAAGGGTGTGGAGCACCGGATCGAATTTGTGGCGGAGAAACAGGATGTGGCCTATTACAATGATTCCAAGGGGACCAATCCGGACGCTGCCATCAAGGCGATCCAGGCCATGAACCGGCCCACGGTGCTGCTGGGGGGCGGATATGACAAGGATTCGGAATATACCCAGTGGATCCAGGCTTTTGACGGCAAGGTGAAGAAGCTGATCCTTATGGGAGAGACCCGGGAGAAGATCGCGAAAGACGCGGAAAAATGCGGTTTCCATGACTATGTGATGGCTGATGGATTTGAGGAGGCGGTTCGCCTGGCGGCCAGGACGGCACAGCCGGGAGACGCGGTCCTTCTGTCCCCGGCCTGCGCAAGCTGGGATATGTTTCCCAATTATGAGGTACGTGGAGAGAAATTCAAAGAGATTGTAAATTCCTTATAAGGAGTGTAGGTAAGATTGACACAGCCAAGGAAGAGGAAGTATGATCTGACCCTTCTTGCCGTACTTCTGGCGCTTCTGGTCTTTGGACTTATTATTCTCTACAGCACCAGCGCCTATAACGGAGAAGTGAAGTTCCACGACTCTTTTTACTACCTGAAGAAGCAGGTATTTGCCACGCTGCTGGGGATCCTGGGGATGTACCTGGCGGCGCGCACGGACTACCATCTCTGGAAATATGCGGCCCTGCCGGGATATCTGGCGGCGATCCTGCTTTCCGTGGCGGTCCTTTTCATAGGGGAAGAGTACAACGGCTCCAAAAGATGGCTTTCTTTTGGGCCGTTTTCTTTTCAGCCTTCTGAGTTTGCCAAGGTGGCGGTGATCCTTTTTTTGGCCTGGCTGGTGACCAGAAGCGGCAGGAAGATGGGGAGCATGAAGGGCCTTCTTGGCGTCATGGTTTCCATCCTGCCAATCGTAGGCCTTGTAGGGGCAAGCAATTTAAGCACCGCTATCATCATCCTGGGGATCGGAGTGATCCTTGTGTTCGTGGCAAGCCCCAGATATACGCCTTTTCTTCTGATGGGCGCGGTGGGAGCGGGATTTATGGCAGTGTTTCTGGCCCTGGAGAGCTACCGGCTGGAGCGTCTTTTGATCTGGCGCAATCCAGAGGCTTATGAGAAGGGATACCAGACCCTCCAGGGGCTTTATGCCATCGGTTCCGGAGGACTTTTTGGCCGGGGGCTGGGAGAGAGTGTGCAGAAGCTGGGATTTGTGCCGGAGGCTCAGAACGATATGATCTTCTCCATCATCTGCGAGGAGTTGGGGTTGTTTGGAGCAGGGATCCTGCTTTTTCTGTTTCTGGCGCTGATCTGGCGTTTTTTCGTGATCGCCTCCCGGGCGCCGGATCTTTTCGGAGCCTTGATCGCGGCGGGAGCCATGGCTCACATGATGATCCAGGTGATCCTGAATATCGGGGTGGTGACCAACACCATTCCCAACACCGGCATCACCCTTCCTTTTATCAGTTACGGAGGCACTTCGATCGTGTTCCTCCTGCTGGAAATGGGGGTTGTGTTAAGCGTGTCATCAATGGTAGAATAAAGCCAGAGCAACAAAGAGAGGAGTATCTATGGGTACAAAAGAACATCTGGAAGAACAGCCCAGGAGAAGGCGCAGGAAGAAAAGCCACAGGGTGTATGCCTTTTTTGTTATCGTCCTGGGGTTTGCCATCATCGTGCTGGCGCTGCTTTTGCTTTTTCATGTGCAGAAGATCGAAATTGAAGGAAATGAGTACTGCGGGGACAAGGAGATCGTGGAGGCAGTACAGAATGACAGATTTTCAACCAATTCTCTTTATGTGGCAGGAAAATATTTTCTGGGAAAAGGAGAGAAACCGGCCTGCTTGGACAGCATAAAGGTGGGTTTGAAAGCGCCCTGGATCCTGGATGTGAGGGTAGAAGAGAAACCGATCGTAGGTTATGTCTATGCAGACCAGGATTATGCCTATTTCGACAGGGATGGAATGGTGGTCAAGAAAGATCCGGAATATATTGAGGGCGTTCCCAGGGTAGAGGGGATCGAAGTGAAAGAAGTTGCGCTGTATCAGCGGCTGCAGAGTGAGAATACTCAGATTTTTGAGGAGATCCTGGAAGCATCGGACGAATTAAAAAAGAATGAACTGACTATGGAGAAGATTGTCTGTCAGGACAGCAGGATCTATCTTTTTGTGGGGCAGGTGTGCATAAGCCTGGGAAATCACGTGACTCCGGAGAAGATGGCGCAGATCCCGCCTATCCTGGAGAAACTTGAGGGAAAGGAAGGAACGTTGCATCTGGAGAGTTATTCCGGGAGCCAGGAGACGATAACTTTTGATGTAGGGGAGTTCCCGGAGGGGATTTCGGAAGAAAATTCAGAAGAAAAATAAGAAAAATCCCTGAATTCTATTGATATTTTATACAAAAGTCTATATTATAGACTATATATGGCAAAGTGTATTTTTACACCTTGTATATGGGATGTATAAATAAATAAGGATAACAAAGGAGGAGAAACCCTTGCTAGAGATTAAGACAAACGAATCAGAAGCGGCGGCGAAAATTATTGTTTGCGGAGTGGGAGGCGGCGGAAACAACGCAGTCAACCGCATGATCGACGAGCAGATCGCCGGCGTGGAATTTATCGCGATTAATACAGATAAACAGGCACTTCAGTTATGTAAGGCCCCCACGCTTATGCAGATCGGGGACAAGATCACCAAGGGACTTGGCGCGGGAGCCAGGCCGGAGGTAGGCGAGAAAGCCGCGGAGGAAAGCGCGGAGGAGATCTCCGCAGCGCTCAAAGGGGCGGATATGGTGTTCGTCACCTGTGGTATGGGCGGCGGAACCGGAACCGGAGCCACACCGGTGGTTGCCCGGATCGCCAAGGAGCAGGGAGCTCTGACGGTAGGAGTTGTGACAAAGCCCTTCCGTTTTGAGTCCAAGACCCGTATGAACAACGCACTTGCAGGGATTGAAAAGCTGAAAGAAAATGTAGACACTCTGATCGTTATCCCGAATGATAAATTGCTTGAAGTGGTAGACAGACGTACTACCATGCCGGAGGCTCTGAAAAAGGCGGACGAGGTCCTGCAGCAGGGTATTCAGGGCATTACAGACCTGATCAACGTACCATCTCTTATCAACCTTGACTTCGCGGATGTCCAGACGGTTATGACCGACAAGGGAATCGCTCACATCGGTATTGGACAGGGCCGCGGTGATGACAAGGCGCTTGAGGCGGTAAAACAGGCTGTTGCCAGTCCGCTGCTTGAGACCACTATCGCCGGCGCGTCTCATGTGATCATCAATGTATCCGGAGATATTACCCTGATGGATGCTTCTGACGCGGCAGAGTACGTACAGGATCTGGCCGGAGAGGACGCCAACATTATCTTTGGCGCTATGTATGATGATTCCAGAGCAGATGAAGCTACGATCACCGTGATCGCCACCGGCCTTCACAATGTAGGCGGCAGCGCATCCAAGCTGAAGTCCAGACTGGAACACCCAAGGAATGTTTCCCCGGCGCCTCAGTCTACCTATGAGAGACCTGCCACAGCCCAGCACAGCGCAGCGCCTGTAAGGACTCCGCAGCTGGATATCGGGCTTGCTACCGGAAGGAGCAGTTCCGGAAGCAATGTAACAAGAAAAGCTCCCGGCGGGACCGCGCCATCTCTGGAGACGCCAAGAACGCCTACCAGCAAGGTGAAAGAGCAGTCCATTAAGATCCCGGATTTCTTTAAGAAGTAAGATAAGACCTTTTGGGGCCAGAACAGGAAAACCTGTTCTGGCCCTTTTTCTGTCGAAAAAAATCTTTTTCGTCCTTCCATCATATGACAAAATCTTTTTCTTCCCTTTCGTATAATAAGTCTTGCCCAAATACCTAATCGATTTCGTATGCAAGGAGAAAGAAGGCAGGATGTGTACTATGAACTATACATAGATGTGTTTTTTCTTGTGAATTTCATGATGGACGCCATTCTTCTGGAGATCCTCCGGAAGATCCTGGGATGTCCGGTCTCCCACGGCAGAGTGCTTCTGGGGGCCGGGGCGGGGGCTTTCGGGACCTGCGTTGTCCTGTGCCTGCCGGTCCCGTATGGGTTCGTCAGGATCGTCGCAAGCCATGGGCTTATCAATCTTATTATGCTGAAAACAGGATTTGGGATCCGGTGGGGCCGGGAGATGGCCAAAGCGTTTCTGCTGTTGTATATCAGCGGATTCCTGATGGGAGGGATCTTAAGCGTATTTCGTCCTTATCTTAGAACGGCAGGGCTTTTCTTTGCCTTCGCAGTGATCAGTTACTACGGGGCCCTTGGGGTCTGGAAGCTTCTTGGGGCTCTGGCGGGACGGGAGAAAACCCGCCGGGAGGTGCTTCTCTTCCGGGGAGGGAAGAGCTGCCGGGTGCGGGCTATTGTGGACACCGGCAATACCCTGCGGGATTCCGTTACCGGGAAACCGGTGTGCGTCATCGACCAGAAGACCGCTGATGCACTGGGGCTTTTTGAGAAGCCGGAGGGTTTGCGTTTCCTGCCTTACCACTCGGTGGGGCGCCGGGAAGGCGTTCTGCCTGCGTTCCCGCTGGATAAGATGGAATTTCCGGGGAATCCGGTCCGGGTGGTGGAACGCCCCCTGGTGGCGGTTTGCCAGGAGATTTCCCAGGACGATCATCAGATGCTCCTGAATCCTGATGTTTTATAGGAGGAAAAGAAATGATCATAAAAGTAGCGGTACCTCATCAATTTAAACTCAGAGTGATCCCGGATTTCCGGACGTTGTTTTTCCCGGATAAGAAGGATATCCACTATATCGGGGGAGCAGAGATCCTTCCCGCGCCTCTTGACACGGAGGAGGAGGCCCGGCAGATCGCAAGACTTGGGGGCGAGGAGGAGGAGACGGCCAAAAAGATGTTGATCGAGCACAATCTGCGGCTGGTGGTCTATATCGCCAAGAAGTTCGACAACACTGGGGTGGGGGTGGAGGATCTGATCTCCATTGGGACCATCGGGCTTATCAAGGCCATCAATACCTTTGATCCGTCAAAGAAGATCAAGCTTGCCACCTATGCCTCCCGGTGCATTGAAAATGAGATCCTGATGTATTTAAGGAGGAACAGCAAGACCCGGATGGAGGTGTCTATCGATGAGCCACTGAATGTGGACTGGGATGGGAATGAACTACTTCTTTCGGATATCCTGGGGACAGAGGAGGACACTATTTACCGGGATCTGGAGTCGGAGGCAGAGCGAAAGCTTCTGGTGCGGGCCATCCAGAGGCTGGGAAGGAGAGAGCGGGCCATCATAAAGATGCGCTTTGGCCTGGGGACCCCGGACGGGGAGGAGAAGACCCAGAAGGAAGTGGCGGATATGCTGGGAATCTCTCAGTCTTATATCTCCCGGCTGGAGAAGAAGATCATGCAGAGGCTGCGCCGGGAAATGGTAAAGTATTCATAGCCATCCGGGGGAAAAGGTGCTACAATGAAGAAAAGAAAGGGGCGTTGCGTATGAAACTTTTTTTTATTGGAGCAGACCATGAAGTGACCGGAAGCTGCCATATGATCGAAGCCTGCGGGAAGCATATCCTGGTGGACTGCGGGATGGAACAGGGACCGGATCTCTACGAGAACCAGGAGATCCCGGTGAAGGCGTCGGATATCGATTATGTTCTTCTCACCCATGCCCATATCGACCATTCCGGCAAGATCCCCATGCTTTGCAAGGAAGGATTCCAGGGAGATATCGTCACCACATTTGCCACGTCGGATCTGTGCAGTATTATGCTTCGTGACAGCGCCCATATCCAGGAATTTGAGGCCCAGTGGCGGAACCGGAAGGCGCTGCGAAGCGGAGCGCCTCTGTATGAGCCCCTGTATACCATGGAACACGCGGAGGCAGCCATCAAGCTTCTGTACCCCTGCGATTACGGACAGAAGATCCGGCTGTGTGAGGGCATTGAGGTGCGGTTTACCGATGTAGGCCATCTCCTTGGCTCGGCCGCCATCGAGGTGTGGATCACCGAGGACGGGGTGTCGAAGAAGATGGTATTCTCCGGAGACGTGGGGAATCTGGATCAGCCTATCATTAAGGATCCCTCCCCGGTACAGGAGGCGGATTATATTGTGATCGAGTCCACCTACGGGGACCGGCTCCACGGCACGGAGCGGCCGGACTATGTGGGAGATTTAACCCGGATCCTGAGGGAGACCTTCGACCGGGGCGGCAACCTGGTGATCCCTTCCTTCGCGGTAGGACGGACCCAGGAGCTTCTCTATTTCTTCCGGGAGATCAAGGAGAAGAGACTGCTTCCCCAGTATCAGAATTTTGAAGTATATGTGGACAGTCCGCTGGCCATTGAGGCAACCAATGTGTTCAATAAGAATGTAAAGTCTTGTTTTGACGAGGAGGCGCTTTCCCTGGTGGAGCAGGGGATCAACCCGCTGATCTTCCCGGGGCTTCGCACCACCATCACCTCCGATGAGTCCAAGATGATCAATCTTGACGAGAAGCCCAAGGTGATCCTCTCTGCCTCCGGCATGTGTGAGGCCGGCCGGATCCGGCACCATCTGAAGCACAACCTGTGGCGGAAGGAGAGTACCATCTGCTTCGTAGGCTATCAGGCGGTGGGGACATTGGGACGGAAACTGATCGAAGGAGCGGAGGCGGTGAAGCTCTTTGGCGAGACGGTGGAGGTAAACGCCCAGATCGAAACGCTCCAGGGGATCAGCGGACATGCGGACAAAAATGGATTGCTGGGATGGCTGGAAGGGTTCCAGAAGGCGCCGGACCATGTGTTCGTGGTACACGGAGAGGATACGGTGACTGATCACTTCGCCCAGGCGGTGACCGAGCGGTTTGGCTGGCCTGCCTTCGCACCCTATTCCGGCGGCTGTGTGGATCTTGCCACAGGAGAGATCCTCTCAGAAGGGATCCGGGAGCCCAAGCGGGAAGCCAAGCCTGCCCGCACAAAGAAGCGGGAAGTCTTCGAACGTGTTGTGGCCGCTGCCAAACGGCTTCTGCAGGTGGTTTATAAGAATGAAGGTCTGGCAAATAAGGAACTGGTGAAGTTTGAGTCCCAGATCCAGAACCTGGCGGATAAGTGGGACCGGGAGGATTAAGAGAATAAAAATGGAGGGAGCATATCAAAATGCTCCCTCCTGTTATTTTGCGGTTTTTTACATGTCTGCGTGCAGTTCCCCGATATTCAGGGCGTAGTCGCCGATCCGTTCGAAATCGGTGAGAAGCTCGGAGAACAGAATGCCGGACTCGGCCTTGCAGTCTCCTTTCTTGGCACGTTTGATCTGACGCTTCCGGTATTTCTTCTCCATGTCGTCCATCAGGAATTCGTATTTGGAGATGGTCTCCAGCTGGGCGGCAGGTGTGGTGGCGTCTGTAAAGTCGATGACATCCAGGATGTTCATGCTGACCTGTTTCATCTTCTTGATCTCGGTGCGGGCGTCGTCTGAGAAAGAGATGTCCCATTTCTTCATGTTCCTGGTATATTCCGCAATGTTCATGGCGTGGTCGCCGATGCGCTCAATGTTGCTGAGGGCAAGGTAGTAGTTGTTGATACGGCGGGTGTCAGCCTCTGACATTTCCACGGACATAAGGCGGACGATATACCTGGATATTTCTGTATTCAGATAGTCGATGTATTCCTCTGTCTCTTCGATCTCGTCCAGAGAAGCACCTTCTCCCTTCAGGAGGGCGTTATAGCTGGCTTCTACATTTGCCTTTACCTTCTCGATCATCCGGGTTACCTCACGCTGGATCTGGGAGATGACCAGAGTAGCGTGGCCAACCGGATAGTTGCTCTCGAAAGGCACGATGTATTTGAGATGCTGGACCTGTTCGGTTTCTTCCGGGCTCTCCGGCAGGATCTTGGTGGCCAGTTTGGCCATATAAGTGCCGAATGGAAGGAGAAGCAGGGTGGTAATGATGTTGAACGTGGTGTGCACGTTGGCGATCTGAGCCACCGGATCTGAAGTTATGCCTTCCATAATGGAGACAAACGGGGTCGTCAGGCTGATGATGGTAAAGATAATGGTTCCGATGATATTGAACATCAGGTGGATGATGGTAGTCCGCTTGGCATTGGGCCGTGTGCCGATAGCGGCCAGCACTGCGGTGATACAGGTACCGATGTTCTGTCCGAACAGGATGAACACTGCGCTTGACAGGGGGATCATCCCTGTGGAGGCCAGGGCCTGCAGGATACCAACGGACGCGGAGGAGGATTGGATCAGAGCGGTGAAGATGGCTCCGATGGCGATCCCCATCAGCGGATTCTTAAAGGTGGTCATAAAGTTGATGAAGGTGGCTGAATCCTGGAGAGGCGCCATGGCGTCTCCCATCATATCCATACCGATGAACAGCACACCCAGTCCGGCGAAGATGGAACTGATATGCCGGACCTTTTCATTTTTGACAAACATGATACAGGCAACGCCAAGGAAGGCGATGAGAGGAGCGATGGCTCCGATGTCCAGGGCGATCAGCTGACCGGTGATGGTGGTACCGATGTTGGCGCCCATGATGACCCAGACTGCCTGGTTCAGAGTCATAAGACCGGTGTTTACAAAGCCTACTACCATGACGGTGGTGGCGGAGGAGGACTGGATCACGGCGGTGATGATGGCGCCTACCAGTACACCCTTGATCCGGTTGGAGGTCAGTTTCTCCAGGATCTGCTTCATCTTGTTTCCTGCAGCCGTCTCCAGGCCGTTGCTCATCATCTGCATTCCATAGAGGAAGAGGGCCAGGCCGCCGAGCAACATCAGGATGTCTGTTGTTTTCATGTGAGGATTCTCCTTTAGATTTTTGAAATATTTTACATGATCGTTACAAAACCTTAACAATTATAGCATGGAGTTTTCGCAGTTGCAATCATTTGTCAAGGGCTAAAACTTTTTTTATTTTCGGGGGCGGGGAATAAGCAAAATGCATCTGGAGAAAATTTTTACTAGACAGAAAATCTGGACAACATCTGGTAAGGAGGTTCTTGGGATGGCACAGGGAAAAGTTGAGATATGCGGGGTAAATACGGCCAGCCTTCCGGTGCTGGGGGAGGAAGAAAAGGAAGCGCTGTTCGCCCGGATCAAAGAGGGGGACCAGGAGGCGAAAGAAGAGTACATCAAAGGAAACCTGCGGCTGGTGCTCAGCGTGATCAAGCGTTTTGGCGCCAGCGGGGAGAACCCGGACGATCTCTTCCAGATCGGCTGTATCGGGCTTATCAAGGCGGTAAATAATTTTAACACAGAACTGGACGTAAAGTTCAGCACCTACGCGGTTCCTATGATCATCGGGGAGATCCGCCGCTATATGCGGGACAATAATTCCATCCGGGTGAGCCGGTCCCTGCGGGATACGGCATACAAGGCCATCTACGCCAAAGAAAATTACGTCCGCCGGAACTTAAAGGAGCCCACGGTGCAGGAGATCGCGGATGAGATCGGCATTTCCAAGGAGGATATCGTCTTCGCCCTGGACGCCATCCAGGCGCCCATGAGTCTGCAGGAGCCAGTCTATAACGACGGGGGCGATGCGCTCTATGTGATGGACCAGGTGAGCGATACAAAGAACCGGGAAGAAAAGTGGGTGGAGAAGCTTTCCCTGGAAGCGGCCATGGACCACCTGGATGAACGGGAGCGGCACATCATCCGGCTGCGGTTCTTCGAGGGGAAGACCCAGATGGAGGTGGCAGAGGAGATCAAGATCTCCCAGGCCCAGGTGAGCCGCCTGGAGAAAAACGCCCTGCGGATCATGCGCCAGTATCTCAAGTAGGGACAGGGTATTTTCAATCTGGGACGTGGTATTTTCGAAAATACCACGTCCCCAATTGATGCTTGAATTTTGATCTGGTTCATACTATCATGGGTGCATGGAGGGATTTGACATGACGAGAGCTTTTATTTTTGATCTGGACGGAACCCTTGCTGATACGCTGGAATCGCTGGTCTTCTCGGTGAAGGCCACGCTGCGGGAGATGGGTCTTGATGAGATCACAGACGAACAGTGCAGACATTTTGTGGGGAACGGGGCCAGATACCTGATGGACCACGCTATCCGCGCCGCGGGAGACCCGGAGGGAGAGCGGCTGGATGAGGCCATGGAGGTCTATGGACGTATATTTGATAAGAACTGTACATATCATGTAACACCTTACGCCGGAATGGAGGATGTGCTGCATAGATTGAAGGAGAAGGGGATCCGCCTGGCGGTCCTCTCCAATAAGCCGCACAGGCAGACGGTGAAGGTGGTGGAAGCGGTCTTTGGAAAGGAGCTTTTCGACTGCGCCCAGGGGCAGCAGGAGGGCGTGAAGCGCAAACCTGACCCGGCGGGGATCTACCGGATTCTGGAGAAGCTGGGGGTATCGGTGGAAGACTGCGTGTATGTGGGAGACTCTGAGGTGGATCTGGAGACCGGGAAACGGGCCGGTGTGCGCACTGTCTCTGTAGGCTGGGGATTCCGGACCCGGAAGGAGCTTGAGGACGCAGGAGCCGGAAGGATCCTGGAGCGGACGGAAGAACTGCTGGAATATGAGGAACCGTAAGAAAGGAGGGAACGCAGCATGTACGAGTATGATGAAGAATGCCTGAAAACATTCCTGGAACGCCAGTCTCAGCTGTTTGACGAGCCGGTGGCGGAAACTCTGGAGGAAGCGGAAGCCTTCCTTGAGGACTGTATGGCGGTGGTGGCGGACAGCCTGGAGGACGTCTGCCGGTTCTTCGAAGAGGAAGGGATGGATACGGAAGGAATGTCTCCGGAAGAAGTGGAGGAGGCTTCCGAGGTATTTCCTCTCTCTGACGGCCGTTATCTGATCGTGGAAGGATAAGGCGGAAAAAAAGGGAAAAAGAAAGCGTGGCAGTCCTGATATGGCAGGAACGTCACGCTTTTATTAATATCGTCAGTCGGATATCTGCCCTTTCTCAAGAGCCTCCCGGATGGCGTTCAGGATTACCTGGGAAGTGTAAGGATTCTCCTGGGAAAGGGTCACATTTTCCAGGGACTGCTGTTCATAGACCTGCTGCGCGATATTCTCGATCTCCGGCTGGATCAGAGGATACATGGCAGCGACCGTCTCATCCAGGTTGGAGAACCGGATGGAATTGATATGAGATTCATCTACGGTGACTTCCACCTCAAGCGCCGTGTTGTTCAGGGATATGGCAGAAGTGTAGACTCCGGGCACGTAGCGGGCCTCCTCCTTATGGGAGCTGTCCCTGCCGGGGCGGAACATGAACACAAGCAGCAGGATCAGCACAATAGCCAGAAGGGCGAATACCACGGTATAGATGATTTCTTTCATGTGCAGTACAATGATCTTGGTTCTGGAACTCATAGAGACCTCCTGTCTGATATCCTGGGAATCCCAGTTCATCTTCTATAATGTATGAAGAACCGGCGCAAATTATTCCTGCCGGTTTTTGCGTGACAAAGGGACGCATTTCCTGTAGAATGGATGAAGAGAAAATCAGGAAGGTGAAAGCAATATGTTTATCATAGCAGGACTTGGAAATCCGGGAGCGCGCTACCAGGGAACCAGGCATAACGCCGGGTTTTCTGTCATAGATGCCCTGGCGGACAAATACAATATCTCTGTAGACGGGAAGAAGGCAAGGGCTTATGTAGGAAAAGGGATCATTGCCGGCCAGAAGGTGATCCTGGCAAAGCCTCAGACTTATATGAATTTAAGTGGGGAGAGCATCCGGGGCCTGACGGATTACTATAAGATCGACGTGGAGCAGGAACTTCTGGTGATCTACGACGACATCAGCCTGGCGCCCGGCCAGATCCGGATCCGCAAGAAGGGAAGCGCGGGCGGCCATAACGGGATGAAAAATATCATTGCCCATCTGGGGGGACAGGTGTTCCCGCGGATCAAGGTGGGCGTGGGGGAAAAGCCCAGGAATTTCGACCTGGCGGACTATGTGCTCAGCCGTTTCTCCCCCCAGGATCAGGAGGCCATGGAAGAAGGATACGAGAAAGCAGTCCGGGCGGCGGAGATGATCCTGGCAGGAGAAGTGGACGGGGCGATGAATGAATATAACAGAAAAGTAAAACCGGGGGAGAATTAGCATGCAAGCCTTGATCGGGCCGCTTAAGGAACTGGCGGAATTTGAAGAGATCTGTAAAAAGAAAATGGACGGGCCGGGGATGCTCAAGATCACCGGCTGCGTCTCTTCCCAGAAAACCCATATGATGTACGCACTTGGCGATGGCTGTCCTTATAAAGTCATCGCCTGTTCCAGTGAGACAAAAGCAAAACAGGTCTATGAAGAATACCGTTTCCTTAGCGGGGAAACTTATCTGTACCCGGCCAAGGACCTTCTGTTCTACCAGGCGGATCTTCGGAACAAGGCGCTGGTGAAGGAGCGGATGGAGGTGCTCCAGGCGGTGATCACCCGCCCGTCTCTTACGGTGGTGACCAGTTTTGACGCTTTTATGGACGTCCTGCTTCCAAGAGAGGTGCTGGCAGACCGGGCCATACGGATCGGAGCGGACAGCACGGTGGATATGGCAGAGCTGGAGAGGAAGCTTGCAGGGATCGGCTACGACCGGGAAGCCCAGATCGAAGGCCCGGGCCAATTCGCCGTGCGGGGCGGGATCCTGGACGTCTATCCTTTGACGGCGGAGCTGCCGGTGCGGATCGAACTGTGGGGAGACGAGGTGGATTCCATCCGGTCCTTTGATGTGGAGACCCAGCGCTCCATTGAAAATCTGACGGAAGTGTGGATCTATCCGGCGGCGGAATTCCCGGGAGAAGGAGAGAAAGGAGTGTCCTTCCTGGATTATTTCCCGGTCAAAGATACCCTTTTATTCCTGGATGAACCGGTGCGTCTCCTGGAGAAGGGGCAGGCAGTGGAGGAAGAGTTCCTGGAAGCTCAGAAGCGGCGGGTGGAAAGTGGAATGGAGGTTACGGAAGAAGAGGCGCGGCTCTATACCACCCGGGAGCTTGCGGCCAGGATGGATGGGTACAGCAGTATCGGGATGTGCGCCCTGGAGATGGCGGGGAAAGGATTTGCCCAGCGGGGCTCTTATTCCATTCAGGCCAAAAGCGTCAATCCCTACAACAGCAGCTTCGATCTTCTGACCCGTGACTTAAAGCGGCTGAAACGAAACGGCTACCGGGTGGTGCTCTTGTCCGGCTCCCGGACCCGGGCCCGGCGTCTGGCGGAGGATCTGCGGGATTATAACTTAAGCAGCTATTACAGTGACGACCTGGATCGGGAAGTGCTTCCCGGGGAGCTTATGACGGCCTACGGCCACGTAGGGACCGGGTATGAATATCCGCTTCTGAAATTTACCGTGATCTCAGAGACGGATATCTTCGGCAAGGTAAAGAAAAAGCGCAGGCACAGGACTTACGAGGGGCGCAAGATCCAGGATTTTGCCCAGCTCAAACCCGGGGATTATGTGGTCCATGAGAACCACGGGCTGGGCATCTACCGGGGGATCGAGAAGATCCAGGTGGATAAGGTGGCCAAAGATTATATGAAGATCTCCTATGCTCAGGGCGGAAACCTCTATATCCCGGCCACCCAGCTGGATCTGATCCAGAAGTATGCCGGATCGGACGCCAGGAAGCCAAAACTCAACCGGCTGGGCACTCAGGAGTGGAATAAGACCAAGACCCGGGTGCGTGGCGCGGTAAGAGAGATCGCCAGAGACCTGGTGGAACTCTACGCGGCACGGCAGAACCAGGAAGGGTATGCTTATGGAGAGGATACGGTCTGGCAGAAGGAATTTGAAGAAATGTTTCCCTTTGAGGAGACAGAGGACCAGCTTCTGGCTATCCAGGCGGTGAAGCGGGATATGCAGAGCCACCGGATCATGGACCGGCTGATCTGCGGGGACGTGGGTTACGGGAAGACGGAGATCGCCATCCGGGCGGCTTTCAAGGCAGTCCAGGAGGATAAGCAGGTGGTGTATCTGGTGCCCACCACCATCCTTGCCCAGCAGCACTACAATACCTTCCTGCAGCGGATGAAAGACTTCCCCGTGCGGGTGGATCTTCTGTGCAGGTTCCGCACCAGCGCCCAGCAGAAGAAGACCATCGAAGACCTGAAGAAAGGGCTGGTGGACATTGTGATCGGCACCCACCGGGTCTTAAGTCAGGACGTGAAATTCAAGGACCTGGGGCTTCTGGTCATCGATGAAGAACAGCGCTTTGGGGTGCAGCACAAGGAGAAGATCAAGAAATTAAAGGAAAATGTGGACGTGATGACCCTGACGGCAACACCAATCCCCCGGACCCTCCATATGAGCCTGATCGGCATCCGGGACATGAGCGTGCTGGAGGAGGCGCCGGAGGACCGGCTCCCCATCCAGACCTATGTGATGGAGTACAATGAAGAGATGGTGCGGGAAGCCATCGAGCGGGAATGCGCAAGACAGGGACAGGTGTATTATGTATACAACCGGGTGGAGGACATCGGGGAAATGACCGCCCGCATCCAGAAACTGGTGCCGGAATATACGGTGGCCTACGCCCACGGCCAGATGAAGGAGCATGAGCTGGAACGGATCATGTACGATTTCATTGGCGGAGAGATCGATGTGCTGGTGTCCACCACCATCATTGAGACCGGGCTTGACATCTCCAATGTGAACACCATGATCATCCACGACGCGGACCGGATGGGGCTTTCCCAGCTCTATCAGCTGCGGGGCCGGGTGGGCCGATCCGGAAGGATGGCCTACGCTTTCCTTCTGTACCGCAGGGATAAGCTTCTAAAAGAAGTGGCAGAGAAACGTCTTGCCGCCATCCGAGAGTTTACCGACCTGGGTTCCGGATTCAAGATCGCCATGCGGGACCTGGAGATCCGGGGAGCGGGAAATCTCCTGGGAGCAGAGCAGCACGGCCATATGGAGGCAGTGGGATACGACCTGTACTGCAAGATGCTCAACGAGGCGGTGAAGCATCTGAAGGGAGAGATGGAAGAAGAAACTTACACTACCACCATGGACCTGGATGTGGACGCCTATATCCCGGATTCCTACATCCCCAATGAATACCAGAAGCTGGATATCTATAAAAGGATCGCGGCCATTGAGTCCCAGGAGGAAGTGGAGGATATGAAAGACGAGCTTCTGGATCGTTTCGGAGACATTCCCAGGAAAGTGGATACGCTGCTGGAGATCTCTCTTCTCAAGGCTCTGGCCCACAGCGCCTATGTGACGGCAGTGGAACAAAAAGGGGAGACCTATGAGTTCGTCATGTACGAGAAGGCCCCGGTGCTCCCGGAGCGGATCCCGGCCCTTATTGAGTCCTTCCGGGGAGAGTTGTCCTTCCGGGCGGATGCAGAGCATCCCGGCTTTACTTACCGGAAGAAGAGAAAAAGCAGCGCTGAGAAGAACGCAGACAGTCTGGAAATTGTGAAAAAAGTTTTAATTGGGATAAAAGGATTGATAGACCACTGAAAAAAGGCTATAATAAACAGGTTAGCAGGTACTAAGGAGGTTTTAGGTAATTATGAAAAAGAAGGCGGTTATCCTGTTTTTGTCAGCTATGCTTGCTGCGGGAAGCCTGACCGGGTGCGGATCTCTGGATGAGAGCGCGGTGGCGGTCAGCGTTAACGACAAGGAGCTGACAGCAGATGTGGCGAATTTCTACGCCAGATATATGCAGGCTCAGTATGAGACCTATTATGGCGCGTATCTGGGTGATGATATGTGGAATACCGAGGCGGAAGAGGGAGAGACTTATGAAGAATCGGTGAAGAACGCGGCAAAAGAGTCCCTGGAAATTATGCTGCTGTGTGAAGAGCATATGGGGGACTATGAAGTGTCGTTAAGCGACGGCGAGAAAGAAGAGATCTCGAAGACCGCCAAAGAATTTGCCGAGGACAATTCCCTGGAGGACAAGGAGAAGATCTCCGGCAGCGCTGAGACGGCAGAGCGGGTATTGACGCTGATGGCCATTCAGGGTAAGGTGCAGGAGGCTATCGAGGCAGGCGCGGATACGGAGGTCTCTGATGAAGAAGCTGCCCAGAAGGCAATGCAGTACGTATTCTTTTCCTATACTACTACCGATGATACCGGCGCATCCCAGGAATTGTCGGAGGAGGAGAAGGCGGCTGTGAAGGAGAACGCTCAGGCCTTTGTTCAGGCGGTGCAGGGCGGAGATGATTTTGCGACGGCTGCCACAGAGTACGGCGGAGAACTTTCTGACGCGACTTTTGATGCAGAGTCTGTTACCCCATCTGAGGAAGTGGTGGCTGCTGCGGATAGTCTGGAAGCAGGGGCGAACACGGACGTGATTGAGACAGATGCCGGCTGCTATGTGGCTAAAGTGACCAGCCTTCTTGATCAAGAAGCAACCGAAACCAAGAAAGCGCAGATCGTGGATGAGAGGAAAGCGCAGCTCTATCAGGATACCTGTGATGAATGGAGAGAAGAGGCGGATATCAAAGAGCACGACAGCGTGTGGAAGAAGATTGATTTCAATGATCTGAGTGTGACTATCAAACAGTCCTCCGAGGAGCCTTATGCGGATGAAGTCCAGACGGACGATCAGGCGGAGGCCCAGGAGAGTGCGGAGGAAACAGAATAGGATTTATGCAAAAAAGTCTGCGGTAATTTGCCGCAGACTTTTTTAATACAATTTACTGAAAAAGGCTTCCCAGGGTCTCGCTGACCAGCTTTCCGTCTGCCTTGCCCTTTACTTTGGGCATCAGCACTTTCATGATCCTGCCCTTATCCTTGGCGGTGGGAGCGTCGATGCCAAGCTCGGAGAGGGTGGCTGCGATCACATCCCGGATCTCGCCCTCGTCCATCAGCTTTGGCGCGTACTGCTCCAGCACCTGCAGGCGGCGGTTGCACTCTTCTATGATCTCCGGACGGTCCGCAGGGGTCATCTCCAGGGTCTCTTTGGTCTGTTTGATCTCTTTTAATACCACCTGGATCTCCTCTTCCTCTGTCAGGTCGGAACGCTTGTCAATGGCTTTATTCTTCAGGGCTGCCAGGAGCATGGAGAGCGTCTCCTTGGTCTCCTTCTCGCCGGCTTTCATGGCTTTTACCATATCGCTTCTTACTTCGTCGATCTTGCTCATAATGATATCCCTCCCGTTGGTTTTGCTGTTTCAATCTTAACAGAACAAGAAGGCATTTTCAATACTGTATAAATTTCCCTTTTTTTACAGATACTATACTGTGTCTGCCAAATATGACAAATGGAGGAACGATCTATGAAAGCAACAGGAATCGTCCGGAGGATCGACGACCTGGGACGGGTGGTGATCCCCAAGGAGATCCGGAGGACCTTAAGGATCCGGGAGGGGGATCCGCTGGAAATATTTACAGACCGGGAAGGGGAGATCATCCTGAAGAAATATTCTCCCATCGGGGAGCTCTCCGCCTTCGCGGGACAGTATGCGGAGAGCCTGTCCCAGACCATGGGCTGTCTGGTAGGGGTCTGCGATATGGACCAGGTGGTGGCGGCCTCCGGCGCCGGTAAAAAAGAACTGCAGGACCGGCTGATCAGCCGGCAGCTGGAGAAGGTGCTGGGAGAGAGAAGTTCTCTGCTGGCATGCGCAGGGGACAAGAAGTACACCCCCATTGTGAAGGACCAGGAAGAAACATATGCCTGCCAGGTGATCAGCCCCATCCTCTGCGAGGGGGATGTGATCGGCGGCGTGATCTTCCTTGTGAAAGACGGGAAGAAAAAGCTGGGGGAGGTGGAGCAGAAGATGGCCTCCTGCGCCGCCGCATTTCTGGGAAGACAGATGGAACAGTAGGAATATTCCAAGGGTCCGTCTCATACCTTGTGGTAGCAGACAAGGAGGGATGAGATGGAAAGACAAGTTGGCAAAAGTTCCCCGGTCATATGGGTGCTGAAGGCCCTGCTGGCGGCGTATCTGGTCACAGGGGCCCTTCTGGCGCTTCTGACGGCGCTTCTCTATAAACTGGAGCTGAACGAGAAGGCGGTGTCGGCGGCGATCGTGGCGATCTACGTGATCTCCACGCTGATCGGGGGGATCGCCATCGGAAAGATGGCGAAGGTAAGGAGATTCCTGTGGGGGATGGGCCTGGGGCTTTTGTATTTTGCCCTGCTCCTTCTGATCACCCTGGGGGTGTATCACTCGCTTAGTACGGACGGCGTGGATCTGGCCACCACTCTGATCCTCTGCGCAGGGGGAGGAATGGCGGGTGGAATGATTTCGTGATAAAGGGATTGCGAAAAGTACGCCAGGATGGTATAATAGCATAAGTTAAGCCAGACTAAGGAGGGAAAACACATGAAACATGTAAAGACATTAAATACACAGACACTGAACAACACCGTTAAGAAAGGTGGCTGCGGCGAGTGCCAGACATCCTGCCAGTCCGCATGCAAGACTTCCTGTACCGTAGGAAATCAGACCTGCGAGAACAGAAAGTAGTCAGAGATTCATTTGTGGATAAGGAATACCGGAGACAGCGGTCTTAAGGTCCGCTGTTTCTTGTCGTATAAAAGAGAAAAAAGGAAAGGGGTATCAAACCTTGATTCACCAGTATGAGAATAACGGATATCAGATCATCCTGGATGTGAACAGCGGCGCGGTCCATGTGGTGGATCCGCTGTGCTATGAGCTGATGGAATGGCTGACTGCCGGGAAGGAATCCTATACCGCGAAGGAACTGGAGGCGCCGGAACTGGCGTCGGCAGCAGCTGCGGCGCTGAAAGAGAAGTATCCGGAGAGTGAGATCGCCGAGGCCCTTGAGGATCTGGCGGAACTGACCCGGGCAGGACAGCTGTTCACAGAGGATACATATGAGTGCCTGATCGATCAGGTCAAACAGCGAAAGACGGTGGTGAAGGCTCTCTGTCTCCACATTGCCCATGACTGCAACCTGGCCTGCCGCTACTGTTTCGCGGAAGAAGGGGAGTACCATGGAAGACGGGCTCTGATGAGCTTTGAAGTGGGGAAGAAGGCGCTGGATTTCCTGATCGCCAACTCCGGGAACCGTCGGAACCTGGAGGTGGATTTCTTCGGCGGGGAGCCGCTGATGAACTGGCAGGTGGTAAAAGACCTGGTGGCTTACGGGCGGGAGCAGGAGAAGCTTCATGACAAGCATTTCCGCTTTACCGTTACCACCAACGGAGTCCTTTTGAACGATGAGATCCAGGAGTTTGTCAACCAAGAGATGGACAACGTGGTATTAAGCCTGGACGGGCGCAAGGAAGTGAACGACCGGATGCGGCCCTTCCGCAACGGCAAAGGGAGCTACGACCTGATCGTGCCCAAGTTCCAGAAGCTTGCCGAAAGCCGGAACCAGGAGAAATACTATGTCCGAGGAACCTTTACCAGGAACAACCTGGATTTCTCGGAGGATATCCTGCATTTTGCGGACCTTGGCTTCCAGCAGGTATCTGTGGAGCCGGTGGTGGGAGATGAGAGTGATCCTTACGCCATCCGGGAGGAAGACTTGCCAAAGATCCTTGCAGAATATGACAAGCTTGCCAGGATCATGATCCAGAGGGAAAAGGAAGGAAAAGGTTTTAATTTCTTCCATTTTATGATAGACTTAGACGGTGGTCCCTGTGTGGCCAAGCGGCTGTCCGGCTGCGGGTCCGGCACAGAGTACCTGGCGGTGACTCCCTGGGGAGACCTGTATCCCTGCCATCAGTTTGTGGGGCAGGAAGAGTTCAAGATGGGGACCGTCGAGGAGGGGATCACCCGTCCCGACATTGCGGACGAGTTCCGGAGCTGCAACGTGTACTCCAAGGAGAAGTGCAGGAACTGCTTCGCAAAATTCTACTGCAGTGGAGGGTGTATGGCGAATTCCTATCATTTCCACGGAACCATCCACGACACTTACGACATCGGGTGTGAGATGGAGCGGAAACGAGTGGAGTGTGCGATCATGATAAAAGCGGCGTTATCTCAGGAGAAGGAGTAAAGCGCGGAAAGGAAGTTAAACATGAAGAAAAGCAGAGGCGTACTCAGCCTGGTGGTTACGGCAGTACTTATCGTGCTGCTGGGATATACGACCATCTTTGGGTTCGGCGCAGGAGCCACCGGATCGGCAAAGAACATCAAGCTGGGTCTGGATCTGGCAGGGGGCGTGAGCATCACCTACCAGGTAAAGGAAGACAATCCGTCCAGCGAGGATATGGCGGATACCATCTACAAGCTCCAGAGGCGTGTGGAGGAGTACAGTACGGAGGCGCAGGTCTACCAGGAGGGAGACGACCGGATCAATATTGAGATCCCGGGCGTGTCTGACGCAAACGCGATCCTGGAAGAACTGGGGCAGCCGGGTTCTCTTTATTTTATCGCCCAGACAGGAAGCGATGGTTCTGAGAACTACAGCATGGTAGATACCACCGGCGATCCTGCGAAGGATTATGTGCTGAACAAGTCTGTGGAAGAACTGGAAGCAGACGGCTCTATCGTGGTTACCGGCGATGAGGTGAAGGATGCCAGAGCCGGGATCATTGAGGACCAGAATACCCGGAGAGACGACAATGTGGTTTCTCTTGTCTTTACTGAGGAAGGAACAGAGAAATTCGCGGAAGCCACTAAGAAAGCCTATGAAAATGGGGAGAGCATCGCTATTTACTACGACGGCTCCTTTGTAAGTGTTCCCAATGTAAACAGTGAGATCAATGACGGACAGGCCCAGATCACAGGAAGCATGTCCTATGACGAGGCGGAGACACTGGCCTCCACCATCCGTATTGGCGGCCTTCAGCTGGAACTGGAGGAACTGCGGTCCAACGTGGTGGGCGCCCAGCTGGGCGAGCAGGCCATCAGCACCAGCCTGATGGCGGGAGCTATCGGCCTGGCCATCATCTTCGTGTTCATGATCTTTGTGTACTATCTGCCTGGCCTTGCGTCAAGCCTTGCGCTGATCATTTACACCGAGCTGGTGCTTCTGATCCTGAACGCTTTTGACGTGACGCTGACCCTGCAGGGTATCGCAGGTATCATCTTAAGTATCGGTATGGCGGTAGACGCCAACGTGATCATCTTCGCCCGTGTGAAGGAGGAGATGTCCCGGGGAATCAGCGTGAGAAACGCGCTGAAGGCCGGATTCCATAAAGCCCTGTCCGCTATCGTGGACGGCAATGTGACCACCTTGATCGCGGCGGCGGTGCTGTGGTTCTTAGGCTCCGGATCGGTAAAGGGATTCGCCCAGACTCTGGCCATCGGTATCATCGTGTCCATGTTCACGGCGCTGGTGATCACCCGGATGATCGTGTACGCGTTCTATGCGGTGGGGATCCGCAATCCCAAGATCTACTACCGTCCCAAGAAAGAGCGGGAGCCCGTCAATTTCCTGGGCAGGAAGAAGATCTTCTTCTCCGTATCCCTTGCCGTGATCCTGTTGGGATTCGTGGTCATGGGAGTCAACCATGGAAGAGGGGAAGGGGCCTTTGCCTACAGTCTGGACTTCCAGGGAGGAACTTCCACCAATGTAACATTTAATGAAGATTACACCATCGACGAGATCGATCAGGAGATTGTCCCGGTGGTGGAAGAGGTGACAGGGGACGCCAACGTGCAGACCCAGAAGGTAGACGGCACCAACCAGGTGATCATCAAGACGGTGACCCTGGATCTGGACCAGAGAGAGGCCCTCAACCAGGCGCTGGCAGAGAACTTTGGCGTGGATGAGAGCAAGATCACCGCGGAGAACATCAGCTCCACGGTCAGCAATGAGATGCGCCAGGACGCTGTTGTGGCAGTAATTGTGGCCGGTATCTTCATGCTGCTGTACATCTGGTTCCGATTCAAAGATATCCGGTTCGCCACCAGCGCGGTGGCAGCTCTGCTCCACGATGTGCTGGTAGTGGTAGGCTTCTACGCTGTGTCCCGGATCGCGGTGGGCAGTACGTTTATCGCCTGTATGCTGACTCTGGTGGGTTATTCCATTAACGCCACCATCGTCATCTTCGACCGGATCCGTGAGGAACTCCATTACCGGACCAAGACTACCGAGCTCTCTTATGTGGTGAACAAGAGTATCACCCAGACGCTGACCAGAAGTATCTATACTTCTCTTACCACGTTTATCTCTATCGCGGTGCTCTATGTGCTGGGCGTAAGCTCCATCAAGGAGTTCGCGCTGCCGCTGATGATCGGTATCGTGGTGGGAGCTTATTCATCCGTATGTATCACAGGCGCTCTATGGTATGTGATGAAGACCCGCAGCGAGAAGAAGAAACAGAAATAACAGACAGAATATACAGGAAAGCAGCCGTAGCTATCGGAGGATGGCCTGGCTGCTTTCCTGGCTTTTTTCAATAAAAAGAAAGGGCAGGAGAGAGAAATGGAACGATGGGTACTGCTGCGAAAAGGCGGAGATTTCCAGGCCATGGGAGCTCATTTTGGGATCAGTCCCCGTCTGGCCTGCCTCATCCGGAACCGGGAGGTTGTGGGAGAGGACCAGATGGAGCGTTATCTCAACGGGACCATCGCGGATCTCTATGACGGGATGCTGATGCGGGATATGGACCGGGCGGTGGATATCCTGCGGGAGAAGATAAGTGAAGGAAAGAAGATCCGTGTGATCGGGGACTATGATATCGACGGGGTGAACGCCACCTATATCCTGCTGGAAGGCCTGGAGCGGCTTGGGGCAGAGGTGGACAGCGACATCCCGGACCGGATCCGGGACGGCTACGGGCTGAACATGGAGCTTGTGGAGCGGGCTTACCGGGAAGGGGTGGATACCGTTCTCACCTGTGACAACGGCATTGCCGCGACAGAGGAGATCGCCTGCGGGAAGCGACTTGGCATGACCATGATCGTCACCGATCATCACGAGGTGCCTTATGTGGAGACGGATGGGGAGAAGGTGTATCAGCTTCCCCCGGGGGATGCGGTGATCGACCCTAAGCGGGCGGATTGCGGCTATCCTTTCAAAGGTTTATGCGGCGCGGCGGTGGCCTATAAGCTGATGGAGGCGCTCTATGAGGCCTCCGGGAGAGATTCCGAGGAGCTGGACGACTTAATTGAAAATGTAGCCATTGCCACGGTGGGTGATGTGATGGAGCTGACCGATGAGAACCGGATCTTCGTCCGGGAAGGCCTGGCCATGATGGGAAGAAGCCGGAACCTGGGGCTCAATGCGCTGATGGAGTGCACCGGGCTGGATAAGAGCCATATCAGCGCCTATCACATTGGGTTCGTCCTGGGGCCCTGCCTGAACGCGGGAGGCCGGCTGGACACGGCCAAGCGCTCCCTGGCGCTCCTGCGGGCAGGAAGCCGGAAGGAAGCGGCGGTGCTGGCAGGAGACTTAAAGGCTCTTAACGACAGCCGCAAGGAGATGACGGAGAAGGCGGTGGAGGAAGCCTGCCGCCAGATCGAGGGAGGTCCTCTGAAGGAGGATAAGGTGCTGGTGGTATATCTTCCGGAATGCCATGAAAGTCTGGCAGGTATCGTGGCGGGCCGGCTGCGGGAGCGATACGGACGCCCGGCGCTGGTGCTGACAGACGGGGAGCGGGAAGTAAAAGGAAGCGGCCGTTCCATCGAGGCCTATCACATGTATGAGGGGCTGAACCGCTGCGCCCCGCTTCTTATCCGGTTCGGCGGCCATAAGCTGGCGGCGGGCCTGTCTCTTGAGCGGGAGAATATCCCTGCCCTGCGCCGGAAGCTGAATGAGACCTGCGGACTTGGGGAGAAAGATCTGGGAGAAAAGGTGGTCATCGACATGGAGCTTCCCTTTGCCTGTATCACCGAGGCATTTGTGAAGGAACTGGAACTTCTGGAACCCTTTGGAAAAGGCAATACCAAGCCGGTCTTTGCCGCCCGTGGGGTGAGACCCTTAAACCTGCAGATCCTGGGAAAGAACCGGAAGATGTTGAAGATGCAGGCGGAAGACCTTGGGGGAACCCGGATCGAAGCCCTGTATTTTGGCGATCCGGAAGAATTCCAGAAGGTTCTGGAGCAAAAGGAGGACGGGCGGCTGTCCGTCACCTTCTACCCGGGGATCAACGAATATATGGGAAGGAGAAGCCTTCAGATCGTGATCACCCATTGCCAGTAGGCGGCAGGAATGTTATACTAATAAGGTATGAGATAAATCAGCATGGGAGAGGATCATATGAAATCAATCGAGGAGTACGTAAGAAGTATCCCGGATTTCCCGGAGCCGGGCATCATTTTCCGGGACGTGACCAGTGTGCTGCAGGATGCGGACGGACTGCATCTGGCTATTGATCTGATGCAGAAGAAGCTTGAGGGAGTGGATTTTGACCTGGTGGTAGGGCCGGAATCCCGGGGATTCATTTTTGGAGTTCCCATCGCCTACAACCTACACAAACCCTTTATCCCCATCCGTAAGAAGGGAAAGCTTCCCTGTGAGACGGTTTCTATCCAGTATGATCTGGAGTACGGCACCGCGGAGCTGGAGATGCACCGGGATTCGGTGAAGCCTGGCCAGCGGGTGGTGATTATTGACGACCTGATCGCTACCGGCGGCACTAACGAGGCCATGATCAAACTGATCGAGGGCCTTGGGGGCAAAGTGGTGAAGGCCGTATTCCTGATGGAACTTGCAGGACTGGAAGGAAGGAAACGGCTGCAGGGATACGACGTGGACTCGGTGATCATCTATCCCGGGAAATAGACTGCCGGAAGGGGGCGGAAGCGCCCGACGGAAGAAAGGAGGCATTAAGATGTCAGAGAGAGTAACAACCTATGAATCTCTGGATGACCGCATCGCGCCGGAATCCGTAATGAAAGACATGTCAGCAGGGCTTGAGATCGTAGACGGGCACGCAGTCAAGGCGCCGGGCGATTACGAAGATCCGGACCAGCTTTTTGACATGTTAATTGCCCGTATCCGCAAGTACCATCCTTCCACGGACGTAAGCATGATCCGGAAGGCCTATGAGACGGCGAAGAAAGCCCACGGCGACCAGTGCCGCAAATCCGGGGAGCCTTACATCATCCATCCTCTGTGGGTGGCCATCATCCTGGCGGACCTGGAGATGGATAAGGAGACCATCGCGGCGGGACTCCTCCACGATGTGGTGGAGGATACCAAGGTGAGCGAGGACGAGATCCGGGAAATGTTCGGGGAAGAGGTATCTCTTCTGGTGGACGGCGTCACCAAACTGGGACGGCTGTCTTATTCTTCCGACAAACTGGAAGTGCAGGCGGAAAACCTGCGGAAAATGTTCCTGGCCATGGCCAAGGATATCCGGGTCATCATCATCAAGCTGGCGGACCGGCTGCACAATATGCGGACCCTCCAGTTCATGACGCCGGAGAAGCAGAAGGAAAAAGCAAAAGAAACCATGGATATCTACGCGCCCATCGCCCAGCGGCTTGGTATCTCCAAGATCAAAACAGAACTGGACGACCTGGCGCTGAAATACTCCCAGCCGGAAGTCTTCTTTGACCTGGTCCGTCAGATCAATGCCAGGAAGACGGAGCGGGAGGAATTTGTAGAACAGATTGTAAAAGAAGTTTCCGCCCATATGAAGAACGCCAATATCAAGGCGGAGGTCAACGGGCGTGTGAAACATTTCTTCAGCATCTACCGGAAGATGGTAAACCAGGACAAGACGGTGGACCAGATCTACGATCTGTTCGCCGTGCGGATCATTGTGGATTCGGTGAAGGACTGCTATGCGGCCCTGGGTGTGATCCATGAGCTCTACACCCCCATCCCGGGGAGGTTCAAGGATTATATCGCCATGCCGAAGCCCAATATGTATCAGTCTCTGCACACTACGCTGATGAGTTCTGTGGGGCAGCCCTTTGAGATCCAGATCCGGACCCAGGAGATGCACAAGACGGCGGAATATGGTATCGCCGCCCACTGGAAATACAAAGAGTCCAACGACGGCAAGAAGAGCGTGGAGGCCCAGGAGGAGGAGAAGTTAAGCTGGCTCAGGCAGATCCTGGAGTGGCAGAGAGACATGTCGGACAACCGGGAATTCTTAAGCCTGATCAAGGGCGACCTGGACCTGTTTGCCGAGGACGTCTACTGTTTCACGCCCCAGGGGGATGTGAAGAACCTGCCCAACGGCTCTACGCCCATTGACTTTGCCTATGCCATCCACAGCGCGGTGGGCAATAAAATGGTGGGGGCCAGGGTCAACGGCAAGCTGGTGAACATTGACTACAAGATCCAGAACGGAGACCGTATTGAGATCCTGACTTCCCAGAATTCCAGAGGCCCCAGCCGGGACTGGCTGAATATCGTGAAGAGCACCCAGGCCAAGAATAAGATCAACCAGTGGTTTAAGAAGGAATTCAAAGAGAGCAATATTGTCAAGGGAAAAGAACTGATCAACGCCTACTGCAAAGCCAAGGGGATCAACGGCCCGGATATCCTTCAGAATAAATACGAAGAAGTGGTCCAGAAGAAATATGGTTTCCGTGACTGGGAATCGGTCCTGGCGGCGGTGGGACACGGCGGCTTAAAGGAAGGCCAGGTGGTCAACCGTCTGGTGGAAGAGTACGGCAAGGAGCATAAGCAGGAGATCACCGACGAGGTGGTGCTGGAGCGGGTGGCAGAGGCGGCCAGGAACAAGGTCCACATCGCCAAGTCCAAGAGCGGTATCGTGGTGAAAGGGATCGACGATATGGCGGTGCGGTTCTCCCGGTGCTGTAATCCGGTGCCCGGCGATGAGATCGTAGGTTTTGTCACCAGAGGAAGAGGGCTTTCCATCCACCGGACCGACTGTGTGAACATGCTCCACCTTACTGAGGCGGAGCGGGCAAGGCTTATTGACGCCGAGTGGGAGAGCGAAGTGACGGAAGAGTCCGGCGGCCAGTATCTGTCGGAGATCAAGATGTACGCCCACGACCGCCAGGGACTTCTCATGGAGATGTCCCGTATCTTTACCGAGGCGGAGGTGGATGTAAAATCCATGAATGTGCGCACCAGCAAGCAGGGAACCGCCACCATCGAGACCGGCTTTATCGTCCATGACAAGGAGGAGCTGGCAAGGATCGTGAAGAAGCTGCGGCAGCTGGAGGGTGTGATCGATATCACCAGGACTACCGGTTAAAGGAGACATGCAATGAAGATTGAGAAATTTGTGACAGGAATCATCAGCACCAACTGTTACCTGGTGAGCAATGAAGAGACCCGCCAGGCAGTGATCGTAGATCCGGCGGCAGTGCCAAGGGCGCTGAAGGAAACGGTTGAAAGAGAAGGGCTACGGATTGAGGCAGTGCTTCTGACCCACGGGCATTTTGACCATATGATGGGGCTGGATGCATTGATGAAATTGTGGCAGGTGCCGGTCTATGTGGAGGAGGAGGACCAGGAGATCCTGACGGATCCCCGGTTGAATCTGTCCGCCACATATACGGCAGGTTATACATTTTCCGGAGCACAGAGTGTGAGAGACGGGCAGATCCTGTCTTTTGCCGGATATGAGTTCCAGGTGATCCATACGCCGGGACATACCAGGGGTGGATGTTGTTATTACGTGGCATCGGAACATGTGCTGTTCAGCGGGGATACTTTGTTCCAGAATTCGGTGGGGAGGTCTGATTTCCCCAACAGCAGTACTTCTGATCTGATCCGGTCTGTCAGGGAGAAGCTTCTGCTCCTTCCGGACGATACGGTGGTATATCCCGGACATATGGGGGAGACTACCATCGGCCATGAGCGGGATTACAATCCATATCTGTAGGGGGCACATATGCTGAAGATCCTTTGTCAGGAAGAAACTTATGTCTATAACGCATATCATATGGGAAAGGCTTTTTACCCATCGGAACCGGTTGAGGCTTCGGCGGAGGAAAAAGCCTCTCATTATGTTGTCCTTTATCTTCCTTCCGGGAAGACCCTTGCCCTTGATGAGGAATCGGGGGCAAAAGAAGAACGGAGCATCCGCAAGCGGCGGATGGACCGGAAGCTCTATCAGGCGCTGGCAAGAGAGACCGGGCGAAGTCTTGCCTGGGGGATCCTGACCGGTGTGCGGCCCACCAAGATCGCCATGGGGAAGCGGGAAGAGGGAATGGAGGGAGAAGCCTTCCTCACCTGGTTTGAAGAAACCTACCTGGTAAGCCCCAGGAAGGCGAGGCTGGCCTATGAGATCGCAGGGCGGGAACAGGCTCTTCTTGAGCGGCTGGATTACCAGGATGGGTACAGCCTTTATGTGGGGATCCCGTTTTGCCCGTCTGTCTGTACCTACTGTTCTTTCAGCTCCGGATCGCTGGAGCAGTGGGGCGGTTACGTGGAGCCTTACCTTGCGGCCCTTCATAAGGAGCTGGAATGGATCAGCCGGGCCTGCAGGGAGAAAAAGCTTAACACCATTTATTTTGGAGGGGGCACGCCCACCAGTCTTGACGCCGGACAGCTGGACCGGCTGCTTGGCTGGGTGGACGAGCTGTTCTCCAGGGAGCATCTGCTGGAATATACGGTGGAGGCAGGGCGCCCGGACAGCATTGACCGGGAGAAGCTGAAGGTCCTTAGAAGCCATGGAGTGACCAGGATCTCCATCAACCCTCAGAGCATGCAGCAGAAGACCCTGGATCTTATCGGAAGGCGGCACAGTGTGGAAGAGGTGCTGACTGCGTTCCAGATGGCCAGGGAGGAAGGCTTTGACAATATCAACATGGATCTGATCGCCGGACTGCCGGGAGAGAAGACCGGAGATATGAAGGATACCCTTGAGAAGATCCGCGCTCTTGATCCGGACAGCCTGACGGTCCATTCCCTGGCAGTGAAGCGGGCGGCCAGGATGGGACAGGAAGGGTATATCCCTGGCGGGGAAGAGATCGGGGACATGCTGGATCTGGCGGCAGAGACAGCCCGGGCGATGGGAATGTCCCCCTATTATCTGTACCGGCAGAAGAATATTGCCGGGAATTTTGAGAACACGGGTTATGCAAAGGTTGACAAAGCGGGAATATACAATATACTTATTATGGAAGAGAAGCAGTCCATCATCGCCGCGGGAGCAGGGGCTTCCACAAAGATAGTGCTAAAAGAGCCGGTTCCAAGTCCGGAGGGACGGGGGAAGAAGACTAACCTGATCCGGCAGGAGAACGTGAAGGCTATCGACGCGTATGTAAGGCGGGTGGACGAGATGATCGAGCGAAAAGGAGAATGGCTATGACATTAAAGAAGAAGCCGGTTACCGGGATGAAGGATATCCTGCCGGAGGAGATGGAGATCCGGGATTATGTGATCGGGCTGATCAAAGATACCTATAAAACTTATGGCTTCCAGTCTATGGAGACGCCCTGCGTGGAGCATATCGAGAATCTGTGCAGCAAGCAGGGGGGAGACAATGAGAAGCTGATCTTCAAGATCATGAAGCGGGGGGAGAAGCTGAAGATCCAGGAGGCAAAAGAAGAGAACGACCTGGCGGACTCCGGGCTGCGCTATGACCTGACGGTGCCTTTGGCCCGGTATTACGCGGGACATGCCAATGAGCTGCCGTCTCCTTTCAAGGCGATGCAGATCGGCAGCGTATGGCGGGCAGACCGTCCCCAGAGAGGACGGTTCCGCCAGTTCACCCAGTGTGATATCGACATTCTTGGGGAGGCAGGCCCTCTGGCGGAGATCGAACTGATCCTGGCCACCACAGCCATGCTGGGCAAGCTGGATTTCCGGAATTTTACCGTGTGCATCAATGACCGGGAGATCCTGCGGGCCATGGCGGCGTACAGTGGTTTTAAGGAGGAAGACTACGACGAAGTCTTCATAAGCCTTGACAAGATGGACAAGATCGGACAGGAGGGCGTGGCTCAGGAGCTGAAGGATCTGGGATATTCGGCGGACCAGGTGGATACTTATCTGGGTCTTTTCGCCCAGGTGGAAGAAGATATCAGCGGTGTAAGATATTTAAAGGAGAAGCTGGGAGAATGTCTTCCTAAAGAGACGGCGGAGCGGATGGAGCACATCATGTCCTGCGTGGAGGCAGCCAAAGAATGTGAGTTCCGCCTGAAATTCACCCCTACGCTGGTGCGGGGGCAGTCATATTATACGGGGACGATCTTCGAGGTAGTGATGGACGACTTTGGAGGGTCTGTGGCAGGCGGCGGCCGCTACGATAAGATGATCGGGAAATTCACCGGCCAGGATACCCCGGCCTGTGGATTCTCCATCGGGTTTGAGCGGATCGTCATGCTGCTTCTGGAGCAGGGATACCAGGTGCCGGACCGCCGGAAGAAGAAAGCTTATCTTCTGGACAAGAACCTTCCTGCCCAGGCGCTTCTTACGGTGCTTAAGCGGGCGAAGGAAGAGCGGGAGAGCGGCTGCCAGGTGCTGATCGCCAATATGAAGAAGAATAAGAAGTTCCAGAAAGAACAGCTTTCCCAGGAGGGATATGAAGAGATCACCGACTGTTATCCGGACAGTGTAGACCGGCTGTAGGCAGGATGTGTGAGAGAATAGAGAAGAGAGGGATAAAAACATGGCAGAATCAATGCAGGGATTAAAACGGACACACCGGTGCGGGGAGCTTTCCGCCGCAGACATCGGAAAGACAGTGACCATTATGGGGTGGGTCCAGAAGAACCGGAATAAAGGAGGGCTGGTGTTCACCGATGTACGGGACCGGTCCGGCATCATCCAGGTGGTATGTGAAGAAGGAAAGACGGACCCGGCTCTTATCGAGAAGGCGGCCCGCCTGCGGTCCGAATATGTAGTGGCTGTGGTGGGAACTGTGGAGAAGCGTTCCGGCGCGGTCAATGAGAATCTGAAGACCGGGGAGATCGAAGTGATCCCGGAGGAACTGCGGATCCTCTCTGAATCAGAGACGCCTCCCTTCCCCATTGAGGAGAACTCCAAGACCAAGGAAGAGATACGTCTGAAATACCGTTATCTGGACCTTCGCAGACCGGATCTGCAGAAGAACCTGCTGATGAGAAGCCAGGTGGCAACCCTGACCCGCCAGTTCCTGGCGGAAGAGGGATTCCTGGAGATCGAGACGCCGGTGCTGATCGGCAGCACCCCGGAGGGAGCCAGAGACTATCTGGTACCCAGCCGGATCCACCAGGGAAGTTTCTATGCCCTTCCCCAGTCGCCTCAGATCTTCAAGCAGCTTCTCATGTGTTCCGGGTGCGACCGGTACTTCCAGCTGGCCAAATGCTTCCGTGATGAAGACCTGCGGGCGGACCGGCAGCCGGAGTTTACCCAGATCGACATGGAGCTGTCCTTCGTGGATGTGGACGATGTAATTGATGTAAATGAACGCCTGCTGGCTTATCTTTTTGAAAAAGTGCTGGGTGTTACCGTGTCCCTGCCCATTCCGCGGATGACCTGGCAGGAGGCCATGGACCGGTTCGGATCAGACAAGCCGGATATCCGGTTTGGCATGGAGCTTACCAATGTGACAGATGTGGTAAGAGACTGTGAGTTTGCCGTATTCAAAGGAGCCATCGAGAATGGCGGCACGGTCCGGGGCATCAACGCCAAGGGACAGGGCGGTATGCCAAGGAAAAAGATCGACAAGCTGGTAAGCTTTGTAAAGGACTACGGCGCGAAAGGGCTGGCTTACATTGCCATCCAGGAGGACGGTACGGTGAAGTCTTCCTTCGCCAAGTTCATGAAAGAGGAAGAGATGTCCGCCCTTATAGAGGCTATGGGGGGAGAGGCAGGAGACCTGCTCCTCTTTGCGGCAGACAAGAATAAGGTAGTCTGGGATTCCCTGGGCGCCCTCCGGCTGGAGCTGGCCCGTCAGATGGAGCTTCTGGACAAGAACGAGTACAAGTTCCTGTGGATCACCGAGTTCCCGCTGCTGGAGTGGAGCGAAGAGCAGAACCGGTTTACGGCTATGCATCATCCTTTCACCATGCCCATGGAGGAGGACCTTGCGTATATCGACAGCGATCCGGGACGGGTGCGGGCCAAGGCCTACGACATCGTGCTCAACGGCAATGAGATCGGCGGCGGAAGCGTCCGGATCTTCAACCCGGAGATTCAGAGCAAGATGTTCGAGGTACTGGGCTTCACAGAAGAACAGGCCCAGGCTCAGTTCGGGTTCCTTCTGACCGCATTCAAGTACGGAGTGCCGCCTCACGCAGGGTTGGCCTACGGACTGGACCGTCTGGTGATGCTGATGGCGAAAGAAGACAGCATAAGGGACGTGATCGCATTCCCCAAGGTGAAAGACGCCTCCGACCTTATGACCGAGGCTCCGGCCAGAGTAACGAAGGAGCAGCTTGACGAGCTGGGGATCGCCGTGGTGGCGGAAGAGGAAGAAGAATAGAAGAAAGAAAAAGAAGCTCCGCGGGATGATGTTCCTGCGGAGCTTTATTTTCGGCATACAAAAAACCCGGAAGATATTCTTCCGGGCCTCTTAAGAGCGACAGACGGGGCTCGAACCCGCGACCCCGACCTTGGCAAGGTCGTACTCTACCAACTGAGCCACTGTCGCATTTATTTGTCTTGTGCTCCTTAGCACAATAGATACTATACTATACGGGAAAAGATTTGTCAACCAGAAAATTATCTTTTTTCTCAGATTGCCTGACCCAAGCCGGATGTGTTACAATAAATACCTGAAAACACGGCAGATACGGAGGGATATCTATATGGCGAATACAGTAAAAGTGGCGCTTCTCGGTCTGGGGACCGTGGGGAGCGGAGTCTATAAACTGATCGAAAGGCAGCGGGAAGAGATGAGCAGTAAGGCGGGAGCTTCCATTGAGATCGCCGCGATCCTGGTCCATAACCTTGATAAGGAGCGGGAAGGTGTGGACAAGTCGCTTCTGACAGACCAGTGGGAGAGGATCATCAACGATCCCGAGATCCAGATCGTGATCGAGGTGATGGGCGGTATTGAGCCGGCCCGAACCATGATCCTGGAAGCGCTGAACTCCGGGAAAAATGTGGTGACTGCCAACAAGGACCTGGTGGCGGAGTACGGCGGAGAGCTTCTGGACGCCGCGGACAACAATGGAGTAGATTTCCTTTTTGAGGCGGCAGTAGGAGGCGGGATCCCCATCATCCGGCCCATGAAGCAGTGCCTGGCAGTCAATGAGATGGACGAGGTCGTGGGGATTGTCAACGGGACGACGAACTACATCCTGACCAAGATGTTTGAGGAGGGGATGGATTTTGACCAGGCCCTTGCCCAGGCGACGGAGCTTGGCTATGCGGAGGCAGATCCCACGGCGGATGTGGAAGGACTGGACGCAGGGCGCAAGATCGCCATCCTTGCTTCCATTGCGTTCCATTCCCGCGTCGTCTTTTCTGATGTATATACAGAGGGGATCACCCGGATCACAGCCAAGGATATTGCTTACGCCAGGGAGTTAGGCTGCGTGATCAAGCTGCTGGCGGTTGCAAGGAACACGCCCCAGGGGATCGAGACGGCGGTCTACCCCATGCTGCTTCCTCAGCATCATCCGCTGGCTTCTGTGCGGGATTCTTTTAATGCCATTTTTGTCCATGGAGACGCGGTGGACGACGCCATGTTCTATGGGCGGGGCGCAGGCCAGCTTCCCACAGCCAGCGCGGTTATGGGGGATGTGATCGACGTGGTGCGCAACATCCAGTATCACTGCACCGGCCGGATCAACTGTACCTGCTATCGGAATATTCCGGTGAAGCCTTTTGACCAGGTGAAGAATCCGTTTTTCCTGCGGATGCAGGTGGAGAACAAGCCAGGAGTCCTGGCGGCCATCGCCAGCGTGTTTGGTGTTCACAAGGTGAGCATTTCCCGGGTAGTGCAGAAGATCATCACCGACGGGGTTGCGGAGCTTGTGATCGTAACGGAAGCGGTAAAAGAGTTCCATATGCAGGACGCCCTTCATCATCTGGAGGATATGGAGGCGATCCGTGAGATCAGCAGCGTGATCCGGGAATATGAAAAATGATTGTCTTTCCCGGACAGATGTGCTAGAATGAACGAAAATAAAGAAAAGCAGAGTAGGAATGTGTGCGTTAAGTGCCGCGGGGACGGGGAGTTGCCGCGCGGACGAAGGAAGGGTTTAGAAGAAACCTTCCGCGGTATACGTTCCGCATCCCGCTGCTACACATAGACAGATAAAAACTACCTGCTTATGCGTAGCTTTAAGGACTACTGCGAAGGAGGTATTTTTTATGAAACGATGGAAAACATCATTTACACAGTCCTTCCAGGAGTTGAAGGATCTTAGGAACCTGGCCGCAGTCTCCATGCTGCTGGCCATCACGGTGGTGCTTGGATTCTACCGGCTGCAGATCACGGAGTATCTGCGGATCGGGTTCGACCCGCTGGCAAAAGAACTGACGGCCATGCTGTTTGGTCCGGTGGCCGGGTGCGCGGTGGCCGGCCTTGCGGATATCATTTCCTATATTATGAAGCCCATCGGCGCCTTTTTCCCGGGGCTTACCTTGAGCGCCATGGCAGGCAGTGTGATCTACGGCGTGATCCTCTACCGGAAGCCCTTAAGCCTGGGACGGGTGATCCTGGCCAACGGGCTGGTGACGGTGTTCATCAATCTTCTGCTCAACACGTACTGGATGACCGTGCTCTACGGGGACGCCTTTATGGTGCTGTTCCCGGCCAGAGCCCTGAAGCAGGCGCTGATGTTTCCCATCGATGTGATCCTGTTCTACACCGTGGCAAAGCTTCTTGGCAAGACGGGAGTTCTGGAAGGGATCCGCAAGACCATCGGATAAGGAGAGCATAAGATGCAGAAACGCAGGACCATCGGATTTCGGATCAAGCAGATCAACAACGGATATGAGAAGGAATTCAACAGGCAGCTGAAGAACATCGGGATCACTGCTTCCCAGTGCGAGGTGCTGGATTATCTCCTGAGCGGGAGCAAAGAAGAGGTGACCCAGCGGGATATCGAGAAAGCGCTGAACCTGCGGAACCCCACGGTGACCGGCCTCCTCAAGCGTCTGGACGAGAAGGGGTTCATCCTGTCGGTGCCAAGCGCCAGGGACAAGCGGTGCAAGAATATCTATCCCACGGAGAAGGCCTACGATATCCAGAGACGGATGGAGATGGACAGAAAGAAGCTGGACAAAATGCTGACCCTGGGGCTTACCAAGAAGGAGACTGCAGCTCTGGAACGATTACTGGACAAGGTGCTGTACAACATAACCGAGCCATAAAAGGCTCGGTTTTTTTCTTGCATTTCTGCCGTGAATATGGTATTATTTAAATGCAAATGATAATCATAATCAAAATATAATAAAAAGACAGGAGGATCAGATCATGAGTGTGGTGATCATAGGTGGAAATGAGCGGATGGAACAGCAGTACAAAGAGATCTGTAAGCGCTATCGCTGCAAGGCGAAAGTATTTACCCGGATGTCAGGGAACCTGAAGACCCAGATCGGACAGCCGGATCTGATCATCTTGTTTACTTCTACAGTGGCCCACAAGATGGTCCACTGTGCCCTCCGGGAAGCGCAGCGCTACAACATCCCTGTGGAGCGGGCTCACAGCAGCAGCGCCAGCGCCCTGGACAGCGTGCTGAAGGAATGTTGCTGTTAAGGTGCAGGAAAAAAGAATTCGGGTGCAGACGGAAGATGCATCCGGATTCTTTTTTTTTGCCCGGATCCATGGTACAATAGGAAAAGTGATAATATACGGAGGTAGAGATTATGAGTTACGCGGATCGTGTTTTTATCGATATGTGCAGGGACATCATAGATAACGGGACGGATACCAGGGGCGAGAAGGTACGCCCGGTCTGGGAGGACGGGACGCCGGCTTATACGGTGAAGAAGTTCGGGGTGGTGAACCGCTATGACCTGTCAAAAGAATTCCCGGCCCTGACTCTTCGTCGGACGGCTATCAAAAGCTGCACCGACGAGCTTCTGTGGATCTGGCAGAAGAAGTCCAACAACATCCATGAGCTCCACTCCCATATCTGGGACAGCTGGGCGGATGAGGACGGTTCCATCGGCAAGGCCTACGGCTATCAGATGGGTGTGAAGCACCAGTATAAGGAAGGAATGTTCGACCAGGTGGACCGGGTGATCTATGATCTGAAGAACAATCCTTACAGCCGGCGGATCATGACCAACCTGTATGTTCACCAGGATCTTCACGAGATGAATCTCTATCCCTGCGCCTACAGCATGACCTTCAATGTGACAAAACGGCCGGGCAGTGAGAAGCTGACCCTGAACGGGATCCTGAACCAGCGTTCCAACGACGTGCTGGCGGCCAATAACTGGAACGTGTGCCAGTATTCGGTGCTCCTTCACATGCTGGCTCAGGTGTGCGATATGGAGGTGGGCGAGTTCGTCCATGTGATCGCGGACGCTCATATCTATGACCGGCATATCCCCATGATCGAGGAGCTGATCGCGCGGGAGCCTCTGCCGGCGCCCAGATTCTGGCTGAACCCGGAGGTAAAGGACTTCTATGAGTTCACGCCGGACGACGTGAAGCTTCTTGACTATGAGACCCATGAGCAGATCCGGAATATTCCGGTAGCCATCTAAGGAGGAATTATGAATCTGATCGTAAATGTAGACAAGAACTGGGCTATCGGCCTTGGCAGCAAGCTGCTGGTGCGGATCCCCCAGGATATGAAATATTTTCGTTCCATGACCACTGGGCATGTGGTGGTGATGGGAAGAAAGACCCTGGAGTCTTTCCCGGAGAGCAAGCCCCTGCCCAACCGGGTGAATATTGTGCTCACCAGGGATCAGGGCTATCAGGCCCCAGGCGCAGTGGTGGTCCACTCCATGGAGGAGTTAAAAGAGGAGTTGGAGAAGTATTCCGGGGAAGAGATCTTTGTGATCGGCGGCGGCCAGATCTACCGGGAGCTTCTCCCCTTATGTGACAAGGCCTATGTGACCAAGGTGGACCGGGCCTTTGACGCGGATGTTTATTTCCCGGATCTGGATCAGGATCCCCAGTGGAAGATGACAAAAGTCAGCGAGGAACAGACGTATTTTGATCTGGAATATGTCTTCGCGGTGTATGAGAGGACAGCATGAGGATCTTAAGCATAACAGCACAGAAACCATCCAGCACAGGAAGCGGGGTCTATCTTACGGAGCTGGTGAAGGAATTCGCCAGAAAGGGCCACTCCCAGGCAGTGGTGGCGGGAGTCTACCGGGAAGACCAGATCAGCCTGCCGGCGGAAGTGGGATTCTATCCGGTGTATTTTCAGACGGAAGCCCTTCCCTATCCCATCGCGGGGATGTCGGATGAGATGCCCTATCCCAGCACCCGGTACTGTGATATGACGGAAGAAATGACAGAAGCGTTTGGCAAGGCGTTTCTTGAGAAGGTAACGGAGGCGGTGGAAGCCCTTGACCCGGATCTGATCCTCTGCCACCATCTCTATCTTCTCACCGCGCTGGTGCGGGAACATTTCCCGGACCGCAGGATCTACGGGTTCTGCCACAATACGGATATCCGGCAGATGGAGAAGACAAATCTTAAGCGGGCTTATATCGCCGGACAGATCCGGAAGCTGGACCGGATCTTTGTGCCCCAGAAGGCCCAGGGCGACAAAGTGCTGGAGATCTATCAGGCGGATCCGGAGAAGCTTTGCCGGGTAGGAGTGGGCTATAACAGCCAGATCTTTGAGAGCAGCGGCGAAAAGCCAAAGGATGGAGTGACCCGGATCGTCTTTGCCGGGAAGATCGCGGAGAAAAAGGGGGCCATGAGCCTTCTGCGCTCTCTTGATCATCTGAAGGAAGAGCGGGAAGATCTGGTACTGTACCTGGCCGGAGGAGCGGGAAATGTTGAGGAATATCAGGAGATCCGCCGGCTGGCAGAAGGGTGCCCCTACCGGGTGGAATTCCTGGGAAGGCTGTCTCAGGAGGCGCTGGCGAAGGTCTATAACCTGTGCCAGATCTTTGTCCTTCCGTCCTTCTTCGACGCGCTGCCTCTGACGGTGATCGAGGCCCTGGCCTGCGGTGACCGGGTGGTGGTGACAGACCTGCCGGGGATCCAGGAGTGGCTGGGAGCCAATGCGCCGGGCGCGGACGTGCGCTATGTGCCGCTGCCCAGGATGGAGAATACTGACGAACCGGTGGCGGAAGACCTGCCGGCTTTCGAAGAGCGGCTGGCCAGAGCCCTGGAGGAGAGTATCCACAGCAGCACGGGGACGAAGGCGGATGTGAGCGGCATTTCCTGGGAAGGGATCAGCAGACGGGTACTGGAAGAATCGTAACAAAGATCAAGAAATCCATTAAGAATGTATGGTTGACAAAGGAATCAGGGGTCAACTATAATAGATGTAATTTATCAGAGAAATGCTATGACAGGGAGGAGTACATAGGCCTCGCAAGCACAGAGAGAAGATGGACGGTGGGAATCTTCGTGAAAGACTTATGGAAGTAGCCCTCGAGCAGTGGACCGAACAGGTGGCAGGCCTAAGTAGACTTCAACGCATATCCCGGCGTTAGAGGGGAACGGTATCGGAAGACATAAGTTTTCCCGTGCCGGCAGAGTGCAGAGAGATTTCTCTGAAGTTAGGTGGTAACACGGATGCAGATTCGCCCTAAGCCAGAAGGCTTGGGGCATTTTTTTGGCAGAGGTGTTGACAGGGAGGTATGTATATGAAGAAGATCAGTGGAAACAAATTGTTGGTGAAAGCGCTGTGGGAAGAAGGCGTGGATACCGTGTTCGGCTATCCAGGGGCCTGTACCATTGATATCAGCGACGAACTGTACCGGCAGGACCGGGTCAAGGTGATCCTGCCCCGGCAGGAGATCGCCCTGGTCCATGAGGCGGACGCCTATGCCAGATCCACAGGCAAGGTGGGAGTCTGTCTGGTGACCAGCGGACCGGGAGCGACCAACCTGGTGACCGGGCTGGCCACTGCCTATTATGACAGCGTGCCCCTGGTGTGCTTTACCGGACAGGTGGCCCGCCATCTGATCGGAAACGACGCCTTCCAGGAAGTAGATATCGTAGGGATCACCCGGAGTATCACCAAGTACGGAGTTACCGTAAGAAGAAGAGAAGACCTGGGACGGATCCTGAAGGAGGCCTTCTATATCGCCCGCACCGGAAGACCTGGACCGGTGCTGGTGGATCTGCCCAAGGACGTGATGGCGGAACTGGGAGACGGGGAGTATCCCACGGACGTAAATATCCGGGGCTACAAGCCTAACACCCATGTACATATCGGCCAGCTGAAGCGGGCCATCAAGATGCTGAGCAAGGCGAAGAAACCATTGTTCCTGGCGGGGGGCGGCGTTAATATCGCCCATGCCTGGCCGGAATTCACAGAGGTGGTGGAGAAGACCAACGTCCCGGTGGTGACCACCGTTATGGGCCGGGGGGCCATCCCCACAGATCATCCGCTTTATATCGGCAACTTGGGAATGCACGGCGCTTATGCCTGCAATATGGCGGTGAATGAATGTGACCTTCTGTTCTCCATTGGAACAAGGTTCAACGACCGGATCACCGGGAAGCTTCATTCCTTCGCGCCTCATGCCCAGATCGTGCACATTGACATCGACACGGCGGCTATCTCCAAGAACGTGCAGGTAGACGTGCCCATCGTGGCGGACGCCAAGGAAGCGGTGACCAAGATGCTGGAGTATGTGACGCCCTGTGAGACGGAAGGGTGGAGAGCCCAGATAAAGGAGTGGAAGGAGAAGCACCCGCTGACCATGAAGCCCCGTCCCATTATGACGCCAAAAGATGTGCTGGACGCCATCAACCGGCTGTTCGACGAGGCTATCGTTCTTACTGACGTGGGGCAGCACCAGATGTTTACCGCCCAGTTCCTGGAGGTAAATGAGAAGCGGCGTCTCTTCATGTCCGGCGGACTGGGGACCATGGGATACGGGCTGCCGGGAGCCATTGGAGCCAAGATCGGACATCCGGATACCCCGGTGATCTCCATCTCCGGAGACGGGGGAATGCAGATGAATATCCAGGAGCTGGCGACAGCAGTTCTGGAAGAACTTCCCATCATCTCCTGTATCTTTAACAACAGCAATCTTGGGATGGTGCGGCAGTGGCAGAAGCTGTTCTACGGCAAGCGCTACTCCATGACCTGCTTAAGGTCAGGCGCAGCCTGCAGAGGCAGATGCGGCGAGGTGGAATGTCCCAAATATACGCCGGACTTTGTAAAACTGGCAGAGAGCTACGGCGCCAAAGGGATCCGGATCACCAAAGTGGAGGAGATCGAGCCTGCCTTCCGGGAGGCCATGAAGAGTGAAAAGACCCCGTATATCCTGGAATTCGTGATCGATCCGGAGGATCTGGTATATCCCATGATCGAACCCGGCGGCACACTGGAAGACATGATCCTGGACTGTTAGAGAGAGGAGAGGAAGAGCATGAGCAATGGAATGAAGAAACGCTGGATATCCCTGTATGTAGAGAATCAGGTAGGTGTTCTCTCGAAGATCTCCGGACTGTTCTCCGGCAAGTCCTATAACCTGGACAGTCTTACGGTTGGAACCACGGAGGATCCAACCGTATCCCGGATGACCATCGCCACCGTCAGCGACGACGAGACCTTTGAGCAGATCAAGAAGCAGCTGAACCGTCTGGTGGAAGTGATCAAGGTGATCGATTTTACCGATATCTTCGTGCGGATGAAGGAGATCCTCTATGTAAAGGTGCGCAAATGTACGCCGGAGGATAAGGTGGAGCTGTTCCAGATCGCGGAGACTTTCAAGGCGAAAGTCATCGACTACGGCAAGGACAGCCTGCTGCTGGAGTTTGTCCAGACAGCCACCAAGAATGACGCGGTGATCAAGCTGATGAAGGAAGAGTTCAAGAGCATTGAAGTGGTCCGGGGCGGAAGCGTGGGGATCGAATCCATCAGTATGATGGAGAGATAAAAACCGAGCGCACTCTTGAATTTTGATTTTAGGCGTACTATAATAATCCATAGATAGACAGAAGTTACATACGGAATGGAGGAATTGAGATGGAGAAGAAGAATATCGACTGGCAGAATCTTGGTTTTGCTTATCTGGAGACGGATCAGAGGTATGTCTCCAACTATAAGGACGGCGCCTGGGATGAGGGGACAATGACCTCCGACCCCAATGTTGTCATCAATGAATGCGCCTGCGTCCTGCAATACGCCCAGACTTGTTTTGAGGGGCTGAAAGCCTATACGGCGGAGGACGGAAGTATCGTGATGTTCCGCCCGGACCTGAACGCCGCCCGGATGGCCAATACAGCGAAGCGGCTGGAGATGCCGCCCTTCCCGGAGGAGCGGTTTGTGGAGGCAGTTCACAAGACGGTGGAAGCCAATGCAGCGTATGTACCGCCTTATGGTTCTGGTGCGACCCTGTATGTACGTCCCTTTATGTTTGGCTCCAATGCGATCATTGGTGTAAAGCCGGCGGACGAGTATCAGTTCCGTGTATTTACCACACCGGTGGGACCTTATTTCAAGGGCGGCGCAAAGCCTATCACCATCCGTGTCAGCGACTATGACCGGGCAGCGCCTCACGGAACCGGCCATGTGAAGGCGGGCCTTAATTACGCCATGAGTCTGTATGCTATCATGGACGCCCACAGACAGGGATTCGACGAGAACATGTACCTGGATGCGGCCACCCGTACGAAGGTGGAGGAGACCGGCGGAGCCAACTTCATCTTTGTGACTAAAGACAACAAGGTGGTAACACCCAAATCCAGCACCATTCTTCCCTCCATCACCAGACGTTCTCTGATGTATGTGGCTGAGAAGTACCTGGGACTGGAAGTAGAAGAGCGGGAGATCTACTTTGACGAAGTAAAAGATTTCGCAGAGTGCGGTCTGTGCGGAACGGCAGCAGTCATCTCTCCGGTAGGGAAGATCAATGATCATGGAAAAGAGATCTGCTTCCCAAGCGGCATGGATGAGATGGGACCGATCACCAAGAAGCTGTATGATACATTAACCGGGATCCAGATGGGGCACATCGAGGCTCCGGAAGGATGGATCCACAAGATCTGTTAATGAGAGATAAACCGGGGACGTGGTATTTTCAGAAATACCACGTCCCCGGTTGTATATACCGTTTCATTGACAGAAGGGGTTAAAAAAGGGTATAATCCATCTATTATCATCAATGGTCAGAAGGCGGGGTGAGTAGTTTGAAGTGTATCTTAATGCATAAACGAATCGCTGTAGCGGAGTTAGAACTGGATGACGCTACTGGTTTCATACAAAAGATTGGCATGGTCTATGCGCCAGAGCATTTTCCTGTGGGGATCCCAGTAAAAAAGGGTGTTGCTGACCGGACGGCGTTAAATGAGTGGTGGACAGACCGGTCTATCCCGGCCAGCCGGTCTGGTATCCGGGAAGCTCTGGAAGCTTTGGAGATAACCAGCACAAAATTGCTTCTGGTACGCTGTTATGGATTGAGCCTGTCGGATCAGTATTGGATCTGTCCGAAAGGTTCCGGCCTGACATGGGACGCCATCAACTTTTTTGACAATGGTTTTTCAGACGATATTGGCGACGTCCTGTTTGGAGCGGAAAAGAAAACGGATGCTTTAGATTTTTCATCTCCGGATAATACTTCAGACGGTAATCTGAAAAAACGCTGGAAGATCATAGACGGGAAACGGTGCCTGGTAAAAGGCGGTAGCAACCCATTCCGACAGCAGCCCTTTAATGAGGTGATCGCTGCCGGGATCATGGAGCGCCTGGGAATTCCTTATGTGCCGTATAAAGTCACCTGGAACAAAGGCGCGCCTTACAGTGTGTGCGAAGATTTTATCACAAGGGATACGGAACTGGTTCCGGCATGGCGTATCCTCAAAACGCAGAAAAAGAGTAACAGCGTCTCGGTGTATCAGCATTTTGTCAACTGCTGTGAAAGGCTTGGTATCCAGGATGCCGTTCCCTTCCTTGACCGTATGATCGTGCTGGATTTTATTATCGCCAATGAAGATCGGCATTTTAACAATTTTGGTATGCTGCGGGAGGCGGAAACCTTGAAATGGATTGGTTTCGCCCCAATTTATGACAGTGGTTCTTCACTGGGCTACGATAAGACGCCCATGCAGATACGCTCAGAGAAAGATATAGTCTGCAAGCCTTTTAAAAATCACCATGCGGAGCAGTTAAAGCTGGTGTCTGATTTTAGCTGGATTGATTTTGACCGGCTGAAGGATGTGGATAGATTGATTGAGAGTGTACTGACCGCAGAAGGAACAGAGGATTATGTGGATGAAATCCGTATTCGTGCGATTAAAGGATCGGTTAAGCAGCGGATTGAGTATTTATCCCAGTTTTCTATGAGCCGGACGCCAGTGCAGGAGTATTCTACGGAGGATGATGTGGAAGAAAATGTTGCTGCGGATTATGCACCAAAAATAGATCTGTAATCATTCAAGAACTTGATGGGGAAATACAAAAAGCTGTGATGGGAGGTGATGGATATGGAATTGCGCGTGCTGAAATATTTTCTGACGGTAGCGGATGAAGGAAATATTACACGGGCTGCGGATATCCTTCATGTTACCCAGCCCACTTTAAGCCGCCAGCTGATAGAGTTGGAAGACGAACTGGGAACGGCGCTCCTGATCCGGGGGAAACGTTCCGTGACTTTAACAGACGAAGGATTTCTGTTTAAACAGCAGGCGGAAATGATCGTGGAGCTCTCGGACAAGCTGGAACATACCTTTAAAGACAAAAAAGACGTGGTCTGCGGCACTATCCGGATCGGCGCTTCAGAAGCGGTGGGCTGCCGGGCGCTGGCCCTCTACATGAAAGAATTCCGTGAGAAATATCCGGATGTCCAGTTTGATCTCTATAATGGGATGGCGGACAACATCAAAGAGATGCTGGAACGAGGGCTGCTTGACCTGGGGCTCGTACTGGAGCCTGTCGATACTGCAAAATTTGAATATGTAAGGCTTCCACAGAAAGAAACCTGGGGACTCCTTTTAAGAAAGGATCACAAACTTGCGGAAAAGGAAACCTTAACCGTGGAGGAGATCCGGCAGTATCCTCTGATCATGCCGGGGAGAGAGAATGCCAAAAATGAAGTTCTTCACTGGCTGCAGTGTGAGGAAAGACATCTGAACATCCCGGCTTTTTACAATCTTCTTTCTAACGCCGCACTGCTGGTAGAAGCCGGGATGGGTTGTGCGGTCTGCCTGGACGGTGCATTATCCATACATGCAGATCCAGACCTTTGTTTTCGCCAGATCCTGCCGGAGCACACAACAAGGAGTGTGATCCTGTGGAAAAAGAATCATCTGTTTTCTCAGGCGGCGTCCCTTTTCGTACAGACAATCCAAGAATATTAGAAATGGTCATGGTATCAGCTAAAACGCTGGTGCCGTGGCTTTTTTTATTTCATAGATATACGAAAAACGTATGGTTTTTCATAGCAGACAGGTATTAGACAGGATATAGAAGACGGGAGATAATGAATAAAAAAGTAAGAGCTAAAGGATGAACACCTATATGAAAGGCATTACGGTCAGAGTCGATGCGGCTTTGCATGCCGAGATTACACAGTATCTGCAAGACCATGGGATGAAGATGACGGAGTTTGTCACGATGGCTTTGCAGGATGAGCTGCACCCAAAAATCAATGAAAAGGAAGGGAAAAACATGGAGGAAATGAGGACACTGGCGTTTCAAGTGCCGGATAGTTTTTTTCAGCGCGTCAAAGACTATCTGCACCGCCATAACATGTGATGCGAAAAGGAACACCCCTATGAGCCGCCTGTCGGCCCCGTGTTGCGATTTTGTGGGCGAGGTCGAGGAAGTATCCCTCCCCGCCGGTTTGCGAGGCGTTTGCGGCCCGTGCGAAGGCAGGCTCCGCCCATGGAAAAGCGACGGTTCCCCGTGCGGATACAGGGTCGAAAATCAAGCAGGAGAAAGGGACGGTGCCGCATGGCGGCCCCGCCCCAGCTCACTGCGTCCGGCAGAGCCGGTCGCTTCAAGGCTTTCCGCCGCTTCTGAAAGAAATGGCATTACGGTGCCGGATTTGGAACAATAGGTTCCTGGACAGGTGCTTCAACTCCCCCAAGGCCCAGAAGTTTCAACGAATGACGCGGTGCTTTGGCAGGTTCCTATGAATAAGAAGGAGGATTTCAGACATGCAGGATACAGAGGCAGAAAAGAAAGAAATCAAACGCCGCTTCCAGCTCTGGATCAGACCGTCCACCCTGGAGCTGGCGGATACTCTCTATAAAAAAGACAACTGTGACGGCAAGAGCGAATTCATCGAAAAGGCCGTGTTGTTTTATGCCGGATATCTTTCCGCAGAGGACAACAAAACCTATCTCCCTAATATCGTCACATCCACACTGAAAAGCATTGTGGCGGAAAGTGATCATCGGCAGAACCGGATGATTTTCAAGCTGGCCGTGGAGCTGGCGGTCATGATGAATGTGGTCGCAGCGAATAACAACATCGATCCGGTGTCACTGGAACGCTTGCGTGGAGAATGTGTCAAAGAAGTCAAAAGGCTGAATGGTGCGTTCTCTTTCGATGATGCGGTGAGTTGGCAGAATGGATGGGAAGAAAATGATTAACAGGCAAGAAGGAGCTTGACAAGAATCAGTTTTTTACGCATAATATATCTAAGATACATAGCTAAGATATATAAAGGAGGGGATTCGGCATGGAAATACCTGAAACGCAGCAGAAGATCCTGAACAGTGCCAAACGCTGGTTTTTGGAAAAAGGTTTCAAATCGGCTCCACTGCGCAAGATTGTGAATGATGTGGGCTTTACTCTTGGTGCGTTCTATGGCTACTACAAAAATAAAGAGGAACTGTTCTACGCCTTAACGGACGAGACGGCGCAGGGCCTTGCCACCATTGTACGCTCCATCGGGGAGGATATGCAGAAACTCCCACCAGAACAGATGCTCTATTCCATGCTGGACTGCTATCTGCGTCGCCTTCCGGAGTTGGCAGATTATCTTTGCGCTCACCGGGAAGAAATGGTGTTACTACTTCGCTGTGCTGAGGGAACGAAGTATGAAAACTTCTTTGACAGTTTCCGCATAATGAACATCGAACGGATTACGCAGGGGGTGGAAACTGCTGAGCATACGCCAAAGGCTCTGCTAGGCATCGACCCCGGTTCCCTTGACCTGATGATGCGGGGCTATTTTGATATGCTCGCCCACATCATTCTGGAAACCGAGGATAAGGAAACAATCATCCGGCGGATGCGTGACGTCGCACAGGTATACCGCAACGGAATGCTCAGTTTAATGGAGGAGGAAACGGATCATGCATGAATATTATCGGAACAATATCCTGAAATTAAAAAAGGAAAACGAGGGTTATCTTCGCTTTGTGAAAGTGGAACTGGAACAGAACGCCGGCAAACCTTACAGCGAGGTATGGGAGGAAATCTGGGGCTTCTATGAAAAGAATCTGCTGGAGCATTTCCCTTACATCGGCGGTGACAAAGTCAGCGGGACAAAGAACCTCACTGGCGCTTACATTTTTGTGGCGATGGGTGAGGTACTTAAACGCTACGGTGTTTCTGTGGAGGGTTCGGCACGTCTGATGGTGCTGGCTTATGAGCGAAAGTATCAGGCTATCCCACGCCCCGTCCGGGCAGTTATGAGGAAGATATTTTCCTCGCCCAGGCTTGTCACGAAGATGTATCGAAAGAAAGACCGGGAGAATACGGAGAACGCTGCAAAATATCCCGGCAGCTTTGAAACAAAAACCATGCAGCCGCCTGCAGAGGGCTGCGTCTTTACTTATCATACTCTCGTTTGCCCACTGTCCGATTTCGCAAAAAAATACGGCTACGAAGAATATATGCCCTATCTCTGCAATTTGGACTATGTGATGTTCGGCGTGTTGGGCGTATCGCTGTACCGAAGGCATACCTGCTTTGCCAACGGCGACTACTGTGACTTCAGCCTAAAATCGGGTGTGCAGCCATTACCATACTGGCCGCCGGTATTTACACAGGGGAAAGGTTATCAATAAGAAATATACGGAAACACTCACCCAATTCCGGATGAATAAACCGGTATTACAAATCTGATGAAAAAGGAGACATAAAATGGCATTCAGAAACAATTTCGGCAACCCGCAGGGTTTTATAGGAAGGCTGATGCTTTCCGGCATGAATATGGGGCACAGTCCAATGGCTAAATGGGCATTTACACAATTTGATGTCCCTGATGACGGAATGCTGGTTGATATTGGCTGTGGCGGTGGATTTAATATCCGAAGATTATTAGACCGCTCCAAAGACGGTTTCGTTTATGGGATAGATATTTCCAGCACCAGCGTTGAGAAGTCAAAAAAGACGAATAAAAAGAATATTGGCAAAAGATGTGAAGTGCTTCTTGGGAGCGCAGAGAACCTTCCGTTAAAGGATAATTCCATAAAACTTGCCACCGCCTTTGAAACTGTGTATTTCTGGAAAGATCTGGAGAAATGCTTTGCAGAAGTGAAAAGAACGATCAGGCCGGGCGGGAAATTCGTAGTCGTCAATGATCCTGGAGATCCTGAAAAACACTGGGAAAAGATGATACCGGGGATGAAATCATATACACCGGATGAAATAAAACAGATCATGGAGGCCGTTGGTTTCATGGATGTTAAGGTTACAAAAAATAAGTTTATGTTCTGCGTGTCTGGAAAGAAAGGGAACTAAATGAATTGCAAGCCTGCATGTCTCCTGATATAATATTAGTTAGTTATCGCTAACCTATTTGCGCATAGGAGGGTACATCCATGTTTACTGTTCGTCCATATAAGGAAGAAGATGCTGCGGCCTGCGGGGATTGCTTCTACGAAGGATTCTTTTCATGCTCTGTGGATCAGAACGATAAAATACTTTTGCGTGACTACGCACAGATCCTGATTGAAAAATGCAATTTTACCTATGTTGCGGAAACCGAGGATCATCAGGTCGTAGGATTCATCTGTGGAAAATATGATAAGCGTTTCAGCAAGACTCTGGCAGCTCAGTATGAGACAAAAAAGCACTATGGCCGTTGGTGTAAAATGTTTCTCAAGTTCTATCTGAAAAGATATAAAATGTCAGTACCATTCCAGAAGCAGTTTGATGCTTTTTTCCTCCAGTTACAGGAAAGGGATAAGGAAACCTTTGGGAATTGCGATCTGGAACTCGTTGCCCTTTCGTCCAGAAGGAATTACAGAAAGGGGTTGGGAACCGCATTGGTCACACAATTTTTGAATCGGGCAAAAGCTGATGGAGCAGATCGTGTGCGGCTTTTTACGAACACTCTTGCATCGTGGGAGTTTTATGAAAAACGTGGATTTAAGAAAGTGGCAGAGAAGCCCTTTCAGGATGGCTCCGGCAATCAGTCCCTCGTCTATGAGTACGTTTTGAAGGAGCATGAATATGAAAAACACCATCTGTGAAAAACTGATGTGGTCAGCGATGACACCTGCTATTTTCAAATATATCGCAGCCAATTGCAAAAATACGGATACATTCAGGGTGAAGAAGAAATCGCGTAAAAACTTTAAAGATATGTTGGCGAGGACACCCGACATAGGCGGTTTTACGAAAAATCCTCTGCGAATCTGTCTTTCCGGCGGAATTGTCTGGATGGCAGTTTATAAGGCAATGGATGGGGCGATGAGCCATGAGCAGTTCGGGGAAATGGTGACAGCCACGATGCAGGCGCCGCTCATTAAAAAAGCTTTTGGGAGTAAAAATCCATTCGATACAGAATATCAAAAAAGGAAAGTCGAGAAGGACAGAGTTGCAAATGCCATATCCGACAGCGAATTCAACTGGATGACGGAGACGATTCCCGGAAGGGATGCAGACGAATACACCATCAACTATCACAGGTGCGGCCTGTGTGCGCTTGGAAAACAGGAGCATTTGGAAGAATTGATACCCTATATGTGTGCCATGGATTTTATTTCTGCTGATCTCATGGGCGGCGTGTTATACAGGACAGGTACACTTGCAGAGGGCGCAGAAAAGTGTGATTTCTATGTTTGCAAAAAGGACTCTAAATGGGATAAAGAAAGAAAATACGGACAGCAATCCAAGCTGCAAAAACAGGGAGAGTTGGGAAAGTGGAATATGTGACGGTTGCACAGGAGGGCTTCTATGGACTTTATCATGTCCCTGTTAAGGATCATGATCCCAAAAAGGTCGTCATCGTAGTAGGCGGCAGCGAAGGGAATGAAAATATCCCGATGAATGTGGGTGCTATGTTTGCCAGGTGCGGCATCGCCGCGTTAGGTATTTGTTACTGGAACGTAGACGGGCTGCCGAAAGAACTGGTTCGGGTGCCTGTCGATCCATTTGAAAAAGCGATCCTGTGGCTGAAAAACAAAGGATATGAAAAGATTATCATGTATGGCATTTCAAAAGGCGCTGAACTGGTATTGCTTTGCGCTTCTCTTATGCCGGATATCTGCGGCGTTGTTGCCCTCTCCCCGATCCACTGTATATGGGGAGGCATGTACGGGAATAAAAGCATGGCATCGAAAACTTTTTCATCTGCCTCCGAATTCACATACAGGGGAAAAGATTTTCCGTGTATGACAGCGCATCTGAAATATGGGCCGGCAATCCGGAACCTCATCCTCCATCAGCAGTTCGAGTTATCCTACATCTACGAAGAACCGCTGAAACATTTTGATGAGGATACAGCCATTCATGTGGAGAACATTCAGGGAAACATTTTATTTATTTACGCAAAGGAAGATCTCATGTGGCCCAGCAAAGAGGCAGTGGCATATATGGTAAACCGCCTGGAAAAACACCGGTTTGCTTTCCGGGTGGATGTCTTGGAATATGAAAAAGCAAGCCACATTCTTGTTCCATTAAATCCATCTAAGCTGAAAATGTTTAAAATTGAGAGACAATATCCGGAGGACTGCAGGCATAGCCGTGAAGACGCTTTTCATAAAACGATAAAATGGATATCGGAGGTAAAGTGAATATGGCGGTCATGATAGAAAGTCTGATTGGTATCTTATTATTCACAGTTCTGATTGTGTCTCTGACATTGAAAAATCCCCTTACCTCAGTGGGAGATTATCCCCCGGCCATACGGGAGAAATGTATGGAATTAGGATTGATCGAAAAAAGAGAACAACGCTTTACCAGGGCAGATATCCTCCGAAAGGGGATCGCCCTGCTTGCTTTTGTGTTCATCTTCGCTGTTGTCCTGAAACAGTTTAATGGAGCGGATACATTCTGGAAAGGGTTTCGGGATTCCTACCTGATCTGGCTGATCATTGATTGGTATGACGCTCTGATACTTGATTGCATCTGGTTTTGCCATTCGAAAAAAGTCAGGATACCAGGCACAGAGGATATGGAAGAATATAAGGACTATCGTTTTCATATCAGGCAGTCCTGTATTGGTATGCTTCTTGGCCTGCCCGCCTGTCTTGCAGTGGGAGTGATTACAGCAATCCTCTGATCAGCCATCAAATGATATAAAACAGAATATGATTCGTATCCGGCAGGAAATCTTTTATGTGAGGTCTCCTGCTTTTTCTTTACTTTAAAACAATCCTGAACCAGAAAACCTATGCGGGAAGAATACAGACGATACTTCCTGTACAGGGGCGGCAAGGTGTCGCTGAACACCATCTGGCATGAAAAGGCATATTACAAACAGGTGTGCCAAGCCCTTCAATTGCGAAAAAACATACCTGAAAGTTTCCTCGGCTGGCAGCCATCCCAATGGATCGAACTGCTGAAGATATGGATGCTCCAGAACGGTATCCCGCTTTATAAAGAGGAAAAATCGTTGTATGGAACGATAAGCCGTGCAGATGCTTCTGTGATTCAGCACCTGAAACGATTCCTGCGCTTCATCCAGCCGGAGGATATGCGGACGGAACGGGAAAAGGACATATGGGATCTGAAAAAACTGGATATCCCTATTCAAGAAAATCCGATTTATAAAACGGAAACACTGGATTTTACCGGGATCCTGCAGGAAGGACTGCGGGAGGAAGTGAAACAGGCGATTTTCCTGCATATAAAATATGAAAAGATTGCAACCGTGAAACGGGAGCTGACTTCCATCCGAAAGTTTTCCGGATACCTGGTGGAGAAAGGCGTAAAGATAAATTCCTGCGCCGATGTTGACCGGGATCTGCTGGAAGAATATCTCATCCATATCAACACCAATGGTTCATCCGGCAGAGGAAACAGCGATGACATTCTGAAACTGAGGGCAGTATTGGAAAGTGTCGGCAAACTATATGGATACAGCCATCTGGAATCCTTATTTATCAACACGGATATCCCGCCGGAAGTACAGCCAGTATTCCGATCCTATTCTGATGCGGAACTGATGCGGCTGAACGCTCATATCACAAAACTGGATATCCAGTTGGCACGATGTATGGTCATCCACCAAATGCTTGGTACGAGAATCTCTGATACGTTGACACTGCATACGGACTGCCTGTCAAAGAGAAACGGGCTGGATATTATCCGGATCGATCAGGTGAAAACACGAACCTTCGAAAAACCTATCAGTGCAGAATTGGCGGCTCTGATCCAGAAAGCCATCGATTGCACTTACGATCAATAAGGTAAAACGGAATACATCTTCGTGGATGCCAAAGATCCCAGCCGCCCGCTTCAATATACAACCATAAAGAATAAGGTGCTGTGGCTGATAAAAAGAGAAGACCTACGGGATGATGAGGGGAAACTGTTTAAATTCAACTCCCATATGTTCCGGCGGTCTTACGGAGTCAAGCTGACAGAACTGCATCTGGATGACTGGACGATAGCAAAACTCCTGGGGCATAAAAACATAAGCGCAGTAAAACATTACAGAAAAATGAGCAACCAACTCCTGGCCGAAGAAACCCGAAAGGCACGGGAGCAACAGAGCAGAATCCTGCTGGCAAATTTAGATGGATGGGAGGAAGAATATGAACAAATACGACAGGATGATTGAAATGAACCGGGAACGAAGCGATGAAAAGATTGCTGCGGCAAAACTGGCAATCCGCAAACTGCTGGATCAGGGAGAACGGGTATCGGTTCCGCAATTGGTAAAAATGACAGGTGCTTCCAGAGGGTTCTTTTATAAGAATCCCATTGTGAGGGCTGAGATTGACCGGGCCATGGAACAGCAGGCCGGAACCATCAATCCCCGCAGAGGTATCCTGGACAAAGCAATGGAAGGACGGATCGATCTCCTCCAGGAAGAAATTTTCCGGCTCCGGCAGGAAAATCAGGCGCTTCGTGATGAAAACCAGAGACTGCAGAAAATCATCAGCAAGAAAAGCCGGAGTGAATTCCGAAGCCTGTAAATAGTAAAATATAGGAAAATACATAGAGACAGCGGATCAAGCAGCCGCTGTCTCTTGCCATTCGTAAAACGTATGGTAAACAATTAAACATAGGTATTTGTATAAACGGGTGAACCGAAGTATAATAAACAAGAAAAGTCAGGGCAATATGCCACTGAAAGAGAACAGAAAACACACTTGTGTAAGCCGTTAAGCCCAGTGTTTTCAAGGGATAGAGAGGACGGGCTACATTTTATTATCCCAACTGGTGGTATGGAGTACCCATGGCGCTTCTGACCCTCCTGGAGGGAAACGACCTTTCCGGTAAGAATGTGTATCTTTTCTGTTCCCATGGCACCGGGGGGCTGGCAGACAGCGTGGAACAGATTACGGAAGCTTCGCCGGAAGCTGTCATCTCCGATGATATCTTTGATTGTTATGAGGAGGATGCAGCTTCTTCAGAAGAGGAGATTAGGTCCTGGGTGGATGGACTGGGATAATGGCTGGAACGATCACAATAGAAATCACAGAGCAATAAGAGGAAATCACTCATGAATCGAAAAGAAAAAACAGAACAGAAAATGCAGGAGCTGTTTCACAGCCATGCTGCCGGGGATGAAGGAACGGACGGCGAATTCATGCAGATCCTGCAGGGTTACATTTTTGGAGATGTCTGCTATACAGGCAGTCTGGACAACCGCATGAGGGAGCTGGTCACGGTTACCGTGCTGACTACGATTAGCGCCCTGCCCCAGATCAAAGCCCATGTGCAGGCCAGCCTCAACGCCGGTTGCACACCGGTGGAGATCCGGGAGGCAGTTTACCAGTGTGCGCCCTTTATCGGTTTTCCAAAGACACTCAATGCTATTGGCGCCATGAATGAAGTGTTTACGGAGAATGGAATTGAACTGCCCCTGCCGTCCCAGAAGACTTTGACTGGCGAAAACGATGAGGAGCGCTATCAGAAAGGATTAAAGATCCAGGAGCCTCTCTATGGAACAGAGATCGCGGACCGTTATACCTGGCTGCCCGGCGAGTTTGCCCAGGCAGTGCCCCGCTTCTTGACTGAGCTGAGCTTCGGGGACTTTCAGACTCGCGCCGGCCTCGACGGCAAGACCCGAGAGCTGCTCACGGTAGTGTTGCTGGCGGCTCTGGGCGGCGCGGAAGTGCAGTTAAGAAGTCATGTAAAAGGAGCGCTGAAGGCTGGCAACAGCCGGGAAGAAGTGGTCTGCGCTTTGGTCCATGCCAGCGGATATATGGGGCTTCCCCGTTTGTTCAATGCGCTGAACGGGTGCAGGGAATTGTTGGAAATGGAATAAGATTGAAAAGGAGAAAAACGATGCGTATCAATGATCAAGAACAATTTAGCAAAGAAAATGTATTTGGTCTTGGCAGCGCCAACACGGCCTATGCTCAGTATTTTGTGGGGAATTCCTATCTGAATCCCCTGACAGAGGCGAAGAAATGCCCGGTATTTCTGGCAAATGTCACCTTTGAGCCGGGGTGCCGCAACAACTGGCATATCCACCACGCCAAAAGCGGCGGCGGACAGCTTCTTATCTGTACCGCCGGCGAGGGCTGGTATCAGGAGGAGGGAAAACCTGCCGTCAGCCTGACGCCCGGCACGGTCATCACCATTCCGGCGGAGGTGAAGCACTGGCACGGAGCCAAAAAGGACAGCTGGTTTTCCCACATTGCAGTAGAAGTGCCCGGCGAGGAGACCGGGAACAAGTGGTGCGAACCGGTGGACGATGAGGCTTACAACGGGCTGGAGTAAGACTTTCTTCCCATTAGGCTAAAAGGAGATGTCCAGTCCAAGTCCCGGGCGGTCCAGAAGGAAGAATCGGTCGTTTTGCATCTGGAAACCGCCCGGCATTCCGGTATCTCCGTCTTTGTAGAACAAGAAAGTATCACAGTCGGATTCCGTAATATTTTTCTTGGCGGCTACCAGACTCAGACCTGCGGTAATGGAGATCTTTGTTTCGATCATACAGCCTACCATACAGGGAACGCCAAAGCTTTCTCCAACGGCGTTGATCTGGGAAGCGCGGTAGAGTCCGCCGCACTTCATGAGTTTGATGTTCATGATGTCTGCGGCTTCTGCTTTACAGATCCTGGCTGCGTCCCGGATCGTATGAAGAGATTCATCCAGCATAAGCTGGACGCCATTGGACTGTCTGCGAAGCCTTGCGGCGCCGTCCAGATCCCAGTCGGGAAGACATTGTTCTGCAGCTTCCACCCCGTATTTTTTCATTTCCTGGAGCATAAAGAGCGCCTGACTGTAGTCATAGCCCTGGTTCGCATCGATCCGCAGGCGGATATCCGGGCCTACGGCTTCCCGGATGAGGCGCAGGGCTTCCAGATCATCCTGCGGGGAAATCCCCATCTTGATCTTCAGGATGTGATACCCCAGATCCTCGACAAAATGTTTCGCCTGGGCCGCCATTTTCTCAGGAGGATTGATGACAACGGTAATGTCATTCAATACCTGATTGTCATAGCCGCCCAGTACCCGGTACAGGGGCTGGTTCATGAATTTCCCCTTCAGATCATAAAGAGCGATATCAATGGCACATTTGGCGGAACCGTTTCCGTGGACATAGCTGTCCATCATTGCGTGGATCTTCTCAATCTCCAGAGGATCCATGCCGATGAGCCCCTGGCGGAACATGCGGAGCACTTCCAGGCATCCGTCAACCGTTTCGCCGGTAACCGGCGCAAAAGGCGCTGCTTCACCGTATCCGGTATACCCTTCGTCGGTTTCGATTTTTACGATAATACTGACGGTATGGGTGATCTCGGCAAACGCCACATTAAAAGGTTCCTCCAGCTCAATAGAAAACTTTTCCATTTTTACATCTGTAATTTTCATGGTGGTTCCCTCCGTGCATTTTTTGGAATTTTCTGATAATAAAAGTGTACGCTTTATTTTTGGAACTGTCAATTTAGAATTCCTTATGCTGGACAATGCGGATACTAAGCAGCGCAGAGCCAAGAAGGATCAGGGCTGTGACGCCGATGGCGCATCCGGCCAGCATGCCCGCACTTACATCCGGAAGGCTGTTCAGCGCGGCCAGCAGGTCGACGCCAAGGAGTCCGGAAATCTTTGTCGCCAGGAATCCCAGCAGGAAGATAGCTCCTATACCGATGATCAGGGCGATCCGACCTTTTTCTCCTCCGAATTTTAACTGGACGGGCAGCATGACCGCCAGGATCAGGAAGAGGACGGGCAGGATGGCAGCGGCGGTCAGGACAAGTTCCATCACATCCAGGCCTCCCCGGACCGTCCCTGCGATCACCACCAGAAGGGTGGAGATGGTCCAGGCAGAAAGGGCCAGGATCAGGGCAAAGCAGTACTTTTCCACCACATAGCCTGCCCGGGTTATGGGCAGAGAGAACAGGAACGCATTTCCGTTGTCAAACTCGTCATAGCTGATGGTGCTCAGGGTAAACAAAGGAAATACAAAGGTGGCAAAGCCGATGGGGACGGAGAGACTGCCGGAAAACAGCGCCTGCCCCACACTGATCATGACGATCACAAAGAAGAAATTCCGCTGCATTTTCATCAGTTTAAAATCTTTGATCAATAATCCTTTCATTTACGCTTCCCCCTTTACCATCATAGTGATCACTTCATCGATGCCGGCTTTTTCTACGGCGATCTTCGGGAAATTTTCAGAGTAATAGGTTCTCTGGTCAGTAAGGCAGCAGTACCCGTAAGTTTCCCTGCGGCTGCGCAGGATGAACTGCCGGTCCAGTGTCTGGTACTGGGATTCATCCATTTTCAGGATCCCGTAGCGGTCCAGCAGGACGTCGGTTTCCTCATGGAGCACGATCTTTCCATCGTGGATCATATAGAGGTCGTCGCAGATCCCTTCCAAGTCGCCGGAGATGTGGGAGCTGATCAGGATGGACCGGCTCTCGTCCGCCTCCAGGTATTCCCGGAGAATGTCCAGAAGCTCATCCCTGGCGATTACATCCAGCCCCGCGGTGGGCTCATCCAGGATGAGCAGGCGGGAATCGTGACAGGTGGCGGAAAGGACTTTCAGCTTCGCCCGCATTCCGGTGGAGAATTCTTTGATCCGCTTATCCACAGGAAGCCGGAATTTCTTTACCTTCTCCAGGAACCGTCCGGCGTCGAAGGTGGGGTAGAAGGCCTGCAGCATGGGCGTTAAGTCCCGGATGGTGAGATAACCGCTGAACCCGGAGTCGGAGAGGACGATTCCCAGCTGTTCTCTGTCTCTGGCGGTGAAGTCGTCCAGATCCTTTCCAAGGAGGGTGATCCTGCCCTCATCTCTTTTGATCAGTCCCAGCACCGCCTTGAAGGTAGTGCTCTTTCCGGCGCCGTTCTGGCCGATCAGGCCGGTCACGCACCCGGAGGGCACTTCCAGGGAGCAGTCCAGCGTAAAATTGGGATAGGTTTTCTGTAAATGTTCGATCTTCAACATCATTTATTCCTCCATAAGCAATGCAAACAACTCTTGGATGTCGCCGTCGCTGATGCCGTAGCGGCGGCCTTTCTGGATGGCCTGGTAAAGGGCTTCCTCCAGTTCTTTTTTCTGTTCTTCCAGGAGAAGTTCTCTGTTGGTCGCGGCAATGTAAGTTCCCTTGCCGTGGACGGTGACAGTGAAGCCTTCCTCCTCCAGGGCATCATAGGCCTTCTTCACCGTCAGGGCGCTGATCTTAAGCTCCCGGGAAAGTGCCCGGACGGATGGAAGTACATCATTTTCCTTCAGTTCCCCGCTGCGGATCAGCGTCTTGATCTGATCGGTGATCTGCTCGTAGATGGGGATCATCAGGGAATGGTTGATCATGATCTTCATAGTGGTTTTCTCCCCTTTCCGTATAAACAGTATATAACAGTGAGAAACTGTTGTCAACTGTTATATGCTGTTTATTTTCGCTTTATATAGATTTAACATTGAAAATACATGGATTTAACAAAGGAATGATAAACTTTTACAAATTTATACGCATATGCGGGGCTGACCCCGAAAATGCAGTTTATCCATACGTATACTACAGACAGGAGAGCTATATGAACCAGGAACATGAGATCGTGAAGCGGGTTGCCGCGGCCAGGAGCAGCTCAGAAGAAGCGGATCGTCTGGTCAGGGACTATCTTCCATTTATCAAAGCAGAAACAGCAAAATTCCTACACCGGCCGCCGGTGGAAGGGCAGGATGACGAGCTTTCTATTGCCATGTTTGCTTTCTATGAAGCAGTCCTGAATTATGAAAAAGCCAGGGGGACATTTCTGGCTTTTGCCAGCCGGGGGATCAGGAACCGGCTGATCGATCACTATCGGAAGGAGAGCCGCCACGGGAAGGTGATCTCCTTTGACCAGCCGGACAGTAAGGATGAGGACCGGACACTGCTGGATACGCTGGAGAGCAGTGAAAGCAATGTGGAAGAGGGGCAGATCCGGATGGCGGCAAGGGAAGAGATTGAGGAATATGCCAGAGGGCTGGCGGAATTCGGGATCTCTCTTACCGACGTGGCGGACAACTGTCCAAAGCAGGACCGCACTCTGGAGGCCTGCTATCAGGCGCTGGCCTGTGCAAAAGAAAATCCATGGCTTCTGGAACGGTTTCTTGCCACCAGGAAACTCCCGATCCAGGATCTTACGGAGTTGTCCAGAGTGTCCAGGAAGACGCTGGAGCGGCACAGGAAGTATATCGCCGCTTTGTTCCTGGCTTATACCAATGGCTATGAGATCATCCGCGGGCATCTGTGCCAGATATCCGTGGGGAAAGGAGGCGGACGGGCTTGAGATATCTAGTAATGGAATGCGGATTCAGCTACGCGGTGGTGCTGGATCAGCAGGGAAGATTCCTGAAGGTAGCGAATCTGGGCTATGCAGTGGGACAGACGGTGGATTCGGTGATCCCGTTCCAGGAGGAACGGAAGAAGAGCCGGACGTCCCGGCGGGTGATTCCGGTTCTTGCAGCGGCAGCCTGCCTGTGTCTGGTCTTTCTGGGAGGATTCCAGTATATCCTTTCACCCTACGGAACCGTGCGGATCCAGATCAACCCGGATGTAATGATCTCCGTAAACCGCTGGGATTACGCGGTAGACGTGGAAGGGATGAACGATGATGGAGAAGAACTTGTGGAGGATTATCATTATATAGGTAAGAAGGTGGATCAGGTATCGGATGAACTGGCGGACCGGGCGGTGGACCAGGGCTTCCTGAAGGAGGGAGATCAGATCACCCTGACGGTGGAGTCAGAGCATGAGGACTGGAAGACAGCCACAGAGGATCTGTTGATCACAGAACTTACCATCCATCTGGATTCTTCCGTAGAGATCCGGACAGCCGGGGAGGCAGAAGAAGAGATGGAAAGAGAAGATCCGGTTTTGCCGCAGGAAAACTACAGCAATCCGGGGAGCGGAGAAAGCGGCGGAAATTCCGGGAATGTGGTCATTGACGACGATGATGACGACGGCGATGATAACGATGATGACGATGATGGCGACGACGATACCGATGATGATGATGATGATGACGGTGATGACGATGATGATGACGATGATGATTAAAAAAATAAAAAAATTTTCTTTCAACCCCGTTTTTTAAAAAGCAGCCCCGTATTCTATCAATACAACCTTAAAAAAATCAAAAAAAGGAGAAAAAGGATATGATGAAGAGAAGAAATTTAAAAGGAACAGCAGTAGCAGCGATGGTATGTGGGATGATGGTCTTCACCGGATGTGGAGGCGGAGGAACGGCAGGCGCGGCAGAGGAAGCAGCTGTTCAGAAATCAGAGGAGATCATGGGAACGATTCTCCTCAGCGTAAATCCGGAGATGGAGATCTCCTATGACGGAGAGGGAAAGGTAAAGTCCATCGAGGGAGCCAATGAAGAAGGCGTGGCTGTGGCGGAAGCTTACAGGGATTATGAAGGGAAAGCCTGCAGGGAAGTAGTTGGCGATCTGGTGGAAGAGATCTACGAAGCCGGGTATTTTGAACAGACAGTAGGAGGAAACACCAGGAATGTAGTGCTGAAGCTGGAAGAAGGTTCCAGGTATCCGGACGATGATTTCATCAACGAGATGGCGGATGAGGTAAAAGTTACGGCAGAGCACTGCGGGATCGGATCTTCTCCGATGACCGTGGACGAGGACGACTACAGGGAAGATGGATATATTACACTGGAGAAGGCACAGGAAATCGTACTGGCCCAGCTTCATCTGGACGCTGCGGAGTTTACCGACAAAGAGTATGAACTGGATGACGGAGTCTATGAGCTGGAGTTCACTGCCAATGGCGTGGAGTATGAATTCGAGGTAAATGCGGTGAACGGAAAAGTCCTGGAAGCAGACTACGAGCATAACGATGACTGGGATGACGACCGTTATGATGATCGTGATGACGATCGTGACGATGATGACGATGACAGAGATGATGATCGTGACGATGATGACGATGACAGAGATGACGACCGGGACGATGATCGGGACGACGACCGGGACGATGACCGGGATGACGACCGGGACGATGACCGGGACGACGACTAATATTGGGAGACTGTAAGAGAGAAGCCGCGCAGGAGCGCGGCTTCTCCTTTGCTATCTGGTTGAAGTGACATTTGTTCTATGCTAAAATAAAAAAATCACAGAGTTTATGAAAAACATTGGCGGGAGAAGATTGCATGGAACTGATCGGGACAAACCTGGGCATGTTGATGGCCCTGCGCATGGCGGGAAGGGAACTGGGAGACTGCCCGAATATCGAGATGAAAACGATGGGCGGCAGGAAATTCTGGATCACCAACCAGGAGAAACAAGGATGGAAGCTTCAGACCAATAAGATCACGAAGCTGTCCAGGATCCTGGATGATAATAACCGGAGAAAAGCCTGGGGAAACCCGGCGGTTATGGCGGAGAAGTTTAAACGGCTTTTAAGACAGGAATTCCTGGAGCCGGGGGATGTGATCGGAGTGGCAAGGAAGAAGGCGCTCCGGGTCTACGACCATTATGCAGTATATATTGGAGACGGCCGGGTGATCCATTACGCGGGGACGGGAAACGATTTCTCCGGGGAGATCACGATCCATGAGGCGGATATGAAAGAATTTCTCAAAGACGACGAGAAATTTTTTGTACTCTTTTTCCAGGGTGCGAAGAATCCTCCCATTAAGATCCAGTCTGCTACGAATTTCAACTTTGACGACAGTACCGTGGCCAAAAGTCTTCTTCTGGAGGACCGGAGGAACTATCATTTCTATTCCGCCCGGGAGACCATCCGGAGGGCCAGAAGCCGGATCGGGGAGGACAGATACCATCTTCTGTTTAACAACTGCGAGCATTTTGCCATCTGGAGCAAGACCAACATCTCAGAGTCCTACCAGGTGAAAAATAAGATGAAATATCTGTCGGTATTCCTGAGAATGCCGGTATGGCACTACGTATAAGAACAAAAGAAAGGAATCATGATCATGCCAGTATTTGACTTTAATAATTCACCGGAACCATCCAGGGAGCCGGAGTGTACCTATGAGATCTTTTATTCCAGCGAACCGGAGGCTTCTCCGGAGCATCCCATGCTGATGCTGGACAACCGGGAGGGGAAACTGAAACATCACTCTGCCGGCGTATTTACCAATCCCATCCGCAGGACAGCCTTCGAGTTCAAGGAGGAAGAAGGCGGAAGCATGAGCAGCGTGGATATTCTTAAGATCGACGCCCGTTTTGTCAGCCTGCTGAAGTGGCTGGGGGAGAATCACATCAATGTACGGCTTTCGGGAGCGCCCCGGGAGGATGGATACGCAGTGTACAAAATCCGGGAGATCGCTTTTGGCTGGGGCGGTAAGCTTTCCGCGGAGGACGGATTTCTCCAGTTTATGATCGAACGGCTTCTCTCCAGCGACGCGCCTTCTCCGGAGGTTCCGGACGAGGAAGCAGAGGAAGCAGGGGACAGCATGAAGCTTACCAGTATCCAGAGTATTACTGATTTCATGAACTGTGCGGGGCGGACTCTGCCGGATAATATCCGGCTCTGGGCCAGACGGAATCTGGCGGTGGCCCGGTCCAGTGAGGTTTCCGCGGAGGAGAAGCGCCACGCTCAGCGGGCGCTGTCTATTATGATGAATATCCAGTGGAAGGGGAATTATTTTCCGCCGGTAGATCCGGTGGAAGCCCGGCGTATCCTGGATGAGGAGCTTTATGGTATGGAGCAGGTAAAGCAGCGGATCATCGAGACTATTATCCAGATCAACCGGACCCATACCCTTCCGGCTTACGGGATCCTTCTGATCGGACCGGCGGGAACGGGGAAATCCCAGATCGCCTATGCGGTGGCCCGGATCCTGAAGCTGCCCTGGACCACCCTGGATATGAGTTCCATCAATGACCCGGAGCAGCTTACCGGAAGTTCCCGGATCTACGCCAACGCCAAGCCGGGAATCATTATGGAGGCATTTTCCATGGCGGGAGAGTCCAACCTTGTGTTTATCATCAATGAGCTGGACAAGGCTGCCGCAGGGAAAGGGAATGGCAATCCTGCGGATGTGCTTTTGACCCTTCTGGACAATCTGGGATTTACCGACAATTATATCGAGTGTATGATCCCCACCGGGGGCGTCTATCCCATCGCCACCGCCAATGACAGGGAGCAGATCAGCGCGCCTTTGATGTCCCGGTTTGCGGTGATCGAGATCCCGGACTATACCCCGGAGGAGAAGAAGGTGATCTTCTCTGAATATGCCCTTCCCAAAGTACTTAGGCGGATCGGTATGGAGAAAGAAGAGTGCAGCCTGACAGAAGACGGTCTGGAAGCAGTGATCGATCTTCACAGGAATACCAGCGGGATCCGGGATCTGGAGCAGGCGGCGGAGCACCTGGCGGCCAACGCCCTGTATCAGATTGAGGTGGATCATGTGAAGTCGGTGGTATTTGACGAAACTATGGTGCGAAATCTGTTGCTTTAATAGAAAGATAAGAAATGGATAAGGCGGAAAGGAGGAGCGGTATGAAACATGAGATCAAGATAGAAGAGATCTTCCGGGCTGTCCGGGGAGATATCACGAAGATCCGGGATGTGGAGGCCATTGTAAACGCGGCCAACACCAGTCTCCTGGGAGGCGGCGGTGTGGACGGAGCCATCCACCGGGCCGCAGGGCCAAAGCTTCTGGAAGAATGCCGGGGGCTCCATGGCTGTGCCACAGGGGAGGCAAAGATCACCGGGGCTTATGAGCTGCCCTGCAAGTATGTGATCCACACCCCCGGTCCCATCTGGCGGGGTGGCGATCATGATGAGCGAAAGCTCCTTGCCTCCTGTTACCGGTCCTGCCTGACGCTGGCAGTAGAAAACGGGGTAAAGCGGATCGCTTTTCCATCTATTTCCACAGGGATCTATCATTTCCCGGTGGAGGAGGCTGCCCGGATCGCGGTGGAGACGGCGGCGGAATTCGCGGCGACCCATCCGGGAGCGCTGGAACTGGTGGAGTGGGTACTGTTTGACGACAGAACCTGGCAGGTGTACGAGACGGCCATCGCCGGAAGGGAGAACTATGTTTCCAATCATTGACAAGAGAAAAACCGGGATCCATCTGCGCAGGCTTATGGAGGAGCGGGAGCTTACAGTCAGAGATGTCCAGCAGTATCTGGGACTGGGAAGCGTCCAGAGTGTCTATCACTGGCTGAACGGGATCAGCATGCCCACGGTGGATAATCTGTATGCTTTAAGCGAGCTGTTTCAGCTGCCCATGGATGAGATCGTGCGCGGGAACCGCCGCAGGGAATCCGACGGCCTGGAAGACCGGCAGCGCCAGAGGCTACAGGCATACTGCGCGGCGCTGCAGGAACTGCGGGCGGCTTAAATGGGGCGGCAGAATTATACTACAAGTTCAATGACAAACCGGAAGAACTCCCTTAAAATGATAACAGATCATTTCAAGGAGGAGGGCTTTCTATGAGCGAGAAGATGCTGGTAACGCAGGCACTGGATGAGAGGGATCTGCTGGTGAAGAAGATCGGGGACAAGATCGCGAAGGCGAATTTCGTGGATACAATCCGGCCCAATGAGAATAAGGTTTACGCCAGGCGGGTTGAGAAAGCGGAGTTTACCAAAGAGGCGAAGGCGGCCTATCAGCAGATCACGGACTTGATCGCAAGATATCAGAAGATCGACGCGGCCATCGTGGATTCCAATGCCAGGACGGAAGTGAAGACTTCCTACGGAACATTTACGGTTGCGGGGGCAATCTCGCTGAGAAGCCGTCTCCGGGGGCTTGGAGTCTATGAGGAAGAGGCGGATTTCGAAGGGAATCTGCAGAAGAAACTGCGCAGCGAGTATGAGGAACGGGTCCGTTTCTGTGATATGAAGAACAGCCAGCTGCAGACTACTGCTGAGAACATGCGGCTGAGTATCCTGGGACGGGATGCAAAGACGAAGGATGAGAAGCCTCTGGGCGTAGTGGAAGCCTATGTTAAGGAGAACACTACAGAACTGGTGGATCCGCTGAAGGTGGAGAAGAAGATCGAAGATCTGGAGGAAAAGCGCAATACCCTTCTGAGGGAGCTGGATACCCAGATCAAAGTGTCCAACGCCACAACGTTTATCGAGGTATGATAAGAAGGCAGCCTGTATTACGGAAACCTCAGACTCAGCTTCCCTGTAACAGGGTTACGTTACGAGAGAAAAGGACCAAATTCTAAAGTGGTGCAGCAGGTAGCACACATGACTAGTGATCATGATGTCGCAGGTTCGAATCCTGTCTTTAGAACCGGGAAATGTATGGCGTATGACAGCGCCCCCACAGTTTTGTGTTTTCGTTTGTCGGTGAACGGTGCTTTGGGAACGGTTAACGATTTTGTCCTTGAATCGTCTTTGGTGAGGAAGAAACGTTTGTTCAGACATAGAGATATGTTGAAATCCATGAAAAAGGTTGGTGTTAAGCTGATTGGCCGGAGGTTATCCTCATGGCTGTAATATAGGCATGGCATGTTGGGACTGGGGAGCTGCGAAAGCAGCTCCCTTTAAAGTTGTATTTTTATACCACAGGCACCTGAAACAGGCCATAGAACACAGCACCTACAACGCCGCTTGTCAGGATCGCCTGTACCGGTCCGATCTTTTTCTTTCGGAGTAAAACCAGGAAGACAAGAGTGATGGGGACGGCGATCCAGTCAGTGTCCGGCAGGCTGAAATGTTCCAGTCCGTTCCACCAGGCGGTGCTGACCAGTTTTACCGCGGCGGCCAGGACCATGGCAGCCACAGCCGGATGAAGTCCGTTCAGAACTCCGTGGACGCTGCTTAAGTTCCGGTATTTGTAATAAAGCTTCGCAAGGATCATCACGATGATCACGGCAGGAAGGACATAGGCGCAGGTGGCGATCACCGTGCCGGGGATCCCGGCGGTCCGGGTGCCTACGAAGGAAGCGATATTGATCCCCAGGGGACCGGGAGTCATCTCGGAAATGGAGATGATGTCTGTAAATTCTGTGTTGGTAAGCCAGTGCTGCTGTGTGACTACACGGCTGCGGATCAGTTCCATGGAGGCAAGGCCGCCGCCAAAGCTGAAGAGGCCGATAAGGAAAAAGGTTTTGAATAACTGGAGATAGAGCATTAGTCTTCCTCCTTTCCAACAGGAACCTCTTTGCGTTTCCGCCAGGAGTAGATTCCTCCGGAAACGCCGCAGACCAGCAGGATCAGGATAATATCAACACCGAAGAAGACGGCTGCGACGGAGGCGGCGATCAGCATAAGAAGAGAGAAAACTTCTCTGTCTTTCAGTACGTTTCCTGCCATGGTGATGGTCATGTTGATCATAACGGCTGCAACTCCGGCCTGCATTCCTTTCAACAGCAGGGCGATCACCGGATTGCTGCGGAACTGGACATAGAACATGGAGACGATGGTGAGGATGATCATAGGAGGCAGGATGGTGCCTGTCACTGTCAGAAGGGCGCCTGCTACTCCGGCGATGTGGTATCCGATGATGATAGAAGTGTTGACTGCCATCACGCCGGGACAGGACTGGGCGATGGCCACCAGGTCCATGACTTCGTCCTGGCTGATCCAGTGGAGTTCCTCTACAAATTTCTTCTGGAGCATAGAGATGATCACCATGCCGCCTCCGAAGGTACAGGCGCTGATGATAAAGCAAGTTTTGAAAAGGGTCCAGAGTCTGGATTTATCTGAGATTGTATTTTCCATAGGGCATTCCTCTTTTCTGTGTTCGTTTACCAGTATATTTTAGCGGAAAAGAAAGGAAAAATCCAATAGGATGAGACTATATTTTTATAAAACCATCTTATGCCAGAAATGAGCAGATGAATTCTTCTTTTTCTGCGCTCTCTGTGCTATAATATCCCCAGTACCACTCAGAAAGGAGCTCCTATGGAAGCATATACCAGTTTTGCCCAAGTCTACGACACCTTCATGGACAACGTCCCTTATGAGGACTGGTCCGACCGGATCCGGACAATCCTTCGCCAGTATGGCATCACCGGAGGCCTGGCTCTGGATCTTGGCTGCGGCACAGGGAAGATGACGGAACTTCTGGCAGAAGCAGGATTCGATATGATCGGGGTGGACAACTCCGAGGATATGCTGGAGCTTGCCATGGAGAAGCGGCTTGTGAGCGGTCATGATATTCTCTATCTTCTGCAGGATATGCAGGAATTTGAACTCTACGGCACAGTGGGAGCCATCGTCAGCGTCTGTGATTCCATCAACTATATCACCGATGAGGAGGAACTGCTGGAAGTGTTCCGGCTGGCCAACAATTATCTGGATCCCCATGGGATTTTTCTTTTTGACTTCAATACGGAGTACAAGTACCGGGAGATCTTGGGGGACAACACTTTTGCAGAGGAGCGGGAGGAATGTAGTTTTATCTGGGAGAACTACTATGATCCGGAGGAAGAGATCAATGAGTATGAGCTGACTTTATTTGTCCGGGAGGAAGAGGATCCGGAGCTTTACCGGCGCTATCAGGAAACCCATTTTCAGAAGGCTTATACCCTGGAGCGCATAAAACGGCTGCTGGAGCGGGCCGGTATGACTTTTATGCGGGCGTGGGACGGCTATGCGGACGAAGCGCCTACCTATACCAGCCAGCGGATCCTTGTGGCTGCCCGGGAGTTTGGAAAATAAGGAGGACAGGAAGGAAAAATGGAAGACTATATTGTAAGAGCCACTGCGGCGGAGGGACAGGTGCGAGCCTTTGCCGCCCTGACCACACAGACGGTGGAGACGGCCAGGCAGCGCCACGGCACAAGCCCGGTGGCAACAGCGGCCCTGGGACGTCTGCTGACGGCGGGAGCCATGATGGGAAGTATGATGAAGAACGACACGGATATGTTGACCCTGCAGATCCGGGGGGACGGACCCTTAAACGGGATCACGGTGACGGCGGACAGCCACGCCAATGTGAAGGGCTATGTGGGCAATCCGGACGTGATGCTGCCCCCTAAGAACGGGAAGCTGGACGTGGGCGGAGCCGTGGGCATCGGCCTTCTCCAGGTGATCAAAGACCTGGGGCTCAAAGAGCCCTACAGCGGGCAGACCATTCTGGTGACCAGCGAGATCGCGGAGGACCTGACCTATTATTTTGCCAATTCCGAGCAGGTGCCTTCGTCGGTGGGCCTGGGAGTTCTGATGGAGAAGAACAATACCGTGCGCTGCGCCGGCGGATTCATCATCCAGATGATGCCCTTTGCAACAGAAGACACCATCCAGAAGATCGAGGATAATCTGAAACAGATCTCTTCTGTAACTTCTCTTCTGAGTGAAGGGAAGCTGCCGGAGGACCTGCTGGAGATCCTGCTGGGAAATGTGGGACTGGAAGTGACGGACCGGCTGTCCACCCGGTTTTACTGCAACTGCTCCAAGGAGCGGGTGGAGCAGGCGGTGGCCAGCATCGGCAGGAAGGATATCCAGGAGATGATCGACGAGGGCAAGGACATCGAGGTAAAATGTCATTTCTGCAATACCGCTTATCAGTATACGGTAGAAGATCTGAAGCGGATCCTGAAGCGCAGCAGATAGAGGGGAGAGAAAAGGATGAAAGACGGATTTATCAAAGTGGCGGCGGCCACCCCGGGGATCCGGGTGGCGGATGTGGCTTACAATACGGCGCAGATCAAAAGCATGATGGAGAAGGCGGTGGAAGAAGGAGCCAAGGTAGTGGTATTCCCGGAGCTGTGCCTTACCGGTTATACCTGCGGGGATCTGTTTACTCAGGAGATCCTGCTGGAACAGGCGAAGCAGGGGCTTAAGGAGATCGGAGAGGCCACCCGGGACATGGATGCCCTGGTCTTCGTGGGACTGCCTCTGGAGGAAAACGGGGAACTCTATAACGTGGCGGCGGCATTGAACCGGGGCCGGGTACTGGGATTCACCACCAAGAGTTTTCTGCCAAACTACGGAGAATTTTATGAGATGCGTCAGTTCCGCCAGGGGCCTTCCCGGGCGGGAGAGATCCTGTTTGAGGGAAGACGGGTGCCCTTTGGCCCGGGTCTTCTCTACGAGGCGGAGAGCCTGCCTTCTCTGGTGGTCTCCGCGGAGATCTGCGAGGACGTGTGGTCTCCGGTGCCGCCCAGTATCCAGGCTTCCCGGGAGGGAGCCCTTGTGATCGTCAACTGTTCTGCCAGTGATGAGACCATCGGCAAGGCGGCTTACCGGAGAAGCCTGATCGAAGGGCAGTCCGCCCGGCTGATCTGCGGGTATGTGTACGCCAACGCAGGGGAAGGGGAATCCACCACAGACCTGGTATTCGGCGGCCACAACATCATCGCTGAGAACGGTACGGTTCTGGCGGAGGCCCCCCGGTTCCAGGGAGGGATCCTGACCACGGAGATCGATCTGGAACGTCTGATCGGGGAGCGGCGCAGGAACACCACCTTCCAGAACGCCAAGGAGCGGACCCTGCCCAGGATCCCCTTTGCCCTGGAACTTTCGGAGACGGCTCTTACCAGAAGCTTTGCCTCCCGGCCCTTTGTGCCGTCTGAGGAGGGAGAGCGGAACCAGCGCTGTGAGGAGATCCTGACCATTCAGGCAAAGGGTCTGGAGAAGCGGCTGGCCCACACCCATGCAAGAAGTGCGGTGGTGGGGATCTCCGGCGGACTGGATTCTACGCTGGCCCTGCTGGTGACGGCCAAGGCTTTTGACGCTCTGGGGCTTGAACGCAGCCAGATCGTGGCGGTGACCATGCCCTGTTTTGGTACCACAGACCGGACTTACCGCAACGCCTGTGAGATGGCCCGCAAACTGGGGGCTACCCTGCGGGAGGTGCCCATCGCGGCGTCGGTGGAGCAGCATTTCCGGGATATCGGACACGATCCGGAGGATCACAGCGTCACCTATGAGAATGCACAGGCCAGGGAGCGGACCCAGGTGCTGATGGATATCGCCAACGCAGACGGCGGCATGGTGGTTGGGACCGGGGACATGTCGGAGCTGGCTCTGGGATGGGCCACCTACAACGGAGATCACATGTCCATGTACGGGGTCAATGCTTCAGTGCCCAAGACGCTGGTACGCCATCTGGTACATTATTATGCAGATACCTGCGGAGATCAGGTGCTAAAAGACGTGCTCTATGACGTGCTGGATACGCCGGTGAGCCCGGAGCTTCTGCCTCCCAAAGACGGGGAGATCGCTCAGAAGACCGAGGATCTGGTAGGACCTTACGAGTTGCATGATTTCTTCTTGTATTACTTCCTCCGGTTCGGATACAGCCCCAGGAAGATCTACCGCATCGCCCGGCTGGCTTTTGCGGGAGAGTATGAAGAGGAGACCATTTTAAAATGGCTCCGCACCTTCCTGCGCCGGTTCTTTACCCAGCAGTTCAAGCGGTCCTGCCTGCCGGACGGGCCCAAGGTGGGAACCGTGGCCCTGTCGCCCAGAGGAGACTGGCGGATGCCAAGCGACGCCTGTGTGGATCTGTGGCTTGCGGATCTGGAAGATCTGTAGAAATACAAGGAAAGGGAGCAAAAGAAGATGGAAGAAAAGAAAGAACAGGCAACAGAACGGTTTCAGAAGATGTACAACTGCTGTCAGGCGGTGGCCTGCACCTACTGTGAGGATCTGGGGATCAGGGAGCAGGATATGTTCCGCATGACAGAAGGGTTTGGCTCCGGGATCGGCGGGCTTAAAGACACCTGCGGGGCGGCCATGGGTATGTTCCTGACTCTGAGCCTGGCCAACAGCGCAGGGGATATGGATGATCCCTACGCTACCAAGATGGATACTTACGCTAAGTTCCTGGAGGCGGCGGAAGCCTTCCAAAAAGAGCGTGGATCGCTGTACTGCAGGGATCTGAAGACCGAGGACGGCCCCCAGCCGCTGGAGTGCTGCGTGCGCTGCGTGGAGACGGCGGCCCGGCTGACAGAAGAATATCTGGCGAAGATAGAAGAAGTGAAGAGATAAAAAAAGAGTTTGTCAAGTAAAGTGTGTAAGTTTTTTTGATTTTTATATGGCGGTCAGTTT
>ENA-OPDJ01000023-OPDJ01000023.1-human-gut-metagenome-genome-assembly--contig:-NODE-23-length-130980-cov-14.022295_pt1 | contig 130980 bp, 100 predicted proteins | sample MGYA00241621_ERZ501505 | MGnify/ENA primary metagenome ERZ501505 (study PRJEB25962, sample SAMEA2042624) | human gut metagenome | biome: human gut; feature: human-associated habitat; material... | reverse complement strand
ATTCCAATTAACCTACTGATTTACAACTAATTATAAATAAATTTAAACAGATTCTAAATTTGAAACAATCAATGGAAAGAAAGTAGGAAAAGCATTTTCATTTCCAATGGATGCAAAGAAAATGGCTCGTTATAAAACAGAAGCTACCGTAAGAAAAAAGGTGGAGGAATATGTTGCTAAAAGCGGCTTATTCAAAAAGAACGAACTAAATGAACTCAAATATGACATGACCGACTTCTTACAAGAATGGAAAAAACAGAAACCCATTGTGGAAGCTGAAATGCTAAAGGAACTGGAAGCCTCAACCAATGCAGGAAACAGAATAACACCTGAACACATCAATCGTCTTGGAACTAATGAAGTTTTCGTTTTTGGTTCTAATGCAAGAGGATTGCATCATGGAGGTGCTGCCAAAGTCGCTGTTGAAAGTTTTGGTGCTGTCATGGGACAAGGGCATGGATTGCAAGGGAAAAGTTATGCTATCAATTCCATGAGCGGCATTTCTGAAATGGAGAAAGATATAAAGTTGTTCTGTGAGTTTGCAAAATCGAATCCACAGAAACATTTCCTTGTAACTCCCATAGGTTGTGGTATTGCAGGTTTTAGCCCTAATGATGTCGCCCCATTATTTAAAAAGTGTGCAATTTTGAATAACGTATCACTTCCTCGTTCTTTTTGGCAAATAATAGGGTATCCAAAGGAATAAAAATTCATGCAGAATTATTTAGTAAAAGATTCTTCTGAAAAATGGGCATATAATATATGACGAAAGACGAGATTAGAACAAGAGAAGATTTTATTAATCTTTATGCTTTACATCTTGGACTTGACAGATTCATTGAAGCACAAGATAAGTGGAATACTTATCAAACTGCCTTGGAAGAAGTCAAAGCAGGGAAGAAGAGAACACATTGGATTTGGTTTATCTTTCCTCAAATGGAGGGACTTGGCACAAGTGAAAAGTCTCGTTACTACGGAATACGTGGGCGTGATGAAGCTATTGAATATATCAACCATCCTATATTGAGAGATAGGTTAGTTGAAATCACAGAAGCGGTCTATAATAATGAGAAATCAGTTTACGAGATATTTGGAAACGATGTAATTAAAGTAAGGTCTTGTATGTTACTTTTTGCATCTGTTTCTGATATTCCTATCTTTCAAAAGATGCTTGAAAAGCATTGCTGGAGATAAAATTCTCATATAATAACAAAAGCCAACCTACCCAATTACGGACAAGTTGGCTTTTCAGTTCTGAACACTTAATCATTAACATCTTTTCTTGGACTTCATTATAGGAACAAGTCCAATAGTAGAGAAATAGTTTCGCATTATTTCTCTGTTTCCAATTGGTTTCTTTATCAATTTCTTCATAACTCTAAATTTTAGAATTTCACATATACAAGCATACACATAGATATATAAAAGTCAAAGCCAAGCGTGAATGAAAATGGAATATTGTTTCTAATCATGCGAATATGTCTTTTATGCCATATATTAAAATTTTGTCAGTACATTCTATCTACATTATACGGAGTTGATTATCTTTGCGCTACAAAAGATTTAATCAATGGAACAATTACAAGTAATTCAAAGCAAGATATATGAAATCAGAGGTCAGAAAGTAATGCTCGACCGTGATTTGGCAGAAATGTACGGAGTGCAAACAAAAGCATTGAATCAAGCCGTAAAACGCAATATAGACCGTTTCCCCGAAGATTTTATGTTTCAACTGACAAGCGAAGAAACACAAAAATGGAGGTCACAGTTTGTGACTTCCAATTCCATCAAGATGGGAGTTAGGCGCAACCCTTATGCGTTCACTGAATTAGGAGTAGCCATGCTAAGTAGCGTGCTGAACTCCAAAACTGCCATTCAAATAAATATGGGTATTATGCGTGCTTTTGTCGCTGTTCGCCAAATGATAGCATTGCCTAAAACAGACCAACTAACAGAGTTGCAGAATGAGGTAAAAGAGTTGAAAGACTATATAGAAGAAGTGTTCGCTGATTACAACGATATTAATGATGATACACGGATGCAGTTGGAACTTATCAATCAGACATTGGCAGAACTACAAGTCAAGAAGAAATTGGAAGAAAAGCCACGCAGAAGAATCGGATTTATACAGCATGATGAATAATCTGATTCTGTCAAGCACGAGATTTTATAAAAACTATAATACTTCCACGCAAGTAAAAAAAGTGATTGAAGCAACTACAAATATATATTATAATTATTGCATAACAGTACAACATTAGCTACCTTTGCATCAGGAACGAATGTTTACCGCTGGTTTACCGATACGTTCTTATAAGAGTTCATTAATTGGTATGCAAACGCTTTAAAAGACTTGTTGCTCAGTTGGTTACACACGATAAATCCGCAGGATTTAACGTGCTTGGCAACAGACTCATAATCTGGAGGTCCCTGGTTCAAGCCCAGGCTGGTCCACAAAAGAAGAAGCGTTAATTGCACAAAATCAGCAGTTAACGTTTTTCCTTTTTGTCCTTTTTCGTGAGTCATGATATAATCAATAGAATCACATCCCTCTTCAAGGCGATATAGATGTATGCAGTAGACATCAAGCATTCTCCCAACTTACCTGTTTCAACAAACTCAAAGCAACTTAACGATGAATTCCTTAGGAGATGTAATACAATAGAGCGAACTGACATCAAAGTTTCATTGTTTGCACATACCAAAATCTGAGATTTTCTGATGTGATTTCACAACAAACCACTGATAACAAGCAAATTGCATTGAAACAGCCGAATAAGACCGAATAAAATATTGCCGTAGACCACGAAAACAGCGAGCACCCACCGTGAAACTTCATCTTTCAACCTACTTCCTTTTCTTCCAACGGATTACGCTACAAATGAAGGGTTGAAAGCTGATTGGGACAATCAATCACTCATCAGCCACATTACGTTCCTAAACACCTACTTTAGCCCGCTAAACATCAACTTGGCGGACGTAACTACGAACTTAACGCATGGAAAGAAGGACTTTATATCTGACTCATTTCCTCATGTGACGAATTAATTGTACATTTGTACAAAGCATTGAAGGAACACTTTAAGATAACTTATGACACTGACCGAAGCCACCCTCCGATTTATAGCCGAACACCGCCGCGACGATGTGCGTGCATTAGCCCTGCAAGCAGGCAAGTACCCCGACGTGGATATGCCGACTGCTCTGACACAGATAGCGGGCAGGCAGACGGCCGAGACGAAAATACCAACGTGGGCTGCTACAGAAGGCATACTCTATCCACCCCACCTATCCATGGAACAATGCTCGTCGGAGGTGACAGCGCGCTATAAGGCTTCTGTTGTAAGTGGATATAATAGCCCATGCCACTCACTGGCCGACCTGACAGGCGGTTTCGGTATCGACTTCTCTTTCCTGGCCCCGCATTTCGGACAAACCACCTACGTGGAGCGACAGGAGGTGCTGTGTCAGGCAGCCCACCATAACTTCCCGCTGCTGGGACTGAGCGCGACCCACGTGATCCATACCGACGGAGTGGATTATCTGCGGCAGATGCCCGCCGTAGACTGGCTCTACCTCGACCCCGCCCGGCGGGACGGACATGGAGGCAAGACGGTAGCTATTGCCGACTGCGAACCAGATGTAACTGCTCTCGAAACCTTGTTACTGGAGAAGGCAGTCCATGTACTGGTGAAGTTGTCACCCATGCTCGACCTGGCACAGGCCTTGCACACGTTGAAACATGTAGTGGCGGCGCACGTGGTTTCCGTGGCAGGCGAATGCAAAGAGCTGTTGCTGGTATTGGCACGTGGCGAAGCCCCACAGGCGGACGACGTACCCATCCGTTGCGTCAACCTCTCAACTACCGACGATGCCTTCACCTTCACCCGCCATGAAGAACAGGAGGCCTCCTGCCGCTATGCCGACGCTCCCCGCTCCTACCTCTACGAGCCCAATGCCTCGCTGCTGAAGGCGGGTGCCTTCCGAAGTCTTTCCTATATATATAATATAGAGAAACTACATACCAATAGTCACCTTTATACCTCCGATGAAGCGTTGCCATGTTTTCCCGGCCGTATGTTCCGCATCGACGGCTGGTGCGGATTCGGCAAGCACGAAGTGAAGGAACTGCTGGACGGCATACGAAAGGCCAATCTAACAATACGCAATTTCCCCGCCACCGTAGCCGAAGTGCGCAAACGGCTCAAGTTAGGCGAAGGAGGAGAAACTTATCTCTTTGCTACAACCTTGAATGACGGTCGGAAAATACTCCTGAGATGTAGCAAAACCTAACAAACTGCCCACTTTGTTTGTAACCGCTTTGCAACATCTTTGTTACGTCTTCTTCAAAAACCTGTAAAGATTGCGTAACGCCATGCCTGTACTTTTGCGGCAAAATAATCACAGAAAAAAACAGGTATGAAACAGATTGTAAAAGTATTGATTTATTCTTTTCTATTTTTAACCGCAACCGCTACTCCCGCAGTGGCTGACGAAACTGCAAATGAGGCCAAAGGAGCTATCCGAGGCCGCATCATTGACAACACCAAGCAAACTCTCCCGGGTGCTTCTATCTACATTGAAAAACTACACACAGGCGTCACAAGTGACGTCAACGGCTTTTACACTTTCCCCAATCTTGACCCGGGAACCTATACAGTTAAGGTGACCTACGTAGGCTATTCGCCTGTAGAGTTGAAAATCACCATTCCCGAAGGCAAAACGCTGGACAAGGACGTTGTCCTGAATGAAGGCCTCGAATTACAGGAAGTTGTTGTGGGCGGTGCCTTCCAAGGACAACGCCGTGCCATCAACTCACAACGCAGTAATTTAGGAATCACCAACGTCGTATCCGCCGACCAAGTGGGCAAGTTCCCCGACTCGAACATCGGTGACGCCCTGAAGCGCATCAGTGGTATCAACGTACAGTATGACCAGGGTGAAGCGCGTTTCGGACAGGTGCGCGGAACGAGTGCCGACCTCAGCTCCGTGACCATCAACGGAAACCGCGTCCCCTCGGCCGAGGGAGAGACACGCAGCGTGCAGCTCGACCTTATCCCCGCCGACATGATCCAGACCATCGAGGTAAACAAAGTTGTAACTCCTGATATGGATGCCGACGCCATCGGAGGCAGCATCAACCTCGTCACCAAGAACTCGCCCTACAAGCGCACCATCGCCGCTACGGCCGGTACGGGATACAACTGGGTGAGCGGCAAGGCGGCCCTAAACCTAGGCTTCACCTACGGCGACCGCTTCTTCAACGACAAGCTGGGCCTGATGGTATCAGCCTCTTATCAGAACAATCCCGCAGGAAGCGACGACGTGGAGATGGCCTACGAACGGAACGAAGACGGTGAGGTTGTGCTCGACGAATACGAAGTACGCCAATACTACGTCACCCGCGAACGCCAAAGCTATTCGCTGGCCCTGGACTGGGAAATCAACGCCAATCACAAGATTGACTTCAAGGGTATCTTCAACAACCGCAACGACTGGGAAAACCGCTACCGCCACACCTACAAATGGGACGACGAAACACCCAATGAATACGAAGTGATCTACGAAACCAAGTCGGGCGGCCCCGACCAGCGCTATGCCCGCCTGGAACGCCAGCGCACAATGGACTTCACCCTGGGCGGCGAGCACCTTTTCGGGAAGCTGAAGTTCGACTGGAAAGCATCCTACGCACAGGCCGGTGAAGAACGCCCGCACGAACGCTACCTGGCCTTCAAGAAGGAAGGCGTGGCCATGAACACCGACTGGAGCGACATTCGCCGCCCGTACATGTCGCCCGTAGACGGACAGAACATCTTGCTGGACAAGAACAACGACAACGGCTTCGAGCTGGACGAACTGACCGAGCAGTTTGAGGACATCAACGAGAAAGACCTCAAGTTCAGCGCCAACTTCGAATTGCCGCTCGCCAAGGGAAAATACAGCAACAAGCTGAAATTCGGCGCCAAAGTGGTGGACAAGAACAAAGACATGTGGATCGATTTCTATGAATACAGCCCGACTGACGAAGATGCCTTCATCGCCGACGCCTTCGGACGCCTGAAGAACGAAAACCGCAACGGATACATGGGCGGCGACCGCTATCAGGTAGGAAACTTCGTGGAGAAGGAATATGTTGGCGGCCTCAACCTGACCGACGCCAACAAGTTCGAACAGGAAATCAAGTACGACGAGATGTGCGAGAACTACGAGGCACACGAAACAGTCAGCGCCGGTTACATCCGCTTCGACCAGCAGTTGGGCAAGAAATGGAACCTGATGGCTGGTCTGCGTCTGGAGAATACCCACGTCACTTACAGCGGCTATGTCTACGACGACGGCAAGGAGAGCGGCAAGGACGAGAGCTACACCAAGACGCCCGAAGAGTCGCAGAGCTACATCAACGTGCTGCCGTCGGTGCTCGTCAAGTATGACGTGAACAACGACCTGAAACTCCGCGCTTCGTTCACCAACACGCTGGCACGACCCAAGTATGCCAACCTCGTACCCAACGTCATCATCGACAAGGAAGACATCGCCTTCGGTAACCCCGATCTGGACCCGACACTCAGCTACAACCTCGACCTCAGCGCCGAATACTACTTCAAGAGCATCGGTCTGGTGAGCGCCGGCCTGTTCTACAAGAAAATCAATGATTTCATCGTGGACTACCGCCAAAACAACTATGAATACAAAGGCGTCACTTACGAAGAGATGAAGCAGCCCCGCAACGCCGGCGACGCCGACCTGCTGGGTGTCGAACTGGCCTATCAGCGCGACTTCGGCTTCATCGCCCCGGCCCTGAAGTGCATCGGCTTCTACGGCAACTACACCTACACGTACAGCAAGGTGAAGAACTTCAACTTCGAAGGCCGCGAACACGAAGACCTTCGCATGCCCGGCTCGCCCGAGCACACGGCCAACGCTTCGCTCTACTTCGACAAGGCGGGCTTCAACCTCCGCCTCAGCTACAACTTCGCCAGCGACTTCATCGACGAAGTGGGCGAGGAAGCCTTCTACGACCGCTACTACGACAAGGTGAACTACCTCGACCTGAACGCCAGCTACACCTTCGGCAAGAAGTTCAAGACCACTTTCTACGCCGAGGCCAACAACCTGCTGAACCAGCCCCTGCGCTACTATCAGGGCACGCCGGACCGCAGCATGCAGGCCGAATACTATGGAGTGCGTGTCAATGCCGGCTTTAAAATCAACTTTTGACGACAGAAAAACGTTTAAACATTAAAGAAGAGATATATGAAGATGAAAAAACTGTTTCTACTGCTGACCGTGGCCCTGCTGGGCCAGTGGGCTATTGCCCAAAACAAGATAGACTACTCTGTCTACGAAGACAAGCTGAACCTCTACGTGGCCAACGACTTGGGCCGCAACGGCTACTACGACCAGAAGCCCATCGCCGAGCTGATGGGCGAGATGGCCGAGGAAGTGGGCCCCGAATGTGTCATCGCCGCCGGCGACGTACACCACTTCGAGGGCGTCCGCTCCGTGGACGATCCCCTGTGGATGACCAACTACGAGCTGATCTACAGCCATCCCGAACTGATGATCGACTGGTACCCCATCTGCGGCAACCACGAGTACCGCGGCTCCACGCAGGCCGTGCTCGACTATGCCCGCGTCAGCCGTCGCTGGGAGATGCCCGCCCGCTATTACACCAAGACCTTCAATGAAGAGGGCACTACCGTGCGCGTCGTCTGGCTGGACACCACCCCGCTCATCGACAAATACCGCCAGGAGAGCGACAAGTATCCCGACGCCTGCCTGCAGGACATCGACGCCCAGCTGCAATGGCTGGACGGCGTGCTGGCGGCCGCCAAGGAAGACTGGGTCATCGTCGTAGGCCACCATCCCATCTACGCCGAGACGCCGAAGGACGACATCGAGCGCCTGAACATGCAGCAGCGCGTGGACCCCATCCTGCGCCGCCACAAGGTGGACATGTACGTCTGCGGACACATCCACAACTTCCAGCACGTCCGCGTCAAGGGCAGCAACATCGACTACGTGACCAACTCCAGTGGCTCGCTCAGCCGTAAGGTCAACGCCATCGACGGAACGGTGTATTGCAGTCCCGAACCGGGCTTCTCCATCATCTCCGCCACGCCCCGCACGCTGGAGCTACGCATGATCGACAAGACGGGACGGGTGTTGCACACGGTGAAGCGCAGCAAGTAACCCTTTCCCCACAGGGCAAAACTCCCGAGTTTCGAGCCTTCCGAGATGTCGGACAGGGCAAAACTCCCGAGTTTCGGGCCTTCCGAGACGTCGGACGGGGCAAAACTCCCGAGTTTCAGGCTGTCCGAGACGTCGGACGGGCAGAAAATCCCGATAGCCGGGGCGTCCGAGGTCTCTCAGGACGTCCCGGTTTACTTTTCCTTCGGCCTTCCGCTCAAGTCGTCCTTCGGCATGGCAGGGTCGTTGCCGTCGCGCATGGCCATGTAGTGGGGCGACATGATTTCCACGCCCTCGGCGTTGAAGCGGTCCTGGATGTTCTGGTGCAGGTCGGAATAAATCTGCGCCAGACGGTCGGCCTCCTTAATGTAGGCGTTCACCTGGTAGACGGGATACCAGTCGCTCAGCGAGGTGGGAGAGGACGAAGGGCCTCGGGTCGTCCACTACGCCCGGCGTGTTCAGTGCCGCCTCGATCAGCAGCTTGTTCACCAGGCGCCAGGGCACGTCGTAGCCGATGGTCACCTCGGAGTGGATGATGAGCCCGTATTCGCGCGCCGACTGGCTGAAGTTCACCGTATGCGACGACATGATGAACGAGTTGGGGATGGTCACCACCTCGTTCTTCGGCGTACGGATGCGGGTCACCAGCGGCGTCTTCTCCACCACGTTGCCCGTCGTTTCGTTCAGCTGGATGCGGTCGCCCAGTTTGAAGGGGCGCATGTAGGTGATGACCAGCCCCGCGATGATGTTGCCGATAACCGTACTCGATCCGAGCGAGACAATCAGACCCACGAACACCGAAATGCCCTGGAACACACCCGAATCGGCACCCGGCAGGTAAGGATAAATCATCGCCACCATGAAGGCGTAGAGCAGGAAGCGGATGATGTGGTAAGTGGGCATCGCCCAGTCGGGGTAGAAGCCGTTCAGCTTGAGCCGCTCGGACTGCACCTCGCCCGCCAGATAACGGAACAGGCGTACCAGGTACTTGATGGCAAGGCAGATGACGAAGATGGTGAAGAGATTGGGAATATAGGCCAGAATGCCGTAGAGGATGCTCTTCACAGGGTCCCAGATGTAGAAGAAGAGCTGGTAGGCCAGATTCTTGGTCTGCGGGAAGATGGCAAACAGCATGGGCACCGTCAGCAGCAGCTGCAGCAGCATGAAGGCGTAGCGGAACAGGTTGGCGACGAACACCAGCAACCGGACCTGCTTCTGCGTGTCCAGCAGCTCAAAGTCCTGAATGGAGAAGGCCTTCAGGCGCGTGTTCCTCAGCCGCAGGATGCGCACCTTCAGTTTGCGGAAAAGCCAGTTGGTAAGCTTGAACAGCAGGAACTGGGCCACAAGCACCAGCACAAAATAGGCAATGCGCTTGAACAGCTGCAACAGGCCGTGTTCCTCCTTCATCACCCGCAGCTTCTCCACGATGACCGTGCGCTTGGCGGCGGCCAGCTGGTCGCGCGTGTAGCTCTCCCACAGGCCGTCCTGGTCGGTAAAGGAGACAATGACCTTGTCCCCGTACATCACGTCGGTCACGATGTCCGTGCTTTCGATATAGACTGAGTCGGGATGCAGGTTGAAACGCTTGCCCAGGGTCGTAATCTCGTGCGACACGTTCTCGGCCCGCTGCTGGGGCGTGAGTCCCCCGCGCTTGGCGTAGAAATAAAACAGAGTGTCCTCCTCTACCACGACGGGCATGCCCTTAGTCTGGTGCCGCAGGGAGTCGATGCGCTGTTTCTGCCGGGCCAGCTTCACCGAGTCAGCAGCATACGTCACCAACCTCATCTGCTCAATCTCCATGCGCAAGTTAGCCTCGTTCAGACGAGCGACGGCCAGCTCCTCGCGGACTCTATCCAAGGTTACCGAATCCGTATCGGTTTTCACTCCTGTAACGGCGGACAGGCTGTCCGTACCCAAAATATCAAGCACTTTGTCCATGACCTGGGCCGACACGCCGACCGCAGGCAAGCAGAGCAGACAAAGGCAGAAAAGACGGAATTACTTCATGTTTCTATCTGTTTACGTTTGAGGGGGTCAAACTTACGGAAAGTTTCTGACATAGCCATGCAAATACCCGCCGTTAACCATTCACCAATTATCATTTACCGTTTATCATTCACCATTAATTCCTATCTTTGCACCGTAAAACTTAAATTATAGACTCGTCATGGATATACTCTTCCTCATCGGAGGTCTCCTCCTCATCCTGCTGGGCGCCAACGGCCTGACCGACGGCGCTTCGGCGGTAGCCAAACGATTCCACATCCCCAACATCGTCATTGGACTGACCATCGTAGCCTTCGGTACATCGGCTCCCGAACTGGCCGTCAGCGTATCTTCAGCCCTGAAAGGCAGTGCCGACATCGCCGTGGGAAATGTCGTGGGCAGCAACATCTTCAACGCCCTGATGATTGTAGGCTGCACAGCCATGTTCGCCCCCATCGTAGTACAACGCAACACGTTGCTGAAAGAAATCCCACTCTGCATCCTGGCCTCACTGGCCCTGCTGGTGATGGGCAACGACATGCTGCTGGACCATGCGGCGGAGAACGTGGTCAGCATCACGGACGGTCTCATCCTGCTCTGCTTCATGGCCATCTTCCTGAGCTATACGTTTGCCATCGCCAAAACGAACCAGGCTCCCTCCCCCTCTCCAACAGCGGAAGTAGAAAACGACAGTCCGACCGTTACCGCAGAAGACGGAACGGAAATCAAGGACATGCCCCTGTGGCGGTCGACGCTTTATATCATAGGCGGCTTGGCAGGCCTCATCTGGGGTGGACAGCTCTTCGTGGATGGAGCCAGCGGAATAGCCCGTTCGCTGGGCGTCAGCGAGTCGGTCATAGGTCTGACACTCGTAGCCGGCGGCACCTCGCTGCCCGAACTGGCCACCAGCATCGTAGCGGCGCTGAAAAAGAACCCCGAAATAGCCATCGGCAACGTGGTAGGCAGCAACCTGTTCAACATCTTCTTCGTATTGGGCTGCTCAGCCTCCATCACGCCTCTGCACCTAACGGGCATCAACAATTTGGACCTGCTGGTACTTGTAGCCTCCAGCATTCTGTTGTGGATTTTCGGCGTGTTCTTCGGCAAGCGCACCATTACACGTATTGAAGGCAGCCTGCTTATTGCCTGCTATGTGGGATACACTGCCTGGCTTATCTGCCACGCCGGCTAAGGCGGCTTCCGCTGTGCATTCTTCATCCCCATTCTTCATTCTTCATTAAAAAAACATTATCTTTGCCCCCAAAAGAAAAAGGACTTGACAACATGGCTGTTACAATTAAAAAAGTTACCACAAAACGGGAATTGAAACGCTTCATCCGCTTCAACTATGAACTATACAAAGGAAATCCCTACTCCGTGCCCGACCTCTACGACGACATGCTGAACACGTTCAACCGCCGGAAGAACGCTGCCTTTGAGTTCTGCGAGGCTGAATACTTCCTGGCATACAAAGACGGACAACTCGTGGGCCGAGTGGCCGCCATCATCAACAATCGGGCCAACCAGACATGGGGCAAGAAGGAGGTCCGCTTCGGCTGGATAGACTTCACTGACGACGCCGAAGTGTCCGAAGCCCTGATACGCACCGTGGAGCAATGGGGCAAAGAACGCGGCATGACGCATATCGTAGGACCGCTGGGCTTTACCGACATGGATGCTGAAGGTATGCTGGTCGAAGGTTTCGACCAACTGGGTACGATGGCCACCATCTACAACTATCCCTACTACCCGCAGCACATCGAGCGACTGGGCTTCACGAAGGACGCCGACTGGGTGGAATATAAGATCTATATCCCTGACGCCATCCCTGACAAGCACAAACGCATTTCCGACCTCATCCAGCGCAAGTACAACCTGAAAATCAAGAAATATACCTCGAGCCGAAAGATTGCCCGCGACTACGGCCAGGCCATTTTCGAACTTATCAACGAAGCCTATACGCCCCTCTATGGATACTCCGCCCTGACGCAGCGACAGATAGACCAGTACGTCAAGATGTATCTTCCTATTCTCGACCTACGCATGGTGACACTCATTACCGACCAGGATGACCAGCTTGTAGCTGTGGGCATTTCCATGCCTTCACTCTCCGAAGCCCTGCAGAAATCGCACGGACGTCTGCTTCCTTTCGGCTGGTACTACCTGCTCAAGGCTCTGTTTTTCAAACGCCGTGCCAAGATGCTAGATCTGCTACTCGTAGCCGTGAAACCCGAATATCAGAACAAGGGAGTCAACGCACTGCTATTCTCTGACCTCATCCCTGTCTACCAACAACTGGGCTTCGAATATGCTGAAAGTAACCCCGAGCTGGAACTGAACGGAAAGGTACAGGCGCAATGGGAATACTTCCGCACTGAGCAACACAAGCGGCGACGGGCGTTTATCAAGGAAATAGGATAAGACGGATTCCCCCAATAAAAGAGACGAAAATTTGTTCATGCCCTGCAAAACCGCTATTTTTGCAAGATAACAATAGAAAGGGAGTAGTCAAACCATGGAAGAAGAAGAAAAATACGACAACTTGCAATTTGCGGAACAGCCGGTAGAATATACTGACGACAACATACGCCATCTGGACGACATGGAGCATATCCGTGTCCGTTCAGGTATGTACATCGGCCGTCTGGGCGATGGTTCGCAAAGTGACGACGGTATCTATGTGCTGCTGAAAGAAGTGATGGATAACTCTATCGATGAGTTCAAGATGGGCGCCGGCAAGAAAATCGAAGTGACGATCGAGGACAACCTTCGTGTCAGTGTACGCGATTACGGTCGCGGTATTCCACAAGGTAAACTCATCGAAGCTGTCAGCAAATTGAACACAGGTGGTAAATACGACTCCAAAGCTTTCAAGAAGAGTGTCGGCCTGAACGGTGTGGGTATCAAGGCGGTGAACGCCTTGAGCAGCCGTTTCGAAGTATGCAGCTATCGCGAAGGAAAAGTACGCAAGGCTGTGTTTGAGCGAGGCGTTCTCCTGAGCGACACGACCGAAGAATCGCAAGAAGAAACAGGCACTTACATCTTCTTCGAACCAGACAACACGTTATTTGTAAATTACAGTTTCCAAAACCAATTTGTAGAAACGTTATTACGCAATTATACTTACCTGAACACAGGGCTGACCTTTATTTACAACGGCCAGCGCATTGTTTCACGCCATGGACTGGAAGATCTGCTAAAAGACAATATGACCAGTGAAGGTCTTTACGACATCGTCCACCTAAAAGGTGAAGACATTGAGATAGCCTTCACACACACCAACCAGTACGGCGAAGAATACTACTCTTTCGTTAACGGACAACACACCACACAAGGCGGTACACACCAAAGTGCCTTGAAGGAACACATTGCTCGTACTATCAAAGAATTCTATAACAAGAATCAGGATTATGCCGACATACGAAATGGACTCGTAGCTGCCATTGCAATCGACGTAGAAGAGCCCATGTTCGAAAGCCAGACCAAGACTAAGCTTGGCTCCAATAACATGTGGCCTGCCAACCCACAGGAAGGTATCCCCGCAGGTCCTACGGTAAACAAATATGTAGGGGACTTCATCAAAACCGAGGTAGACAATTTCCTGCACAAAAATCCCCTGGTAGCCGATGTCATGCTCCAAAAGATACAAGACTCAGAAAAGGAGCGTAAAGCTATTGCCGGCGTCACCAAACTGGCTCGCGAACGTGCCAAAAAGGCAAATCTGCACAATCGCAAACTACGCGACTGTCGCTACCACCTGAACGACGGGAAAGGTAAAGAACAGGAAGCCGATTCGTGCATCTTCATCACCGAAGGCGACTCTGCCAGCGGCTCCATTACGAAAAGTCGCGATGTGAACACACAAGCCGTCTTTTCCCTCCGTGGAAAACCGCTCAATTCTTACGGTCTGACTAAGAAAGTCGTCTATGAAAACGAGGAGTTCAACCTTCTACAAGCTGCCCTCAACATTGAAGACGGCCTTGACGGGTTACGCTACAATAAAGTCATCGTAGCTACCGATGCCGATGTGGACGGCATGCATATCCGACTGCTCATTATAACCTTCTTTTTGCAATTCTTCCCTGATCTCATCAAAAAAGGACACGTTTATATTCTGCAAACGCCCCTTTTCCGTGTACGTAACAAGAAGAAGACAAACTATTGTTATACAGAGGATGAACGCCTAAAATCCATTGAAGAATTAGGTCCTAACCCTGAAATCACCCGTTTTAAAGGACTGGGGGAAATCTCGCCCGACGAGTTCCGCCATTTCATCGGCAAAGACATGCGTCTGGAGCAAGTAAGCCTCCGCAAGACCGATCTTGTCAAAGAACTACTTGAGTTCTATATGGGCAAGAACACTATGGAAAGGCAAAGTTTCATCATAGACAATCTGGTAATCGAAGAAGACAGAGTAAACTAAGTTTTAGGTATTCGACACATTTATGACCAAAGCAATCTTTCCAGGGACATTCGACCCCTTTACTGTCGGGCACTATTCTGTAGTAAGACGTGCGTTGACATTCATCGATGAAATAGTTATCGGTATCGGTATTAATGATAACAAAAATACCCATTTCCCCATTGCCGAGCGCGAAGCCATGATCCGCGACTTGTATAAAGACGAACCCCGCGTCAGCGTACAAGCATACGACAGCCTGACCATCGACTTTGCCCGCCAAGTGGGGGCAAACCTTATCATTCGCGGCATTCGAACGGTCAAGGACTTCGAATACGAAGAAACCATTGCCGACATCAACCGCAAACTGACTGGCATCGAGACCATCCTTCTCTTCACCGAGCCAGAACTTTCCTGCGTCAGCTCCACGATAGTTCGCGAGCTAATGGGCTACGGAAAGGATGTCAGCATGTTCCTGCCCGAAGGTATGAATACATCTCACGAGTAAGCAACCATTAACAATATGAAAAAGATACAACTACTCTTTTTGTTCACCATCTTGTATGCGGCCCAAGCCGTAGGTCAGAAACTGAACGAAAGCCCCCTGCGTAAGCTGCAGATGGCAGAATTTGCTATCAGCCGCCTTTACGTTGATTCTGTAAACGAAACTAAGCTGGTAGAGGATGCCATTGTCGGTATGCTCGAACACCTCGACCCGCATTCCACCTATAGCAATCCCGAAGAAGTAAAGAAGATGAACGAACCTCTGCAAGGCAATTTCGAAGGTATTGGCGTCCAATTCCAAATGATTGAAGACACGCTCCTCGTCATCCAGCCCGTCAGTGGTGGCCCTTCAGAAAAGGTCGGTATCTTGGCAGGTGACCGTATTACTGCTGTTGACGACACCGTTATTGCAGGTGTCAAAATGAGTACTGAAGACATCATGAAGCGTCTGCGAGGCCCCAAAGACACACGAGTAAAACTTACTGTAGTACGCCGTGGCGTAACCGATCCGCTCCAATTCGACGTCATCCGCGACAAAATTCCACTCTTTAGCCTCGATGCCTCTTATATGATAGATGACCGCATAGGCTACATCCGCGTCAACCGCTTCGCCGCCACTACAGCAGAAGAATTCTCCAAAGCACTGAAAGGACTCCAACAACAGGGGATGAAAGACCTCATCCTTGACCTCCAAGGCAACGGCGGAGGTTACCTGAACGCCGCCATCGATTTGGCTAACGAATTCTTGGAACAAAAGGAGTTGATAGTCTACACCGAAGGGCGTGCTTCACGTCGGGCTGAGTTTGCCGCCAAGGGAAACGGTAGTTTCCGCGAAGGACGGCTGGTGGTATTGGTAGACGAATATTCGGCTTCGGCCAGTGAAATCGTGACTGGTGCCGTACAAGACTGGGACCGAGGTGTCGTCGTAGGCCGCCGCACTTTTGGCAAGGGCCTCGTACAGCGTCCTATCGACCTGCCCGACGGCTCCATGATACGTCTCACCATTGCTCGTTATTACACTCCTTCGGGCCGTTGTATCCAGAAGCCTTATAATGGCAAGGGGGACGACATGCAGGAAGCCTATGCCAAGGACCTGCTCAACCGCTTTGACCACGGCGAACTGATGCACGCCGATAGCATTCACTTCCCCGATTCGCTGAAGTACCGCACGCTGCGCTTGGGCCGCACCGTTTATGGCGGTGGTGGTATCATGCCAGATTTCTTCGTACCCATAGACACCACGCTCTACACCGACTGGCATCGCCAGCTCGTAGCCAAGGGCATCATCATCAAAGCCACCACGGGCTACATCGAGCAACATCGTGAAGAACTGAAAAAGAAATATAAGACCTTCCACGTCTTCAACGACAAATTCGAGATAGATGATGCCTTCATGGCCGATATCCGTTTGGCAGCAGACAAGGAGAAAATCAAGTTCGATGAAGAGCAGTACAATCGCGCCCTGCCCCTTGTCCGTACACAGCTCAAGGCCCTCATAGCCCGCGACCTGTGGGACATGAGCGAATACTATCAGGTGATGAATGCCACAAACGAGAGCGTTCAGCAGGCACTCAAGGTACTACGAGAAGGGAAGTACCTATTTTAATGGTGGGCGGTAGACTACCGCTCACCGAACAACCATTTGTTCAGCCAACGGTTTACGTAAACATTGACCACGGCACAACCTGCGCCAATGGCAGCTCCCGCCAACACATCTGACGGGTAATGAACGCCTTCGTTCATACGTGACACACCCACCGAACAGGCCCATAAGGCCGAAGGAGCGATGACATACCACTTGGGATAAGTGATACTCAAGGAAGTGGCCAAAGCAAAAGCTGTCGCCGTATGCCCAGACGGAAAAGAAGGACTGCTTTCGCGACTATAAGCGTGCACACGATCAGGCCAACGGTCATAGGGGCGCTCGCGGTCTACCAGATACTTCATTCCATAGGTCACCACAAAGGCTCCCGCTACGCTAGTACCCACGTAGAGAGCATCCTTCAACAGATCCTTATCGTGCCTGATCCAACCGGCAACGGCCATGGCTACGGGTACCCCGATAGCCACATAGGGTTCCGACTTTGATATTACTTTATTATAATTACGAACAAACTTGTTGTCCCAGCCGTTCACTTTATGTAAAACATTGATATCCCAATTCTGCGCTCCCAAAGCTGAAGCAAACAAAATTACTACCATTCCTAAAAGCAGTCTTTTCATACCACATCCAGTTTAGATTCCGTGCCAAAGATAAGGCAAATCCGTCAGGTACACAAAAATTCTTATAAAACTGCCCGCCCAGCAAAATTTGCAAAGCACGAAAAGCATAGGAAGATGATTCCAGCAAAGCAATGCTTTCTTTAGCGGAAAACAATGCTTTCTTCTCCAAAAAGCATTGCCTTTTCTGAGAAAGAACATAGCCTCTCATTCTATAATTGCAAGCCACCCTTCCTGCCACAAACATCCGCGTAGATTACGGAAATATTTCTTTAATCCCTTGCTAAATCAATGTATTTCCTTTATTTTTGCAAGGAAATATCGTCCACAGACAATCAAAGGATATATTTACAACTATTAAATAACTTAAATTCAATCATTTATGTGGTTAAGTAATTCATCTGTAGGAAGGAAAGTGGTGATGAGCGTTACCGGCATCGCCCTTGTCCTGTTTCTGACGTTTCACATGGCGATGAACCTTGTTGCGCTTGTCTCAGCCGAGGGCTACAACATGGTTTGTGAGTTCCTGGGAGCAAACTGGTACGCACTGGTGGCAACAGTCGGTCTGGCCGCCTTGTTTGTCATCCACATCATCTACGCTTTCTGGCTGACGATGCAGAACCGCAAGGCACGCGGTACGGAACGTTACGCCGTAACGGAGCGACGCAAGGAAGTGGAATGGGCATCACAGAACATGCTCGTTCTGGGTATCATCGTTATCGTAGGTCTGGGTCTGCACCTGGTGAACTTCTGGTCGAAGATGCAGCTGCCCGAACTGATGCACAACATGGGCATGCACGCTGACACGCTGACGCTGGCTTATGCCGCCAACGGCGTTTATCACATCGAGAACACGTTCGCCAACCCGGTATTCGTCGTTCTGTACCTCATCTGGCTGGGTGCCCTGTGGTTCCACCTGACCCACGGTTTCTGGAGCTCCATGCAGACACTGGGCTGGAACAACAAGACTTGGATCAGCCGCTGGCAGTGCATCTCCAACATCTACTCTACCATCGTAGTGCTCTGCTTCGCCCTGGTAGTGGTTGTGTTCTTCATCAAATCTTTGATGTAAAAACGCGAAGCTTGCAAATTTGTAGATTGTAAATGACTAAATTGTAAATTCATTATGACCAAGATAGATTCAAGAATACCGGAAGGACCGGTAGCTGAGAAATGGACGAATTATAAAGCCCATCAGAAATTAGTAAACCCCGCCAACAAGCGTCGTCTGGACATCATCGTGGTTGGTACAGGTCTGGCTGGTGCCAGTGCTGCTGCCTCGCTGGGCGAAATGGGTTTCAAGGTATTCAACTTCTGCATTCAGGACTCTCCGCGCCGCGCACACTCCATCGCCGCTCAGGGTGGTATCAATGCAGCCAAGAACTATCAGAACGACGGCGACTCTGTATACCGTCTGTTCTACGATACAGTAAAGGGCGGTGACTACCGTGCCCGCGAAGCCAACGTTTACCGTCTGGCCGAGGTATCGAACAACATCATCGACCAGTGCGTGGCACAGGGCGTTCCCTTCGCCCGCGAATACGGCGGTACGCTGGCCAACCGTTCATTCGGTGGTGCACAAGTATCACGTACCTTCTACGCCAAAGGTCAGACTGGACAGCAGTTGCTGCTGGGTGCCTACTCTGCACTGAGCCGTCAGGTAAATGCCGGTACTGTAAAACTCTATACCCGCTACGAAATGGAAGACGTCGTTATCATCGACGGTCGTGCCCGTGGTATCATCGCCAAGAACCTGGTAACAGGTAAGCTGGAGCGTTTTGCCGCTCACGCTGTAGTTATCGCAACCGGCGGTTATGGAAACACTTACTTCCTCTCGACCAACGCTATGGCATGTAACTGTTCAGCTGCTATGGCTTGCTACCGTAAGGGTGCCTGGTTTGCCAACCCGGCTTACGTACAGATCCACCCGACCTGTATCCCCGTACACGGCGACAAGCAGTCCAAGCTGACTTTGATGTCCGAGTCTCTGCGTAACGACGGTCGTATTTGGGTTCCCAAGAAACTGGAAGACGCCAAGAAGTTGCAGGAAGGTACGCTGCAGGGTAAAGATATCCCCGAAGAAGACCGCGACTACTACTTGGAGCGCCGCTATCCGGCATTCGGTAACCTCGTTCCGCGCGATGTTGCCAGCCGTGCTGCCAAAGAACGTTGCGACAAGGGCTACGGCGTAAACAACACCGGTCTGGCCGTGTTCCTCGACTTCTCTGAAGCTATCAACCGTCTGGGTAAGGACGTTGTGGCTCAACGCTACGGCAACCTGTTCGACATGTACGAAGAAATCACCGACGTATCGCCGTACGAAAACCCAATGATGATCTATCCGGCTATCCACTACACCATGGGTGGTATCTGGGTTGACTACGAACTGATGACCAGCATCAAGGGTCTGTTCGCCATCGGTGAATGCAACTTCTCTGACCACGGTGCCAACCGTCTGGGTGCTTCTGCACTGATGCAAGGTCTGGCCGACGGTTACTTCGTATTGCCTTACACCATCCAGAATTATCTGGCTGACCAGATCACTGTTCCCCGCTTCTCTACCGACCTGCCCGAATTCGCAGCTGCTGAAAAAGCCGTTCAGGACAAGATTGACCACCTGATGAACATCAAGGGTAAGAAGTCTGTAGACTCCATCCACAAGGAACTGGGCCACATCATGTGGGAATACGTTGGTATGGGTCGTACAGCCGAAGGCTTGAAGACAGGTCTGGCCAAACTGAAAGAAATCCGCAAGGAATTCGAAACCAACCTCTTCATCCCGGGCAGCAAGGAAGGCATGAACGTAGAGCTCGATAAGGCCATCCGTCTGAACGACTTCATCACCATGGGTGAGCTGATTGCCTACGACGCACTGAACCGCAACGAATCGTGTGGTGGCCACTTCCGTGAAGAATACCAGACAGAAGAAGGCGAAGCTAAGCGCGACGACGAAAACTTCTTCTACGTAGCTTGCTGGGAATACCAGGGTAGCGACGACAAAGCTCCAGTATTGCTGAAAGAGCCGCTGGTTTACGAAGCCATCAAGGTACAGACTCGTAACTACAAGAGCTAATCGGGAATGTTGAACAATTAAAGAACTAACGAAAATGGATAAAAATATATCATTTACACTGAAAGTATGGCGTCAGGCAGGTCCTAAAGCCAAAGGCGCTTTCGAAACCTATCAGATGAAAGACATTCCCGGCGATACTTCTTTCCTGGAAATGCTGGATATTCTGAACGAGCAGCTGATTTCTGAAGGTAAGGAACCGGTTGTATTCGACCATGACTGCCGCGAAGGTATCTGCGGTATGTGCTCACTCTACATCAACGGACATCCACACGGACCTGCACAGGGTGCAACAACTTGTCAGATCTATATGCGCCGCTTCAACGATGGCGACACCATCACTGTAGAACCTTGGCGTTCTGCAGGTTTCCCCGTTATCAAGGACTTGATGGTAGACCGTACGGCTTATGACAAGATTATGCAGGCCGGTGGCTATGTAAGCGTAAATACAGGTGCTCCTCAGGACGCTAATGCTATCCTTATTCCGAAAACCATTGCAGATGAGGCTATGGACGCTGCCAGCTGTATTGGTTGTGGTGCCTGTGTAGCCGCTTGTAAGAATGGTTCGGCAATGTTGTTCGTATCAGCCAAGGTAAGCCAGCTCAATCTGCTTCCTCAAGGCAAGCCAGAAGCTCTGCGCCGTGCCAAGGCCATGTTGGCTAAGATGGACGAACTGGGCTTCGGTAACTGTACCAATACTCGTGCCTGCGAGGCTGAATGTCCGAAGAACGTCTCCATCAGCAACATCGCCCGCCTGAACCGCGACTTCATCCGTGCCAAGTTGAAAGACTAATCAGACTCCTTTCTACATTTGATTAATATCAACACGAACTCCTCTGCTAAAAACTCTTGGCAGGGGAGTTTTTTATTCCCCGAAACAACAAAATAGACCTCCTCATTTCAAAATCGCCTCCCACCAGATTAATGAGAAACATCCCGATAGAATCGATTTACAACTTGATATCTATCATGCTATATTTACTCCAAATCCTAAATTCGTGTACGCGAACGATAAAACAAAGGCACTCCGTGTACGTAAACAATAAACAATAGTGAAAGTAGATTAAAATAAAGTGTAAAAAAGACATTTATTTTGGTAGATAAGAAAAGAAGCTATACATTTGTACAGTGATTTTTTTCATAGTATTAGATTTAAGATTAACAAAGGTTGGGCTCGGCGGAGCCCATTTTTTATATCCATATGTTCCAAATGCACTCTTTTCAAGATATAAATCTCTGAAAAATCATTCAACTTGAAGAAAATTCCAGTTTCTTTCCCAATTTGCCCTATTTCTTTGTAGCGAGAAAAGATAGGCTCAACAGTCTTATTTTTTAAAGCAAACCGATTATCAACCCAAAAACAATTAATTATGAAAAGAATCTTATCATTATGCCACATTTTACTTACAGGTAGCTTCGTCCTGATGACATCCTGCAATGACAACGACGACTTACACTCCAATCCTGTCCCCGAAAATATTCCTGAAAAGGTTATTCTAGAATTCAATGCCAAATATCCCAATGCCACCAACGTAACCTGGAGTACCAAAGATACATACGCCGTTGCCAATTTCTACTTGGCCAGTACTCGTACTGGAGGCCATGAGCCCAATAATACAGCCTGGTTCAATATGGCAGGGCACTGGAATATGACAGAAACGGAGATTAGTTACCAGCAATTACCCGAAGCCGTAAAAACAGCCTTTGAAGCAAGCCCGTATGCAAGCTGGCGAATAGATAACGAAATAGACAAGTTACAACGTAGTGACAACAACGAAACGCTGTACATCATTGAAGTAAGCCAAAAAGAAGGAAATGTGGAAACAGAAGTCGACCTGTATTATACAGAGGAAGGTATTCTCGTGAAAGAAATCATAAATGCGGAAGCTGACAACGACTACCACGAATACCTGCCGCAACAACCGGAAGGAAACATACAGACCTGGCTCGACCAGAACTTTCCCAACGCGCGCATCGTGGATTACGACTGTGAGCAAAACGGCACGGAAGTGGAAATCATTGCCAATGGACTGAAACACGAGATCCTGTTCGACAACCAGCAGCAGTGGGTTTACACCAAAACCGAATATGAGCGCAGAGACTTGACACAAATTCCGACCAGCATCCTGAACCATCTGCGCACCTCGCCCTACTACACCAGCGATAATGCTATCGACGATGTGGAAAAATACACCACACGTGACAACGGAACCTACTACTGCTTCGAACTCAAAACTGCATACGACGATGATGTAAAAGTATATGTGAACGAGACCGGCATCATCAGTCGTCCACAGAATGGAAATGATGGAGGGAACAGCAACGTACCCGTAGAGGACGAACTTCAAAACTTCATCGACCAAAAGTACCCCGGCGCAATCATCTTGGAAAAGGATTACGACCATGGCTATCTGGAGATAGATATCCTACACGATGGTATAGAAAAGGAGATTAAGTTCAACGGGCAGAATCAGTGGGTACGCACGGAATGGGAAGTGCGACAATTGCCTGATGCTATCAAGAACACAATCACCGCCCAAGGATATACGCTGGACGACAATGAATTCGACTACGTAGAAACAACTGACAGCAGCTGGTACGAAGTAGAAGTGCGCAAAGGACGTGACGAACTGAAGCTGTACATCAGCCCCACAGGCGAAATCCTACGCACGGAATATGACGACTAAATGATCCGTTTCGTCGGTCTCTCACGAAGTACTTCGTGAGGGGCTGACGAAGCACTGCATGAGGGTGTCAGGAAGTGCTTCATGAGGCCCTGACAAAGCACTGTGTCAGAAGGCCAGGAAGCACTGTGTCAGACCACCATTTACCAGAATTGTCTGACACCCATGCAAGGGTTTATGCCAACAGATGATACACTCCACCCACCAGCGCCTTCACTACTCCTTTCATTTCCAACTCAAAAAGAATGGCACTCATACGGTTTACAGGGATATTAGCCTCAACAACCAGCGTATTAATGTGCAAATCATCACGACTCAAAATCTTGACCACACGCATCTCCTCCTCCGTCAGTTCAGGAAAAAGACTACGTTGGACAGCGGCTGTCTTGCGACATTCCTCACCATGTCCCCAATTCATAGCCTTCACGAAATCTGACGCATCGTTTATCAGAGCTGCTTTGTTGTCACGTATCAATTGATTGCAACCCATCGAATATTCGTCTGTTGCCCGACCAGGCACAGCAAAGCAATCACGATGGTAACCCTCGGCCAACTCCGCCGTAATGAGCGAGCCTCCTTTAGCCGCTGACTCCACGACAATAACAGCATCACTCATGCCGGCCACGATACGATTGCGACTGACAAAATTGTGACGATCGGGATTAGTATTTGTAAGAAACTCAGTCAACAAACCGCCCTCAGCCAACATATCCACGGCTGTTTTCCGATGAACAGCAGGATAGATACGGTCCAGACCATGGGCCAGTACCCCTACAGTAGAAAGCCCGCTGGACAGAGCTGCACGATGGGCATGCACGTCAATGCCGTAAGCCAGACCACTGACCACCAGCACATCGGAACACAGTTCGGAAAGGTCTCGGAGGAAATCGGTACAGAAGCATTTACCGTAGTCTGTCGCCCGACGCGTACCTACCATGCTAACTACCCGCAGGCGGTTCAAGTCGGCATTTCCCTTAAAAAACAATACGATGGGGGCATCTTCACAATCGCGCAGACGTGAGGGATAGCGTTCATCAGACAGCGTCAGGCAGTCCACGCGGTTCTTCTCGGCCCACTCCAGTTCCTTCTCGGCCTGAAGAAAAGCAGCAGGATTGTCGAGCGCAGCCACAACAGAAGTATGGAAGATACCCGGATAACGCTCAGGCAACTCCGTACGAAGACCGAACACATCGGCCGCACTACCTACGGTATCCACCAACCGTTTGGCACCGATGTGTCCAATGCCCGGACAAAGGGTCAGGGCAATACTACAAAGTCGTTCATCAGTATTCATGGTATTCAGATTTAAGTATAAGAAGCTTCTTAGTCTGCCGTAGATGCCAGATAAGGAGCAAAGACACGATCAAACAACTCGCTCTCGCTCAACCGTCCGTTCACCACACAGACGGCCTCGACCACACCCTTCAATGACACCTTGCCGTCGCTCTTGCGGAAGATATCCTGATAAAAGACGTATTTGATACCTTCTTTCTTCATGTAGAGCTTTGAGACAAACTCGTCGCCACTCTTCAACGGCGTCTTGAAGGCCATGCTGATGCGTGCCACTACGGGGTCAACACCCTGCTCGTGGAGGGCGGCGAAGCTAATGCCCACGGAGGTGAGAAACTCGTGACGCGTATGTTCCAAATAGTGCTGGTAGTTGGCATTGTTCACAATGCCCTGCAGGTCGCACTCGTAGTCGCGCACCTTCATTTCCAGCTCGTAGATATATTTTTCTGCCATGATATTGAATTTATTATCCTCGCTGATGCTCCACGTCCAGTCCCTTGAAGCGTTTCAGTTCCTCGAGGCTGACCAGCTTGTAGAGCTTGTCACTAGGGCGTATTTTGACGGATTTCATGGAGAAATGCTCGCCTTTGTGGACGGTCTGAACAGGTTTCAGGTCAACGCGCGCTTCCTCCAGCGTAACGTACTCGGCACCGGTCGTGGGGCCAGTGATGAGCAGCTTGTCGCCCACATTGACTTCGGCCGCCTCCACGAGGAACTCGGCCACGCCGATGTTGGAGAAGTAGCGGATGCCCTTGCCCACGTATATCTTGCGCTCCGTGGCCGCCGAACCGTAGTTCTTCGTCCATTCACCCAGACGCTGGCCCAGATAGTAGCCGTCCCAGAAGCCGCGGTTGAAAACCGTAGCCAGGCAGCGGTTCCACTCTTCTATCTTCTCGTCCGTGAACGTATTGTCCAGATAGGCACGGATGGCTTCCTTGTAGCACTCCACCACGGTACGCACATACTCGGGGCCGCGCGCACGGCCTTCTATCTTGAACACACGCACGCCCGCATCCATCATCTTGTTCATGAAGTGGATGGTCTTCAGGTCCTTGGGCGACATGATATACTGGTTGTCAATCTCCAGCTCGGCGTCGGTCTCCTTGTCGCGCACGATGTAGGAGCGGCGGCACACCTGCATGCAGGCACCGCGGTTGGCCGAGTTGTTCATCTGGTGGAGCGACAGGTAGCACTTGCCACTGACAGCCATGCACAGGGCGCCGTGGCAGAACATCTCGATGCGGATGCGTTGACCCGACGGGCCGCAGATGTTCTCCTCGCAGATGTGGCGATAGATTTCGGCCACCTGCTCCAGATTCAGTTCACGCGCCAGCACCACCACATCGGCAAACTGGGCGTAGAAGCGCAGGGCCTCGACATTACTGATGTTGAGTTGGGTGCTGAGGTGTACTTCCTGCCCTATCTCGCGGGCGTAGGTCATCACGGCCACGTCGGCAGCGATGATGGCCGAGATGCCGGCCTCCTTGGCGGCACGCACGATGGTACGCATCAGGGGAATGTCCTGGTCGTAGATGATGGTGTTCACGGTGAGGTAGCTCTTCATGCCGTGTTCGTCGCACGTACGGGCTATCTCGCGCAGGTCGTCGATGGAGAACGTATTGGCCGAACGGGCACGCATGTTCAGGTTCTCGATGCCGAAGTAGATGGAGTCTGCTCCGGCCTGTATGGCAGCGGCCAGCGACTCACGCGAGCCGACGGGAGCCATTATTTCAAAATCTTTCAGTTCCATGTCTTTTTATCAGTTATGTGGCAAAGGTAGATATTTTTCCGTACTTTTGCAGCCTAAATGCAACAGAATATGAAAATAGCCAACATAGACCTGGGTCCGCGCCCCGTGCTCCTCGCCCCGATGGAGGACGTCACCGACCCCGCCTTCCGCCTGATGTGCAAGCGCTTCGGCGCCGACATGGTATATACCGAGTTCGTTTCGGCCGACGCCCTGATACGTTCCGTCAGCAAAACGGAACAGAAGCTCAACATCAGCAACGAGGAACGTCCCGTAGCCATCCAGATATACGGACGCGACACGGCTACGATGGTCGAAGCCGCCAAAATTGTGGAACAGGCACGACCTGACATTCTCGATCTGAACTTCGGCTGCCCCGTGAAGCGCGTAGCGGGCAAAGGAGCCGGAGCGGGCATGCTCCAGAACATCCCGCTGATGCTCGAAATCACCCGCGCCGTGGTCGACGCGGTGAAGATACCCGTCACCGTGAAAACCCGCCTCGGCTGGGATGCCGAACACAAAATTATCGTCACCCTGGCCGAGCAGTTGCAGGATTGCGGCATCAGCGCCCTGACCATCCACGGTCGTACCCGCGCGCAAATGTACACAGGTGAGGCTGACTGGACCCTCATCGGCGAGGTGAAGCGGAATCCGCGCATGCACATCCCCATCATCGGTAACGGCGACGTCACCACCCCACAACGCGCCCTCGAGTGCTTCGAACGCTACGGCGTAGACGCCATCATGATAGGCCGCGCCAGCTTCGGACGGCCGTGGATATTCAAAGAAGTGAAACATTATCTGAAAACGGGCGAGGAGCTTCCTCCCCTCACCCCCGAATGGTGCATGAACGTGCTCCGCCAGGAGGTGGAAGACAGCGTCAACCTACTGGACGAACGCCGCGGTATCCTCCACGTACGCCGCCATCTGGCCGCCAGCCCTCTGTTCAAAGGCCTGCCCAACTTCCGCGACACACGTATCGCCATGCTTCGTGCCGAGACGAAGGAAGAGCTCTATGCCATCTTCGACGAGATAGGACGGAAGTTCTTCGGCCTCTAAGCCGAACTACCCACTGAAAAGGTTGTATCTTTTGCTCCGAAAGAAACAATGTTTTCCTGCAAAGAAAGCAATGTTTTAAGGCAAAAGATACGGTCTTTTTTTATGAACGCCCGAAACGAACAAATTCATAGGAAGCATGCAATTAACGGAACAGGGGTTGTGCAAACCAGCGCTTGAACATCCACGTGGTGAGCACATACAGTCCAAAAGCCGTGATGAAGCCTGCTATAGCATCGATGAGGTAGTGCGCCTGAATATAGACCGTAGCACAGCAGAGCAACACGTAGAAAGGCAGAAGGCAAGCAAAAAGCCAGCGGCTGCCACGCCAGGCCATAATCATCAGGATGGTCGACACACCGACATGCGACGAAGGGAAGGCGGCCGTAGGACGCTCACCCACCTGCTGCGAACTCTCCACCAGATTATAGAAGAAACCATGCTCGTAGCCCGGCCCCGGCAACAGCTCCTGATTGTGATTGAAGTAGTCGCCGATGGAGGGAAAGACACCGTTCAGCACGTTCTCCATGCCGATGGCCGGAAAGTAGAACTGAGGCCCTGCCACAGGCACAAAAATGTAGATGAAATAGTAAAGGAAGAAGGAGGAGATGATGACAAAAGACACCTTCTCCAGCAGGTCGAAGCGGCGGATGAAGTACCACAGCACGATGACCAGCATCATGGGATAGTAGAAGAAGTAACCCATGTTGAGCGGTTCGCTCACCCAGATATAGGGCAGGCGTTCGGCAAACCAGATGGCGGGCTGCCCGCCGAAGAGCCACTGCTCGGCCGAAGCGAACACATGGTCAAGATTGGGGAAGAGGCGGTTGAACTCATACGTGTCGGGATACCAGTAGGACAGGAGCGACATCTGTATCGTGACACGCACAAAGGCAGAAAACTTGCAGGGTGCCAAGCGGTAGAGGTACATCAGCAGGAAGGTCACGGCAGCTATCAGCGCACGGTCGCCCAGCATCCGCAGGGGATGGTCCATCCGCTGATACAGGAACAGTATCAGTATCGACGTGAGCAGGTTGTAGATGAGTGACACCTTCTCTATTGCAAACAGCCCCTTGCGGGTATCCACCATCTTGAATATATCTAAAGCCATCCTTCTTTCTTGTACCAGGCAATGGTCTCCTTCACGCCGCGCTCCAGGTCGTATTCGGGCCGATAACCCAGCTCGCGGACGGCGGGCGTGATGTCGCACTGCCAGTTGCGTTGTTTCATTATATTATACTTGTCGCGGTTGAGCGTGCTCGTCGTCTTGCGCAGAGCAGCCCACCGTTCGGCCAGCAAAGATACGACTTTTAATAGAAACAGCGGGCATTTGATGCGAACAATCAGCGGATTGCCCAGTTCGCGGCGTATCAGGTCGGAGAAGGTACGACTGGCATACACCTGCCCATCGGACAGGAAGTAGGCACGCCCCGTCACGCCCCGCTCAATGCCGCGGAACACAGCCTGAACCACGTCCTTCACATAGACAAACGTCAGGTCCTGGCGCCGATAGCCTACCGACATGTCCAGATGATGTTTGATGGACTCCGCCATCAGGAAATAGTCGCGTTCGCGGGGGCCGTAGACGCCCGTTGGGCGGTAAATGACGCAGGGGAAGCCGTCCATGGCCAGCAAGGCCTGCTCCGCCTTCAGCTTGCTCCGACCGTAAGCCGTGTTGGGCTGGGGCGTGTCGGTTTCGCGGATGGGCTCGTAAGTATTCTCGTGGACAGGCCCAAAGACACTCAGCGTACTGATGAAAGCAAACTGGCGGGGCGTCATGTCGAGACTCCGAAGAGCATTGGCCAGGGCGCAGGTCTGCCCACAGTTCACGCGGTCGAAGTCGGCAGGGTCGATGCATTTCGTCACGCCCGCGCAGTGCACCACGTAGTCGAAAGCCCCATGCGCTTCGCGATGAGCCTTGAGCTGTTCGAACAGACGGTCGGTGTGGGCAAAGTCCAACTCCAGGAAGTGCAGGCCGGGCTCTTGCAGATACTTGCGACTGCTCGACGCGCGAACGCCTGCCCACGTCTCGAATCCACGGCACAGAGCCTCTTCTACCAGAAAGCTGCCGATGAAACCGCTGGCGCCCGTTATCAGGATACTCTGTTTCATGCTCTGTCTATTTTACAGGTTCTACATGTATATTAATGTAAGTCCGACTTCCGAACTCGCTCTTCAGGCGGTTCTCGATAGCCGTGGCGGTATGATGGGCCTCCTCCAGCGTTATCTGCCCGTCCATGCGAATATGCACCTCAATGGCATAGCTGCTACCTATCCGCCGCGTGCGCAGGTGGTGAGGCGAAGTAACGCCAGGAAAAGCTAGAATTTCCTGCTTGATTTTCTCCTCGACCTCGGCTGGGAGCGACTTCTCCAGCAGCTCTTCGACACAGGGCACCAGCAGCTGGATGGCCACCTTCATGATGAACAGACTCACCACCACGGCCGCCAGCGGGTCCAGTACGAGCCACTGCTCGCCCAGCAAGATGGCACCGCCGATGCCGACAGCCGTACCGATGGACGAGAGCGCGTCGCTCCGATGATGCCAAGCATTGGCCACCACGGCCTGCGAATTCAGCCGGCGGCCTTTCAGCACGGTATATTGGTAGAGCAGCTCCTTGAAGAGGATGGATGCCAGTGCCGCCCACAAGGCCAGCATGCCCGGTTCTTTCAGTTCGCCTCCCTGCCAGAAGTCCCAGATGGACGTGGCTCCGTTCCACAGGATGCCGAAGCCCACGAACAGCAGTATCAGGCCGATGATGGCCGTAGCCAGTGTTTCATACTTGCCGTGGCCGTAGTCATGCCCCTCATCCTCGGGCTTCGACGAAATGCGCACAAAGACAATGACGATGATGTCCGTCACGAAGTCGGACAACGAATGGACGGCATCGGCCAACATAGCGGCACTATGCCCAAGGATGCCTGCCACAAACTTGAATACGAGCAGCAACAGATTGACCACGCTGCCCACAAGGGTTACTCGATAGATACCGGCCTCACGAACCGCCTCTTCAGACTTTTCTTTTTTTTCTTTCATTTTACAAATCTATTTCTGAAAGGAGAAGCAAAGATACGACAAATCTGTTATCACTCTCCTTTTGACCTGCAAATTCTGCACAAAGACAAGAATTTAGAGACTGTCTGAACTACCGAATACAAAAGTTTGTTACCTTTGCAAGGGTTCATCCCACCAAACCTGATAAAACAACCTACCATTATGGGAAAGAAAAAAGAAAAGAAAGAGAAAAAGGCCGGCAAACGCATGACCAAGAAGGAGCTCGTAAAAGCTCTACTCGACTTCTTCCACCAAAAACAGGGCGAAGTGCTGCCCCTGAAATACATCTTCGACCAGCTTCACCTGACTACCCATCCGCTGAAAATGCTCTGCATGGACGTGCTCCACGAGCTGCAGGACGATGACTACATCAACGAAACGGAAAAGAACAAATATAAACTCAACCTCCACGGTGTGGAGATGACGGGTATCTTCCAGCGCAAAAGCAACGGCAAGAACTCCTTCATCCCCGACGGCGGAGGCGACCCCATCTTCATTGCCGAACGCAACTCGGCCCACGCCATGGCCGGCGACCGCGTGAAGATAGCCTTCTATGCCAAACGCCGCGGACGCAGCGCCGAGGGTGAGGTCATCGAGATACTGGAGCGGGCCAACGACACCTTTGTGGGCACGCTCGAAGTGACCAAGTCGTATGCCTTCCTCGTCACCGAAAACCGCACGCTGGCCAACGACATCTTCATCCCCAAAGACAAACTGAAAGGCGGCAAAAGCGGCGACAAGGCCGTGGTGAAGGTCGTCGAATGGCCCGACAAGGCCAAGAACCCCATCGGGCAGGTCATCGACATCCTGGGCCGTGCGGGCGACAACACCACCGAAATGCACGCCATCCTGGCCGAATACGGCCTTCCCTACAGCTATCCGACAGCCGTAGAGAAGGCAGCCGAACGCATCCCCGACGAGATTCCCGCCGAAGAGATAGCCCGCCGCGAGGACTTCCGCTCCGTCACGACCTTCACCATCGACCCCAAGGACGCCAAAGACTTCGACGACGCCCTCTCCATCCGCCGCCTGAAGGACGGCTTGTGGGAAGTGGGTGTACACATTGCCGACGTGACCCACTACGTCAAGGAAGGCGGCCTCATCGACAAGGAGGCCGAGAAGCGCGCCACGTCGGTCTATCTCGTGGACCGCACCATCCCGATGCTGCCCGAACGCCTCTGCAACTACATCTGCTCCCTCCGCCCCGATGAGGAGAAACTGGCCTACTCCGTCGTCTTCCAGATGAACGACAAGGCTGAGGTGAAGGATGCCCGCGTGGTACACACCGTCATCAAGAGCGACCGCCGCTTCACCTACGAAGAGGCCCAGCAGATTATCGAGACGGGTGAAGGCGACTACAAGGAAGAAGTGCTCCAGCTGGACCGCCTGGCCAAGCAGCTGCGCGAACGCCGCTTCGCCGCTGGAGCCATCAACTTCGACCGCTACGAGGTGAAGTTCGAGATAGACGAGAAGGGCAAACCCATCAGTGTCTACTTCAAGGTGTCGAAGGACGCCAACAAGCTGGTCGAGGAGTTCATGCTGCTGGCCAACCGTACCGTGGCCGAGAAGATAGGCCGCGTGCCCAAGGGCAAGAAAGCCAAGGTATTCCCCTACCGCATCCACGACCTGCCCGACCCCGAGAAGCTCGACACGCTGGCCCAGTTCATCGCCCGCTTCGGCTACAAGCTGCGCATCACAGGCACGAAGACCGACGTATCCAAATCCATCAACCACCTGCTGGACGACATACAGGGCAAGAAGGAAGAGAACCTCATCGAAACCGTCTCCATCCGCGCCATGCAGAAGGCACGCTACTCCGTGCACAACATCGGCCACTACGGCCTGGCCTTCGACTACTACACGCACTTCACTTCGCCCATCCGCCGCTACCCCGACATGATGGTACACCGCCTCCTCACGAAGTACCTCGACGAGCACGGCCGCACGGTCAGCGAGAAGAAGTACGAAGCCCTGTGCGAACACTCCAGCGCCATGGAGCAGCTGGCCGCCAGCGCCGAACGCTCCAGCGTGAAGTACAAGCAGGTAGAGTTCATGACCGAACGCCTCGGCCAGGTGTACGACGGTGTCATCTCAGGCGTCACCGAATGGGGCCTCTACGTGGAGCTGAACGAGAACAAGTGCGAGGGCATGATACCCATCCGCGACCTCGATGACGATTACTACGAGTTCGACGAGAAGAACTACTGCCTGCGCGGCCGTCGCAAGAACCGCACCTACAGCCTAGGCGACCCCATCACCATCCGCGTGGCCCGCGCCAATCTGGAGAAGAAACAGCTGGACTTTGCCCTCGAAGAATAAGGAGATACCGCCGGCCCAAGGCAGGCGGAGCTGTATCCCCTATAAGGAAACGGTCGTTACCATTGAAGGGAACGACCGTTACCATTTAAAGGGAACGCCTGTTTCCTTTAAGGGGAACGGGCGTTTCCTAGTATAAGAAACAGGCGCTTCCTGCGCGGGGAACTGAAGTTCCGCCGTAGGAAACGCCTGCTTTGTCTGTATTCCTCAAATCGGCTGACCGATTAGTGTTTCAGCATCAGGCCGCGCGGACCGCAGTCGGATACGGAAAACGGCAGGTCCATCGGACCGTCGGACACGGCTTTTGTGCTCAGGTAGGCGCGTGTCTGCTTCGGACCCGGAATCATGGGGCTGTAGTCCAGCACGTGGCGAACGCGCAGACGCTGGTCGGCCGTAAACTCATCCAGATAGCTGTAGGCATAGTCCATGATGTTGTGCGAAGTGAACTCTTCGCCGGTACGGCAGTTCGTACGCTTGAAGAGACTCTCCCAGTCGAAACTGGCGGCATAGCCTTCATCGCCCATCTGCTGGTAGATGCCTTGTACAAACATGGTGTAGTCCTGATAGTTGTAGCTCGGCGTGTCTCCGCAGAAGTCTGTATCCAGGCATCCTACGTTTGCCTCGGAGAAGGCGTGGCGCAGACCGAAGTAGTGTCCCAGCTCGTGAGCCAGCGTGATGCCGTCGTCTACCTGCTTCGTGATGATTTCCTTATAGTTTTCAGGAGCATAGGGAGTCAGAGCATCGTCCACATTGCCTACGAAAGAGCTGTTGATGGACACGCCACGCACATAGGTAAGGTTGGCCAGCGAGATGTTCATATCGGGAAGCACATCGGTTCCGTCCATCGGATGCGAAGCCGTCGTATAAGGGAAAGTAGAGATACCCAAAATGTTGTTGGCCGTAAAGCGGTATATCAGCACGTTGACGTAGTCATTGGGCTCCCACAAGAAGTGCACATACTTGCGTGTATTGTCTTCCATCACGTCAGCCGGATCGAGTTCGGCAGTCAGCCACTTCACACGGTCGATGCCCGGCTCCTTCAACAGGTTGCCCTGAGGGTCGATTTCAGCCAGAACGAATTCCATGTTCAGGTCTACCGTATTGGTACCGCCTGCATTGCGGTACATCTGGTTCACATCGTCGAGCATTGCGTAGATGGTCGATGCCGGAATGTTCTGAGTTGAATCTTTCTCATCGGCATAGATAACGTGGAAGACGATGGGAATGCGGTATTTCAGTTCCTTTCCTTCTTCCAGTCCCTGCTGGCTGATGGTGATGACATAGTCAACACCCAGCGAGCTGACGGTCACCTGGCCCGTACGAGCCTCTCCCAGGTTGCCTTCAACATCCACGACCAGCGTGTGGCTCAACACGCCCTCTTCCTTCGACACCTTGCACCAGTCGTTGTCGCTGGTGGCAGTCCATTCGTTAGCGGTCGAAATCTCGATCTTGCAGACACCTCCTTCGCTGGCGATTTCCTTGAATTCGGTCTGCGAAAGTACCAATACGGGGTCGTCATCGCTACACCCGGCCATGAGCAGGCAGAAGAATGACAACAGATATATCAGTTTAAGTTTCATGTTTTCTTATTTAAATGGTTGTACACGTTTATTTCTTCACAGAGTTGACTACCGGCAGATAGAATTCGCGACCGAAAGTCATCGGCTGGCCAGCAACGGCCTGCTGCTTCATTTCAGCTGGACGGTAAGGTATCTGCACCTGGTTCTTGTTTCCTTTTTCCGTCTGTGCGGCAATCTTCTGGTTGGGCAGATTCAACGCCTTAGTACCGGCGTTGGCATCATTGATGATTTTCTTCAGATCTTCAATGTTGCCCGCATTGGCCTGAATAAGCTGGCCGATAGACAGACGCTCTACCTTGCTATCAACACCCTCCTCATCTTTTACAGACATGAAGCAGGAGTAATTCGTATTCCAGTCGCTCAGGACATAGGCATAATAATTCCGTTCGGCAGAGATGCTGGTCCAGTTGAAAGATGTATACAGTTCCACGTCACTCATCTGTTCGTACACCTTGTCTACCAAGATGTATCGGGGATCTTTCGTACCTTCCGAAGGAGTGAAACGCATCACGACAATAGCACGACCTGCGGTAGCAGCCGAATCACCGAATATTTTGCCGGCCTCTTCGTCACCGTCAAAGTAACCCAAGCATTCTCCCTTGATCTCTGCATCCGAGAATTGCGGAGCCGTAATAAACGACTTGTCAGCCTGTACACGGGCTACCTTTCCTTCGTTGTTCAAAGCAAAGTAACTCAGCGTATATGACTTGCCCGGAGTAAGGTTCTTATAAACATTGCTATAACGTGAACCCGGACGGTAATAGCTTTCATACAGGAAGGTGCTCATAGGCTTCTCGGGGTCGAAACGCAGACTTTCCTGATAGGCCAGTTTTACTTCTTCCTCGATGGCAGCCTTTGCCTCGGCTTCGTTATAGTCCTCGTCGGGCATCAGCAGACTTGTATAAGGCAATGTCTCGTCAGAAGGAATGATATTGAAATCAACCTGATAGGGAACAAGAGAATTAATGCTGTATGAGAATGTCATCTTCGAGGGATCACCCTCAGAAGGATTGGCATTGAACTCATAACATTGCGGCTCGCTAACGATGCCTGTACCTATATTGTAGGCAAAAGCCAATACATAGTGTTTCACGCCAGGAGTCAATGTAGCAGCAGGGGCTTCCTGTATACCGCTCTTTACCACAAAACCAACGAACGGGCCTTGTGATCTTACGAACTGTTCGGCAATCTGCATAGGAGTCATATTCTTGGTCGACTCATCGTAAGGGTCATAACACCAGATGTAGGTCTGCTCCAGATCTTCAGGCACTACTTTGATTTTGGCTGATGTAGCCGTTACATCTGTCACCTGTATATCGAATTTCATATCGATCATGCTGCTATCTCCCTTATCTGTTGTGTAAGAACCGGTTGCTGGTTCGGAAACGATAACGAAAGTCAAAGCTCCATCTACTTCTACTGTCTTGAAGGCAGCCGTCATCCATATGTATTCGGTATTGTTCTGCAAACCCGATGCATTCAATGTCAAGTCACCTTGATGGAAAAGTTGCTTCAGGAGTTGGTCTATTATTTCAGGAGTAATGTTACCGTCAGGGGCCAATTCAGATACCCGATAGTTCATTTCCTCACCGAAATAAGTATTGAGAATCTGTAGATTGTCCCATCCCATATCTACTGCCTGTTGGTAAGTAGCTTTCGGGAAAGTGCAAAAATAATAATCTACTTCCTTATTAGAAGGTTTCACAGCAAACTGTGCTGTTTTATCTGTAATGCCAGACACCTGCACATCGAACGAGCAGTCAACAGGTTCAGCAATATCCGTCTGAAAGAACAGATACTCAGCCTGTTCGGCTGCGCGCGTACCATCCACTGCAAACACAACCAGTTCATAAATACGACCAGGAAGCAGATTTTCTATCTTCAAATCTGTCTGATCGCCCTTCAAACTAATGGAAGAAACATATTGCTCGAATGGAGTGTCTTTAGCTTCAGCTTGTTTCTTAAGGTTATCCATCAAGAAAGCTGTCAGTTCACCTTTCGATACTTGATCAATAGTTTGCTTGTCTACATAAAGACACAGGTAAGGGATATTGGCATCAGATGCCTTCACACTGAAGGAAAAGGTAGAAGTCGTAGCTTCACCTTCGGTCAGCGTCAATACTTGCTTGCTAAGGTCCAGGTATGCACTGTTGACTTCTTCATCATCATTACAAGAAGTAAAGACAAACAGCATCAGCAAGCTGATTAGCGGTAAAAAGGGTTTTAATTTCATGTAACTTTAATTTAATAATTTTTTATCAGAAAAGAAGCGAATCTGCGCGCAATGACCCATCTTCCTCTCGTGCAGCGTGCAAACCTATAGACAAATCATATACAAGCAAAGCAAACAAGCAAAAAAATGCAATCTGCTCTTAAAAAAAGAATTTCCCAAACCCATGTATTTAATTAAGGTATAAAAGCGACAAAAGAAAGAAATAAGAAGCCACATCTGCTCCACAATACTGAAAAGCCCCGAAACAGCAAACCGAAGAGCGCGGGAAAAGCAATGTTTACTATTTTCCCCATGATTGCACGACAATCTTCTTGTTTTTTCCCCGCAAACCTGTAACTTTGCCACAAAAAACAAGTACATGAAAACTATCAGTATCACCGATTCAAAAGAAATAGAAAACATCATCCGTCAATGTCCTTATTGCATGGTAGGCATCACCGATGCGGACGGCCATCCTTACGTCATCCCCATGAACTTTGCTTACGAAAAAGGCATCATCTACCTACACTCCGGCCCCGACGGCGGCAAACTAGAAATGGTCCGCCAACATCCTGACGTGTGCATCACCTTCTGCGACGGACACGAACTGGTGTGGATGCACCAGCAGGTGGCCTGTTCGTACAGCATGAAGAGCCGTAGCGTCATCTGCCGCGGACGTGTCGAATTTGTAGACGACATGGACGAGAAGCGACGCATCCTCACCCTCCTGATGAAGCACTACACCGATTATCCCTGCACGATGGGCGACCCGGCCGTGCGCAACGTGGTCGTATGGCGCGTCCGTGTGGAGCAGATGACCGGCAAGTCGTTCGGTTTGCGCCCGAGCGAGCTATAAATGAAGAGGATGTAGGATATTTGGCAAGTTTTTGCTACCTTTGTTGCCACTTTACGAACCATATAAGGATATTCGGATGAGTCCACTCAACTTTACCCACATTTTGGCACAGACGGTAGACGAGCTTTCGGAAAGCGAGTCCTACAAAGGCCTTTTCCACCAGCATACGGACGGCAATCCGCTCCCGTCGGGCAAGGCATTGCAGCAAATCGTCGAACTGACGCGCGCTATCGTCTTCCCCGGCTACTTCGGCATCTCGAACGTGAACAGCCGTACCCTGAAATACCACATCGGCGTCTACGTCGAACAGCTCTTCGACCAGCTGACCGAACAGATATTGGCCGGCCTCTGTTTTGCAGGCGACGGGCAGGAGGACGGCTGCTGTACAGAGCAGCTCCGCCAGCAGGCAGCCGAGAAGGCGGCAGGCTTCATCGCCACCCTGCCCGAAATGCGCCGCATCCTGGCCACCGACGTCGAAGCCGCCTACAACGGTGACCCCGCCGCCCACTCTTTCGGCGAAGTCATCAGCTGCTATCCGGCCATCCGCGCCATCAGCAACTATCGCATGGCCCACCAGTTGCTGTGCCTCGGCGTGCCCCTCATCCCCCGCATCATCACCGAAATGGCGCATAGCGAGACAGGTATCGACATCCATCCGGGCGCACAGATAGGCCACCACTTTACCATCGACCACGGCACGGGTGTGGTAATCGGCGAAACCTGCATCATCGGAAACAACGTCAAGCTCTACCAGGGCGTCACGCTGGGTGCCAAGAGCTTCCCCCTCGATGCCGACGGCAAGCCCATCAAGGGTATCCCCCGCCATCCCATTCTGGAAGACGACGTCATCGTCTACTCCAACGCCACCATTCTGGGACGCATCACCGTGGGACGTGGAGCGACCGTGGGCGGCAATATCTGGGTGACCGAAGACGTACCCGCCGGGGCACGTATCGTGCAGACCAAAGCCAAGAAATAAAGGCGCACGAGGGAAAGAAACATTAAAATCTGAATTCTGAAATCTGAAATAAATAGAAATGAGCGAACAACCTTCTTTTGAGATGATAGCCAAGACCTTCCAAGGTCTGGAAGAAATACTGGCACAGGAACTGACGGAACTGGGTGCCGATAACATAGAGATAGGCCGAAGAATGGTATCTTTTACGGGTGACAAAACTATGCTTTACAAAGCCAACTTCTGCCTGCGTACCGCCATCCGCATCCTGAAGCCGCTGAAGCACTTCACCGCTCACGATGCCGACGAGGTGTACAACGAGGTGAAGGCCATCCGTTGGGAAGACTATCTGACGACGGACAAGTCGTTTGCCGTAGATGCCGTCGTGTTCAGCGAAGAGTTCCGCCATAGCAAGTTCGTATCCTATCGCGTGAAGGACGCCATCGTGGATTACTTCCGCGAGAAGACGGGCAAACGCCCCAACGTGCGCATCAACAAGCCCGACGTGTTACTGAACATCCACATTGCCGAAAATACCTGTACTCTGTCGCTCGATTCGAGTGGCGAGTCACTCCACCGCCGCGGCTATCGCCAGGAAGCCGTCGAGGCTCCGCTGAACGAAGTGCTGGCCGCTGGCATGATTCTGATGACAGGATGGAGGGGAGAATGCGACCTCATTGACCCCATGTGCGGTTCGGGTACCATCCCCATAGAAGCAGCCCTCATCGCCCGCAACATCGCACCCGGCGTCTTCCGTCAGGAATTTGCCTTCGAGAAGTGGCCCGACTTCGACCGCGACCTCTTCGACGCCATCTACAACGACGACAGCCAGGAGCGTGAGTTCGCCCACAAGATATACGGCTACGACAACAACCCGAAAGCCAACGAGATAGCCACTCACAACGTCAAGGCGGCGGGTGTCACAAAAGACATCGTCCTCAAGCTGCAACCCTTCCAGCAATTCGAGCAGCCACAGGAGGAATCCATCATCATCACCAACCCGCCCTACGGCGAACGCATCTCGACGGACGACTTGCTGGGCCTCTATGAGATGATAGGCGAACGACTGAAACACGCCTTTACGGGCAACACTGCCTGGATACTATCCTACCGCGACGAATGCTTTGACCAGATAGGCCTGAAGGCCAGCGCACGCATTCCGCTCTTCAATGGTGCTCTGGAATGCCAGTTCCGCAAGTATGAAATCTTCGACGGCAAGTACAAGGACTTCCGCGCCGAGGGTGAGGAGCTGGACAAGGAACAGCGCGAACGCCGCCCTACCGCCCCCCACAAGAACTTCAAGCCCCGCGAACGGCGCAGCTTTGGCGACGGCGAAAAGAAAGAGTTCAGACCCCGTGGCGAACGGAAAGACTTCGCTCCGCGTGAAAAGAAGGAGTTCAAGAAAGATTTCAAGAGCGAACGCAAACCGCGTTCGGGCGAGTCGTACCCTGAAAGGAAAAGAAGAGAACTACGCAACAACCCTAAAGACAATCTCAGTAAAAAAGATGAAAAGAATCAGTAAGAACGTGGTGGCCCTGCTGATGGTAGCAACCACCCTGACCGGTACCCACCTTATGGCACAAGAAACTGCAACAAACGAACCAAAATACCCCACGCTGGAAGACCTTATCCCCGGCGGAGCGACCTACCGTTATGCCGAGAGCCTCTACGGCCTGCAATGGTGGGGCGACCAGTGCATCAAGCCGGGCATCGACTCCCTCGTGGCCGTCAACCCCAAGAACGGTAAGGAGACATTGCTTACGACCCGCGAAAGCATCAACCAAGCACTCGAAGCTGAAAAGTTGGGCAAGCTGTCGCACCTCTACAACGTACAGCTACCGTGGGAAGACCAGACGAAACTTCTCATCACCCTGCCCGGCCAATACATCACTTATGACTGGAAGGCCGGAGAAACGACCACCATCCTGACCTTCGACAAGAAAGCCGCCAACACGGACTATACCGTGGCAGGCGGACACGTGGCCTACACCCTGAAGAACAACCTCTACGTGGACAACAAGCAGGTGACCGACGAACCCGAAGGCATCGTCTGCGGACAGAGCGTTCACCGCAACGAGTTCGGCATTTCGAAAGGTACTTTCTGGAGTCCCACAGGCAGCCTGCTGGCCTTCTACCGCATGGACGAGTCGATGGTAACCCAATATCCGCTGGTAGACATCACCGCACGCGTGGGTGAGGTGAACAACATCCGCTACCCCATGGCCGGCATGACGAGCCACAAGGTACAGGTGGGCATCTATAACCCTGCCAACGGCAAGACCGTCTACCTGAACACGGGAGACCCCACCGACCGCTACTTCACCAACATCGCATGGGCACCCGACGAGAAGACCCTCTTCCTCATCGAGCTGAACCGCGACCAGAACCACAGCAAGCTCTGCCAATACGACGCCGCATCAGGCGAACTGATGCAGGTGCTCATCGAGGAGATGCATCCCAAGTACGTGGAGCCGCAGAATCCCATCCTGTTCCTGCCGTGGGACAGCAACAAGTTCATCTACCAGAGTCAATGCGACGGTTACAACCATCTCTATCTGTACGACCTGGAGCAACTCCACGCCATCCAGCCCCAAAAGCTCACCAAAGGAGAGGTAGAGAAACTGTGGAAGACTATCGAGAAGGCCGGAAAGGGAAAGACTCCCGCCGGAGTCGCAGGCATACAGCTCACTTCGGGCAAATGGCTCGTGCAGAGCATCCTCGGCTTCAACGCCAAGAAAAAGGAAGTCATCATCGCCGCCACCAAGGAGTCGCCCCTGCAGAGCAATCTGTATAAGGTAAGCATCGCCAACGGCAAGCTGACTCCGATAGACAACGGCCTGGGCGTACACAACGCGCAACTCTCCGCCTCGGGCGCGTACCTGCTGGACAACTGGTCGGCTCCCGACGTGCCACGCGCCATCAACATCGCCTCCACCGCCAACGGCAAGGAGACCGTACGCCTGCTCACCGCCGCCAATCCTTTCGAGGGTTTCAAGATGCCCAGCGTGGAAACGGGTACCCTCAAGGCGGCCGACGGCAAGACCGATCTCTACTACCGCCTCATCAAGCCGGCCGACTTCGACCCGACGAAGAAATATCCCGCCATTGTCTATGTCTATGGCGGCCCGCATGCCCAGCTGATTGTCAACAACTGGAACTACGCCGCCCGCGGCTGGGACCTCTACATGGCCAACAAAGGCTACATCCTCTTCACCGTGGACAACCGCGGCAGTTCGAACCGCGGCCTGGAGTTTGAGAACTGCACCTTCCGCCACCTCGGTATCGAGGAGGGCAAGGACCAGGTGAAAGGCGTCGAATTCCTCCAGTCGCTGCCCTACGTGGACGGCAACCGCATCGGCGTACACGGATGGAGCTTCGGCGGCCACATGACCACGGCCCTGATGTTGCGTTACCCTGACCTCTTCAAGGTGGGCGTGGCAGGCGGACCCGTCATCGACTGGGGCTACTATGAGGTGATGTACGGCGAACGCTACATGGACACACCGCAAACCAATCCTGAAGGTTACAAGCAGTGCAACCTGAAGAATCTGGCTCCCAACCTCAAAGGCCACCTGATGATTATCCACGACGACCACGACGACACTTGCGTGCCCCAGCACACCCTGTCGTTCATGAAGGCCTGTGTGGACGCACGCACCTATCCCGACCTCTTTATCTATCCCGGCCACAAGCACAACGTGCTGGGCCGCGACCGCGTGCATCTGCACGAGAAGATAACAAGATACTTCGAAGACTATCTGAAATACCCAGGCAGATAAACACCTTATCCGGAAGCAGATAAACATTTTATCTAGGAACAGATAAGCATCTTATCCGGAAACAGATAAGCACTTTATCCAGGAACAAATAAGCACTTTATCCAGCAGTAGATAAAACAACAATAATATAACTAACATCCATCATGAAAATATTACTCTTAGGCTCGGGCGGCCGCGAACATGCCCTGGCATGGAAAATAGCCCAAAGCCCCAAAGTGGAGAAGCTCTACATCGCCCCGGGCAACGCAGGCACACACGCCGCCGGCGAGAACGTGGACATCAAGGCCACGGACTTCCCCGCCATCAAGGACTTCGTCCTAAAGAACGGCGTGGAAATGATCGTAGTAGGTCCCGAAGACCCGCTGGTGAAAGGCATCTACGACTACTTTGCCGCAGACGAAGCTACACGCCACATCGCCGTAATAGGCCCTACAAAAGCCGGAGCCACACTAGAAGGCAGCAAGGAGTTTGCCAAAGGCTTCATGCAGCGCCACGGCATCCCCACCGCCCGCTATAAGAGCATCACCGCCGCCAATCTGGAAGAAGGCCTCGCCTTCCTCGAAACCCTCGAAGCTCCCTACGTATTGAAGGCCGACGGCCTCTGCGCCGGCAAGGGCGTGCTCATCCTGCCCACGCTGGACGAAGCCAAGCGCGAACTGAAGGAGATGCTGGGCGGCATGTTCGGCGACGCCAGCGCCACAGTGGTCATTGAGGAGTTCCTCAGCGGCATCGAGTGCTCCGTCTTCGTGCTGACCGACGGCAAGAACTACAAGGTACTCCCCGTAGCCAAGGACTACAAACGTATCGGTGAGGGCGATAAGGGTCTGAACACCGGCGGCATGGGCAGCGTAACGCCCGTTCCCTTTGCCGACGACGTCTTCATGGAGAAAGTACGCACCCGCATCATCGAGCCCACCGTGAACGGCCTCATCGAGGAAGGCATCCTTTACAAAGGCTTCATCTTCCTGGGCCTCATCAACGTGAAGGGCGAGCCGATGGTCATCGAATACAACGTCCGCATGGGCGACCCCGAGACGGAAAGCGTGATGCTGCGCATCCAGAGCGACCTGGTAGACCTGCTCGAAGGTGTGCGCGACGGCAACCTCGACACCAAGGAACTGGTTCTCGACCCACGTACGGCCGCCTGCGTGATGCTCGTCAGCGGCGGATACCCCGAAGCCTACGAGAAGGGCAAGGTGATGACCGGCCTGGAGCAGGCAGCCGCAACGGACAGTATCCTCTTCCACGCCGGCACGGCGCTGAAGGACGGACAGGTGGTAACCAACGGCGGACGCGTCATTGCCGTCTGCTCGTACGGCAACACCAAAGAAGAAGCCCTGCAGAAGAGCTACCGCGTGGCCGACCTAATCAGCTTTGAGAAGAAGTACTTCCGCCGCGACATCGGCTTCGACCTGTAACCCCTCGTTAAAGCATGAGGCGTCAACGTTTTCAGAATAAAGTGGCGACAGGCAGGTTCATCCTGCCTGCCGCTTTGTTGATTTCCGCAATCTGCTGGACGGTAATTGTTACGCTGTTGCCCGGCACAGGTACGGAAGACCCCAACTGGCCGCTTTGGTTCAAGGAAGCAGGCAACCGGCTTCCCCAAGGCATCTTCCCGTCGTTGCTCGGTTTTGCCCTGTACGTCCTGACAACATTCTTCCTGATCAACCTGAACAACATTTTCGCCATCATCCGTATCCGAACTTCCATTCAGAGTTTTCTTTTCCTGCTTTTGGCCACCGCATTCCCGCAACTCTACGACGAATTGCCCGGATTACTGGTCGGCCTCAGTTTTCTCACGGCCTTCTACCAGCTGTTTGGCAGTTACCGCCTTGAAAGGTCCTCGGGGGCCCTATTCAATACCTTTGCATTTGCGGGCATCGCCAGTCTGTTCGTTCCCCAGAGCCTGCTGCTTGTCCCTCTGCTCTGGATCGGTGCAGCCAGTTTCCAGTCGCTCAATCTGAAAAGCCTGCTTGCCTCGATCATCGGCTTCATCCTGCCGTGGTGGGTACTGTTGAGCTGTACCGTGCTGACGGGCAGTACCCACACATTCTTCCACCAACTGTTCGACGAAACACGTCTGTTCCGTCCCGTCGGTTACGGTTTCGAATCCTGGATGGTGTTTCCATTCGGATTTCTCTTCCTGCTCTTCGCCGCCAGTGCCTTCCACTACTTCTTCAACGGATACGAAGACAAAATCCGCACACGGACCTATCTGTATTTTCTGATTCTCTTCGGTGCCTGCCTCTTTGTCGGCATCGGACTGCAGCCCTATCTGCTGACAGCGTTCTGCCCCTTGCTGCTGATTATCGTCAGTATGCTGGCAGGCCATCTGTTTGCACTCACTAGCAATAAACTTTCCAACGCATTTTTTGTTATTTCCCTGATTGGAATTTCAGTTATGTTTGTTTATCACGTATGGATGCTTTTATAGACTCGCTTGTACAGCTCCTCATCGACTGGGGATACGCAGGCCTTTTCCTGTCGGCACTGCTGGCAGGAAGTATCCTGCCCTTCAGCTCCGAACTGGTGCTCGTCGCCCTGGTCAAGCTAGGCCTGAGCCCGACGCTCTGCGTGCTCTCAGCCGCCGTGGGCAATACGGTAGGCGGACTGACGTGCTACTACATGGGCCGGTTGGGCAAAACGGAATGGATTGAGAAGTATTTCAAGGTGAAGCAGGAAAAAGTGGAACGCATGATGCGCTTCCTCCAGGGAAAAGGCGCGCTGATGGCCTTCTTCGCTTTCCTTCCGTTCGTGGGCGAAGCCATTGCCATCGCCTTGGGATTCATGCGCAGCAACTTCGTGCTGACCACCCTCTCCATGTTTGCCGGAAAGCTGCTCCGCTACATTGCCATGCTGTGGGCACTCCAAGGGGCCATTTCAGCAGTAGGCATCTGACTATTCATATAGGGAAAAAAAACTATGCAAAGAATCATTGAACAGACCGAAGACGGCAGCGCCACGCTCTACGTGCCCGAACTGAACGAGCATTACCACTCCGTAAAAGGCGCCCGCACCGAGTCGCAACACATCTTCATCGACATGGGGCTGAAGGCCTCCGCCGCACCCTGTCCGCACATCCTCGAAACAGGCTTCGGCACCGGTCTGAACGCCCTGCTCACCCTGCAGGAGGCCGAACGCACCGGACGGCCTGTCCACTACACCGGTATCGAACTATATCCGCTAGCCTGGACCGAGGTCGAGGCCCTGCACTACAGCGACGACCCGCGCCTGCGCCTCCTGCACGAAGCGCCGTGGGAAGAGGAAGTAAGCCTGACACCCACTTTCCGCCTGCTGAAGCTGCGCCGCGACCTGACCTCGTGGCAGGCCGACGACGAACGCCCGCCCCTGCGCTGCGACGTGGTCTATTTCGACGCCTTCGCACCCGAAAAACAACCCGCCCTCTGGACACCCGCCGTCTTCCGCAACCTCTACCGCTGCCTCACGCCCGGCGGCATCCTGACCACCTATTGCGCCAAGGGCGCCGTGCGCCGCCTGATGCAGGACATCGGCTTCCGCATGGAGCGCCTCCCCGGACCTCCGGGAGGAAAGCGGGAGATACTGCGCGCCACGAAGCCGAACGATGTTCCAGAAAATATGCCTGAACTTTACCGTTAATTAACACATTCTTCGTATCTTTAGATAAGATAGGATACGGTTCGGCATAACCAAATTGAAAATTACATTTTCATTTGTTTATGCTCTCACCTTTCACTATCTTTGTGCGTTTTCCAAAAGATTTTAACAGAAAAATGAAGAGAATACATACGATATGGATGCTCGTCCTCCTGCTCGCCGCCTGCAAACCGGGAGGAGAAAAGAAGGCGGACACCCCGGACGACAAGCCGGTCATCACCGTCACCATCGAACCCTTGCGCTACTTCACCGAAGCCATCGCCGGCGACCGCTTCGACGTGGTCAGCATGGTGCCCAAAGGGAGTAGCCCCGAGACTTACGACCCCACGCCCGCCCAGCTGATGTCGCTCTCGCAGAGTACGGCCTACCTGCGCATCGGCTTCATCGGCTTCGAACAGACGTGGATGGACCGCCTGACGGACAACGCCCCGCACCTGCAAATCTTCGACACCTCGCACGGCATCGACCTCATTTTCCCCGACGGACTGCCCGAAGAAGAACCGCACGCCGCCGAAGACGGCCATGCCCACCACGGCCCCGAGCCACACATCTGGAACTCGCCCGCCAATGCCCGCATCATCGCGACCAACGTGTTCAAGGCCCTCTGCACCCTCGACACCAAGCACCGCGACGACTACCTGGCACGCTACGACAGCCTCTGCACCGTCATCGACCGCACCGACAGCCTCTGCCGCCAGATGCTAGCCCAGCCCGGAGCCGACCATGCCTTCATGATCTACCATCCCGCCCTCAGCTACCTGGCCCGCGACTACGGCCTGCTGCAGCTCTCCATCGAGGACGGAGGCAAGGAACCCTCGCCCGCCCACCTGAAGGAGCTCATCAATGCCTGCCGCGAAGAGAATATCCACGTCATCTTCGTGCAGCCCGAGTTCGACCGCCGCAACGCCGAGCTCATCGCCCGGCAGACAGGCACCCGCGTGGTGGACATCAACCCTCTGGCCTACGACTGGGAAGCAGAGATGCTGAAAACGGTTCGTGAATTGATAATGGATAATGGATAATGGATAATTGATAATCATGCAGCCGCTCATCGAAATACAGCACCTCAACGCCGGATACGACGGACGCACCGTCTTGCGCGACGTCGACCTCACCGTCTACGACCGTGACTTCCTGGGCATCATCGGTCCCAACGGAGGCGGAAAAACGACACTCATCCGCTGCATCCTCGGCCTGCTGAAACCCCAGAGCGGCACTATTGCCTTCCATCCGCAAAAGGACAAACAGGCTCCCCTTGCCATCGGTTACCTGCCCCAGTATGCCAGCATCGACCGCAAGTTCCCCATCACCGTCCAGGAGGTCATCCTCTCCGGCCTGAGCAGCCGCAAGGGCCTCAGCGCACGCTATACCGCCGAGGAACGCGAGCGAGCCGCCCGCGTCATCGCCCGCATGGGACTGGAAGGCATGGAGCAGAAGGCTATCGGCGCCCTGAGCGGCGGACAGCTGCAACGTGCCCTGCTGGGACGCGCCATCGTCTCCGACCCCGAAGTGGTCATCCTCGACGAGCCCGCCACCTATCTGGACCGCCGTTTCGAAGCCCGCCTCTACGAGCTGCTGGCCGAAATCAACCGCGACTGCGCCATCATCCTCGTCAGCCACGACATCGGCACCGTGCTCCAGCAGGTGAAGTCCATCGCCTGCGTCAACGAGACACTGCACTACCACCCCGACACGGGCATCACGGGCGAGTGGCTGGAACAGAACTTCAACTGTCCCATCGAGCTGCTGGGCCACGGCAATCTGCCCCACCGCATCCTGAAGGAGCACCGCCACGAATGAGATTTCAGATTTTAGGAATGTAGGGACGCAAAAAAAAAGGGGCCGAAGCCCCTTTTTTAATGGAAAATTGAAAATGGAGAATGGAGAATGAATTTTCAATTCTCAATTATCAATTCTCCATTTACAGCGGGCTTCCGCCTTCGCCGTCGTCATCCCCTCCGCCGGGTTCCGGTTCGGGCGTGGGTTCGGGGTCGGTGCCGTCCGGGGTCGAACCGCCCGAAGTCGTGCCGTCCACGATGTCGGCATAGATGCCCACGATGCCGTTCAGGTCGTTGATGAAGGCCAGCAGCTCGTCCGTGGGCTGCACGATGGCATAGGCATTCACCGTCTGCACAATCTGGTCGTAGAGCGCGTTCGCCTGGTCCACCACCTGCTCCGAGTCGAGGTCTTCCACATCCATGCGCGTGCTCTTCTCCTGCGCCTTGCCCAGGAAGGCGGCTTCGAAGGCGGCGTTCGCCTCGGCCAGGGCCGTTACCTCGGCGTCGAGGCCCAGCAGGCTGACGGCGGCCTGGTTTTCCTCGGCCTGCAGCACGCCGAGCATGCCCTTGATCTCCGCCGTCTCCTTGCTGTACTCATGCTTGCGGATGCCCTTGTAGGCGGCGAGCTGCGGATCGAGCAGCATGGCGGCCTGGCGCTTGTCTTCGACGGGCGTGGTCTGGTAGGCGATGACGACACTGCTGATGGTGCCCACAGCGTTGTCGCGCACCTTGTCCGTATCGGCCAGCTGGGCGGTGGAGATGTAGGCGCGCTGGCGGTTGACGATGCCGGCGAGCTGGCCGACGGCCTGGCTGTAGGCGGGCTCCAGCGCCTCGATGTGGAGTTCGGCAGGCGTGGTTTTGGTGATAAGGTCGAGTGCGTTGTTGTGGAACTCGCTGCAAGAGCCGATGGTCATGCGACTCTTGCCAAATGATTTGATTTGTGTTGCCATAACGTTAAAATTTTAAGGATTAATAGTGTATTTGATTGGTTTCAGTTTGCCGACAGCTTTCCGCGGCTCGCCGAAGGGCTTCAGAACCTTGCCGACAGCTTTCCGCGGACTTCCGTAGGGCTTCGGAACCTTGCCGACAGCTTTCCGCGGACTTCCGAAGGGCTTCGGAACCTTGCCGACAGCTTTCCGCGGACCTCCGTAGGGCTTCGGAACCTTGCCGACAGCTTTCCGCGGACTTCCGTAGGGCTACGGCGACTTGCCGAAAGCTGTCGGCAGGCTTTTTTTGCTTTACTGCCCGATGCGCAGCTCTTTCGGCAGGCCGGAAGCCGAGCGCGTGGAGGCGCCGCCGTTGTTAAGGCCCTTCACGTCGATGCGGCAGCGGAAGGGGGCGAGCTCCTTCGTGTCGGGCACGAAGAGGTCGCCCGCTCCGTCGGAGCCGTTCTCGCTGTTCAGCCGGTAGCTCGCAGCGCCGTAGGCCTTCGTGGCGAAGGTGCCGGTGAAGGCGAACAGGCTGCCTTCGGGCTGAACCGACTGGGCCTCGTTAGTTACCGCCACATCCGTGCCGCGCACGCTGATGGTCTGTCCCTCCAGGCTTTCGCTGCCGAACGATGTGCCCGGCAGGGCGATGATGTAGGGCATGCCGGCCTCAATCTGATTGTCGGCTGCCATCGCGGGGCTGGCGAAGATCAGTATGTTGGGCTCCGTGAACCCGGTCAGGCTGCGCAGCCAGTAGGCTCCGTTGTTGCTGGCGACGTCGACGGGCTGCTTGGCAACATCGTCCGCATAGAGCGTGCCGCTGAAGGGCAGGCAGAGGGTTTCCCAGCCGCTGCCGCTGCCGTCGTTCGTGGCCCAGACTTTCGGGCTGCGGGTGTAGGTGGCCTTCGTGGCTGTAAACGCCACGGGCGTATAGAAGTCCGCGCCGTCGGTGAGAACAAGCTCGGCGCAGGTGTAGCTGTTGCCGTCTTTTACGACGATGTTCTTGCCTGAGAACGGACTGCCGGCATCAACAAGGGCGATGGCGTTGCCGGTCAGTGATATTGAGTAACTGCTGTTGTGATAGCTGGTTTCTGCGATAGATGTACCGTTATAGATAGTGATTGCATAAACCTTTGTAGAACCATTGCTATCAAGTACAGGTGAGCCATCACTTCCTATGTTTTGTCCCCAAGCACCCCCCAGCAAACTGGCCACTTCGCCCGAACGAAGTTCTTCATCCGTTACATTACGGCTGTTGTCGGCCAGGCCTACACTTACGCCGGAAATGTAGATGGAATAGCAATTGTCGGCACGCGTACCGTTCGCGTCTGTTGCGCACACAATGCTGTTTTGGCGACATCCTTTTCCGCCTTGTCCGCTGATGGTTCCCAAATTCAGGCAGTTCTTGACAACGCTCCCCGTGCCGCGGTTGTTGGCCACGATGCCGGCCGTGTAGGTGTAGAATGCATTGCTTGTGCTGACATTTCCTTTGTTCAGGCAGTTGGAAACCGTACCGTTGGTGTTGTACGCAGCAATACCGCCGGCATGGTCGGCCACCGTAATGTCCGCATTGTTGACACACCGGTCGATGGTCGAGTCCTCAACCGTACCGGCAATGCCGCCGTTCTGGTATTGACCGGCAACCAATGGCCCGTTGTTGGTGCAGCCTGTAATCTGTACACCCATCCCGTATCCGACGATTCCTCCGTTTGAATTGCCTGTGGAGGCTATGGTGCAGCCGTTTGTACAATCTTCTATACTTCCGCCTTCGGCATTGCCGACGATTCCACCGACACTACCGTTGCCGCGGATATATCCTTGGGCGGTATGTAGGTTGATAATGGTCGCGCCGTTGGTCGCGCCAAAGAAACCTTGGCAGTTGTTGCTGCTATTGACAAAAATGCCGCTTACGGTATGTCCCTGCCCGTCAAATGTGCCGGTGAATGGGTTAGCGTTGCTGCCTATCGGCGTCCAGCTGTTTGCCGGAGCGTTGCTTTCGCTCCAGTTTTCCCAGCCGGTGGTGTTGTTCAGCTCGATGTCGGCGGTGAGCTTGGCGCTGATGCTCGTCTGCCCGCCGTTCACCATCGAGGCGAAGAGGCGCAGCTCGTCGGCGGTGGAGATCAGGTAGAAGTCGCCGTCCATCGCCATATTGCTATACGTGCCGTTGTTGTTATATACTTTCAGGCCGCCGAGCACGGGATAGTCTTCCGTGCCGATGGTCTGTCCCCAAACCTGCCCTTCTTGTTCGCCTTGCAGTAGCCAGGCCACTTCGCCGCTCTGGAACTCGGTTTTGGTTTTGGCTTCCGCTTGCCCGGCTGCATCACTTCCGTTTATGCCGCCTGCGGCCATGTCTTTTTGGTAGTAGCAGTTGGTCACGTTGCCGAAGTTCAATCCGCACAGGCCGCCGACTATTCCGTTGCCTTCCACGCTGCCGTTGTTGTAGCAGTTGGTCACGGTGCCGCCGTTCCATCCGCACACGCCGCCGACACACATGTTGCCTTTCACGCTGCCGATGTTGTAGCAGTTGGTCACGGTGCCGTCGTTCCTTCCGCACACGCCGCCGACCCGGTCGTTGCCTGCCACGCTGCCGATGTTGTAGCAGTTGGTCACGGTTCTGTCGTTCTGTCCGCACAGGCCGCCGACTATTTTGTTGCCTTCCACGCTGCCGATGTTGTAGCAATTGCTCACGTTGCCGTTGTTCCTTCCGCACAGGCCGCCGGCATATTCCCCTGTACCTGTTACGGTGCCGGTGTTGTGGCAGTTGTTCACGTTGCCGTTGTTCCTTCCGCACACGCCGCCGACATAGTCCCCGTTCCCTGTACCTGTTACGCTGCCGGTGTTGTAGCAGTTGGTCATGGTGCCGGAGTTCATTCCGCACAGGCCGCCGACAATGTTGCGACCTTTGATATAGCTTGCCTTTACGCCCAAGTTTTGCAGGGTTCCACCCTCTCCGAGGTAGCCCACCAAGCCTTGGTAGTTTGTTGTGCTGTTGATATAAATGCCGCTTACGCTGTGGCCGTCGCCATCCAAGATGCCGATGAATTGTTTTTCGTAGCTGCCTATCGGCGTCCAGTTTTTTGCCGGAGCGGTGGTTTCGTTCCAGCTTTCCCAGCCCTCGGTGTCGTTCAGCAGGATGTCGGCGGTGAGCTTGCCGCAAGCGGCTGTGTTCTGTGTCATGCCATCCGTACCGTTTACTATGGCCGCGAAGCGTTTCAGTTGCGCGCCGTTGGCTATCAGATACGGGGCTTCCGCCGTACCGCTACCGCCCGCAAAGGCTTTGGCTACCGTGCCGTCCCATACTTCCTCGGCTCCGTCGGTCTTGGTCGCGGTCTGCCCGTCGAGCCCCAGTTCGGCGAGCAGGCTGTCTTCGCCGCACGCGCCAAAGGTCAGCGTCAGCACGGCCAGGAGCAGCGTCCTGAAAAAGTTTACAGTCGTTTTCATACGAAATAATTGGAATTGTTTGTAGATGTTGTGTGAATTCGGTTACCAACCGTAGCTGTCGGTGGAGCGTCCAAAACCTGGGCTAGGATTCTGGCTGTCCGTCAGCAGCAGGTTGAATTCCGCGTCCAGCTCGATGATTTCGCACTGCGGCGCCTCGTAGGCTTCCTTTCCTTCTCTCAGGTTCTCGTGGGTCTTGTTTGTTTGTTCTTTCATAACGTTTAATAAGATGTTTTGCGTGCAAAGATATTTATTTAATGGAAAGAAGTGATATAAAAGTTAAATAATCTTTGCTACACAGCACAAAAAAAATACGCACAACGAAACAAAGGACATCCACTTGTGCAGACAGCCAATCTTTAACCTATCCTAATATTCGCCCGCAGGGATGCGTATTTAAATACGAAATACTTATCTTTGCCACGTTTTTATAAAAACTCGCAGATTATAACGTTATATCATCTACACAACTGAATGAAACAGTACAAGTTCGTCAACAACCTGACAGGTTGGATTACTTTCTTCATCGCGGCCACGGTCTACTGCCTGACCATCGAGCCGACCGCCAGTTTCTGGGACTGCCCGGAATTCATCACCACCGGTTATAAACTGGAAGTGGGACACCCGCCCGGAGCACCGTTCTTCATGCTCGTGGCCAACTTCTTCTCGCTCTTCGCCTCCGGCCCCTCGGAAGTGGCACGGATGGTGAACTACATGAGCGCGCTGATGAGCGGCGCCTGCATCCTGTTCCTCTTCTGGAGCATCACGCACCTGGTGCGCAAGCTGGTAGTGAAGGACGAAAACCACATTACCCGCGGACAGATGGCCACCATCATGGGTAGCGGCGTTGTGGGCGCGCTGGCCTACACGTTCAGCGACACGTTCTGGTTCTCGGCCGTCGAGGGCGAGGTATATGCGTTCTCGTCGCTGTTCACCGCCATCGTGTTCTGGCTCATCCTGAAGTGGGAAGACGTGGCCGACCAGCCACACTCCGACCGCTGGCTCATCCTGATAGCCTACTTGACGGGCCTCAGCATCGGCGTCCACCTGCTGAACTTGCTCTGTCTGCCCGCCATCGTGCTGGTATATTACTATAAGAAAGTGCCTAACGCCAACGCCCGTGGCTCGCTGCTGGCGCTCATCGGCTCTGCCGTGCTGGTAGCCGTGGTGCTCTACGGCATCGTGCCGGGCATCGTGAAGGTGGGCGGATGGTTCGAACTGCTGTTCGTCAACACGCTGGGCATGCCGTTCAACACGGGCGTCATCGTCTACATCATCCTGCTGGCCGCCTGCCTCATCTGGGGCGTGTACGAGAGCTATACGGAGAAAGACAAAATGCGTATGGCCATTTCGTTCGTCCTGACCATCGCCATGCTGGGCATCCCGTTCTACGGACACGGAGCAGGTGCCGTAGTCATCGGCATCATTGTCATCGCCCTGCTGTGGCTCTACCTCAACCCGAAGACGCAGGACCGCCTGAAAGAAAAATACCGCGTCAGCGCCCGCACGCTGAACACCGCCTTGCTGTGCACCATGATGATGGTCATCGGCTACTCGTCGTACGCCCTCATCGTCATCCGCTCCACGGCCAACACGCCGATGGACCAGAACTCGCCCGAAGACATCTTCACGCTGGGCGAATACCTGGGCCGCGAGCAGTATGGCACACGCCCGCTGTTCTACGGACCCGCCTACACTTCGAAGGTAGCCCTCGACGTGAAGGACGGCTATTGCCAGCCGCGCATCTCGTACAACGGCACCAAGTTCATCCGCAAGGAGAAGGCCACACCCGACGAGAAAGACTCATACATCGAGATACCCGGACGCGTCGACTACGAATATGCACAGAACATGCTCTTCCCCCGCATGTACAGCAGCACGCACACCCAGCAGTATGAAGCTTGGCAGGACGTCAAGGGCTACGAAGTGCCCTACGACCAGTGCGGCGAAATGATCATGGTGAAGATGCCTACGCAGTGGGAGAACATCAAATTCTTCTTCTCCTACCAGCTGAACTGGATGTACTGGCGCTACTTCATGTGGAACTTTGTGGGCCGACAGAACGACATCCAGGGCTTCGGCGAGATAGAGCACGGCAACTGGATCACGGGCATCGACTTCATCGACAACCTGCTCATAGGCGACCAGACTCTGCTCCCCACCGACCTGAAGGAGAACAAGGGACACAACGTGTTCTATGGTCTGCCGTTGCTACTCGGTATCATCGGCCTGCTGTGGCAAGCCTATCGCGGACAGAAGGGTATCCAGCAGTTCTGGATCGTGTTCTTCCTGTTCTTCATGACGGGTATCGCCATCGTGCTCTACCTGAACCAGACGCCCAGCCAGCCGCGTGAACGCGACTACGCCTACGCCGGTTCGTTCTACGCCTTTGCCATCTGGATCGGCATGGGCGTCGCCGGCCTCATCCAGCTGCTGAGCAAGTGGATGCGGGGCAAATCCGCCGCCCAAGCCGAAACATCGGGCGAAAGTGAGGAAGCTCCCGAGCTGAAACCCTCGCTGGCCGTTGCCCTCATCGTCTCCGTCGTCTGCCTCCTCATCCCCATCCAGATGGCCAGCCAGACCTGGGACGACCACGACCGCAGCGACCGCTACATGGCACGCGACTTCGGGCAGAACTACCTGATGTCTCTCCAGGAGAGCGGCAACCCCATCATCTACACCAATGGCGACAACGATACTTTCCCCCTGTGGTACAACCAGGAGACCGAAGGCTTCCGCACTGACGCCCGCACCTGCAACCTGTCGTACCTCAACACCGACTGGTACATCGACCAGATGAAGCGTCCGGCCTACGACTCGCCGTCGCTCCCCATCACCTGGGACCGCATGGACTACGTCGAGGGAACCAACGAATACATCACCGTCCAGCCTGAATACAAGAAGAGCATCGACGCCCTCTACGCGCAGGCCGAGAAGGAAGCCCTCGCAGGCAACCCCGAAGCCAAGATCAACGTACAGAAGGAATTCGGTGAGAACCCCTACGAACTGAAGAACATCCTGAAGTACTGGGTACGCAACAAGAACAAGGACCTGCAAGTAATCCCCACAGACAGCGTGGTCATCAAGGTGGACAAGGAAGCCGTACGCCGCAGCGGCATGCTGCTGCCGGGCGACTCCATCCCCGACTACATGCCTATCAAGCTCCGCACCAAGGATTCGCAGGGCAACTACCATCCCAAGCGCGCCCTCTACAAGAGCGAGCTGATGATGCTCGAAATGTTGGCCGAAGCCAACTGGGAGCGTCCCATCTACATCGCCGTCAGCGTAGGACAGGAAAACCAGCTCGGCTTGGACAACTACTTCATCCAGGAAGGTCTCGCCTACCGCTTCACACCCTTCGACACGAACAAGACCGGCGTGAAGATAGACAGCGAAAAGATGTACGACAACCTGATGAACAAGTTCAAGTTCGGCGGCATCGACAAGCCCGGCATCTATATCGACGAGAATGCCATGCGCATGTGCTACTCGCACCGCCGCATCTTCGCACAGCTTATCGGACAACTCTTGGCCGAAGGCAAGAACGACAAGGCACGTGCCGCATTGGAGTATGCCGAGAAGATGATTCCGGCCTGCAACGTGCCTTACGACTGGCAGAACGGCTCCCTACAGATGGCCGAAGCCTGGTACAAGCTGGGCGAAATGGAGAAAGGCGACCACATCGCCCAAGCCCTTGCCGACAAGGCCGTCGAATACATGACCTGGTACATGAGCCTCGACGAAGGCCGCTTCATGATTTCCAGTCGCGAGTTCGAGTACCACTGGGCACTCCTCAGCGAAGAAGTCAAGAAAATGGAGCAATACAAGTCGCCGTTGGCCGAAACCTATCGCGCCAAGTTGGAAGAACTGTATGAGATGTATGTAAACAGAATGAAAAGGTAAATTAGCGGTAAGCAGTGAGTGGTGAGCACTCCATCTGGAGGACACTCATCACTCACTACTCCACCACTAACCACTAGCCGTTAACCACTAATCACACTATCACCGTGTTTATCGAACAACCTCCCGAACTGTTTCGAAAACTCTATCCCAGCGCCCTGTGGCGGATGAACCCCGACGAGAAAGCCGTCTACCTGACTTTCGACGACGGGCCTATCCCCGTAGTCACGCCCTGGGTACTCGATCTGTTGGACCAACACAACATCAAAGCCACCTTCTTCATGGTGGGCGACAACATTCGAAAACACCCCGAAGAATTCCGCATGGTTGTAGAACGTGGGCACCGCATCGGCAACCACACCTTCAATCACATCCGCGGTTTCAGCCGCAAATATTTCACCTCCTACAGCTACCTGGAGAATACGGAAGAGGCACACGACTTCATGCTCTCCATCTGCGATCCCGAAACGACCGACAAAGCCCTCCACCCCCTCCTGTTCCGTCCGCCTCATGGCCATATGGGATGGGCGCAATACATGCTACTGAAGCGCAAGTACAAAATCGTCATGTGGGATCTCGTCACCCGCGACTACAGCAAGAAGCTCCGCGGCCCGCAAGTTCTGGCCAACGTCATGCGCTACGCCCGCAACGGCTCCATCATCACTTTCCACGACTCCCTCAAGTCGTGGGACAGCGGCAATCTGCAATATGCCCTCCCCCGCGCCCTCAACTTTCTGGAGGAAGAAGGGTATGCGTTCAAGCTGCTGTAAGCAAAACTGTGGCCATCTGACACAGTGCTTTCTGGCCATCTGACACAGTGCTTCCTGACCTCCTCATACAGTGCTTTATCAGACCATAACGAAGCACTGTGTCGCACCCCGACAAAGCACTGTGTCAAAACGGACGCCACAACGGACAGGAAAGACAAGGGAACAAAGAGTGCAGACGCGCAGGTACATGTCTTAAATCTCCTTAACAAAAGGCACGTAAGTCACTTTTTATTTGTTATTTTGCATCAAATTTAGGTGTGCTGTGCCCTAATTGTCCGCAAGCACACCCCCATAGGCCGGATTTTCGATGAATACACTCACTATAACAACCTGTCCATTGTGCGGCGGAAACCATTTGGAAAGGACGCTTACCTGTGTAGACCACTATGCTACAGGCGAAGTCTTCCATTTGTGCCGTTGTCAAGATTGCGGTTTCCTTTTCACGCAAGACTTCCCGACAGAAGCTGAAATCGGCCGTTATTACGAAACTCCAGACTATATTTCCCATTCGGATACGAAGAAGGGGGCCATGAACCGCATCTATCACTGGGTGCGTCACTACATGCTGAAGCGAAAGGCAAAGCTGGTGATGCGTGTCACCCACCGCAAGGACGGATGCCTGCTCGACATTGGTACGGGTACGGGCTATTTCGCCGATACAATGAAGCGGCTGGGATGGCAAGTAGAAGCAGTGGAGAAGAATGCCTCCGCCCGCGAATTCGCCAAGGCACATTTCGGACTGGAGGTACAACCGGAAACAGCCCTGAAAGACTATGCATCGGGAAGTTTCGACGTCATCACGCTTTGGCACGTATTGGAGCATCTGGAGCATCTGGACGAGACATGGGAAACTCTGAACACCTTGCTGACAGACAAGGGAATGCTGCTGGTAGCAGTTCCTAACTGTTCTTCGTACGATGCCCGCAAGTATGGAGCCTACTGGGCTGCCTATGATGTACCCCGACACCTGTGGCACTTCACTCCCTCTACCATCCAGCAGTTTGCTTCGAAGCATGGTTTCATCATGTCCGAACGCCATCCGATGCCGTTCGACGCGTTCTATGTATCCATGCTTTCCGAGCGCTACATGAACCGTTCGCTCCCTTTCCTGCGCGGGATGCTGACGGGGACAGTGGCATGGTTCAGTTCGTTGGTACATAAAGAGCGCAGCAGTTCAATGATCTATGTATTCAGAAAAAAGAGTCTATGAAGTCCAAGCCTACCCATCACACGACCTCCCTCTTTGACATGCAGTTTGTCACTTCCTGCATCAGTACGACATTGGTTCTGCTGTTGTTGGGCATGGTGGTATTCTTCGTGCTGGCTGCCCACAACTTGTCAGTGTATGTAAAAGAGAATATCAACTTCTCGATCGTCATCAGCGACGACATGAAGGAGCGTGACATCCTGCGCCTGCAAAAGAACTTGAATAAGGAACCTTTCGTGAAGAGTACCGAATACATTTCCAAGAAACAGGCGCTGGAGGAACAGACCGAAGCAATGGGCACCGATCCGCAAGAATTTCTGGGCTATAACCCCTTCTCGGCCTCCATCGAAGTGAAGTTGAAGTCGGCCTATGCCAACACGGACAGCATTGCCAAAATAGAAAAGCAGATTCGAAAGAATACCGATATACAGGACGTGCTTTATCAAAAAGAATTGGTAAATGCGGTAAACGACAACATCCGCAAGATCAGCCTGCTGCTGCTAGGTCTCGCCGTCATACTGGCCCTGATATCATTTGCACTGATCAACAACACCATACGATTGGCTGTTTACTCCAAACGTTTTCTGATACACACCATGAAGCTGGTGGGAGCCAACTGGAGCTTCATCCGACGCCCCTTCTTGCGTCGTAACTTCTGGACAGGCGTATTGGCGGCAGCTTTGGCTGACGGCCTTCTGTGGGGTGCCGCTACCTGGCTGGTAGAAAAGGAGCCTGAACTGGTAAAAGTCGTCACCCCCCAAATCATGCTGCTGGTATCAGTAGCCGTATTGCTTTTTGGCGTGCTTATCACATGGTTATGCGCCCTTTTCTCGGTCAACAAATACCTCCGTATGAAAGCAGGTGCGCTTTATCGCATTTAAGATCAGTCTGACAATAAAAAAAGATTTAAGAATATGGATAAGAAAAAGTTTGCTTTCGACAAGACCAACTTCCTTTTATTAGCTATCGGTATGGTGGTAGTCATCATCGGTTTCCTGCTGATGACAGGCCCTTCGTCCACGCCGACGCACTTCGAGCCCGATATCTTCAGTGCGCGCCGCATCAAGGTAGCTCCTGTAGTGTGCCTGCTGGGCTTCCTGTTCATGATTTATGGCGTGTTGCGCCGCCCCAAGGATGAAAATGTTTCAGAAGAAGAATAACATAAATTGAATAGATAAACAATATGGGTGATTTGACTACATGGGAGGCAATAATTATTGCTGTAGTGGAAGGATTGACGGAATTTTTGCCTGTTTCTTCTACTGGACATATGATTATAACACAGAATATGTTGGGAGTGGAGAGCACAGAGTTTGTGAAGGCTTTTACTGTAATTATACAATTTGGCGCCATTCTTTCGGTCGTATGTTTGTATTGGAAGCGTTTCTTTCGTCTGAACCATACGCCTGCTCCGCAAGGTGCGTCTTCTCTACAACGCTTTCTGCATAAATTTGATTTTTATTGGAAGTTACTTGTAGCTTTTATACCGGCTGCTGTTTTAGGTTTTCTGTTCAGTGACAAAATAGATGCGATGCTTGAAAGTGTGGTAGTTGTAGCTGTAATGCTTGTGATAGGGGGCATTTTCATGCTATTTTGTGACCGTATCTTCTCCAAGGGCAGTGAGAAGACGGAAGTGACGGAAAAGCGAGCCTTCTTTATCGGTTTGTTTCAGTGTATAGCGATGATACCCGGAGTTTCTCGTTCTATGGCTACGATTGTAGGTGGTATGTCCCAAAAGCTGACGCGTAAAGATGCAGCAGAGTTTTCGTTCTTTTTGGCTGTCCCTACAATGTTTGCAGCAACGGCTTATAAAGTCTTGAAATTGTTTTTGGATGGAGGAACCGAGATTCTGGTCAATAATTTGTCTGCTTTGCTTATAGGTAACGTGGTTGCATTTATAGTCGCATTATTGGCTATCAAATTCTTTATCAGTTTTGTTACCAAATATGGATTCAAAGCTTTTGGCTGGTATCGGATTATTGTAGGAGGATTGATCATAATTATGTTGCTGTGTGGACACTCGCTGGAGGTCTTATAAAGATAGATGATGAATTTCAAGAAAGGAGAAGTCTTATACCTGAACAAGCCGTTGGGCTGGACATCGTTCAGGGTGGTGGGCCACGTGCGTTACCACATCTGCCGGCGGCTGGGCGTGAAGAAGTTGAAAGTGGGCCATGCCGGTACGCTCGACCCCCTGGCTACGGGTGTCATGATTGTGTGCACGGGCAAGGCAACGAAGCGGATAGAAGAGTTCCAGTATCACACGAAGGAGTACATCGCCACCATCCGGCTGGGCGCCACGACTCCTTCCTACGACCTGGAGCACGAGATAGATGCCGTCTATCCCACGGAGCACATCACCCGCGAGCTGGTAGAAGAGACGCTGAAACGTTTTGTCGGCGAGATACAACAGATCCCTCCCGCTTTCTCTGCCTGTATGGTGAACGGCAAGCGCGCCTATGACCTAGCGCGTAAGGGTGAGGACGTGGAATTGAAACCCAAGTTGCTCGTAATTGATGAGATAGAGCTGTTGGAATGCAATTTGCCTGAAATAAAAGTATGTGTGGTATGTAGCAAAGGTACCTATATCCGTGCCCTGGCCCGCGACATCGGCGAAGCACTGAACAGCGGCGCCCACCTGACAGCCTTGGAACGTACACGCGTAGGGGATGTTCGTATTGAGGACTGCCTCAATCCGCTCGACTTCAAGGACTGGATCAATGCACAGGAAATAGAGACAGATACAGAAGAGGAACAATAAAATCAACCCAATATAAAAGAAAGGAAAGATATGAAACTGTCGCAATTCAAATTCAAGCTTCCTGAGGAAAGGATCGCTTTACATCCCACCAAGTACAGGGATGAGTCGCGTCTGATGGTGCTGCACCGCAAGACAGGGGAAATAGAACATCGGATGTTCAAGGACATATTGGACTATTTCGACGACAAGGACGTGTTTGTATTCAACGACACCAAAGTATTCCCCGCCCGCCTGTACGGCAACAAAGAGAAAACAGGAGCCCGTATCGAAGTATTCCTGTTGCGCGAGCTGAATGAAGAACTGCGTTTGTGGGACGTACTCGTCGACCCTGCCCGCAAGATACGTATCGGAAATAAGCTCTACTTTGGAGACGACGATTCAATGGTAGCCGAAGTCATTGATAACACCACTTCACGTGGACGTACCCTGCGCTTCCTTTACGACGGCCCGCACGATGAATTCAAGAAGGCACTCTACGCATTAGGAGAAACGCCATTGCCCCATAGCATCATCAACCGTCCTGTAGAACCAGAAGACGCCGAACGTTTCCAATCTATCTTTGCCCGCCACGAAGGTGCCGTAACGGCTCCAACAGCCAATCTGCACTTCAGCCGCGAGTTGATGAAACGCATGGAAATCAAGGGAATAGACTTTGCGTACATCACACTTCACGCAGGTTTAGGCAATTTCCGCGAAATCGATGTGGAAGATCTGACGAAACACAAAACAGACTCTGAGCAGATGATTGTAGATCAGGAAGCCGTGAATATCGTGAATCGTGCCAAGGACCTGAACAAGCAAGTGTGTGCTGTAGGCACAACCGTAATGCGTGCCATCGAAAGTACCGTCAGCACCGACGGCCATCTGAAGACTTACGACGGCTGGACGAATAAGTTCATTTTCCCACCCTATGATTTTACGGTAGCCAATGCAATGGTATCTAATTTCCATATGCCACTTTCTACTTTGTTGATGATTGTGGCCGCTTTCGGAGGATATGAGCAGGTGATGAATGCTTACGACGTAGCTCTAAAAGAAGAGTACCGTTTCGGTACCTATGGTGACGCCATGCTTATTACAGATAAATAATCATTTAATGGAGGATTCTTCATTTATATATTATTTAGGTCTGGGTACCAATCTCGGCAATAAAGAGCAGAATCTTCGCGATGCTGTTCAGAAGATAGAAGAGCGGATAGGGAAAGTGGTTTCCCTGTCCGCTTTTTACGCAACTGTCCCTTGGGGATTTGACTCTGCAAACGGTTTTCTGAATGCAGCCTGTCGAGTTGATACGACCCTGCATCCCTTACAAATTCTGGAAAGTACACAAGCGATAGAGTACGAAATGGGACGTATAGGTAAATCTGTAGACGGTATTTATCACGACCGTATCATTGACATAGACCTGCTAATTTGCCTAGATATATCGGGCAGAGAAGTACTCATGGACACTCCGCAACTGAAGTTACCTCACCCATTGATACATCTCCGCGATTTTGTAATGAAACCACTAAAAGAAATAGCTCCTGAGCTGACATATTCAATCTTATCAAAACAAAAAGAAAATGAAAAAAATAGGATTGTTCATCCTGCTTCTATGGGTTATACTATGTATAAAAGCCCAAGAGAAGAATGAATTTACCGTATTGCAATGGAACATCTGGCAGGAAGGTACGCAGGTAAAGGGAGGATATGATGCCATTGTGGACGAGATAGTCCGCCTGAAACCCGACTTTGTAACACTCAGTGAAGTAAGGAATTATAAGAATACCCGCTTTTGCGACCGTATCGTCCAATCGTTGAAGCAACGAGGCGAAATTTATTATTCCTTTTTCAGTTATGATTCGGGACTGCTGAGCCGTTATCCCATTACAGATTCATTGACCGTTTTCCCCCTGAAGGACGACCACGGGAGCATTTACAAGATGGTAAGTTCCATCCACGGGCATCGAATAGCCGTCTATACGGCCCATCTGGACTACCTGAGCGATGCCTATTACAACGTACGCGGTTATGATGGCTCCACCTGGAAGGAAATCCCCATTCCGCAGACGGTGTGCGAAGTGTTGCAGGTGAACGACGCTTCCCTGCGCGACGACGCTATCCGCAACTTCATCGCCGAAGCGAAGAAAGACATTGCCGAAGGGACCATCGTGATATTGGGCGGCGACTTCAACGAGCCGTCACACCTCGACTGGACGCGCGAGACAAAAGACCTCTTCGACCACAACGGCCTGATTGTGCCCTGGACGGTTCCCCTGCTTCTAGACAACAACGGTTTTGTCGATACGTACCGCGAACTCTATCCCGACGTTATCAACTATCCCGGTTTCACTTTCCCTGCCGACAACCCGCTTATCCCCGTCGAGAAGCTGACGTGGGCACCCAAAGCCGATGAGCGCGACCGCATTGATTATGTGTTCTACCATCCGCATCCGGCCGTTGAACTGAAGGATGCCGTCATCTTCGGCCCCCGTGGCTCCATCGTCAACAGCAATCGTATGCCCGAAGAATCGAAAGACCGTTTCCTGCTACCTTTGGGCGTTTGGCCTACCGACCATAAAGGGGTGCTAGTAACTTTCAGACTAAAATAATCTTCGTGTAACGTTAATTTTGGCGTAAAGCATCGTTTCTTGAAGAAAAAGCGCTATCTTTGTACCCGAAATAACTATGTGGAAAGATTTGAGTAGCTTGCAACCACAGAAAAAAATGCTAAAACACATACTTTTCTGAACAGTACGGCCACGAGCCGATACTTCTACTCGCTGAACTTTCCCATTCAAACTTTGTTTTATTAATTATTATTTAACTGTTATTGAAATGGGATACTTGTTTACATCCGAATCGGTGTCTGAAGGACACCCCGACAAAGTGGCCGACCAAATATCGGACGCTGTACTTGACAAACTGTTGGCCTACGACCCTAGTTCGAAGGTAGCTTGCGAAACGCTGGTAACAACCGGACAGGTAGTACTGGCCGGCGAAGTAAAGACTAAAGCTTACGTAGACCTCCAACTCATTGCACGTGAAGTCATCAAGAAGATTGGTTATACGAAAGGCGAATACATGTTCGAGAGCAACTCATGCGGCGTGCTGAGCGCCATCCACGAGCAAAGCCCTGACATCAACCGAGGGGTAGAGCGTGAGGACCCCATGGAGCAAGGTGCAGGCGACCAAGGTATGATGTTCGGTTACGCCACCAACGAGACTGAGAACTACATGCCACTCTCACTCGACTTAGCACACCGCATCCTTCAGGTGCTGGCCGACATTCGCCGCGAAGGCAAGCAGATGACCTACTTGCGCCCCGACGCCAAGAGCCAAGTAACTATCGAATACGACGACAACAACACGCCTGTACGCATTGATACTATCGTCGTTTCCACGCAGCACGACGACTTCATCCAGCCTGCCGATGGTACGGAGGCTGCCCAACTGAAAGCCGATGAAGAAATGCTGGCCGTCATCCGCAAGGATGTCATCGAAGTGCTGATGCCTCGTGTCATCGCTTCTATCCATGCTCCGAAGGTGCTTGCTTTGTTTAATGACCACATCACCTATCACGTCAATCCTACCGGTAAGTTCGTAATCGGAGGTCCTCATGGCGATACCGGTTTGACGGGTCGCAAGATTATTGTAGATACTTATGGCGGTAAGGGTGCACACGGTGGTGGTGCTTTCTCCGGCAAAGACCCCTCGAAGGTAGACCGCTCGGCTGCCTATGCCGCTCGTCATATTGCCAAGAACCTTGTTGCAGCCGGTGTGGCCGACGAAATCTTGGTACAGGTCAGCTATGCCATCGGTGTGGCACGCCCCATCAACATCTACGTCAACACCTATGGACGTAGCCATGTGAACATGAGCGACGGTGAGATAGCCCGCAAGATTGACGAAATCTTCGATCTCCGCCCCAAAGCCATTGAGGATCGTCTGAAACTGCGTAACCCCATCTATCAGGAAACGGCAGCTTACGGACACATGGGACGTGAGCCTCAAATTGTGACCAAGCATTTCCGCAGCCGTTACGAAGGCAACAAGGATGTTACGGTAGAGCTCTTCACGTGGGAGAAACTCGACTATGTAGATAAAGTAAAAGCTGCTTTCGGATTGTAATCCGGCAGTATTTGTTCTTACCGAGGGTGTGTCAAAGGAAGGGAATCCTTTTGGTACACCCTCGTTTTTTTGTCTGTAAGCGTACTTTTCTGACTGAAATCATGTACCTTTGCCTGCAAAACCAATCCGTGTCATCATGATGAATAAGATTAATGCTGTCTGTGTCTATAGTGCGTCGAGTACGAAAATCGATTCTGTATATTTTGAAACAGCCCGTAAGTTGGGTACCCTGTTGGCCCAGAATGGTATCCGTGTAGTCAACGGTGCCGGAAATATGGGATTGATGGCTGCTGTTTCCGATGCTGCGCTGGCGGCTGGAGGGAAGGTAACAGGTGTCATTCCCCATTTTATGGTAGAGCAGAACTGGCATCATACTGGATTGAGCGAACTGATAGAAGTCAACACCATGCACGAACGCAAGCAGAAAATGGCTGCCCTGAGTGACGCAGTCATCGCCCTGCCCGGCGGCTGCGGCACACTAGAAGAGCTGCTTGAGATCATCACTTGGAAGCAACTGGGCCTCTATCTGAACCCCATCGTCATCCTGAACGTGAAAGGCTACTATAACCCGCTACTCGAGATGTTTGCCCGTGCAACCGAAGAACATTTCATGGGTGTTCGCCACATGGATATCTGGCGTGTAGCCAATACATCCGAAGAGGCCATAACACAAATACAAACCACTCCTATTTGGGACGTTTCCATCCGTAAATTTGCTGCTTTATGATACTTTCGCCACTGCTCCAGGCTATACCCATCTCAGAACAAGGCATCCCTCTGCCCTATCTGCCAGGACGTGACGATACCATCGCGTTGCTACTGCTATGCTGCTTCCTACTATCATCCTACATTCTCTCCCGCAGCCGTAAGTTCCTGCTCCAACTAGGCAAAGACTTTATCATGCACCGTGAACGAGCTAGCATCTTTGCAATATCCTCAGGAACAGACATTCGTTTTCTGCTGGTACTGATTCTTCAAACCTGCGTACTGGCCGGCATTTACCTCTTCGTCTGTTTCAGCGACCTCTACCCTGAAATAATCCATACGATACCATCTTCCTTCCTCCTTACCGGCTACATAGCAAGTTGCATACTATACCTCTTTCTGAAATGGTCTATCTATTCTATGCTTGGATGGATTTTCTTTGACAAAGGTACAGTGGATTTCTGGATGGAATCTTATTCCACTCTCTTATACTATATGGGATTCGGGCTTTTTCTCTCTATTCTCATGGTAGTCTACCTCAATTTCAGTCTGCAAAATTGTGTTATAATCGGCCTCCTTCTGCTTGGTTTGGTTAAAATATTGATGTTTTACAAATGGATAAAGCTTTTTTGTCACAATTTATTCGGCTGTTTCCTTTTAATTTTATACTTTTGTGCCCTTGAAATCAGCCCTTGTATTATGTTATACAGCGGGTTGACACAACTAAACGATTTTTTGACAATAAAATTTTAGGACGTTGAAAATAAAAAAAGTGCTTGTATCGCAGCCGAAGCCGGCCTCAGAGAAGTCTCCATACTACGATATAGCCGAAAAGTACGGAGTGAAAATAGAATTTCGCCCGTTTATAAAAGTGGAGAGCGTTTCTGCAAAAGAGTTCAGACAACAGAAGATCTCGATTCTAGACCATACAGCTGTGGTTTTCACATCTCGCCACGCTATCGATCATTTCTTCCACTTGTGCACAGAACTGCGTGTTACGATTCCAGAAACCATGAAATATTTCTGTGTAACCGAGTCCATTGCACTCTACATTCAAAAGTACGTACAATATCGGAAGCGTAAGATATTTTTTGGCCAAACCGGCAAGTTCGACGACTTGCTGCCAGCCATCCTGAAGCACAAGACGGAAAAATATTTGGTCCCCATGTCAGACGTACATACCGACGAAATTAAGAATGCATTGGATAAAAACAAAATCCAGCATAGTGAGGCTGTCATGTACCGTACGGTGAGCAACGACTTCCAACCAGGTGAATCATTCGATTACGACATGCTGGTGTTCTTTAGCCCCGCAGGAGTGTCTTCTCTGCAAAAAAACTTCCCCAACTTTGAACAGAAAGACATTAAAATAGGTACTTTCGGTTCTACGACGGCACAAGCTGTACGCGATGCAGGACTGCGTCTCGACTTGGAAGCCCCCAGCGTAAAAGCCCCTTCAATGACAGCGGCTCTTGACATGTTTATCAAGGAGAACAATAAAGAATAAGTGAACAGATTGCGAAAGCCCGAAAGGCTGAACAAAAAAAAGATAATAGAGAAGATGTTCGCGGGAGGTTCGCGTTCCTTCTCTATTTTTCCTTTACGGGTAGTATGGTTGCCAGTAGAGGAACTTGATGTGCAGGCATCCATTCTGATCAGTGTATCCAAACGTCGCTTCAAACGAGCAGTTAAACGTAACCGCATAAAACGTCAAATACGTGAAGCTTACCGTTTAAATAAACAAATACTACTTGCTCCTTTGACTGAAAAAAACAGGCGTCTAGCTATTGCTTTCATCTACCTAGCTGACGAACTGATGAATTCGGCATTGGTGGAAGAGAAAATAAAGGCAGCTTTGACACGTATTGTTGAAAAGATCTCGACCGAACAGACGGTCCAGCCTACCGAATGATCAGAAAACTACTGACATACCTACTATTACTCCCCATTTATTTCTATCAACGGTGTATTTCTCCGCTGACTCCTCCATCCTGCCGTTTCACGCCTACATGTTCGCAATATGCTGTAGAAGCACTGAAAAAACACGGACCAATTAAAGGGCTTTATTTAGCTATCAGACGAATTCTTCGCTGTCATCCTTGGGGAGGATCAGGCTACGACCCCGTTCCTTGAACTTGCTTTTATTAGTTTATGCATACCTTGCCTATAGATATCCACACCCATCAACTTCCAGCCTTACCGGGAGAGGCCATTATCTGCTGTTTGCCTGATACATTCCACCCACAGGAAAACAGCTGGTATTCCGTAGGTATTCACCCCTGGCAACTGGACAACTACGCATGGAAAGAGGCTGCATTCAAAGTACACTTTGAATCGTTGATACATCATCCGCAAGTGATAGCAATAGGTGAAGCCGGGTTAGACAAGCTCGCAAGTACCTCTCTGCTTCAACAAATAGAAGCACTACGCTATCAAGCTCTTGTAGCCGAAACAATCGCCAAGCCCTTAATTCTTCATCTGGTGAAGGCTACAACGGAATTGCTAGCACTGAAAAAAGAACTGTCTCCTCGTGTACCTTGGATTATCCACGGTTTTCGTGGTAAGCTACAACTAGCCCTCGAACTTGTGCGCCACGGTTTATATCTTTCATTTGGCGCTAACTATCAAGAAGAAGCCATGAAACAGATACCTACCAACCGTTTGTTACTGGAAACGGACGAAAGCAACGTATCTATCGCAGACTTATACAAAAAAGCCGCGCTTCTACGTAACATAACAGATAAAGAACTCATGGAAACAGTTTCCACTAACATACAACGTATCTTTTTTGAACATTAAGTTTTGTTTCTTCAAAGAAAGGTCGTACTTTTGTAGCAAGTATAACTATAAATCAAATCATTAAACAATCAATCATTCGATGAACTTTGTAGAAGAATTAAGATGGCGTGGCATGCTCCACGATATGATGCCGGGCACGGAAGAACTGCTGGCCAAGGAACAAGTGACTGCTTATATTGGTTTTGATCCTACAGCTGACTCCTTGCACATCGGACACTTGTGCAGTGTCATGATTCTGCGTCACTTTCAGCGTTGCGGACACAAGCCTTTGGCTTTGATTGGCGGCGCAACAGGTATGATTGGTGACCCTTCCGGCAAGTCAGCAGAACGTAATCTGTTGACAGAAGAAACCCTGCGTCACAACATGGAAGGCATGAAAAAACAGCTGAGCAAATTCTTGGATTTTGACTCTGATGCTCCCAATCATGCCGAGCTGGTGAACAACTATGACTGGATGAAAGATTATAGTTTTCTGGATTTCGCCCGTGAAGTAGGTAAACACATCACCGTCAATTATATGATGGCAAAAGACAGCGTAAAAAAACGTTTGAACGGCGAAGCCCGCGATGGCCTTTCGTTCACCGAATTCACCTATCAGCTGTTACAAGGATACGACTTTCTCCACTTGTATGAAACCAAAGGTTGCAAACTTCAAATGGGAGGTAGCGATCAATGGGGTAACATTACAACGGGTGCCGAATTGATCCGTCGCACGAATGGCGGTGAAGTTTATGCATTAACTTGTCCGTTGATTACCAAAGCAGACGGAGGCAAATTTGGCAAAACCGAAAGCGGAAATATCTGGCTTGATCCACGTTATACTTCTCCCTACAAATTCTATCAATTCTGGTTGAATGTAAGTGACGAAGATGCTAAGCGTTATATCAAGATCTTCACAGCCCTAAGCAAAGAAGAAGTAGAGGCACTTACTGCCGAACATGAAGCAGCACCGCACTTACGTGTTCTTCAGAAACGTCTGGCCAAGGAAGTAACAATCATGGTACACTCCGAAGAAGACTTCAACGCAGCTGTAGAAGCTTCAAATATTCTTTTTGGTGGTGGCACATCCGAAGCTCTGAAGAAATTGGATGAGCAAACACTGCTTTCCGTATTCGAAGGTGTTCCACAATTCGAAGTATCACGTGATGCATTGGCCTCTGGAGTGAAAGCTGTAGACTTATTCGTTGAAAATGCAGCTGTATTTGCTTCAAAAGGCGAAATGCGCAAATTGGTTCAAGGTGGTGGCGTTTCACTGAACAAGGAAAAACTCACAGCTTTCGACCAAGTAATTACCACTGCCGACCTGCTAGACGACAAGTATCTGCTGGTTCAGCGCGGCAAAAAGAACTACTACCTGATTATTGCGAAATAAACCTAAGATATATTCGCAAAAATAAAACCACAAAATAAAACTACCCAAGATTACGAACTAAAAACCGTATTCTTGGGTAGTTCTTTGTTCTAGAGATTCTGTAAGTTTTTAGAACCCAGGAATTAAATGAACTTCTGTACGTATCTGTTTCACATGATGATAATTCATCCATTCATAAAGCAATTTACGATGCTTATTCAATGTCTCCTGATATTTATGTTCCACAGCAAGATTACGCATTTCTCCACGATCTCGACACATATCAAATAACTGCTCACGATATCGGCCTTTATCATAGAGTATATACTTGTATCGCTGTGTACGAAGCATCCACCCACGTGTATTTCCACCTTTATCAAAAAGCGTCTCTGTAACTATATAAGCCTGATGTGTCCTACCAGGGTCACCACTTTCTGCAAGAGACGCATAGGACACACCGCATAATCCATCGGGAAGATCAACACCACCCCACTGACATACAGATGCAAAAAAATCCACTCCATTGTTCACCAATTGAGGCAACTCTGCCCCTGCATGCTTTTTATCCGGCAAAACAATAATCAGTGGGACATTCACAACTTCTTCATATAAAGCAGATTTCTGATTCCAATGATGAGCTCCCACTCCGTCTCCGTGATCGCTTGTAAAGATAATGACTGAGTTTTCCCATAGATTATTTCGATCGATAGCATCTACTATTTTCCCTATTTCCATATCAACATGCTCTACCAAGCGAAAATACGCATTTCTGTACCTTCGCCAGTCGTCTGCCGTATAATGAGATGTCGGATATGCACTATAATTCAAGCTTTTTTCATAGCAGATCACATCCGCATCATAAGGATTCCGTTCATAGTTCAGTGGTAGCCCCGGACAATCAGCTAAATCTGCCATTGGTATTTCTGCAAACGGTAAGTTCTGTTGACGGGCAAACTCACAAATATTATGTGGATTATCAAATGATGCAACAAGAAAAAAAGGAAAATGAGGATTATTATCCAAATAAGCAGAACAAGCCTCAGCCAGTCCACTATCATTGTGCTCATAAAGTTTTCTAAATCCAAACGTCTGATTTGGAATAGACGGAGTATGAACATGCCATTTTCCTCCATACACACAATCATAGCCAGCATTTTTCATCAACATACCTAAACTCAGGCCACGCAAATCCTCAGGCATTGGAATACCATTGCTTGGCATACCAATTTCATGAGAAAAATGTCCGGTAAACATAGCTGCCCTGGACGGTCCGCTCAACGGCGCTGCACAATAAGCATTTTTAAAAAGAATGCCCGACTGTGCCAATCTATCTATATTGGGAGTATGTATATCCGTATTTCCCACACAACTCATCGCTGTTGCCGTTTGCTGATCAGTAAGGATATAAATGATATTTGGTCTTTCTTGGGCAGCTAAATTTATTGGAGCAAAAATGCTAGTCAATAATAACATCTTATTTGTCAAATATCTTTCAATTTTCATCTAAATCTGTTCTTGTTATTTCTTTTGAAACGAAAATTCTACAGGTATTCCATGTTGGCAGATAACATCCAACAGAGTTTGATTACCAACATGTTCCACATGAACATTGGGACTCTCAGATACAAGTTCCCATTGATGACAGAGTATCAATCTTTTGGAGATCGGCCGGCTTGGAGATTTGGTTGTATAGGCTTTTTCCTGAATATTCAAGTTAGGATCACAAATACTAACCAGCAATTTCTCATCTGAAAATTTATGCATCACCATAGTTTCTGCTGGAATTTCCAGAAACAAAAGATCGTCCTTAAACTGAAGATCCCCAAATACAGAATAAGCCTTTATGCCTGTAATAACATCATATACAATATGAGCGTTATTATCTGCCTGTATAACCTGATATGTATCCAAAGGATGAATTTCTTTTTGTTCCTGTGCGGTAGGCTGAATCCAAACTAAATATTCATAAGTTCCATTCTGAGGTGCATAGCCATGATTTATCCATGCTGAAGAAAAATCACCGTAAGTAAATTCCCGATTTTTTTCATGGCGCGACTCCTGATGGGCAATCTGCACATGAACGTCTCCCTTCTTTATATAATATTGGTTACGATAGCCATCTTGAAGACACACAGGATGTTCTTCCGTAGCATGCATATTTTGATGAAAGCCTAGTTGGTTTTTCTGTTGCCCATTAATCCTAACACCCTCACCGTCCTTTTCCCAAACACTTTGAAAAAGGGTTGTTTCTGTCGGATATATTGAATTAGTATTACTGATACCTGTTCCTAAACAAATCATACGATTCTCAAAACAGAACACTGTTTTCCGTGCTACAAAATCAGAAGTAAAGTTTTTCAAATCGCGTTCCATCAGTTTAGTTGTAAAAATTCCGTTTTTACCTTCAAGCGAACAAGCACCAGAGAAATGTTCTCTTGACTTAGCCATAGTGGTAGCAGGAAGAGGACTGTCCAGAAGCTCAAAAGGCAAATGTATTGATGTAGTTCCAGGTAATCTGTTCCAGTCCCAACCTTCTTCATTATATCCACTAGCTTTGCGTGACTCTTGGCCCATTATCTGTACAGAACCATAACTTTGATAACGACCGTAACGATTATCCTTAGCATATATCTCAGCTCCCCACACATCCGTATTGTATCCCTTCAAAGTAACCATCCAATTGTTTCTGCGAAAAATACCAGCTGCTCCATAATTATAGACAAAGAATCCTTCGGGAGCCTTTGCAGCTTTTATTCCTTGCGACTTAAAAAACTCCTTTTCTTTACTCTCTCCAGTGAACAAACGAAGGTAATCTGCGGCTAATTGATGATCAAAGGCATCCCCTTGGCCAGATAAGTCACCAGCTAGCGCTAAATAAGCAAAAGAAGCAATATCATCATCTTTCATAGATCCACTAAATGGATGCCTCCCACTGAGACCAATACCCCATTCATATTTATTACAATAGTTTCTCATAGCAATGAATGCAGATTTCAATACTTGCCGAGCTTCTTTTGTAGGTTCATATTGAGTCCCATTTGTTAAAGATATATAAGTTCCAATAGAAGCCAACACGCCTGTAGTATAAGCAGGATAAAAACCTCCATGATGGAATGTAGTACCATCAATTTTTATCCCCCCAATTGTGCCAGGAGTATAGTGCAATGAAGAGGATAACCATCTAGTCAGACCTTTCAAGGCCCTACTTCTTTCTCTTTCGTCAGTCTGCATTAAAGCTGCAATAGTTTTAGGCATCAATAGAGTATGCCAACTATCCAACAATTCATCCCTCTCTTGCGTACATGCCTTCCGAGTCTCTTGTAATGCCGACCAAAATAGAAGAGTAGAAATAATATTGTCACAATTAGGCGATTTCCATATTTTGTCGCGCATCAACCAAGCTGCTGAGTATATTTTACGAACCTGATAACCATAATGATGATTAGTTCCCATCCCGCTTCCGTATGCAAAACCTTGATCAATAGCAAAATCCCATACTAAAAAATACTTATTTTCAGCATCTTGAGAATTGTTATAATAGGCATCGTATGCAAAACCTGAAAGCATTGTTTCTATATCATTCCAAGACATTTCCCCTTTAGAACGATCCAGTTCGTCTGGCGCAACAATCGGAGCGCCCGTAAATCCAGACAAAGATCTTTTTATATTAGCTTTTCGAAATGTCTCATATGCATCGTTTATGGATTCTTTAGACGGCATAGATAGAGCTAATACATGGTCCAATCGAGTTTCAACATTATGCAACTCATCTCGTTCGTTTTTCGTCAGTGCTATAGGAAGTGGCAAATCATATTGATATTGTTCCCATTGCCAAACTCTACACCAATGCCATAAATCACGGAACGTGAGTGAATTATTATAAGGCATTTGCTGATCCGGCGTCGTACGTAAATTCATCTTCTTGACAGGAAAAGTAAGCCGGTCTATGAATACACGACCCTCTCTGTTAGGAGCAATAATTCTCCACTGAACTATTTCTTGTTCCTTTTTATCACCAAGCATATGTTTGAAACCAATCCAACATGCTCTCCAGCCTGCTGCAGATAACTTAAAACTAAATTGATAGGAGATATGCCCCTTTGGGGAAAGAAACTGAAACTGAAGACTATCCTTCTGTGGCTGTTCATTATATATCCATAGAGTAATTCCATACTTATCCGCTTTATCTTTATCCAATAAAAGGTTAGAATTACTTATCGTTAAAATGCTATTAGGATGAAACTGCCATTCCAAACTTTTTTTCCCATCTTTATAATACGCTTCACTAATGGCTAATTCTTTATCACAACTGGCAGACAATCTACTTGGAATTCCCCCTTCAAAACTCCAAGCCTGTGCATGCACACGACCAAAACATATACATAATAGGAATATAGCCAATATACATAATTTTTTTTCCATAAAAATATCACTTCTTAAAATAACAAGAGGGACAGCCATTTGATGGTTTCCCTCTTGTCTACAAGTTTTCTTATATAATCATTAGGTTAGAAGTTTTATTATTTATCTCCCAATCATTGCCAATATTTATTTTGTTGCAATTTACCGTTTACATCTAATTCTTTAGTTGGGATTGGTAAAAACTGATGTTTTTCTTGTGTTCTTGCAGCATAATCTTTGGCACCAATATAATTATTACCTGTTGCCCAACGAGAATCTTGAGTAGCCGCACCCAATTTATCATGTATAGCTTCTACATAAATACCCCAACGTACCAAATCATATTTACGAAGAGATTCAAAACATAACTCTCGTGCTCGTTCATCTCGAACAGCCTGTTGAAAATCTACATAAGATAATCCCGAGAGCTCAGATATACCAGCACGTTTACGAATAGTATTGATACATTCATAAGCCAAATCTGTAGGACCTTGATTGGCCTCATTTTCAGCCTCAGCAAGCATTAACAAAACATCTGCATAACGTAAAATCGGATAGTTTTCAGGAGTCCAGTTCTTTTCCTTATAAGAAGACGTTTCCCATTCACGACGGAACTTACCACAACAACGTTGAACTAATTCTGTATCTTTCCAATTTATCTTTTCATCTTTATTATTAATTTTGTATGGAGCGATAGACAAATCACGACGAAGATCATTTTCTTCAAACAAATCCCATAAAATCAACGATGCAGCATAGAATCCATAACTATACCCAGTACCCGTAGTGGTAGCACATTGTTGAAGATTACCAATAACATTACCAATGCGTCCATCCGTATAATTGCCTAAGCCATCAGCACTTCGATTACCTATGAATTCGGCCTCCCAAATACTTTCATTATATTCCGTATCATATTGATCCGAGGCCAAATTTTTCCATAAAACATAAATGTCTGGATTCAAACGATGCTTATTGGAATCTTTAACCTTCTTAGCCCATTCCGCAGCTTTAGCATAATAAGGCTGTCCACCATTGGCGGGATAACCAGCACGCCATAAATAAACCCTTGCCAAAATACCCATTACCGTATTTTTCTTCACATAAGAAGGAGACAAGTCATAGTCACTATTATCTACCATATCTACGCAGTCTTCCATTTCCTGAATAATCCAATCCAAGGCTTCAACATGCGAAGTGGCCTCCAATGGAGAATTATTAACATCTTTGAAAGCTTCTTTACGCAAAGGCACTTCATACCATCCTTGTACCAAAAGAAAATGGTAATATGCACGCAAGAATTTAGCTTCCCCCTTCATACGAGTCTTTACGCTTTCTTCCATGTCTGCATTGTCTATATTCTCAAGTAACATATTTGCATTATTGATGCCTTTATATAGAACCTCCCATGCTCCCCAAATATGTTGGTTACCTGCATTATGATCATTACCATATACTTGACTAGTCAATGCACCACTATTTCTTTGGTAATAACTTAAATCGTCTACATTTGAAATCATACACGAATAAAAATTCCCATAAATTTCCTCATAAACAAGCGTATAATATACACCAGCAAGAGCCATTTTACACTCACTTTCGTTTGTATAGAATGTTTCAGGAGCAACAAAGTCATATGGTTTAGTATCTAAAAAGTCATCGCACGCAGATAACATCAAGCATGTACATATTACGAGACCGACTGTTTGCAAATATTTATATATTGCTTTCATATTAAATCAATTTTTATAGTTTAAAATGTTAAGTTTAATCCTACAGATAAATTGAACGAGCGAGGGTATGCTGACCAATCAAATCCTGGCGTCAATGGAGAATTACGGGTTGAAACCTCGGGGTCACTACCAGAATAGCTCGTAATAGTTGCTATATTTTCCGCAGATACATATATGCGAGCACTACTCAAATGAACGGGTTTCAATACTTTGGGATCAAAATTATATCCTAAAGAAATATTTTTCAACTTCAAGTATGAACCATCCTCAACATAAAGAGAACTATACTCACTCGAACCTTGAGCTTTTGCACGTGGAATGTCACTAGTCGGATTATCAGGAGTCCAACGGTTTACATAAGATGCAAACATATTCGTATTTTGCTTGGACGCTGGATTTTCAAAAACCATACGGTTGGCATTCAATATATCATTTCCATAACTCCATTGGAAGAATATATTCAAATCAAAATTCTTCCACACGAAATTATTAGAAAAGCCTCCAGTATTTTTAGGTTGTCCATTACCAATAGCAGTTTTGTCACTTTCATTAATTTCGCCATTCCCATCAAGGTCTTTATACTTAGGATCACCTGGTTGAGTCCCGGCTGTATAATAAGGAATCCCTTCTTTCAATGTATAAACAGCTTCACCGTTCGCACCTGTTGTCACATCAAAATCTTCATATTTATAAGTTCCTTCGTAAATGAAACCATACATCTGTCCAGCCGACTCCCCAACTTTACTTATATAAGCAGGTACCGTTCTATATTTATTATCCCAACTAATATAACTAGTCATATAGGGCTGACCAGAGTTTAGAGCAATGATCTCATTCTTATTGAAAGCTATATTAAAGTTTGATGTCCACGTAAAGTCTTTAGTCTTAATATTGGTCGTTTCGAGAGTAAGTTCAAAACCACTATTACGCAATTTTCCAACATTTAATGTTGCACTTGAAAAGCCAGAACTAGCAGCAATATCAGCATCCAACAGCAGATCCCTCGTTGTTTTAATATAATAGTCCATGTTCAAGTTAATACGTCCATTTAAGAAACCTAAATCCAAACCAAAGTCTAATTGTTCTGTTGTTTCCCATTTCAATTTCTCATTATACATACTACTAAGTACATAACCCTGAGTAAATTCACCATTCCAAGGATATTTATATACATCATCGCTGGTTACCAAATGGGCCATATAATCATAATTACCAATACGGTTGTTACCTGTCTGTCCATAGCTAAAACGCAACTTACCATTTGACAACCATTCCAAATTTTCTGCAATAAATGATTCACGTTGGAATGCCCATGCAACAGATCCTGAAGGGAAATACCCCCAACGGTTCCCTTTTGCAAATTTGGAAGAACCATCTGCACGCATTGTAGCTGTCAAATAATAACGAGAATCGTAATTGTAATTAATACGCCCAAAATATGACATCAACTTATTCTCACCTTTGGAAGATGTGACAGTCGGATTGCTTCCTTTATTTAAACCTGCCATTCCAAATGATTCATTACTAATTTGTTCTGTAGAAATTGAATGAATGTAACTAGTATTCTTTTGAACAGACATACCTAATAAGGCATTAAAATTGTGTGAGTTCTTATTAAGCTGGTAGCTTAAGGTGTTTTCATTCAAATAACTTCTGTCTTCACTCTGATACAAATAAGCGTTGATACCCTTACTCTGCGTATTAGACGGATGGGAGTTACCTGTACGTGTTTGAGAATTGTTAAATTCTTCATTTTTATAATCTCTAGCCGTATAACCTGCTGCAACTTTCAACTTCAAATTCTTGATTATCTCATATTCTGCACCAAAATTAAACGACAGATTATTCGTCGTTTTATGACGATATTCATTCTGAGCAGATTTTACAGGATTAAATCGATAATCTTCTGTCATATTGACACCTTCATCATACATTTCATTCAATAAATCTTTACCATTAGGCGATACTGGACGAAATGCCCACACACTATACAAATAGGCTGTTGACATTGCTGTAGTCGAAGTGGATACAGTAGGCCCGTCTTGGATATTGCTAGCATAGTTTCCTGTAAAATCAATTTTTAATTTATCATTCACTTTTTGACTTAAGTTCACACGTCCCTGATAACGTTTTACTCCAGAATTAATAATAACCCCTTGCGTATCATCAAAAGAAAGAGATGTTGTATACTTTAAGTTACCTTGTCCTCCTGTCATAGAGACATGATGACTATTACTCAATGCCGTACGATAAATATAATCTTGCCAATCGTAAGACTGAGCAGTACGATATGAATCAATAGTAGGATAAAGTTCTGTCAGATAATTGTTTTCAAAATCAGTACTATTACCCATTATTTCCTGCTGTAAACATACAAACTCATAACCATCCATTACTTCAGGAGTATTTTTCACTGTACTAATCTTGAAACTACCATTATAACTAATAGTCGGCTTACCTGCACCACCTTTTTTAGTTGTAATAATAACAACACCATTAGCACCACGTGCACCATAAATAGCTGTAGCTGAAGCATCTTTAAGGATATCAATCGACTCAATATCATTGGGATTTAAAGAACTAAGTCCAGATGATTCAGAAGGAAAACCATCAATTACATAAAGAGGCGCAGTACTTCCTGTTAATGAACCAGCACCACGAATAACAATATCAAAATTATCACCAGGACCACCATCACTTGAAGTAACTTGTACACCAGCAATACGTCCTCCCAAATTTTCTGCAATGTTAGTGACAGGAGCCTTTACCAAGTCTTTCATATCCGCCGAACCAATAGACCCTGTCAAGTCTCTTCTTCTGACATCTCCATAACCAACGGCAACAATTTGAACCTCATCCAAAGTCTGGGTATCTTCCGTCATTGTTATATTAAAATTCTTTTGATTACCGACTTTAACAGTCTGTGTCTTATAACCAATAAAAGAGAATTGAAGTACATCATTAGGCTTTACATTTTCTAATTTAAATACTCCGTTAAGATCTGTCGTTGTACCATTAGTTGTACCTTTCACAACGACACTTACGCCAGGAAGTTCTCCCAATGCGTCAACTACTTTACCTGTGATTTGACTGCCGTTTTGTGCTTTCATAGTTAAAAAGCAGAAAAAAACATTCACCAGCAGCATTAAGGTTACTCTTTTTTTCATAAATATTAAATTAATAAATTGATAATAAAATTGCGTTTATTGATTTTGGACAATAGAAAACTGCACAAAATTACAGTTCCTTAAGGCATTTCACATACTTTATTAGTTCACATTTGGTCTGATATCGTACAAACCTCAACAAGAACTGTCTATTGCCTCTCTTTTATTTCAGTCAATAAGGAAGACAGTTTTTTCACAATATCTTGATGCTCTTCTGCCACATTCGTCTTTTCCGAAGGATCCTGAGCTATATTGTACAACTGCGCTTCAGGAGCATTACCTAGTTCCATTTTCGTCCAGAACTCAATAGCAGGCTTATCGCTAGGCTCAATATATTTCCAATCGCCTTGGATGATGGAAAGCGTATTGTTCAGATTTTGCTGCACAACATATCCACATCCGATAGTATCCTTACCCAAGAATGTCTCAAGACAATCACGACTATCGGGTGCCACTCCTTCTGGCAACTTATGCCCCAACAAACCTGCCAACGACGCATAAACATCAATCATGGAGAACAACGCCTGTTGCTTGCCTGGCTGAATGGCGGCCGGCCAACGTACAATGAAGGGAATACGCGTTCCTGCCTCATAAGCGCTATATTTGCCACCCCGATAATGTTTCATCGGTGTATGACCGTTCAGCAATTCGCGTGCCTGATCCTGATAACCGTCATCGATGACAGGCCCGTTGTCGCTACAGAAAACAAAAATGGTATTGTCCGCAATGCCCAAGCTATCGAGCGTATGCATAATTTCCCCCACCGTCCAATCGAGCTGGAGGATGACATCACCACGAGTTCCCAACCCACTCTTACCTGCAAAGCGCGGATGAGGTATGCGAGGCACATGAATGTCTTGCGTACCCATATAAAGGAAGAACGGCTGGTCTTTGTGACCGATAATAAAGTCCTTAGCCTTATTTGTGATGACGTCGGCAATATCTTCGTCTACCCACAAAGCAGATTTACCGCCTGTCATCCATCCGATACGAGGAATACCGTTGATAATCGTATTGTTATGTCCCTGGCTGGGTTTCAGCTTGACCAGTTCCGGATTTTCTTCACCTGTAGGCCAGTCGCCCACTTTGTGTTCATAGCTGACGGTAATAGGATCGTTCGGATCAAGTCCATCCACACGGCCGTTTTCTACAAATACACAAGGGACACGATCAACGGTAGCGGGAATGATATACTCATAGCCAAACCCTATATCTTGTGTATTGGGTTTGATTAGGCCATTAAAATTGGTTCCACCTTTAGGACCAAGTCCCAAATGCCATTTGCCAATGGCTGCCGTAGCATATCCTTCTGCCTGAAACATGTCGGCCATGGTCACACAAGCCGTGTCGATGATCAACTCAGAATTACCTGGAGCAATACCAGTATTCTCCTGACGCCAGGGATACATACCCGTCAGCAATCCGAAACGTGAAGGAGTACTGGTTGAAGATGTGGCATAAGCATTCGTAAATTGCAAACCTTGGCCCGCCAGACGGTCAAGATTAGGCGTACTGATTTTCGTAGCTCCATAGCAACTCAAATCACCAATACCCAAATCATCGGAAATAAGATAAACAACATTGGGCTTTTGATTAGTTTGAGCCTCTTTGGAAGACTTCGCTGTGCTGTTGCAGGCACTAAATAAAGCAGCACCAACTGGAAACACAATAAGAAAAGGAGAAGGATTTCTCATAGCGCTTTGATTTTAAAATGTTACGCCGCAAAAGTAGAGACATCCTCCCAATAGTATTATCAGAAAAAGTTCAAAGAAAGACGAAAAACGTACATATCAGCATTACCCCTAAAACACAAAACAGTGCTTTCCTATCAAGAAAGCACTGTTTTCCAATGGTTATTCCACCGTTTCGTTTCCAGCACTGTCTCCCTTTCGATAAGCCAAGGGACTCACCTGATAAACATCCTTGAAGCATTTGGAGAAATAGCGCGGCGAACTGAAACCGATGCGATCTGATATTTCGGTTATATTCAATTCTGGATTGTTGCGAAGCATCAAAGCGCCCTTCTTGAGTCGAATGGTAAGAATGAAATCATTGGGTGTCTGCCCTGTAATGGCCTTGATCTTGGAAAACAGGTTGGTGCGCGCCATTGCCATTTCGCGGGCAAAGGTGTTGACATTGAAATCGGGGTCGTCCAAATGATGTTCGATCACCTCCATGGCCCTGTCGAGAATTTCCTTGTCTATCGGATTGGTTGCCAACAATTGCGCCTGAGCCTGAGGTTGCTTGCTGAACTTCTCCTGTAACAGGATGCGGGAGTTCACCAGATTGTTACAACGCGAAATGAGCAAACTGGTATTGAAAGGCTTGGTGATGTAGTCATCGGCCCCGATACGCAGGCCTTCAATGTTCTGTTCGATGGCCGTACGTGCGGTTAGCAATACGACAGGAATATGACACGTGTTAAAGTCAGACTTTATTCGCTTGCACAATTCGGTACCCGACATCAGCGGCATCACGACATCGCTCACGACAATGTTCGGCTGCTCTTTGCCAATCAGCTCCCAAGCTTCCTGCCCGTTGGAGGCCGTTACGACACGATAGAAAGGAGCAAAAATATTGCTCAAGATCTCACGAATGGAATCGTTGTCTTCTACGACCAGCATCTTCACATCGGCCATTCGCTTGATGGGAGCATCCTCCTCTAGTTCTGTCTTCAGCATCATGTCCATTTCTACCTTGTTGACATCGGGTTGCTGGATGGAATTGTCACGAAGGTCTATTTGCTCTTTCGAGAAATGGGCATTGCCAAGCGGAATGGTCACAATGAAACTGGTACCTTTGCCCAACTCACTTTCCACCCGTATGTGTCCATGATGCAACTCTACGATACCTTTCGTCAAGGCAAGGCCAATGCCTGTGCCCGTCGACTTGCTGGCATCTTGAACATCGATAGGATCTATCTGATAGAAACGGTCGAAAATCTTATCCACTTCTTTGGCATCGATACCTTCGCCTGTATCCGTAACACGAATAATGGCATTCTTTTCGTCACGAGAAACAGACAAGGTGATGGAATCTTCGGCTTTGGTATGCTTCATCGCATTGGACAACAGGTTATTGACAACCTTCTGCATCTGTTTCTGGTCATACCAAACATCCAAGGCCTCCACTTCTTGCTTGAAATCGAAATGGATCTGATGTGTACTGGCATACTCCAGAAACAACAGATAGTTTTCATAAAGGAAACTCACAATATTGTGGGAAGCCACTTTGATCTTCATGTGGCCTTGTTCCTGTTTTCGGAAATCGAGCAATTCTGTTATCAGCTCCCGAAGCTGAATACTGTTTTTATAGATGCTCAACACTTTATTATAAAGAGTCGGAGTAAAATTCTGTACCTGAAGCAACGTCTCTACCTGAGAAATAATAAGAGTAAGGGGCGTACGGAACTCATGTGAGATATTGGTAAAGAAACGTAGTTTGGATTGGTTCAACAATTCGATGTCTTGCGCATGCTTTTTCTCGTACTTCAAGGATTCCCTTAGCTTGAAACGCATTTTATAAGCTCGTATCAGATACCACAAAAGGCTACCGACAGAAAGTATATAGATCAGATAAGCCCAAACGGTCTTGTAGAAAGGTGGCAATACGTGTATCTTGAGATGGACGGGGGCACAAATGTCGGCACTCTGATCTTTAGGTTTTATCTCAAGCGTATAGTTACCCGCATTCAGATTGGTATAAGTAATGGCATTTCCTATACGCGCCTGCGTCCATTTGTCAGAGAATCCTCTTAATCGATAAACAATCTCGTCTTTATTGGCAGCTACATAATTGGAAGTAGCAAATTCAATGGTAAACATGGATTGATCCGCCTTAAGAGTTATTTCGGGCGTATAAGAAAGAGCTTGACTAAGGATGCCGTTTTCATCGTCTACCCGAACTTCCTTACCATTGACATAGAGCTTGGATAAGGTAATGCTATAAGGCTTTTGAGGAAAATGCAATTCCATTTCATGAAAAGAAATCATCCCTTTGGTACTTCCCAAGAAAATTTCTCCATCACGCGTGACACACAGAGCATTTTCGTTGATGGCAGAGAAAGGAAATCCATTGTCTATGTTATAATTCTGCGCCTTGAGCGTATGCCGATCAAAAATAGAAAATCCCTGGTTTGTAATCAGAAGAAGATGACCACTTACAGGTGATTCCTGAGCTTCATAAATACAGTCGCTCACCAATCCATGATGAGCCTGATCAAAATTCACAAAATTATCGTTTTGAGGGCAATACAAATCCAAACCACTTCCAGAGGTCGCAAACCAGAGATTACCCTGCTTATCGCATAAAATACTGTATACATTATTGTTGCTTAAGCAATTGGCCTCATGACTATTCCAACGGTAATTTTTCAGCTCGTTTGTTTGCTGATTATATCGGAATACTCCCTCACCTGTAGCCGCAATCCATAGATTACCTTCTCGGTCAAATTCCACATCTGCTACCATCCTAATATTTCTTCCCTCTTTCGAATGCTGAAAGAGCCTATGGCATTTTCCTGTATATTTATGAATGATACAAACGCCATTTTGAGTAGCCACAACTAAACTATCCTTACCATAAGGCTCAATATCACGCACAATGTTGGAAGGAAGAGTTTCAGGATTCCCTTCTTCCATCCGATGATGGGTAAAACGCCCTGTACGTATATTCAAACGATCAAGTCCACCTAAATGAGTTCCGATCCAAATTTCTTCTAGTGCTGCATCATAAAACAATGCCTTGACATTATCGTGAGCGATGCTATTCGTATTATTCTTGTTGGAGCGATACCAACGAAATTCATTTTTTCGCCGGTCAAGGTAGTTTAAACCACCACCCTCTGTTCCAATCCATAAGTCACCATTTTTATCCTCTACAATACGACCTACAACCGGGTTGCTCAGCCCTTTCTTCTCTACAGAAGAATAATGATAGGCTGTATAAATATTATATTCAGGATTAAAATAATTTACTCCACCAAAATAAGTGCCAAGCCACAACGTCCCTTGCTGGTCCTTCACAATACACCAGATTGAAGAATGCGTTAAGCCATCCGCCCTCACATCATTGGCCGTATGATTCTGAAAAAGCCCATTGCTCTTGTTGTAGCGATTCAAACCGTTGAATGTACCAATCCAAATATTGCCCAAATTATCCTCGCAACAAGCTCTCACAAAATTGGACGATATACTATGCGGATTATTAGCGTCGTACTTAAAATTACGAATACTGCCATCAGTACGGATATTGTAAAGTCCATTTTCCCAACTTCCAATCCACAGCTCTCCATCGCTATCCTCATAAATACTGATAATGTTACCTTCTTTAATCGGATGAGACAAAGCCATGCTATCCAATTGTAAGCGATAAACGCCATCGCCAATAGTACCCATCCATAAAGATCCATTTCCCGAATGCATACAACGTATTTCAGGAGTATTCCCTGCCAATTGGTAATAAAGGTCGAAATTACCAGTGCTTTCATTATAGAGATAGATTTCGTTTTTCTTTGCAAAATACAGCCCCTTGTTGTAATAAATACTATGTATATTGTCCACCAAAAGCGTCTTAAACTTTTGGGTACGAAGATCCAACTGAGCTACTCCATCATTACAAAGTAGGAATATCTTCCCCTTTTTGTCACCCGTAATACGAATTACTGTATTGCTGAACAAACTATACGGATTGTCTTTCTCCAATTTATAGGTCTGTATATCCGTTCCATTATAGCGGTTCAATCCCTCACGAGTACCGATCCAAAGCATGCCATTCTCATCAATATAAAGACTGTTGACCGAGAATTGAGACAGGCCATCTTCAGTTGTCAGATTACTGAAAGCCACGTTTTGAGCATGAAGATGCACATTTGTTATGCCAATAATCCAAAATAAGAGTATATAGATGATAAGATTCTTCACTTCAGGCTTATTTTTAAGGTTCATGTGACAAATATATAAAGTTTTTATGCCATCTTACTCTTTTTTATTCCCGTTTTTTCGATTATGTCTATTTAAATGCCTATTTTTGGCAATTCATCAGTATAAATTCATTTATTTAATAATTTTAATCATGAAAGACCTTTTATCTATTGTATCTCACTTTCAGTTGGCAGACGCCGTTCGTGAAATCAAACCGTTAGGCTCAGGCTTAATCAATGACACCTATAAAGTCATAACCGAAAACAACAATCCCGACTACGTATTGCAACGCATCAACCATGCAATCTTCCAGAATGTAGACATGTTGCAGGCAAACATCGAAGCTGTAACACGCCACATCCGAACAAAATTGCAGGAAAAAGGGGAATCCGATATTGAACGGAAAGTCTTGCACTTCTTGCCTGCAGACAATGGCAAGACTTATTGGTTCGATGGCGAGAACTATTGGCGCATCATGATCTTCATCCCCCGCGCAAAAACATACGAAACTGTAAATCCTGAATATTCCTATTATGCAGGAAAGGCATTCGGTAACTTTCAAGCCATGCTTGCCGATATTCCAGATACACTGGGCGAAACAATCCCCGATTTCCACAACATGGAATTCCGCCTCAAACAACTCCACGATGCCGTAGCAGCCGATGCCGCAGGAAGAGTAAAAGAAGTACAATATTATCTGGACGAAATAGAGCGTAGAGCAGAAGAAATGTGTAAAGCCGAACGTCTGTATCGTGAAGGGAAACTGCCTAAACGCGTTTGCCACTGCGATACCAAAGTAAACAACATGATGTTCGATGAAGACGGCTCCGTACTCTGCGTCATCGACTTGGACACGGTAATGCCCTCTTTCATCTTCTCTGACTACGGAGACTTCCTCCGTTCGGCAGCCAATACCGGACTCGAAGACGACAAGAACCTGGACAACGTAAACTTCAACATGGAGATTTTCAAAGCCTTCACCAAAGGTTACCTCGAATCGGCCAAAAGCTTCCTGCTTCCCATCGAAATCGAGAACCTGCCCTACGCCGCAGCTTTGTTCCCCTACATGCAATGCGTACGCTTCCTGGCAGACTACATTAACGGCGACACCTATTACAAGATACAGTATCCTGAACACAACTTGGTACGCACGAAAGCCCAGTTCAAGCTGTTGCAGAGCGCAGAAGAACAGACGGCTGCCATGAAAGACATTATCGCTTCCTGCATCTGATGAGAATAGATTATCTAAGCCGGATAATTTCCGGCTTACTGATATTTATATCATTGAATGTACATGGTAACCCTTATCAAGATAAAGACATGAAAGATTTGACTGTAAAAAAAATAAATGTCGATACAATATCGGTAGAAGAAATACCTGCCCTCTTCAAGCAGGAACATATCGCGTACCAGACAGTTGCCAATGTCAACTGGAAAGACAGCTACCCCTATTGCCCACAAGTAGAGTTTGGCATTGCCTATACTGATAAAGCCATATTACTCCACTATCAAGTAACAGAAGAGTCGGTACGCGCCGTAGCAGGACACGACAACGGCCCTGTCTGGGAGGATGCCTGCGTGGAGTTCTTCTCCATGCCCGGTGGTGATGACATTTACTATAACGTGGAGTGCAACTGCACAGGCACCTTATTGGTCGGTGCTGGTGCGACACGTTCCAATCGCCAACATGCTCCTCAGGAGGTGCTGGACCGGGTATCGCGATGGGCCTCTCTGGGAAAGGACGATTTTGAAGAACGGATAGGAACATGCAGTTGGGAAGTTGCATTGGTCATTCCTTTCTCGACTTTCTTTCTGCATGACATCCAGTCTTTGGAAGGAAAATCGGTACGCGCCAATTTCTATAAATGCGGTGACAAGCTGCAAACGCCCCATTTCCTTTCCTGGAATCCGATAGACTTGCCGAAACCGGATTTTCATTGTCCGGCATTTTTCGGCCTGTTGCAATTTGATTAAACACAAAGAAAGTAAGAATATCCCCACCATCCGTCATCCTGGCCTTGAGCCGGGATGACGTGGTATTTGTGGGACACAACTATGGACTCTACGCTTCTAAAGTAGATGTTTAGCGCGCCAAAGTAGGTGTTTAGGAAATGCAAAGAGGGACATGTGAAACTTCGGTTTTGCTTTCACACCGCCCGTTTTTTTAGAAATTCCCCGTAAAGCCTTCACGCTTTCACTTTATCGTAAATATTTGTTTTCGAATAAATTATGGTGAAAGCAACGTTTCACGCGATTTTATTGGTTTCACACCAAGGTATAAAAAACAGGCCGTTTCAAATGAAACGGCCTGTTTTTCGCTTTGACTGGAACTTTATTTCACGATACCATTTGAATTCTTGATGAAATTAATGATGTTGTATATTTCATCACTCATCGGAACCTGGTCTTCAATTTTCTGTAAAGCATCCTGAACACTGAAGTTGCCTTGATATACCAAGCGGTAAGCATTCATAATGTGGCGTAACACACGTTCCGTTACTTGATTCTGGTGTTGCAGTACCATTGCGTTAATGCCATGGTATTCAGCTGGATTTCCCGCCATAATAATATAAGGAGGCACATCTTTTGCGATACGGCAACCACTCTGAATCAGTGACCAGCTACCAATATGACAATTCTGTTGAATAATGACGTTACTGCTCAGTATGGTACAATCGTCTATACGGCAATCACCAGCTACAGACACCTTGATTCCCAAAACCGAACGATTGCCAATCTGCACATCATGACACAAATGCACGCCGTCCATCAAGTGATTCTCATTACCAATGCGGGTACATCCATCTTTGTGTGTAGCCCGACTGATAACCACATTCTCACGGATGTCATTGTGATCACCGATAATCAACAAGCTTTTTTCTCCTTCATAGTGAAAATCCTGCGGCTCGGCAGCAAGTACAGCACCATGATATATCTTATTACCCTTGCCCATTCTTGTACCATTCAGGATTCTGGCACCTGACATGATCACATTATCATCTCCAATTTCCACATCTGCCTCGATATAAGCAAACGGTTGTACTGTTACATTCTTGCCAAGTTTGGCGGCAGGATCTACATAAGCTAATGGACTAATCATAATATATAGAATTAAGTTATTCTCTTCCTCCACCCAGTGCCTGATACAAGCTGATAACAGCCTGCATGCGACTGAATGTATCACTTACTTCCGACAGCTGCGCACTAAGATACGATTGTTCAGCCGACAACACTTCCAAATAGGTTGACGTGCCTAAGTTAAACAATTCTTTCGTATAATCGGCTGCATTCTTGGCAGAATTTACTTGCATATTGCGCGCATTTACTTTTTCCGTACAAGCCTGATACATATCGAGGGCATTGCTTACTTCATTACCTGCATTCAACAAAGTGGTCTGAAACTGAATTTTGGCTTCCTCTTGTTGTGCTTTAGCAATTTTAAGTTTAGCAATATTCGCACCGTTCTGGAAGATAGGCTGCGTAAGCGAAGCAACTGCGCTGGCCAGTAACTTGGCAGGGTTAACAATAGCAGCCCCAGCACTATTAGTCCAACCTGCAGATCCACTAAGTGTAATACGTGGATAGAAGTTCGAACGGGCTACGTTGGTATTATAATAGGCTGAAGCCAATGCCTGCTCGGCAGCTTTCACATCAGGACGATTAGAAAGCAACTGCAAAGGAATGCCTACTGAAAATTCATTGGGAAGCTGTTGTTCTTCGAGCACACTACGTTCGATACCATGAGCAGGCTCACCTAACAACAGACAAAGCGAATTTTCAACCTCACGAATGCTTGAACGAATATCAGGGATGGATGCCTGTACTTGTGCATATGCAGCACGGCTTTGCTCAACGGCAGCTTCTGTTGTATTATAGAAACCAGCCTCTTTCATGGCTATCATCGTTTCAGTATTTTTTTTCAGAATTTCGGCCGTACCCTCGGTAATTTGCAATTGACGGTCAAGCATCAATAATGTATAATACAAATTGGCTGTATTCGCAATCAGTTGCACGCGAACATTTTGTTCATAAGCCAATGTTTGCTCCAAAGTTGCCTGCGCCTGACGCTTCAAGTTCAAAAGCTGGCCAAACATATCTATCTGCCAGCTGGCAGTAACAGGCAAAGAATATGTTTGCGTAGCTTTACCTTTGTCCCAACTACTTACAGTTCCTTGAGGAGAAAGCGTTAAGGCCGGGATGAAAGCCAACTTAGAAGCCAATAACGGGGCTTGAGCCTCTTGCACTCTTAATGCAGCCGTACGAATATCAGGACTGCTTGTAAGCGCCTGTTCAATAAGTGCCTGCAGCTGCGGATCAGTAAACACCTCACGCCAAGGCAAATTACCAAAATTGGCTGTATCCGAAACCAGTGTATCGTTCACAGCAACTGTATCGCGATACAAACCTTCAGCCACAATGTCTTCAGGCCGGTCGTATGTTTTATAGATATGACAGCTACTCAACAAGGCAGTTGCACATATCAGGGTTAATATTTTTCCTTTCATACTTGTTGGTTTATATAAGCAAGGATGAGAAACGAAGAATAGTCATTCACGAAGCACTGCTCCACAAAGGAGCTATTCTTCATTTTTCATTCTTAATTCATCATTTATTTACTGTATTGCTCGATTTCTGCTGTAGCATCCGAGTTATCAACATCGTCCCATTCCATCGGTTTGAATTTCTCTTGGAGATATTGGAAAGCAACAAACAAAGCCGGTACGATGAAGATCTGCAAAATCATACCGATCAACATACCGCCGATCGCCGAAGTTCCCAGTGTACGGTTACCATTGGCACCTGCACCCGAAGCGAACATCAACGGAAGCAAACCTACAATCATAGCCAATGAAGTCATCAAGATAGGACGCAAACGTGCTGCAGCACCCAATACGGCTGCCCACGTAATACTCATACCCATCTTACGACGATCAAGAGCAAACTCTACAATCAAGATGGCATTCTTGGCCAACAATCCCATCAACATAATCAAAGCAATCTGCATATAGATGTCATTGGACATTGAACCGATAATCATCTTCAATGCCGGCACACTACCGATAGCACTAGCCCCATTGACGAAGAGGAAGCTTCCCAACAAACCGAATGGAATAGAAAGCAATACGGCCAAAGGCAGAATATAACTTTCGTACTGAGCACTTAGCAACAAGTAAACAAAAACGAAACAGAGTACAAAGATAAGTCCTGTCGTACTACCACTTGTCTGAGCTTCCTCACGTGCCATACCACCCAATTCATAACCAAAACCTGCAGGCAAATTCTGTTGAGCAACCTCGGCAATCGCTTGCAGAGCCTGACCAGAAGTATATCCAGAGGCAGGAGCTACCATCACCTTCATAGAAGTATAAAGATTGAAACGGCTGATAACGTCCGGACCATAAATTTTCTCAATAGATACAAATTGTGTAATAGGAGCCATTTCACTGCCGTTACGAACCTTGATACTTTGCAAAGACTCCAGATTCTTGGTTGCATCGGGTTCAGCCTGAACCATGACACGGTACATCTTACCGAAGCTATTGAAGTTGGAGGCATAAAGACCACCATAATATCCTTGCAATGTAGTAAGGATGTCGCTCGGACTGATACCTGCCTTCTTACAAGCTGCCGCATCGATATTCAACATATATTGCGGGAAATTCGGGTTGAAGCTGGTACGTGCAGAGTTCACTTCCGGACGTTTTTCCAACTCGGCCGTATATGCATTCACCACATCGAAGAAGTGGTTCAAGTCACCACCCGTCTTATCCTGCATGTTCAACTCGATATCGCTGGAAGCAGAATAACCAGGGATCATAGGCGGAGCAAAGAACAACACCTGAGCTTCTTTGATAACCTTTTGAGCACGCATAAACAAGGTTGCATACACAATAGTCGAATTCTGCATGGTCGAACGTTCTTCCCAGTTCTTCAACTTGATGATGACCGAACCATAAGAAGGTCCTTGACCACCAATGAAACTAAAACCAGAAATAATAGTACGTGACTCAACAGCCGGATCGGCAGCCACAAGGCTATCCACACGATTCAGAATCTGTTGTGCACGCTCTTGCGAAGTGCCAGGAGGCAAAGTCACAGCACCCATGATGGTACCTGTATCTTCATTGGGCACCATACCAGTCGGCGTAATCTGCATGAAAACGACCAGCAATACAATAGAAGCTGCGACGATTCCTGCTGAAAGCCATTTCTTCTGGATAAAGTTCAAAACCTGTTTCTTATACTTGCCCAGCAGTGAATCATAAGAATCATTGAAAGCCTTCTTGAACTTATCGGTAGTCATACCAGCCAGTGCCAGGACGCTAACGACAATCATCACAATGCATAATACAGGATGATTTTCGAAGTTAAAGAAGCCAAAGATCATACCAAGGATAGCGATAACCGTAAAGATCAATGTTATGCCAGGACGCATTATTCTTCCTAAAGAATCAGCATAGCGAGCCAGCATAATTTTGCGAGCTTCCTTGGTCGCAGTACCTATACGTTCTTTTAACGAAGCCTCACTATTATGTGGTTTCAAGAAAATAGCACACAAAGCAGGACTCAATGTCAAAGCGTTGATAGCAGAGAAAGCAATAGCGATGGCCATAGTCAAACCGAACTGACGATAGAAAGTACCAGCGGTACCGCCCATGAAGCTCACAGGTATGAACACGGACATCATGACCAACGTAATAGAAACGATAGCACCACCCAGTTCGTGCATGGCATCAATAGAGGCCGTCCGAGCCGATTTATAACCTTGGTCGAGCTTGGCGTGGACACCTTCGACGACCACAATGGCATCATCGACCACAATGGCGATGGCAAGCACCATTGCCGAAAGTGTCAGCAAGTTGATACTGAAGCCGATCAGTTTCAACACGAAGAATGTAGCGATCAATGCTACAGGAATAGCAATGGCAGGAATCAACGTAGAGCGCATATCCTGAAGGAAGATATACACCACAATAAACACGAGGATGAATGCCTCAATCAACGTCTTCACAACTTCATGAATAGAAGCAAAAAGGAAGTCGTTGGCATTCTGTGCAATGTTGATTTTCAATCCCGAAGGCAACTTAGCAGAATAATCTTCGAGCAATTTCTCGATATCGCTAATGGTTTGAGTCGCGTTCGTACCAGCCATCTGATAGACGATACAGCTGACAGACTTGTGTCCGTTTACCGTATTATTGAAGGTATAAGCCAGACGTCCCAATTCGACACGTGCAATATCTTTCAGACGAAGAACTTCACCATTCTCAAGAGCCTTGATAACGATTTCCTCAAATTCGGCCGGTTGTTGCAAACGGCCTTTATAGCGTAAAGTGTATTGAAAAGTCTGTTTTCCACGCTCACCCAACTGACCAGGAGCAGCTTCAATATTCTGTTCACTCAAGGCAGCCACTACATCATTGGGAATCAGCTTGTACTGTGCCATGATGTCTGGCTTCAACCAAATACGCATGGAGTAGTCCATACCCATCACATTGGCATCACCTACACCCGTCACACGCTTTACTTCAGGAATCAGGTTGATGTTAGCGTAGTTTTCCAAGAACTCGATGTTGTACTGGTCTTTCTCATCATAGATGGAGAAAATCATCAACATAGAGGTCTGACGCTTTTGAGTGGTCACACCGACTTTGGTTACTTCGGCAGGCAACAGACCTTGAGCCATGGACACACGGTTCTGTACGTTTACGGCCGCCATATCGGGATCAGTTCCCTGCTTGAAATAAATGGAGATATCAGCCGAACCACTATTGGAAGCGTTGGAAGTCATGTACATCATGTTTTCCACACCATTGATCTGATCTTCCAACGGAGAAATGACTGAGTTCAAAACGGTTTGGGCATTGGCACCTGTATAGGTGGCACGCACAGATACCGTAGGAGGCGCAATGTCCGGATATTGGGTGATAGGCAATGTTGCCAAACCAATAAAGCCCAAAATTACTAACAAGATGGAGATTACCGTTGATAGTACCGGACGGTTAATAAATCTATCTAATTTCATTCTTTTGTCAATTTGTAGGTTGGATTCGTTTTATTGAAACGCAGTTTGGATGTTACCATCCTTCTGATCTTGGAGTGCCTGTTGGTAAGCAGCCTCCTTATCAGCCGGGCTGATAGGTGTAATAGCCTGGCCATCCTTCAGGTTCTGTACGCCTTCCAATACGATCTTGTCGCCAGGTTTCAGACCTGCAGTTACGTAATAATACTTGCCGTCGTTCAACGTGAAGACATTGATTTCAGTATTCTTCAATGTATTATCAGGTTGTACAACGAATACGAACTTCTTATCCTGTATTTCAGTAGTAGCCGACTGAGGGATCATGATAACGTTTTCCATCGGATTGGGGAAAACGACATTACCCGTACCACCGCTGCGCAGAATGTTCTTCGCATTGGGGAAGAGGGCACGCATGTTGACCGAACCTGTGGTTTGATCAATGACACCACTGATTGTTTCAACACGTCCGCTATCAGGATAGATCGAACCGTCGATGAGTTGCAAATGAACTGAAGGCAAACTTTCCAGAATTTCTTTCATGCTGCCACCTTCACGTATCATGGCCAGCAGCTGACGCTCGGTCATGGAGAAATAGGCATACATTTCTGAGATGTCTGCTACCGTTGTAAGCGGAGTAGCAATCGATGGGCTTACCAGACTTCCCACACGATAAGGGATGGTACCTACGACACCATCGCTAGGGCTGGTCACCCGTGTGTACGACAGATTGTTCTGTGCATTCACCAGTTGTGCCTCGGCCTGTGCCAGCGAAGCTTTTGCCTGTGCCAACTGATTTTCAGACATAAGCAGATCGTAGTCACTGACAATCTGTTTCTTGTTCAACTCACGCTTGTTAGCAGTGGTCAGTTCTTGAGTATTCAGAGCAGCTTTGGCTGTTTCTACCGTCGCTTTGGCTGAATTTACGGCTGCCTGATACTGAACAGGGTCAATAGAGAACAATACTTGTCCCTTACGTACAACCGCACCTTCGTCTACGTGCAGTTTGGTAATAAATCCGCTGACCATCGGACGAATTTCCACGTCTTGTTTACCTTTGATGGTGGCAGGATAGCTATTTGTCAGGTTCGCAGTGGTAGTCTGTACCGTCAGTACTGCAAATTCGGGTGCTTTACCCGCTTCCTTGTTGCCCTGTCCGCAGCTGCTGAGCAGCGCCAGGCAACATGCCAATAATACTAATCTACTCTTCATACTTTTTTATCTCTGTGTCTAATTATTGAATATCAACCTAACATTGCCATATACACAAACCAAGTATAGGCTCCGTGAAAACTAAAAGGCGCTCCTTAGTTTTCTATCCTGCAAAAGTATCGTTTTTACGACAGAATGGTTTGTTGTATAAGCTTTTTTTAACTATGTTTCAGAGAATTCTACCTGTACGAAGCTCAAACGTACAATGCTTTTTATCATGTAACCGTATACGCCGTCTGCCTTCCACTTTTTTCGCCAAAAGAAAGCAGCCTTTTCCTGATAGGAAAACAGCCTTTTTCACTCGCTATTCCAATGCTTTTCCCTGTACATTCCATTCCCTTGTTGTTGTGATAAAAATCTAAAAAAAACAAGCATTCCGTTTCCCATATAAATAGATGTTGTATCTTTGCGAAGCTTCTTCGGATGCAAGACTCTACGGATATGAATAAACTAAAAAAACATCTGCACATCAAATCGAGCGCATGGCGCATGCAGCGCTTGCCTATTTTCATCGTATTGGGCATCATGCTATACTCATGTGCCAGTATCGGTCGTATTGAAGGAGGCCCTATCGACGAAGCCCCCCCTGTCTTTGTGCAGAGCACGCCTAACCCTGGCCAGTTGAACTATAAACGCAACCGCGTGACCATTGCATTCGATGAATACATCAAACTGGACAATGCAGGCGAGAAAGTTGTCATCTCACCTCCCCAAATTCAGCAACCCGAAATCAAGACAAGTGGCAAGAAAGTAGTCATCAACTTTCAAGACACGATGAAAGCCAATGTCACTTATACGATAGACTTTGGCGACGCCATTCAGGACAACAATGAGAGTAACCCGCTGGAGCAGTTCACCTTCACATTCTCTACAGGTGCGCAACTGGACACAATGGCCGTGTCGGGTACCGTACTCAATGCCTCCGACCTGGAGCCGGTAAAGGGTATGCTGGTAGGACTTCAGTCGAATCTGTCCGATACAGCTTTCACATCCCTGCCCTTCGAACGTGTAGGACGTACAGATAGCCGCGGACGTTTCTCCATTCGTGGAGTGGCACCAGGCACTTATCGCATCTATGCCCTGCAGGATGCCGACCAGAACTACTTCTATTCACAGCCAGCTGAACGAATAGCGTGGCAAGACTCGCTGATCAACCCACGTTACGAATTCCGAATGCGACAGGACACAACGTGGATAGACTCCCTGACCATTGATACCATCATCGAACGCCAGTACACGCATTACTTGCCCGATGACATTCTGCTTTGTTGCTTCAAAGAGATATCCTACAACCAACGTCTGGCCAAAAGCGAGCGTCTGACTCCCCAAAAGTTCTCGCTCTACTTTACAGCACCTGCCGACAGCCTCCCGTTGCTGAAAGGACTCAACTTCGACGAGCACGACGCCTTTGTTATCGAACAGACGACAGGACGCAACGACACAATCCACTACTGGATAAAAGACTCCCTGCTTTACAAGCGGGATACCCTGCAAGCGGAAATAACCTACTTGGAAACCGACTCGCTAGGCAAACTGGTACCACGCACAGACACCTTGCGCCTGCAATCGAAACTGACCTACGAGAAGCAACGGAAACAAAAACAGGAACAAGACGAAAAGAAGCTGGAAGAGCTACGCAAAGAAGCCAAGAAAAAGAAGAAACGTGATGCCGACGGCAAAATCATAGAGCCAGAAGAACCCGTTTTACCAACCGAGTTCCTACCCATGGATGTCTATGCCCCGTCGTCGATGGACGTATACGATTATCTCACCCTGACCTTCCAGGAGCCCTTGGCAAGGATAGATACCGCAGCTTTCCACCTGCAACAAAAGGTAGACACTTTGTGGCAAGATATTCCCTTCGACTTCCAACGCGACTCGCTGGACATAAAAGTCTACAATATCTTTGCCAATTTTGAACTGGGAGAAAGCTATCAGTTTGCAATAGACTCGGCTGCTATCCAAGGACTCTATGGGCTGACAACAGATAAAGTAAAACAAGAACTGAAAGTCAAGACCCTCGAAGAATACGGAACCATTCTTTTCGACATTATAGGTGCTGACTCAACGGCATTTGTCGAACTGGTCGACGCACAAGACAATGTAATACGTACAGTATCTGTCGTCGATGGAAAGGCCGATTTCTACTATCTGACACCAGGAAAATATGGTGCACGTCTGATTGTTGACGCAAATAAAAACGGGCAGTGGGATACAGGAAACCTGAAAGAGCATCTACAACCCGAAAAGGTTTATTACTACTTCCAACTATTGGAATTGAAAGCCAATTTCGAGCTTCAGCAGACATGGAATCTGTTCGACAGGCCATTGGATCAGCAGAAACCATTAGACCTCAAAAAACAGAAGCCAGAAGAAAGCAAGAAGAAAAAAGGCCAAACCAACAACAACCGATAACCGAAAAAATCAAATGTAGAAATGAAACTGGCGATAAGAATAAAACAAAGAAACAGATTGATAGGATTGTTAGTGGCAGGAATCGTATGCCTGTTCACCACACTCCCCCTAAATGCACAATGCCCGGCAGAAAACAAAGCCTTCAAATCGGGTGAACATGTGATGTACGACCTTTATTTCAATTGGAAGTTCATCTGGGTCAAAGCCGGCATAGCCAGCCTGACGACCAATGCGACTACCTATCAACAGAAGCCAGCTTTCCGCTTCAACCTTCTGTCAGTCAGTAGCAAACGGGTAGATTTCTTTTTCAAGATGCGTGACACACTGACTTGTTATGTCAGCGACCGCCTTGAGCCTCTATATTTCCGCAAAGGAGCTGAAGAAGGCAAACGCTATACGGTAGACGAAGCCTGGTTCAGTTACAAAGACGGCGTATCGCATGTCAGACAAAGCCGCTCATGGCTGGGCGGACGTGTCGACACCATGTCTTATAGCGACAGCCGTTGCATCTTCGACATGCTGAGTATATTGGCACAGGCACGTTCCTACGACCCTAAAGATTATAAAATAGGCCAAAAGATACGTTTCCCCATGGCAACAGGCCGAAAGGTAGAGGAACAGACATTGATTTATCGTGGGAAAGAAAACATCACAGCCAATAACGACACAACGTACCGCTGTTTGGTATTCTCATTTGTAGAATATGTAAAAGACGGCAATAAGGAAAAAGAGAAGGAAGTAATCACGTTCTTTGTTTCAGACGACAAGAACCACCTGCCAATCCGTCTCGACCTGTATCTCAACTTCGGATCGGCCAAAGCTTTCCTGACCAGCGTACGTGGCAACCGCTATCCGTTGACATGCATTGTTGAGGATTAACCATCCCCCCGCTTCACGAATCACAACTGGAAAGGAAGCGGGTCAGATTTACGAAACACACTCGACTCAAACGTGGCAACCAATTCACCACGCTGGTTTGTGATGTCTATCTGATAACATCCTGTACTACGGCCGGTATAGCGTTCACAAGCCTCGGCATAAAGAATGTCTCCTGTAGTACTGGCACGTAAGAAAGTGATATTAGAGGAAAGCGAAAAAGCCAATGTACCATGCGAATTGGCGGCAGCTGCCAAAGCCAGATCGGCCAAAGTAAAAAGTACTCCCCCTTGCGTACGTCCACCCGCATTGAGATGCTCATCCGTTATTTTCAATTGTGCTCTACTATATCCTTTTTTCACTTCAGTCAGTTCGATGCCTACATTATCAGCAAAACGGTCGTTCTTGAAAAATTCTTGTGGTGTCATTTTGGTAACTTCTAATCAATGAAACGTTTTTACTCTTTTTCAAAGCTTACTTTATGTGAACTCTTATAAAAAATGAGGTTTCGCCTACAAATGTAACAATTTTACTCTTTAACTGTATGATTTAGGTACCTATATATGACAAGAAGGACGTACCTTTGCCAATGTCAATGGTATAAACTTATATTTTTAAATTATAATCCTTTGTTATGAAAACAACACTGACGACCTTGGGAGTATCTCTCCTGATCTTCGTAAGTTGCGCCGGCCAGAAAAAAGCGGAAAGCAACTTCATCCAAGACAACATCGATAATGCGGTGGCACAACACACATTGCAGACAGACATTATCGAAAAATCTGGTAAGATATTGAACCCCCGTACCATCGAAAAAGACGGCAGTATTCACTACGTACCCATCGACGACTGGTGTTCAGGTTTCTTTCCTGGAAACATGTGGCTGACCTACGAACTGACAGGTGACCAGAAATGGGAAAAGCTGGCAGAGAAGTATACAGAAGATTTGGATTCTGTAAAGCACCTGAAATGGCATCACGACGTAGGTTTCATGATCGGTTGCAGCTACTTGAACGGCTACAGACTGGCAGGAAAGACTGAATACAAAGATGTAATCGTAGAAGCTGCCAAATCGTTGTCTACCCGTTTCCGTCCAGGAGCAGGCGTCATCCAATCATGGGATGCCGACAAAGGATGGCAAGGTACACGTGGCTGGAAATGTCCCGTCATTATCGACAACATGATGAACCTGGAACTGTTGTTCGAAGCTACACGTCTGTCAGGTGACTCTACATTCTATAATATCGCCGTAAAGCATGCAGACACTACACTGGCTAACCATTTCCGTGCTGACAACAGCTGTTACCATGTGGTTGACTACGATCCTGAAACCGGCGAAGTACGCAGCAAACAAACAGCCCAAGGCTATGCCGACGAATCAGCATGGGCACGCGGACAAGCATGGGCTTTGTACGGATATACGACTTGTTACCGCTATACACACGATAAGAAGTACCTGGATCAGGCAGAGAAAGTATACAACTTTATCTTCAATAACAAGAATCTGCCTGCCGACCTCGTGCCCTACTGGGACTACGATGCACCCAACATTCCGAACGAACCGCGCGACGCTTCTTCGGCAGCCTGCACTGCTTCAGCTTTGTACGAGTTGAGTACGTATGTCCCTGACAAGAATTATAAGGAAACAGCCGACCGTATCATGGAAAGCCTTGCTTCTCCAGCCTATCGTGCTGAAGTAGGGACAAACGGCAACTTTATCCTGATGCATTCCGTAGGCAGTATTCCTCACGGAGCAGAAATCGATGTTCCGCTGAACTATGCCGACTATTATTTCCTGGAAGGTTTGATGCGTAAACGCGACCTGGAGAAGAAATAAACAAGTAAGAACAGACAAGCTAAGGGCTACAAATTGCAAGAAGACACCCAAAAGCTGTTATTTGCAACTTGTAGCCCGCTGTTTATCCACACATCTAAATATAAACAACCATGAAACATTCTTTGAACCTCATAATGGGAGGAATGGGCCTCCTGGCTCTAGCAGGTTGCAAAAGCCAACCAAATGAACAGCCTCAACAGCCCAATGTCATCTATGTATTCCCTGATCAGTACCGTAATCAGGCCATGGGTTTTTGGGGGCAGGAAGGCTTCCGTGAGCATGTCAATTTCCGCAACGATCCTGTACATACACCTAATTTGGACCGTTTTGCCCGCGAATCAGTCGTGTTGACTTCGGCCCAAAGCAACTGCCCGTTGAGCAGTCCACACCGTGGCATTCTGCTGACAGGCATGTATCCCAACAAGAGCGGTGTACCCCTGAACTGCAACGCCAATCGCCCCATCAGTTCGCTGCGTGAAGATGCCGAATGCATCAGCGATGTCTTCAGCAAAGCGGGTTATGATTGTGCCTATTTCGGCAAGCTGCATGTCGATTTCCCTACTCCCAATGATCCAAACAACCCTGGACATTACGTAGAAGAACAAATACCAGCCTGGGATGCTTACACCCCGAAAGAACGCCGACACGGCTTTAATTACTGGTATTCATACGGTACCTATGACGTACATAAAAATCCTCATTACTGGGATACGGAAGGCCATCGCCATGAACCCAAGGAATGGTCTCCCTTGCATGAAGCCAAGCAGGTGGTCAGCTACCTGAAAAACGAAGGCAACGTGCGCGATACACAGAAACCATTCTTCATCATGGTGGGCATGAACCCGCCTCACAGTCCCTACCGCTCACTGGACGACTGTATGGAGGAGGATTTCAACCTCTACAAAGACATACCGCTAGATAGCCTGCTTATCCGCCCCAATGCTGATTCCAAAATGAAAAAAGCCGCTAGTACTCCGTATTACTTCGCCTCGGTAACAGGCGTAGACCGTGCTTTCGGCCAAATACTCGATGCATTGAAAGAGTTAGGGCTGGACAAGAACACCATCGTCGTATTCTCGTCCGATCATGGTGAAACCATGTGTAGCCAAGGAACAGACGATCCGAAGAACTCCCCTTACGCCGAGTCGATGAATGTTCCCTTCCTCGTCCGCTATCCAGGCAAACTGACACCACGCGTAGACAACCTGATGTTGTCATCTCCAGACATTATGCCTACGTTGCTGGGACTGGCCGGACTTTCCGACTCCATCCCCACTGAGGTACAGGGCCGTAACTATGCTCCGCTTTTCTTCGATGAAAAGGCCGAAATTGTTCGTCCTACAGGAGCACTCTACATCCAAAACATGGACGGTGAAAAAGATACAGACGGCAAAGTAAGAACATACTTCCCCTCAGCCCGCGGCTTTAAATCGCCCAAATATACCCTGGCTCTCTACATAGACCGCAAAGAGCACAAGCTGGTTAAGAGCCTGCTTTTCGACGACGAAAAAGATCCCTATCAGCTGAATAATCTCCCGCTGGAAGAATATCCAGAAGTAGTAAAGGAACTTTGTGCCGAGATGGGTAAAGTACTGAAAGATATAGATGATCCTTGGTATCAGAAGGGAATCTTAAAAGATATGATACCTTACTAAAAGACTCGTTTACGTCTATTTTGACAAAAGTGTTTCATTGCATCCTAACACTGCACTTTGTGACCCTCTAACACAGTGCTTTATGACGGTCTGACACAGTGCTTCATTACAACCCCAGAAAGCACTGCATTAAACAGTCAGCAAGTACTGTATCAAAGCGCCAGAATGTAAACCCTAAACCCCTGCCAATACAGGGTACATATACCATTCAGGCACGGACTGCACAACTAACCGGCAAGTACTTGTGCATATCCGTGCCTGAATGTTTTTTTATGTCCTTACAGACAAGGAGTGAATCTCAACTTGTAGGAATGTTCCTCCTGAGATACGCGATAGATGGGGAGCGTATCAACATCGCTGCCACAGCTGGCGTTGCCCACACCCCGCATAACGGCGTCCAGATGGAGCACGATGTACGGACGGGCTGTCAGTTCCCACATGTGCTGTCCCTTCATCAGGTCCTCGTCGGTGTAGCGCAGAGCCGAGAAGGAAACGTTGCCTTCCGTACGGATGCAGACACCCTTGCCCGAAGCGTCAGTCAGCTTCAGTTCGCGCAGGCCTTCACGGTTGCCCATAGACTGCGGCTTGACATACTTCTCGGCCATGTCGTCCACGGTCGTCGTATATCGGCCTACCATGCAGCCGTCCTTGCGGTCGTTGTAGTTCTCCCACGGACCGTAGGCGTAGTAATCCACCTGGCTCAGCGAGGGGTTGATGCCACACACCAGGCCGCAACGGCGCAAGTCGGCCGTATGAGGCTGGAATACGGCGTCCATATCCATCGTACCGTCGGGGGCAAAAGTATAGGTAATCTGTGTGTCGCAGAGCGAACCCTTGCGGACGGTCTTCACTACGACTTTCGCGCCGTCTTTCGTCACCGTGCATTCGCCTTCGGCTTCAAGTCCGTTCTCCGTGCGGGTAAACTTGTCATTCTCTATCCAGCGATGGTTGTCGTAGACGAAGCCCTGACCTTCGCTGACAACGGCCTGGCCGTTCATTACCAGAGACGTCATCTGGCCGTTCTTGCGGTTGAAGACTGCCTCTATATTGGCATTCTTCACGCTGACGGTGCTTTCCGTCTCTTCCACCTGCAAGGCCAGCTTGCGGCCGCCCTTGGTCGAGAGTTCGGGCAGCGGGCCGCGTTCCAGCAGCGTGTATTGCTGCTGTGCCACCACATGACCTGCCGGAGCCCAGGGAGCTGCTTCTTTCTTACATACCTGGAGGTTGAGCATCACTTCCTCGCCTGCCTTCTGTGCCTGACGCAGCTTGAGGGTGTTCAGTTTCAGCGTCACGGCCAAAGAGTCGTCGGGCATTACGCGATCCAGCATCATGCTGTCGGCCGCCAGTGCCACACCATCCTTCACGGCCTGCCAGCGCAGGTAGAAACCGTCGAGCGGCAGGAAGTCGTAGGTGTTCTTCAGCAGTACGCTGGCCTCATCTTTCTTCACATCCATGCCCAGGAAGCCGAAATGCACATACTGATATACGGCCTTTACCTCCTTCAGCTTCGGCGACTCGTCGCGCGTGGCGGGAATGATGCCGTTGGAGCAGAAGTTACCCTGATGGGGGCCAGGGAAGTCATAACCCGTGTGCAGGCGGTAGATACCTTTCTTTATTTCGTGAGGCTCGTAGATGGCCTGGTCCACCCAGTCCCAGATGGCGCCGCCGATGGTTGACGAACTGCTTTCGATGCTCTGCCAGTATTCCTTCAGGTTACCGATGGCGTTGCCCATGGCGTGGGCGTATTCGCAGATGAACATCGGCTTGTCAAACGAGTTGACATACTTGTCCATCCACCGCATGCCCGGATACATTTTCGAATAGAGGTCGCTGAAGCGGTTGCCGCCAAATTCTTTTCCGTCGCGCGTTCCTTCGTAGTGGATGGGACGGCTGTCCAGACGACGGGCCGCATCGTAGCAGGCCTGGAAATTGCTGCCGCCTCCGGCTTCGTTACCCAAGCTCCAGAAGATGACAGACGGATGGTTACGGTCACGCAACACCATGCGGTCGATGCGGTCCACAAAGGAGGGAATCCACGACGGCATGTCGCTGATAGACTGGTTAGCATGGTCTTCGAGGTCGGCCTCATCCATCGTATAGAGTCCGAAGTAGTCGAACATGGCGTACATCTTGGCCGCGTTCGGATAATGGGAGGTACGGATGGTATTGATGTTGTTCTGCTTCATCAGCAATACGTCGCGCAACATCGACTCTACAGGCACGGCACGGCCGTAGAGGGGGTGCGTATCGTGGCGGTTCGTACCCTTGAAGAACACGCGCTGGCCGTTGATGTACACCAGCGAGCCGCGTATTTCGATGTTTCTGAAGCCATACTTGGTGGAGAAGGCCATCTCGTCCTTGCCTCCCTCTCGCTGGATGACGTGCAGTGTGTAGAGGTTCGGTGTCTCGGCCGTCCAGAGCTGCAAGTCCTTCAACGAAGAAAACAGTGCTTTCGCCTCCACTTCGCGGTCTTTTCCAGTGAACGAAACGGTGAGTTCCTTTTCGGCTACCAATGAGCTGTCGGGAGCCAGCAGGCGGAGGGCTATGTCTTTCTTACCGCTCAGCCCGTCACGGTTGTCGAGCTTCAGGGCAACGGAGAGCTCACCGGCCTTATATCCGGCCTGCGCATCGAGGCGGGAGGTGATGTAATGGTCGCGTACGCTGACCTTCGGAGTGCTGTACAGACAAACGTCGCGGAAGATACCGCTCATGCGGAACATGTCCTGACACTCCAGATAGGAGCCGTCGCTCCAGCGGAACACCTGTACGGCCAGGCGATTGCGGCCCGCACGCAAGTATGGAGTCAGGTCGAATTCAGCCACGTTGTTGGCACCCTGCGTATAGCCCACGTATTCACCGTTCAGATAAACCAGCGCGGCGCTGTAGATGCCTCCGAAGTGGATGAAGGTGCGACGGTTCTCCCAGCCCTTCGGCAGGTCGAAGAAGCGCACATAGGAACCCACGGGATTGATGCCGTAGTTCTTGCCGCCGTCATTGAAACCCTTGCGGGCATCGATGTAGGGAGGCGTATTGGCGTGCGGATATTCCACGTTGGCATAGATGGGACGGTCGTAACCCTGCATTTCCCAGTTGGAAGGCACGGGGATGGTTTCCCAGCCCGATACGTCGAAGTCTTCCTTGTAGAAGTTCAACGGGCGTTGCGAGGGTTCGGGTACAAAGTAGAAAGACCAGTCGCCGTTCAGCAACAGATAGCGTGAACTGTGGTTATCGACCCACGGCATGCGGTAATATTCAGCATCGGCCGTCATCTCGGCCTCGCTGGCATAGGGCAGGTAGGTGGCGTGACCCACTTCCTTGTTCTCTTCAAAACGGGTTTCGTCTTCCCAATAGGTGCGCGAACGCTGTACTACCTGCTCGGCCATGCCTTCGGGCATCGGCATCGGGCTGACTTCGATAGAGAAAAGTGTTTCCTTCTCGTCCTTCAATCCGTCCTTGGCTACCAGAGCCAGCTGGCCTGACTTGTTGCAAACCATAATCAGGTCGGGGCTGTTGGAGGGGAATATCTGTACATATTTCCCGTTCTCGCGGACAATCCACAACTGCGACTCGTCCGAACCGTTGTTCTCCGTGATGCCCACCGCCTGACCGGCCTTGTTGTGGACAGCCTTGTTCTCGAAGGGATTGAGGATACGGAAACTGCCCGACAGATTGCTGAGGGCCCATTGCTGCAGCTGGTCGGCTGCACGCTGCTTCACCAGCAGAGCCTCTCCGCCACCCGCCTTGTAACCGATCACTTTCCCTTTCTGCCCGGCCGGCGCTATGTTGTATAGCTTGTCCTTGGCAAAATTGACCTGTGCACAAGCTACACTGACGGCCCATACGAAAATACACGCTAAACTTACTAAGATTTTTTTCATCATACTTTAATTTAAGGATACACCAATTTCTTCCATTTCTACTATAGCAGCCGCAGCATCGGGCGTAGTAGCATCAATTTTGATGAAACGAGCCTTTTGAGGCTGGGCAAACTTGACGGTCTGTGGCAACGGATTATGCATGATATTGCTAAATTCACCGTTTGTAGGAACCTTTGTCCACGATTTCCCATCCATGCTGACATAAAAAGTATAGTGATACGCCATGGTCGGCTTGGCCTGCTCGTTGAGAGGAGCATAGGTAAAGCCTTTCAGGCTCACTTCCTTGCCCATGTCAATGACAAGCGGCTGGGCAGAAACTTTCTTCCAGGAGTTACGGGGCAGGTCGTTCCACTTGGAGGTCGCCTGCTGCTCTTCTACATCAGGTGCATAGTAGGCGGCCACGTTACTGATATGTGCCTCAAGACGGGCGCTTCCAATGGTGATCCGCAAGGCCTTGGCCTCTATCGTGGGGAAGCGGAGCATGCGCTTGTAGCCTACCGTCGTACCTTCGCCCAACAGTTGCCACTGCCCTTCTACACGGGCCTCCACACGGAAGCTCTCCACACGCTGTCCGCGGGCAATGTCTTCCTGCAGAAGGACTACATTGATTTTCGACGAAGATTTCAGTTCATATTCTCGCTGGTCACCCGAAGCAGCATTCCACATCTTCTGTCCCTTCTGGACACGATTGTCGGCAAACACCTGCTGGCGATAAGCCGCAAACTCCTTCAGACGGGCCACGTCGGCTTCATGAATATGACCGCGACGATCAGGCGGAATGTTCAGCAACAGCACTGAGTTATAGCCTACCGACTGGAAATAGATGTCGGCCAGTTGCTTCAGGCTCTTCACCTTACCATTTTCATTCTCGTGCCAGAACCATCCCGGACGAATGGAAACATCGACTTCCGAAGGATACCAGAACAGTTCGGTCGCATTCTCCAACATCTCGCGACTTCCCAAATCCTTTGCCTGACTATTGATATCCAGCCGGCTATTATTTTCTGCCGAACGGGCATAAATACCTGGCGTCAGCACGGTCGCACTCCACTCTGTCTCACGACCGAGCCCCCGTTCGTTGCCCACCCAGCGGACGTCATCACCCATGATGGCCATCACAGCCTTGGGTTGCAGGCGCTGGATGGTCTTGTAAAAAGCATCCCAATCGTACACCTGCTTCTTGCCGTTGGGACCTTCGCCATTGGCACCGTCGAACCACACTTCATGTACTTCGCCATAGTTGGTCAACAGCTCGGTCAGCTGTTCGATAAAGAATTCGTTGTAGCGGGGAGAGTCACCGTAACATTCAGCGTTACGATCCCAAGGAGAGAGATACACACCAAACTTCATACCATACTTCGTACAGGCGTCACGCAGTTCCTTCACCACGTCACCCTTTCCGTCCTTCCAGGGAGAAGAAGCAACCGAATGTTTTGTGGTCTTGGTAGGCCACAGGCAGAAACCGTCGTGATGTTTGGCCGTCAGCAATACCATCTTGAAACCAGCTTCTTTCAACTCGCGAACCCACTGTTCGGCATCCAGATCGGTGGGGTTGAACAAAGCAGGATCTTCTTTACCATCGCCCCACTCTCTGTCGGTAAAGGTATTGATACCAAAATGCAAAAAGGCTGTCAGTTCCATCTGCTGCCATTCCAACTGCTGGGGAGAAGGAACCAAACGGGCAGACATCGATACTTTTTGCTCCAACGTCGCATGTTTAGGGAATTGTACATGTTTTACAAAAACCTCTGTTTCTTGCTGGGCTTGCCCACGCAAAGGCAACATGCCCAACAGACACATTACAAGAAATGATTTTAATTTCATAAGATTAGGGTTGAACATTATTTCAACAAATATAAGCAAAACCTGTAAGATTACCAAACAAAAAGTAATCCTACAGGTTTTTAACTGTCAAAATCCATGTTTTTACTTACCCTAACTTTAATGTTTCAGTTCAACTTCAAAGCTGGCAGCATCCTTACAAGCAAAACGCAGCACTGTCTGCTTTTTATCTACTGAAACGACTTTGCAGAAAGGAGTCTCATCTACCTGCCAACACCCTTTTAAAATAACGGTCAACGGCATCTCGGCACTTTTGTTGCTTTTCCACGGACGAGAATAGATACTACGTTCCTTACGTTTGCCTTGTTCGTCGAATGCCTCATCACTGGGACCGCTATAAAGAGCCAAATCGGGTTGAGCCACAGTAAGACGTACCTTCTTACCTTCCTGACGAACCATCACCAGACAAGAAGTATCGGTTGCTTGTACCAATCCATCTTTAGGTAGAGATTGCGATGTCTCAAAAAGAACATAGGATGTCAAAGTACCATCAGCCGTACGCACAATATGAGCATTACGGTCCTGCTGAAGCACCTTATAATCAGGCTTGCGGGCAAAGCGCTCCAAAGTGGCAGCATCTGTACGAGGCAAGATAGCATATTCATAAGAAGCATCTTTCGGTGCCTTGCCGTGCTGCAGGGTAAGCGATACCCAGTTGCCTGTCGTAGGTTTCACACTGCGTTCACCCACAGTAGTCTGCGGGAAGTTTTTCTCAAATTTAGCCGATTTCATCGTCGCTTTCGGCAGATAATATCCTACACCGTTAGGGTCAAGATAGCTTGTACCATTATCCTGATAGGCATCCCAATAAGTACGGAATTCAGGGGTAGTAGCAGCCAACTGGAATACAGTAGTTTCTGTCGGATAATCTGTATTTACATTCTCAATATCAGAGCCAAGACAGACAATAGTACCATTCAAGAAGTGATAGGACTTACGGGCACGCAAAGAACCGTTATACTTGTCATGTTCGTGCAGTTTCATACCGAAATTACCGTTTTCACCGTTCTGTGAAAGTCCTCCAGCAAAGGCTTCGTCAGAATAAAGCATCTCTTCCATACCCGAATAGATGTCCACATTCAACACGTTGGCACGCAACTGATCGAAAGGCAAATGGATACTGGTGACACCCGGTATGCGGTTCCAGTCGAAACCAGCTTCCTGCCAACCGCTGGTTGTAAAAGTTACCATTTCATCGGGCTTTCCCGTCAGAATCTGTATACTGCCATGAGCCAGATAACGGCCGTAGAAATTGGCATCCAAATAGTGTTCCGCCGCCCAAAGGTAACGTGAATGACCACGCACTACTGCCGCCCAATTGTCGCGACGCTGCACGCTGACACATCCGTAACCCAAGGCCAGGTTACCCTGTGGGTCTGCTTCGGGACGGAAGCCATGCGCTTCCAGTTCCTGTTTCAATTGCAATTCTTTTTTATTTGACGTACGGGGCAGGTAATCAGGGTCATTATCATTTACCCGACTGGTATACTCCATCAGGCGAAGGTAGGCGGCAGCCATGTCGGCATCGTAAGTCTGCTTGCCGTCAGGCGTACCCGAAAGGGCCATCATGGCATACTGCACGGGGATAAGTTGTCCTTTACCGTTAGGATGGCGGCCCGACATGGAGAGTGCCCATTGGCGGGTATTGCAATAGAACCGCATGGTAAGCAACACCTTCTTCACCGTTTCATGCGCCAGCCCAGACACACGGAACTGCGTACCACTCAACAAGTAAATCATGTTTGTGGCACCATCCAGCCCTCCTACAGCATAAGCCGGATAGTTGTTGCAATGATGGAAGCAGGCTCCATCACTCTTGAAGGAACCCATCAGGCCGTCAGCCGGACGACAACCATAGTCAAGCCAGCGGGAGAAGGAACGCAGATACTGTACCTTTTCAGGTGAATCTTCCATGATAAGAATACTGGCTATACGACCCTGTGTCTGGGTATTGAAAGAGTCTATGTCGATACCGTTCACCGTAGGCTTCGGATAGACTTCATTAGTGATAGCATACCAGCGCAACGTACGTTCGGCTTCAGCCAGTTTTCCTGCTTCACGCAGTACATCCTTCATCAAGAAATAGGCTACATAAAGACCACGCATGCTATAACCATAGTGGTGAATATTACCCCAACAACTGCCATAAGCCACACCTTGATCGGTAATGTGGTCGTACATGGCCAGGAATTTCTGTTGGAGTTCATCACGCAATGTGTCATCTTTAGCATTCAGATAGGCAATGGCGATGCGCTTCATCAGGTTGAAATAATTGTTCATCTCCATGCCCAACTTGGTGAACATATCTTTGTCCCAACCGGGTATCATGCGCTCGTAGGCCTCAGCCTGACGCACCATGAAGATGGGCAGACCGCTCACCTTGCCATTCTTATAGGTAATATGATAGAAGTCGTATGCCTTGCGAATGGCCTGCATTTCCTTGTCAGTCAGTTTGCCAGGCGTATAGAGCATGTCGCGAAAACGGGCTTCCATCAGCCTCATATCCGCCTTCTGTTGTTCATCAAGAGGTGTCAAGGCAATTTCGGGCTTCCAAAGCGAATGCTCATAAATAACCAGCCAATGGTTCGTCGTGCCTTTATTGACGAAAGGTACCTGCACATCAGCCGTCTGCTGACGGGCATCCACTTTACTACCGGTAACAATATGGTCGAAGTAAAGTTTGCCTTTCATGTCGGGCGCTATGATGCGCAACTCATTCATGCCTTCCTCTGGTATACCCTGCATATCGCGTTCATAACACACCCATGCAGCACGCCAACCTGTGAAGTTGATACCAAAGGGAAAGGAAGTACAGAGTTTGCCATCTTTCAGAAATTCGAAACGTATCTGCTTGTCCTGTGCCTGCTCGTTGTACACCCACACGATAAAGGCCGAAAGATAGAGATCTTTACCCGTATGATCCTTCTTCTCAAACATCAGATCTTTTTTTACACTGAGTACAGCCCCCGGCTCATACTCCCAGCCAAGACTATGAAGCCCATCTTTGTAGTGTTCATCGTTAATAGTCAATCGGGCAGTTGCATCCGTCGTCATATAAGCAGGTACCTCACCATCTTCGAAGGAGAGCAAACGTTCATTTTTCACTACCTGTGCTTCAGTCTGAGAGATCAGGAAGAACCCCAAAAGCGTAGCCGCTCCACGAGACCATTTGTTGAAATGCATCATATATTCTGTTAGTTTATTTAAGGTTGTTACAATGTCTTTCTCATTCGGTCACGAAGAAACGACATTTCCAGCAAATCAATAGGTAAAATCGTACAGAATAGATACAAAATAGTTAGCGATTCCCTTTTTGCTTCAAGAACTCGTACCCAAAACGGCAACGCAGGCAATCCTTACGATCACAATATTCTTTCTGAAGCTGAATAAGAGCCTGTGAGTCAGCAGCTGTTGAAACAGGTAGACCAGCCCCACTCCACATTCGTGTGATGTAGTTGTTCTCAGCTTTCAGGGTCTCCAGCAACGTGGTGGCCCGCTCACAAAGGCTTTCCTCCTGACGGTGCTGCCCGTAGGCATAAAGGAAGGGGACAACGGTGTTGATGATGACCAGGTCGAGCGCACCACGGCCCATCCGCTTGGGTTGGTGGACGGAAGCCTTGCCGAAAGTAAAATGCTCCTCCCAATAGGAAGAAGTGCCCACAGCCAGCAGCTCACGCAGTTCGTCGGCGGTGCGAGCTTCCATTACCCGTGAGAAGAGTGTCTGTCCGCGGTGGTACAGGTCGGCCAGCTGGGCCAGGCGAACGTAGGGAAAACCGCCGGGGCGTTGGCGTAGGAACCTCCAGCGCGAAGGATCTAATGGAGCGGGCAGGCTGAACTTCTGCCGCAAGTAGCGGAATTCTTTCTGAAGGCGGAAGTAATAGTCGCCGTAATCGGGCTGTTCTTCGTCCAGCAGGCCAGCCATGCCAAGAAAAAAGGCTTCCACCTGAAAGAGGTCGTCGCGATGCTTGTCCACGGCACGGAAGGGAATGAGCCGTGCCCATGCCTCAAAAGCGTCGCTGTTCAACCCGAAGCCATAATTTCGCGCCAGGGTAACGAAGAACACATCCTCCCAATGATTGCCGTACGCATCGAGACGGGCACGGATGTCGCGCGCCTTCCGCCCGAAGCGCTCGGCCTGCAAGGCAGAGAGCCAGGAATGGATTGTCAGCTTGGGCAAAGACGAAAGGATGGAGTAACAAGGCGGATGGATTTCCGAACTACGCAGTTCGTCGTAACGGCGGGCTACATAATCGGGGCAGCTCAATATGAGCTGGGGAATAGGCTGGCCGTCACGGCGGCACACAGGGCAGTCGGCCTCGCCCACTACGTGCAGGATAACGTTGTCGTAGGCCGCATCCGTCTGGTGTCCGTGCTTCTGCCAAAGGGAGGAACGGTCGTGCAGTTCCACGTTGCCCACCCACAGCACGCCGTCCAGCTTCAGCTTGGCATTGAAGAAGTCGGGGCCTGCATCGGTGTTGGGCAGGCCGGAATCGATGACTTCCACCCGTTGGCCGTCAGTGGTGCGGAGTTCCTGCAAAGGGAAAATCTTGTGTTTCCAAAGGTAGTGTAAGAGGTGTTCCATACTATTAGTAATTAATCTGTTTTATCAGTAGTTGCCGGAAAAGGCAGCGACATCGTAAACTCGCTGAACCGTCCCTGCACGCTCTCCACGCTGACGTAGCCGCCATGCTCGCGGGAGACGTTCATCACGTAGTTCAAGCCGAGGCCGAAGCCGGAAACTTTCTTTTCCCCGCTGCCGTCGTCGCGGGGCAGGACGCGCTCGAACTTGTCGAAAATGGTGCGCTGGGCCGAAAGAGGAATACCGATGCCGTTGTCGCGAACGCTGATGCGAATGAAATCAGCCTCACGTCGCGAAGCAATGCGTATCTCTACCGTTTCCTTGGAGTATTTCAGTGCGTTATCTATCAGATTGGAAAGGGCTTCCTTCAGATACTCCAAGTCACCATAGACTGCCTCGGCCTGCAGGTCGGTATGGAAGGTGACGGGCTTCGTGGCCTTCGCCTCGAACACCTGTATCAGGTCGTCCACGGCGGGACGCAGGGGATGCCAGTCTTTGGTGAGCAGCAGCTGGTGATGTTCCATCTTCGAGAGGGTGAGCACCCGGTTGGTCAGGTCCAGCAGGTGCAGGCTCTCCCGCTCCAGCAGGTCGAAGTGCTCGCGCTTGCGGTCGGGCTTGTCGTCCAGACGGCCGCTGCGCAGGTTCTTCACCGCCATCAGGAGGGTACTGATGGGGTTCTTCATGTCGTGCACCATGGCGTAGGAGAAGTCCTCGCGCATCTGGAACAATTTATCTTGCCGCTGGATGATGTCCACCTGCTTGAAGATGCCAAAGGCCAGCAGGAAGAAGCCTGCCACCGTGCCCAGCAGGTAGTAGAGCTGCGACCCGACGGTCTCGGCACGAAGGTTGAGGAGGCGGGCACGCACGCCTTGCAGGCTATCCAGCGGGATGACGAACGTGCGCCGCTGCTCCAGCTCCCGTTCGTAGTCGTCGAAGTAGCGCAGGGCGAAGCGGAGCACCACGGTCGAGTCGCCCGAGAGCGATACCGTGTCCAGCCGGAAGCGGAGGCGGCGCAACCCGCCCTCGCGCAGCTGCTGGCGGAAGAGGGAGTCGAGCCCTGCCTCGGGGCAGAGGGCGTGGCGGTCATCGGCGCGGCACCAGGCCTCGTGGACGGTGCGCGTCACACGCTGGCTGTTGAGTCCCAGACCCATGCCCGTCCAGCGGCCGAGGAAGAAGACGGCCACGGTGGCGGCCACGAGGGTTAGGAGGATATAGTAGGACTTGCTCATGTCTGTAGCGGTTAGCGGTTAACGGTAAGCGGTGAGTGCTGGTACTAACCGTTAACCACTCACCGCTTACCGCTACAAAAATAGCTCCTTTTCCCTTTCCCTCCAACTCCGTTGACGTAAAGATAAATACACCGCCTCAAATCGGTAAGAATTTATCTTCCAACAAGCATAAGACATGCTCGTAACCTGTAATCCAGAACGGCTCAAAAACTGATGCAAAGACCTAAGACACGTTGAGCCTGCTTCATGCCGTTTGGCGACACCCAATGAATGTTTGAACTCCGGAACGAGAATTCTACCGTTTCCTTGGCCTTCCTTTTATTCTTATGTGAAAAGACAAACAATGGAATGCTGGAAGCAGTCAGACCTATACCCGCAACCAAAACGACATCCCATACCTTCCCGTCCTCTTTCCAGTTACTATTGGTATGCGCAGTATTACCTGCTTCCCCTATCCAGCCGACAACCGTTCCACAAACACCTAATCCAAGCGCAGCCCATGCGTATTTCCTCAACCGCTTGTGTTTTTTCCAATAAGCTGTTTGCTTGTAGTCGAGTATCCCCTTACCCGTCACCACCCCATCGGATGCAGTCGGTTTATAAGATTGTTGAAACTTGGCCTGAAGGCTTTCTCCACTTACTGAAATACACTCCATAACCGCATAGGCATTGTGCATCTCCTGCGCTTTGGCTCCGAAAGAAAGAGATACAAAGAAGAGTATCTGAATTATATACTTCATAGTTGCAATATTTAAAAACATTATAAAGATAGGAATATTCTCCATACATGGTACACGATTCCTTCCATAAAGGAATATTTTAAAGACAAAAAGACCACCATTGTAACGTATCTACGCGCAGGGCAGGGCGTTTCGCCCGACTCCTTCCTGTTATGACTTCCGTCATGCAGAAGCTCCGTTAACGTAAAGATAACGTAACATTAACCTTCCGTTTACCTGAGAGGACTTATCTTTGCAACGTCAACCAGAAAACAAATGTCATAATGGAAACAACTTTCAAGAACCACATGACCCGCTTCCTCGCGAAAGAAGCGGAGTCGCTGACGGGTAACGACCCCGTCAAAAAAATCCTCGTCCTGGCAGCCGTCGGGCTGGCCAGCTTCATCACCTGCTTCGCAGCGGGCTACTATATCGGAAAATATATGGCCATCTTTTATTGAATCCTATCATTCACGCTTTATGGAAACAACTGCACAACCCAATCAGAACCCCGCCCCGCAACCGGATGGCATAGAAGTGAAACTCAATCTGTCCAAGACCGCCGTATATGAAATACTGCTTTATTTCTTGGCCATGTTCGCCAGCTCGGCCCTCTACATCTACATTTGGGAGGAATTCTCCTCGTTCAACTGGGGACACTTCATCGGATTACACTACGGCAAATCCGTGTTACAACTGCTTTTGGCCATAGTCGGCCTTTACATTCTGCTATACAGTCTGCTGGGATACTTCATCAACGGGCGTAGCCTGAAAGGTCTCCGCTGGGCCTGCGACTGGAAATCCATCGGCCTCGCTCCCACCCGTCCCGTCCCCTTGAAGCATTACCGCCTGTTGTTGCTCCTGCCCGGTATCCTGATGGGCCTGCTGCCCGTACTGCACGGCTTCTGCACCGGCAATGCCGCGGCCTACGTCTTCGGCATCATAAGCCTGCTGTGCTGCTCGTCCGACTTCATGATGTGGTACAAGCTGCGCCCCTTCGACGACGAGGATTTGTTCCGGCCGGGGAAAAACACGTTCCAAGGCACCGTCATCCGACGCAACTACGCGAAATAGATTCGCCCGTTTGTCAAGAAAAGCAACCAAGCTTTCTGAAGCCCCGTTTTCAGGTGTTTTTCAGATACTACCTGAAAGGCTTTCAGGTTCAACCTGAAGGGTCTTCAGGTACGGACCTGAAAAGTATTCAGTTTTTTCAGGAATGGTACCTGAAAATCAGATGCTGATTATCAAGGTGTTAGTCGTTTTCGACAGAAAAGGTGACACTCGACGCCGGCAAGCCTTTCTCCTTTCGGATGAAACCTCCGTTTGTCAGGAATATTCAGCAAGATAGGAGCATAGCGGCAAATACTCTCCTACCCCGTTATTGTTAACAAGTCAATAATGAAGGCTATTTGTGTCAGAAAAGTCCTATATTTGCACATTAATATAATTAAGAAAAACAGAGAACAATGAAAATAGCACTGATCGGTTATGGCAAGATGGGCAAGGAAATAGAACGCATTGCCCGTAGCCGCGGACACGAAATCGTCTGCATCATCGACATCGACAACCAGGAGGACTTCCAGTCCGAAGCCTTCCGCTCGGCCGACGTGGCCATCGAGTTCACCAACCCCAAGGCTGCCTACGGCAACTACATGAAGGCCTTCGAGGCGGGCGTGAAGCTCGTGTCGGGTAGTACGGGCTGGACGGAAGAACACGGCGAGGAAGTGCGACGCCTCTGCACCGAGGGCGGACGGACGCTGTTCTGGTCGAGCAACTTCAGCCTGGGCGTGGCCATCTTCTCGGCCGTCAACAAGTACCTGGCCAAGATTATGAACCAGTTCCCCGGCTACGACGTGAGCATGAGCGAAACGCACCACATCCACAAGCTGGACGCCCCGAGCGGCACCGCCATCACCCTGGCCGAAGGCATCCTCGAAAACCTCGACCGCAAGTCGCGCTGGGTGAAGGGCACGCTCCAGGCACCCGACGGCACCGTGACGGGCACCACCGCCTGCGCTGCCGACGAACTGCCTGTCAGCTCCATCCGCGAAGGCGAAGTACCGGGCATCCACAGCATTCGCTACGACTCCGAGGCCGACAGCATCACTATCACCCACGACGCCAAGAACCGCAGCGGCTTTGCCCTGGGCGCCGTGCTGGCCGCCGAATACACCGCCACGCACGAAGGCTTCCTGGGGATGGGCGACTTATTCCCGTTTCTGAAATAAACAAGCATAGCAAGCCATGAAACAAGTATCACGCAAACAATGGATCAAGTTCGGCATCGTCACGCTGCTCTACCTGCTCTTCCTCCTGTGGGTCAGGAGCTGGTGGGGACTGGTGGTCGTGCCTTTCATCTATGACATCTACATCACCAAGAAGATACCCTGGAGCTGGTGGAGGAAGTCCGAGAACGCTGCCGTGCGCGGCGTCATGAGCTGGGTGGACGCCATCGTGTTCGCCCTGGTAGCCGTCTACTTCGTCAACATCTACCTCTTCCAGAACTATCAGATACCGTCGTCGTCGCTGGAGAAATCACTGCTCGTGGGCGACTTCCTCTACGTGAGCAAGGTGAGCTACGGACCGCGCGTGCCCAACACGCCGCTCTCCATGCCGCTGGCCCAGCACACACTGCCCGTGTTCAACTGCAAGTCGTACATCGAGTGGCCGCAGTGGAAGTACAAGCGCGTGCCGGGCTTCGGACGGGTGAAGCTGAACGACATCGTGGTGTTCAACTTCCCCGCAGGCGACACTGTGGCCACCAACTTCCAGCAGACCGACTTCTACAGCCTGGCCTACAGCGAAGGGCAGCGCGTCTATCCGAAGCAGGTCAACATGGACAGCCTGACGCGCCAGCAGCAGCGGGCCGTCTACGACCTCTACTATGCAGCAGGACGCAACCTCATCTTGTCCAACCCGCAGATGTATGGCAAGGTCATCACCCGCCCTGTTGACCGCCGCGAGAACTACGTGAAGCGCTGCGTGGGCCTGCCGGGCGACACGCTCCAAATCAAGGAGGGACAAGTATATATCGACGGCCAGGCCATCGAGAACCCCGAAGGCCTGCAGTTCAACTACTTCGTGCAGACCACCGGCCCGCTCATCCCCGAAACCCTCTTCCGCGAGCTGGGCATCAGCAAGGACGACCAGTGGCTGATGAACAACGATCCGGGCTGGGAGGCCGAACTGGAGGCCATGGGCTTCGACCGCCGCGACGCACAGGGCCGTCTAGCTCCCGTCTATCACTTGCCGCTGACGCAGGCCATGCGCCAGGCCCTCGAAGGCAACAAGAAACTCATCAGCCGCGTCGCCATGGAGCCCGAGAGCTTTGCTGGACAGATGTATCCGCAGAACCTCTATACGAAGTGGGACCGCAACAACTACGGCCCCATCTGGATACCCGCCAAGGGAGCCACCATCACCCTGACGGACGACAACCTGCCCATCTACGAGCGCTGCATCACGGCCTATGAGGGCAACAAGCTGGAACGCCGCCCCGACGGCCTCTACATCAACGGCCAGAAGACCGACACCTATACCTTCCAGATGGACTACTACTGGATGATGGGTGACAACCGCCACAATTCGGCCGACTCGCGCTATTGGGGCTTCGTGCCCGAAGACCACGTGGTAGGCAAGCCGCTCGTCGTATGGCTCTCGCTGGACAAGGACCGCGGCTGGCTGGACGGCAAGATACGCTGGAGCCGCCTGTTCAAATGGGTAGGCTAAGCTGAACGGAGGACAAGCTCCATGAAGAAGGCGGGAAGAATCATACTGACTATAGCTGGAGTGGCGCTCATCGTGGTGCTGCTCCGCTCGTGTGTGGCTACCTCCTACCTGATTCCTTCGGCCGGCATGGAGAACTCGCTCTACCAGGGCGAACGCATCCTGGTAAACAAGTGGAGCTACGGGCTGCGCCTGCCCTTCATGCGCCTGTGGGGCTACCATCGCTGGGGAGATTGCAACGTCAGCAAGGAAGACATCCTCGTCTTCAACAACCCTGCCAACCGACTGGCAGACATCAGCCGGCGTGAAGTCTTCATCAGCCGCTGCATCGGCCTGCCGGGCGATACGCTGCTGGTCGATTCCTTCTTCACTGCCCTGCCCTGCGAGCAGTATGCCCCCGACCAGAAGTTTGTCTACGCCTATCCCAAGAACAAGGAACGCCAGCTGGACACGCTGCTTGCCACACTCTCCATCCGCCACGCCGAACGGATGGGCGAAGACTCGCTCCACTACCTGCGCAGCTTCAGCCGTTACGAATACTATCTGCTGGAGCAAGCTCTCTACGGACACTGCTGGATACAACCGGCCACTCGCCCCGACTCCCTGCAGGAAGCCCGCGCCCTCATCGTGCCGAAGAAGGGCCGCGCCGTGCGCGTCTATCCGTGGAACCGCGTGCTGCTGTGCAACACGCTGGTACTGCACGAGCACCGCAACGCCAAGATACAGAACGACACCCTCTACGTGGACGGCCGCCCCGTGCAGCACTGCGTCTTCACGAAAGACTACTACTGGGTGGCCTCGAACAACGCGGCCAACGTGTCGGACTCGCGCCTCTTCGGCTTCGTGCCCGAAGACCACCTCATCGGACGGGCTTCCGTCATCTGGTTCTCGCGCGACAAGGAAAGCGGCATGCGCTGGGAAAGGATTGGCAAGGCGGTGCGATAACAACAAGAAAGCAATGGAAAAGGAAACGATATACCTCTCTTCGGCCTACCTGGCCCCGGTGGAATACTACACCAAGCTGCTGGCCTACAGCCACGTCTATGTGGAAGACTGCGACCACTACCTGAAGCAGACCTACCGCAACCGCTGCACCATCGCCGCGCCGGACGGTCCGCTGGCGCTCTCGGTGCCCATCGTCAAGCCCGACACACTGAAGTGCCCCATGAAGGACATCCGCATCTCCGACCACGGCAACTGGCGCCACCTGCACTGGAATGCTCTGGAATCGGCCTACAACCATACCCCTTTCTTCGAATACTACAAGGACGACTTCCGCCCCTTCTACGAACAGAAGTACGAGTTCCTGGCCGACTTCAACGAAGCCCTGTGCCGCCTGGTCTGCTCGCTCATCGGGCTGGAACCGCAGATGGAACGCACCACGGACTACAAGACCACCTTCGCTCCCGGCGAAGACGACTTCCGCGAACGCATCCACCCCAAGAAGGACTTCCGCACGGAGGACCCCGACTTCTGCCCGCAACCCTATTACCAGGTATTCCAGGAACGGCTGGGCTTCCTGCCCAACCTGAGCATCGCGGACCTGCTGTTCAACATGGGGCCCGAAAGTCTGCTGGTATTGCAGGCCAGCCACCGAAAAGGAAACGTACATTCATTCATTTAAACTATATATTTATCATGAAGAACTTATTTGACATCAGAGACAGAGTAGTAGTTATCACCGGAGGAACCGGCGTATTGGGTAAAGCCATCGCAGCCCACCTGGCCGAAGAAGGCGCTAAAGTGGTTATCCTTGGCCGCAAGGCCGAGGTAGGCAATGCCATCGTGGCAGACATCAAGGCAAAGGGTGGAGAAGCCATGTTCCTGACTACCGACGTGATGGACCGCAGCAAACTGGAGCAAAATCTGGCTGACATCCTGAAGACTTACGGACGTGTAGATGCCCTGCTGAATGCAGCCGGAGGCAATATGCCGGGAGCCACCATCGGCCCGGACGGCACGTTCTTCGACCTGAAGATTGAAGAATTTCAACGTGTACTCGAACTGAACCTGACCGGCACCGTATTGCCTACGCAAGTTTTCCTGAAGCCGATGGTAGAACAGAAGAAGGGCGTCATCGTCAACTTCTCCAGCATGGCTGCCTTCCGCCCCATGACTCGCGTAGCAGGCTATGCCGCCGCCAAGGCAGGCATCTCCAACTACACCGCTTTCATGGCTACCGAAGTAGCCAAGAAGTTCGGCGAGGGTATCCGTGTGAACGCCATCGCGCCGGGCTTCTTCCTGACCGAACAGAACCGCACCCTGCTGACCAACCCCGACGGTTCGTGGACGCAGCGCGGACAGGACGTCATCCGCCAGACTCCCTTCGGCCGCATGGGACGTCCCGAGGAGCTGTGCGGAACCATCCAGTACCTCATCAGCGACGCTTCGAGCTTCGTGACGGGTACCGTGGCCGTGGTAGACGGCGGATTCAATGTATTTGCCATGTAATCCTCAAAAAAACAATACCGATATGATACTTTGCGAACAAACCTGGCGCTGGTACGGGCCGAACGACCCTGTCAGCCTCTGGGACATCAAGCAAGCCGGAGCTACCGGCATCGTCAATGCCCTGCACCACATCCCCAACGGCGAGGTGTGGACGGTAGAAGAGATTATGAAACGCAAGCAGATGATCGAGGGAGTGGGCCTCACGTGGTCCGTCGTAGAGAGCGTGCCCGTACATGAGCACATCAAGACGCAGACAGGCGACTTTCAACGCTACATCGACAACTACAAGGAAAGCCTGCGCAACCTGGCCCAATGCGGCATCTACATCGTCACCTACAACTTCATGCCCGTGCTCGACTGGACACGCACCGACCTGGCCTACGAACTGCCCGACGGCAGCCGTGCCCTGCGCTTCGAACGTGCCGCCTTCATCGCCTTCGACCTCTTCCTGCTGAAACGCCCCGGCGCCGAAGCCGACTATACCGACGAAGAGAAAGCCAAGGCACGCGCCCGCTTCGAGCAGATGACCGACGAAGACAAGCAGAAACTCGTCCGCAACATGATAGCCGGCCTGCCCGGCTCGGAAGAGAGCTTCACGCTGGAGCAGTTCCAGCACGAACTGGACCGCTACAAGGACATCACGCCCGAACGCCTGCGCCAGAACCTCATCTACTTCCTGAGCGAAATCTGCCCCGTGGCCGACGAAGTGGGCGTGAAGCTCGTCATCCATCCCGACGACCCGCCCATGTCCATCCTAGGCCTGCCACGCATCATGAGCTGTGCCGAAGACTTCCAGGCGCTCATCGACGCCGTGCCCAACCCCAGCAACGGCCTCTGCCTCTGCACCGGTTCGCTCGGCGTCAGCAGCGCCAACGACTGCGCCGCCATGATGACCCGCTTCGCCGACCGTATCAACTTCGTGCACCTGCGCTCCACCCAGCGCGACGCTGAAGGAAACTTCCACGAGGCCAACCACCTGGAGGGCGACGTCGACATGTACGGCGTGATGAAGGCCTTCCTCGAACTGCAGCAGCGCCGCGGCGTCTCCATCCCCATGCGTCCCGACCACGGACACCAGATGGTGGACGACCTGCGCAAGAAGACCAACCCCGGCTACTCGTGCATCGGCCGCCTGCGCGGACTGGCCGAACTGCGCGGACTAGAGATGGGGATTGCGAAATCGATTTACTAATTGGTAGTTAGCGGTGAGCATATTGTCTGTGCTCACCGCTAACCGTTTACCCCTAACCACTAACTCCATGCTCAAACTCCAAACTCCCAACGGCGACACCCGCATCCTGCTCCACTCGTGCTGCGCCCCCTGCTCGTCGGCCATCATCGAGTGCATGCTGGCCAACGGACTGCGCCCCACCGTGTTCTACTGCAACCCCAACATCTACCCGCAGGCAGAGTACGAGACGCGCAAGAACGAAGCCATCCGCTTCGTCACCGCCCAAGGCCTCGATTTCGTCGACGCCGACTACGACTACGCCCACTGGAAAGCCCGGATGACGGGACTGGAGGACGAGCCCGAACGCGGCCCGCGCTGCCTGCGCTGCTTCACCCTGCGCCTGACGGAGACCGCCCGCTATGCCTCGGAACACGGTTTCACGCTGTTCACCACCACCCTCGCCTCGTCGCGCTGGAAGAGTCTGGAGCAAATCAACGAGGCCGGACGATGCGCCGCCGCCCGCTACCCCGGCACCCTGTTCTGGGAGCAGAACTGGCGGAAAGGCGGACTACAGGAGCGGCGCAACCAGCTGCTCCGCGAATATGCGTTCTACAACCAACAGTACTGCGGCTGCGAATTCAGCATGAGGCGCCTCGACAAGCCGAAAGAAGGCTGACTGCCCCGCACTGGGATTCCGTCCTGCACACTGCAGGAGGCTTTCGCGCTTCGCGATTTCGTTCTGCACGCTGCAGGAAGCTTTCGCGCTTCGCGATTCCGTCCTGCACGCTGCGGCAAGCTTTCGCACTTCGCGATTTCGTCCTGCACGCTGCAGGAAGCTTTCGCGCTTCGCGATTCCGTCCTGCACGTTGCGGGAAGCTTTCGCACTTCGCGATTCCGTCCTGCACGTTGCAGGAAGCTTTCGCACTTCGCGATTCCGTCCTGCACGTTGCAGCAGGCTTTCGCAAGCCGCGAAAACGCCGCCCATCATTTATAAATCAATACGGAAAGATAGTCTTCGGCCAGCATCTCGCCCGCCACGGCCAGCAGCTCGTCCGCCGTAAGCTCGGCGACGCGGCGGCAGACGGCCTCCTGCGACTCGTAGCGGTTGTAGTGGAGGAAAGTCTTCGCCATACCCAGGGCGTTGTTCTCGTTGTTGTCCGACGCCACGCCTATCTGACCTATCAGCTGCTTCTGGGCGGCGGTCAGCTGCGAGGCGGTCAGGCGGCGGTCGCGCAGGCGCTTCAGCTCCTTGTGCACCAAGTGGAGGCAGAGGTCCACGTCGGCGGGGTCGCAGCCGAAGTAGATGCAGAACGTGCCCGTGTCGGTGTAGGCCGTCAGGTTCGACTCCACGTTGTAGACCAGCCCGCGGCGTTCGCGCAGTGAGACGTTCAGGCGGCTGTTCATGCCCGGCCCGCCCAGCAGGTTGTTCAGCAGGTAGAGGGCCGTGCGACGGTGGTCGTAGGCGTTGTAGCCGCGGGCGCCCAACATGACGTGCGCCTGGTTCGTACCCTTGTCCAGCACGAGGCGGTCGGGCACGTAGAGCGGCGGGGGCATACGGCGGTCCGTAACGGTGTCGCCCGTCCCGCCGCCGGGCAAGTCGCCTACCAGCTTCTCGGCCAGGCGCACCACACGGCGGAAATCCACGTCGCCCAGAACGAAGAACACCATATTTTCCGGCCGGTAGTAGCGGCGGGTGAAGGCGGCGGCATCCTCCGTGCGGAACGTGCGCAGCCGTTCGGGCCGTCCCAGGATGTTGCGCCCCAGCGGATGGCCGCGGAAGATGAGGTCCTCGAAATCGTCGAAAATCAGCTCGGCCGGATTGTCCTCGTACGACTGTATCTCGTCGATGATGACCTCGGTCTCCTTCTCAATTTCGCGCTGCGGAAAGGTAGAGTGGAACACGATGTCGGCCAGCAGCTCGAAGGCGCGGGCAAAATGCTCCACCAAGAATGCCGAATAGACCACCGTCTCCTCCTTGTTGGTATAGGCGTTCAAGTCGCCGCCCACGTTCTCCATGCGGTTCAAGATGTGCCACGCCCGGCGCTTCTGCGTTCCCTTGAAGATGAGGTGCTCCACAAAGTGGGCCATGCCCTGCTCCTCTTCGCCTTCGTCGCGCGTGCCGGCGTCGACGGCAAATCCACAATAAGCCACCCGCGAGCGCAGGGGCTCGTGGATGATGCGCAGGCCGTTGGCCAGCGTATGCACGTGATACTCCGGTTCCCCGGTTTCAAACTTCTTCATCGGTCGGTTTTCTTACATTTTGACGGTGCAAAGTTACTACAAAAAAGTGAAATGCGGAAAGATATAGTGATAGAATTGAGTTACAAGGGTTTTGGTTGAAGTGGCGATAATCCGTGAAGCCATTACAATCCCTGCCGAAGCCAAATCCTGACGCCGCTACGTTACTTGTTCGTAACCATGCCCGAAAATGCGACAAACGGGTACGAATAGCGAAACAAGGCTCTAAGGAATAGTGAGTTATCCATAACTCATGCGAAAAATCAGGTTACGGAAAAAGATTGCGCCGTTCCTCCCCGTTTTGCGTACCAACACCGGACTCTTCACCAACTAATTTTGAAACCCAAAAATTAAGGACAATGAAGAGTACATTTTCAGTAATCTACTACCTCAAGCGTCAGGTAGTGAAAAAGGACGGGACAGTTCCCGTCATGGGACGCATCACGGTGGACGGCAGCCAGACACAGTTCAGCTGCAAACTGACTGTCGATCCGAAACTGTGGGACACCAAAGGTGGACGTGTCACGGGCAGAAGCACGGCGGCACTCGAAACGAACCGTATGCTTGACAAGATGCGGGTACGCATCAACAGGCATTATCAGGAAATCATGGAGCGTGACAACTTCGTCACGGCGGAGAAGGTGAAGAACGCCTTTCTCGGACTGGAACACCGCTACCACACGCTGATGCAGGTGTTCCGCCAGCACAACGAGGACTACGAGAAGCAGGTGGAGGCAGGCATGAAAGCCAAAGGCACGCTGCTGAAGTACCGCACCGTTTACAAGCACATGCAAGAGTTCCTCGACATCCGCTACCATGTGAAGGACATCGCCCTAAAAGAGCTTACCCCGGCTTTCATCTCCGACTTCGAGATGTTCCTGCGCACGGACAAGCACTGCTGCACCAATACCGTGTGGCTGTACGTCTGCCCGTTACGGACGATGGTATTCATCGCCATCAACAACGAGTGGCTGACGCGCGACCCGTTCCGCGAGTATGAAATCAAGAAGGAGGAAACAACACGCAGTTTCCTGACCAAAGATGAGATCCGCCTGCTGATGGAGGGGAAACTGAAAAACGCCAAACAGGAATTGTACCGCGACCTCTACCTGTTCTGCGCCTTCACGGGGCTGTCGTTCGCGGATATGCGCAACCTTACGGAAGAGAATATCCGCACCTACTTCGACGAACACGAGTGGATAAACATCAACCGCCAGAAAACGGGCGTGGTGTCCAACATCCGCCTGCTCGACATCGCCAACCGCATAATCGGCAAATACCGGGGACTGTGCGGGGACGGCAGGATATTTCCCGTTCCGCATTATAACACGTGCCTTGCCGGTATCCGTGCCGTCGCCAAGCGTTGCGGCATCACCAAGCATATCACGTGGCATCAGAGCCGCCACACGGCAGCCACGACGATATTCCTCTCCAACGGTGTTCCCATCGAAACGGTCAGCTCCATGCTCGGACACAAGAGCATAAAGACGACGCAGATTTACGCAAAGATAACCAAAGAGAAGCTCAATCAGGACATGGAGAACCTTGCCGCAAGATTGAACGGCGTCGAGGAATTTGCAGGTTGCACCATCTAAAAAGAAAAGCCATGAAACGTGACACAATCATCATCGAGGACAAGGCAGTCAGCGTAACCGGTAACGACGTGTGGATGACCGCCACCGAAATAGCCGGATTGTTCCATACGACCGTCCCGGCAGTGAACGCCGCCATCAGAGCCGTCCGCAAGTCGGACGTGCTGAACGACTACGAGGTGTGCCGCTACATGCAGCTTGAAAACGGGCTGCACGCGGACGTGTACGCCCTTGAAATCATCATCCCGGTCGCTTTCAGGGTGAATACCTACAACACCCACCTGTTCCGCACATGGCTGGTGGGAAAGGCACTCTCACAAGAGAAACGGCAGACATACGTGATGTTCATACAGAACGGAAAAGCCGGGTATTGCTGATTGCACATACCCCATAAGACAAGTAAACGGGTAGCACCACAAAAGGTGTCACCCGTTTACTTTTTCATGAAACCGCCTCACTCCAGCGGCTTGCGGTAGTTCGCTTCCAGTACCCCGCGCAGCCCCGTTTCCGGGTAAAGCACCTTCCCTCCCAAAAGTATGAAGGGCAACACGCGGTTGTTGCGGTATTCCTGCAAGGTGCGCCGGCTCACACGGAGCAGTTCCGACACCTCGCCGTCCGTCAGGTAACGTTCCCCGTCCAGCGGAGGACGGTAGCTTTCCAGAAATGCGGACAGCCATTTCGAGCCTTTGCGCATATCCTGCACCACAGAGGCTATCGGCTCGTCTTCCATCGTAAAAACATCGTTGTTCTCGTTCATCATAACTTCGGATTCAGTGGGTGAATAAATCAAATCATCTGCCGTGCGGATAGAGCGTGCCGACAAGCGGTATCAGCCGCTTCACCTCCTCTGGCTTGTAATAGAACCTGCGGTTTATCTGCGAGTAGCCGATAAGCCGCCTGTCACGCAGCGTCTGCAACGTGCGCGGGCTTATTCTCAACTGCCCGCAGACCTCCTCGCCCGTGAGCCATCTTTCCATGCGCCCCGTGTCGCTTTTGCGCCTCAGGGCGGCGACCTTCTCCGAGAGTGCGCCGAATGCCGCCACCATCATCTCGAAAGTCTTTTTCTCGATAGATACTATTTCCATATTCATGTCATTTAGAGTTTGCCGCAAAGGTAACGAAACGGCATACAAGACGTATCGTTTTCCGCTGAAAGGCTGCCTGTTGCGCCGTTTGACCGGGTTACGGAGCCATCTTCCGCAAAAATCTTACGTGAGTCACGTAGTGAGTTGTTAAAGCCCCTTTTGTTTATTGCCGAATTTTGTCGCAGAAACAAAAAGAAAGGACTGAACATGAAAGTGATAACAATGGAAAGTTCCGCCTACAAGGAGATGATGGCGCAGATTGCGAACATCGCAGGGTACATCCGCGAGGCAAGGGACGAGAAGAAACGGAAGCGGGAAACCGAAGACAAGCTGCTTGACACGGCACAGGCGGCGAAGATGCTCAACGTGAGCAAGCGCACCATGCAGCGTATGCGCACCGACCACCGTATCGAGTATGTGGTGGTACGCGGAAGCTGCCGCTACCGCCTTTCCGAGATACTGCGGCTATTGGAGGACAACACAGTAAGGAACGAGGAAGGGACAATAGACACCCTGTTCCACAACCACACGCTGCGCACGGGCGGCAAACCAAAAGGAAGGAGGACATAGGTCATGGAACTGCTCACACGAAACAACTTCGAGGGCTGGATGCAGAAGCTGATGGAACGGCTCGACCGTCAGGACGAACTGCTGCTGGCGATGAAGGCTGAGGGGAAACAGCCCACTATCACGGAAAGCATCCGCCTTTTCGACAATCAGGATTTGTGCATGTTGCTCCAGATAAGCAAACGCACCCTCCAACGCTACCGCAGCGTAGGCGCATTGCCCTACAAGACGCTGGGCAAGAAGACCTATTACAGCGAGGAGGACGTGCTGACATTCCTTTCCAACCATATCAAGGACTTCAAAAAGGAAGATATAGCCTTCTACAAGGCTCGTATCCATAATTTCTTTCATAAATAACCCATTAAAACATTTTTCAGATGGCAAAGAAAAAAGACGAAAAGGACGTGCTGGTAGTCCGTGACGAGAAGACAGGCGAGATCAGCGTGGTAGCCGGGCTGAACGCGGACGGCACACCCAAGCGCACCCCCGCAAAAGCGGAGAACGCGCAGAGTTTCCTGCAATTCGACCGACATGGCGACGTGCTGGACAACTTCTTCAAGAACTTCTTCCGGCAGTGCAAGGAACCCAGCCGCTTCGGTTTCTACCGCATTGCGGCAGACCAAGCTGAAAATCTCTTAGAGGTGATGAAGCAACTGCTGAAAGACCCCGAAGCGAACAAGGAGCTGCTCGCCCCTCACAAGGTGGACACCTCCGACTATGAGAAGAAGGTGCAGGAAGAGATGGCAGCACAACAGACAGAGAAACAAGAACCTCAAAAACAGGAGAACATGGAACAACGGAAAGAACAGCAACAGGACAAATCCGAACAGATGCAGGGCAAACGTGGCTACCAGCCCATCGACGAGAGTAAAATCAACTGGCAGGAGCTGGAGGACAGATGGGGCGTAAAGCGGGACAACCTTGAAAAGTCCGGCGACCTTACGAAGATGCTCAACTATGGCAAGTCCGACTTGGTAAAGGTCAAACCGACCTTCGGCGGCGAATCATTCGAGCTGGACGCCCGCCTCTCCTTCAAGAAGGACGGTGAGGGAAACATCAGCCTCGTGCCGCACTTCATCCGCAAGGAGCAGAAGCTGGATGAGTACAAGGAACACAAATTCTCCGACAATGACCGGAAGAACCTCCGCGAAACGGGCAATCTCGGTAGGGTCGTGGACATTGTGGACAGGGAAACGGGCGAGATCATCCCCTCCTACATCAGCATCGACCGCAAGACGAATGAAATCACGGACATTCCGGCAAGCAGGGTGCGCATCCCGGAGCGCATCGGCAAGACGGAAATCACCACGCAGGAGCGGGACATGCTCCGCGCCGGACTGCCCGTACGCGACAAGCTCATCGAGCGCAACGACGGCAGAAAGTTCGTCACCACCCTGCAAGTGAACGTGGAGCAGCGCGGCGTGGAGTTCGTGCCGGGAACCGGCAAGTCGCCCCGTACCGCACAGACACAGGAAACCAAAGGCGACACATCGAAAAGTCAGGCGCAGGGCGGGGAAAATGCCGCACAGACCAAGAAGGAGCAACGCCGCAACACGTGGACGAACGAGGACGGCAGCATCCGCCCCATCAGCAAATGGAGCGGCGTGAGCTTCACCGACCAGCAGAAAGCCGACTATGTGGCGGGTAAAGCCGTGAAGCTGGAGAACGTGACCGACAAGCAGGGCTTCCATGCCACGATGTATATCAAGTTCAACCCGGAGAAGGGACGCCCGTACCGCTACGACACGAACCCTGACAATGCACAGCAGGTTGCTCCGTCCAACGAGAGCCGCACGCAGGTGGCGGTGAACAACGATGGCAAGACCAACGAGGCTACAAAGAATCTGAGAGAGCCGTTGCAGAAAGGTCAGACCAACCCGAAGGACGCCCGCCAGCAACAGCAGCAGGAGAAGCCGCAGAAGAAAACGGGCAAGGGCATGAAAATGTAATCCCGTGTCCGCCACTGAATCCAAAATAAAATCCAAAGTATCAACAAAAAAGAAGAAGACATGAAGACAATCATTGCAGAAAAGCCCTCCGTGGCACGTGAAATCGCCCGCATCGTGGGCGCGACAAAGAGAGAGGAAGGATATTTCGAGGGAGGCGGTTATGCCGTGACATGGGCATTCGGACACCTCGTTCAGCTTGCCATGCCCGACGGCTACGGCGTGCGCGGATTTGTCCGTGACAGACCAACTACCCGTTTGTGCAACTCGTCTTCCAAGTGCAATAACTTCTGACGCTCGCTCTGCATCATCCGGCTCACCGGAATTCCCGTCCACTTGGATACAACAGCCGCGATATCATCCTCCGTTACCTCTTCCCGAATCAATGAACTTCCATGTTTCATGTCCGCCAACTTGGCCTTTACTTCTTCAATTCGGCGTTCAGACTCTTTAATCTTACCGTAACGAATCTCGGCCACCTTCCCGTAATCGCCTTCCCGCTCGGCCCGGTCTGCCTCGAAACGGAACTGTTCGATCGCATCCTTATTCTTCTGGATCTCGTCAATCAAAGAACGCTCAGACTCCCATTGGGCTCGCAATTTCGTACGCTCTTGATTCAAATCGGCCAAATCTTTCTGGATCTCGTCCAGCTTCTTACTTTTCCCTTCCCGCTTGATCGCCTCTTTCTCGATTTCCAACTGTTTGATCTTACGGTCCAGTTCATCAATCTCCTCCGGCACGGAATTCATCTCCAAACGCAGACGGGCAGCCGCCTCATCTACCAAGTCGATAGCTTTATCCGGCAAGAAACGATCGGAAATATACCTGTGAGACAACTCCACGGATGCGATGATGGCATCATCCGTGATACGCACTTTATGGTGATTCTCGTAACGCTCCTTCAATCCCCGCATAATACTAATCGCACTCATCACGTCCGGTTCGTCAATCATCACTTTCTGGAAACGCCGCTCCAAAGCTTTATCCTGTTCAAAATATTTCTGGTACTCGTTCAACGTGGTTGCACCGATAGCTCTCAAATCACCACGAGCCAAAGCGGGTTTCAATATATTCGCTGCATCCATTGCCCCGTCGGACTTTCCGGCCCCCACCAAGGTATGAATCTCATCGATAAACAGGATAATTTCTCCTTCTGAAGACAACACCTCGTTCACAACCGATTTCAAACGTTCCTCGAATTCTCCTTTATATTTTGCCCCCGCAATCAAAGCTCCCATATCCAGCGAGTAAATACTTTTGGATGCCAGATTTGAAGGTACATCCCCGTTCACGATACGTTGCGCCAATCCCTCGGCAATCGCCGTTTTACCAACACCCGGCTCACCGATTAAGATCGGGTTATTTTTCGTTCTCCGGGACAATATCTGTAATACCCGACGGATTTCATCATCCCGCCCGATCACGGGGTCAAGTTTACCGTTCCGGGCCCTCTCGTTCAAATTGATCGCATACCTTCCCAAAGCATCGTAATTATCTTCTGCCGACTGGGAATTCACTTTCGATCCTTTCCGCAACTCGTCAATAGCCGCACGGGTTTCCTTTTCCGTCATACCCGCATCCTTCAACATCCCGGAAACCGGATCTTTCACGGATAATAACCCTAATATAATATGTTCCAAAGAAACATACTGGTCACCCATCTCTCCCGCCAACTTCGTGGCTTTCTCCAACACTTTATTGGCCTCATCGGACAAATAGGGAGAACCTCCCGACACTTTCGGGTATCCATCCACAATTCGATCCAAAGCGGCTAAGACATTCCGGCTATTTACACCCAACTTGTTAAAAATAAAGTTCGTGATGTTTTCGCCTTTTTCGATCACGCCTCTTAACAGGTGACCTGTTTCGATGGCTTGCTGACCTTTTTCTTGCGCAAGTTGCACGGCTGCCTGCACGGCCTCTTGCGACTTAATTGTATAATTGTTCATGTTCATAGTCTCATTTTCTCCTTTCTGCCTTCAATTTTACAAAGTATATACCGAAACTCTTATCCAAAAGTTTCATCTGGACAAAATGAAAAAACATTTCAACCTATAACATTAACAATCAATAAAAAACGAACTATTGATTTTCGTTTTCTAAAACAAGAGGCATTACAAATATGTCATTTTGTCTTCATGTTTTACAAATTACATGACAAAATGACTTAATCATTTACATTCTTTCCATCCCCGGAATTTGTCACGAAACGGGGGGTAAGCGATCCCTTTCTCCGTGATAATGGCAGTGATCAACTCGGCAGGAGTCACGTCAAAGGCGGGATTATACACGTGAATCCCCTCGGGAGCCATCCTTCGGGTATACCATTTCTCGGTCACCTCTGCCGGATCACGTTCCTCAATTTTAATCTCTTTGCCCGTGGGACAATCCATATCAATGGTAGACGTCGGCCCCAACACGTAAAACGGAATTCCATAATATTTAGCCAACACGGCCACCCCCGAAGTACCGATTTTATTTGCCGTGTCTCCATTGGCAGCCACCCGGTCACACCCAACCAGCACGGCCTGTACCCATCCCTGTTTCATCACCGAAGAGGCCATATTATCACATATCAAGGTTACATCCACTCCCGCTTTCTGCAATTCGAAGGCCGTCAACCTCGCCCCTTGCAATAACGGGCGGGTTTCATCGGCAAAAACCGAAAAACCGAATCCTTGTTCCTGTCCCAAATAAATCGGAGCCAAAGCCGTACCGTACTCCGAAACCGCCAGATGTCCCGCGTTACAATGTGTGAGCAAGCCCATTCCCGGTTTCAACAGCGACAATCCATATTCTCCAATTTTCCGGCACGCCGTCGCATCTTCTTTCCGAATCGCCTCGGCCTCTTCCCGCAAGACTTGTTTCAAAACTTCCACCCCCGCACCTTGACACTTCAACAACGCAGCTTCCATTCGTTCCAGTGCTGTAAACAAATTTACCGCCGTGGGTCGGGAAGATGCCAGATAATTCTTCACCCTTGCAAACTCCCGGTAGAAATCATCAACCTCATTCACCTTTTGCATACACACGGAAATCCCGTAAGCAGCAGCCACCCCAATGGCAGGCGCACCCCTTACCTTTAACAAATAAATGGCCTCCCAAATTTCCTCCGGAGTTTTCAACGCCAAATAAACTTCCCGTCCCGGAAGTTGCGTCTGGTCAATAATCACCAACGCACCCAGCTCATAATCCGCACGTGCGGTCACGATCGTAAACAAATCCATGTTGAAAATAGTTTTTCGCAATATTAACAAAAAACATTTACAGTAACCACATATTTCCTCACAGATTACGCCATGTTAGTATTGTCCTTCCGTCTCACTCTTTTTTACTCTCCTTATCCACCAATGCATCCAGATCTTGCACCAAATAATCATCTTTCACCCGGTAAAGAAGATTTCTTCGTGTCCCGGAGAAAGGTTGTTCAACCCCTATAA